>Ga0302325_10004038_pt1 | contig 34061 bp, 36 predicted proteins | sample Palsa_T0_2_FD_201948 | JGI IMG/M metagenome (GOLD analysis project Ga0302325, IMG submission 201948) | Peat permafrost microbial communities from Stordalen Mire near Abisko, Sweden - Palsa_T0_2 | ecosystem: Environmental > Terrestrial > Soil > Palsa > Peat permafrost | place: Sweden: Abisko...
ACCGCGATATCCACCGAGAGCGCGCCCTGCTGATCTTTCGCGGAGCCCACCTTCTCCCCGATGAAGAGCATGGGAGCTTCGTCGCGCTCGCCTTCGCCGATGACGATGGTGCCATCGATGGCGATGGTGTCCAGGCAGTGGCGCATGGATTCGACTGCAGCATGGTCGGCGGTTTTGGGGTCTCCCATGCCCATGGTTCGGGCCGAGGCGATGGCCGAGTCCTCCACGACGCGCAGCACTTCCAGAGAGAGGTCGAACATGGTAGATTTGCTCCTCATGGACGATAGCACAATTCTCGTGTTGGCAGATCCCACAGACCCGCTGCTGGCGATGCTGGAAACACTGCCGGACAGCACCCGCATTGCGGTGGGAAATCGCGCGGAGGCTTTCGCGGACGCCGCGCCCACGGCGGATGTGATTCTGAACTGGACGGGCAGCCGGGATCTGCTGCGGCAGGTATGGAGCATGGCGCCGCGCGTGCGTTGGCTGCATTCGCGTTCGGCGGGACTCGATGAATTGCTTTTTCCGGAGTTGGCCGAAAGCCCAGTTGTGCTGACCAATGCGCGCGGCGTCTTCAGCGAGATTCTGGGTGAGTTCGCGATCGCGGCGGTGCTATTCTTCGCCAAGGGACTGCGCCGCATGGTGCGCAGCCAGGAGGCGGGCGTTTGGGACCAGTTCGATACGGTCGAGGTGGCCAGTCAGACCATGGGAGTGATCGGGATGGGCGATATCGGGAAGGCGGTGGCGCGGCGCGCGGAGGCCATGGGAATGCATGTGGTGGGGCTGCGGCGCGCGGACGGGCCGGAGCGCAGGCGCGACCTGCTGGCGCGGTCCGACTACGTGGTCCTTAGCGCGCCGCTGACGCCGGAGACGCGCGGGATCGTCGGGGAAGCAGAGTTGCGCGCGATGAAGCCGACGGCGATACTGATCAACGTGGGCCGCGGTCCGTTGGTGGACGAGGTGGCGCTGGTGGCGGCGCTGCGCGAAAAGCGCATCGGCGGCGCGGCGCTGGATGTTTTCGACGAAGAGCCGCTGCCGGCCGGGCATCCGTTTTATGCGCTGGATAACGTGCTGCTCTCGCCCCACAGCGCCGATCACACCCCGGATTGGAAGCAGCGAACGATGCGCTTGTTCTTGGACAATTTCGAGCGGTACCGAAAAGGGGAACCGTTGCTGAATGTAGTTGAGAAACGGCGCGGGTATTAGTACCGCTTCGTGTAAATTGTGCGCTCAAGCACCCCGCGCCAGGCTGCTCGCGATATATAATTCGGCCGTAACCAGGAGAAGTTATGGATGCACAAAAGAGCCTCGGCTTCGCTCTGGCAGCGCTTTCTCTAACTACGGCGTGGGGGCAGGTGCCTGTAATGGGAAGGTATATATGGCGACGTTTTCGGGAGAGTTGAATGTTTACGGCCTGCGCAGCCAGTAACCCCATCCAGTAACTTTGGCCGATCCGATCGGCTCATTCCGTGATGCGGATGAAGGTCCGCCATACCGGCCGGTCGTCCCAGGTAACGTCGATACGCGCGATTCCCGGCCCCAGCGCGGTCGTCGGGAAGCTGAACGCCAGGCGTATGGGGGTTGCGTTGAGCGAGACTTTCTTGGGAGGCACGGTGACCCGGATACGATTCTGTTCGTCGTAGACCTTCGCCGAGACTATGCCCTTCGACAACTTACTCTTCTGCGCCCAGAGGGAATAAACCCAGACCTGCGGGTCCCGCATGGAGAACTCGCTCACATCGCTCGGCATGGCATCGCCGGCCTTCTTGCTCACGTCCAGGGCAGTGCTGCCGTACATGAACTCGGGCATCCCGGACAGCGGCTCGGTAAGCACTCCCGAGGCGGCCAACTCGGCCAGACGGAACGTGCGGCCGGGCGCACGATCGGGCAACGCGGTAAGCGGAATGGCCGCGCTGGCGTTGTTCAGACTGCTGTACAGCCCCGGACTGACACTCATGCTGTGCCGCCCGAAGCGCGAACCGGGTGTAGTGCTTCCACCCAGCATGCCGACGGCGTGACCCCAGAGATCGAGCAGCGGCCCACCCGCGGCTTGCGCGGCCAGTCCGGGCGAAATCTGAATCCGCTCGCCAAAGACGGGCAGATTTCGCCTGCCGGTTATGTCCACTCCGCCGATGATCGGGGCGCCATTCTCGACGTTGAACGCGATCAGCCGCTCGCCAACCGTCACCTGTTTAGGATCGCCGGATGCCAGGGCGGGGATTTCGGTCGTATCAGCCGGTATCAATGCCCAGTCGCCGGTTCGCGAGCAGGCCGCCAGTTCATCCGTCTCGATCCTGCGGCCGCTCGAAAACTCTAGCTGCAGTTTCGTGGCGGCATCCACGGCCTGAAAGGCTGTCGCGATCCGGTTGGGCCCGGCCACAAAGCCCAACGAAGTATCTTCCCGTCGGCCATCCCGATCGATTTTGTACACCCAGACGAGGGAACGGGAAACGCTGTGGAAGATCTCATCCAGCGACGGAGGCTTCTTAACTGGCGCCTCGACGGGGGCAGGCGGCCGCTCGGGTGCCACGACTTCGAAGGGATGCGATCCGGCGGGTTGACCATCGATCCGCACTTCCACCGTCCACACGCCGCTGGCCATTCCGTCCACCAGCAGGTAAGTCCAGTAGCTATTGAGCTGCCGGGACGTGGTCTCTATCTTCACCTCAGGCGAAATAGAACCGATACGGCCATCCGGCTGCTTCCACGACGCGGAGAGGACGTGAGTGCCGGACGGGCCTTCCCATTCGAAATACACAATAAGCGATTTGTCTTGCGGATATACGAAGCGGCTCCTAACCTGGTCCAGGACGAATCGGGAGCCCTCTACCTTTCCGGACGGGCCGGAAAGCGACCGGATCAGACGGAATTCCTCGGCTGCGCAGGTTCCGGCGGCTAAAGAGGCAGCGGCCAACAACGCGGCAAACCGAAACGGCGAACTCATCGTCTGTTACCGAGCATCTATAATAACATTGGCGGCGGGGAAGAACGGTGACCAAATACATTCGATACCTTACTGAGTGCTCTGGCATGGCGTACGGCATCCTGGATGGCGCGACGGTCCGCGAAATACGCGGCGACTTGTTCGGCAGGCATGAGGAGACCGGCGCTACGCATCCACTCGGCGACGTGAAGCTGCTGTACCCTTGCGAGCCCTCCAAGATTCTCGCGGTAGGCCGGAACTACAGGAGTCACCTGGGAGACCGGCAGCAGCCGGAGCGTCCGGAAATGTTTTACAAGCCGGTGAGCGCGCTGCAGAATCCGGAGGATCCGATTGTGATTCCGGCGGAGGCGGGCAACGTGCATTTCGAGGGCGAGATGGTAATCGTGATTGGCCGCCGCGTGTCGCGTGTATCGGTGGAGGAAGCCCGTGCGGTTATCTTCGGGGTGACCTGCGGCAACGACGTGAGCGATCGCGACTGGCAGAACGGGCCGCATAAGGATCTGCAATGGTGGCGGGCGAAGGGCGCGGATACGTTCGCGCCGCTGGGTCCGGCGATCGTGACGGGGCTGGATTACGGCAACCTGATGCTGGAAACGCGGTTGAACGGCGAAGTTGTGCAGAAGCAATCGACGGCCGATCTGACTTTCGATTGTCCCGCGATTGTAAGTTGGGTCAGCCAGTGGGTCACGCTGGTTCCAGGGGATGCGATCTACACCGGCACGCCCGGCAGCACGCGGGCGATGAAGCCCGGCGATGTGGTGGGGGTGGAGATTGAAGGTATTGGGGTACTCCGCAACCCGGTGCAGTGAGGCAGCGCCGGTAAGCCGGTGCCCGTCCGCCTACGCGTTGTTCTGTGCACAATGCCGGCCACACAACGCAGGCCAGCGGACCGCTACAATGAAGGTTCCGCATGCACAATCGCAGCCTGTTCCTCACATTCGAAGGCATGGACGGTTCGGGGAAAACCACGCAGATGCGGCTGCTGGCGGAGCGCCTGCGAGCCCGCGGGCGCGAGGTGCTGGAGACGGCCGAACCGGGCGGCACGCGCATCGGCATCGAGATCCGGCGGATTTTGCTGGATGCCGCCAACCAGGAGCTGAAGCCTACCGCCGAGATGCTGCTATACTTCGCCTGCCGCGCGCAGAACGTAGATGAGTGGATCGTGCCGGCGCTGGCCGCCGGCAAGATCGTGCTCTCGGACCGGTTTACGGATTCCACGCTGGTTTATCAGGGCTGCGGGCGCGGGCTGGGCGCGGAAACCGTAATGACGCTCGACCGCATCGCCTGCCGCGGCCTGGTTCCGGACCTGACGCTGCTGATCGATATCGACGCGGAGACCAGCCTGGCGCGGGCGCACGCGCGCAACGCTTCGGAATCGACCGGCGAGACACGCATGGACGAACAATCGCTCGAATTTCATGGCAAGGTGTACGAAGCGTATCATGCGCTAGCGGCGCGCGAGCCGCCGCGCTTCCGCATAGTGGATGGCCGCGCGGGCATCGATGCTATCGCGGCTGAGATTTGGAAGGCCGTCGAGCCATATGTTTGAGCGTTTCTGGGGCAACCCGCACGTCACCGACGCGCTGGAGCAGATGATCGCGCGCGACCGCCTGGCGCAGACCCTGCTGTTCGCTGGCCCGGAGGGCGTGGGCAAAGCCACGCTGGCGCGCAGGGTGGCCGCGCGGCTGCTGGGCCACGCCGATCAAATCGAGCGCGACGACCTGAGCCTTCCGGACAACCTCGAAATTGTGGCGGAGCGCGAGCGCTGGCCGGCGGACAAGCGCAACCAGGATCCGCTGCTGTTCGCTTCGTATGCGGATTTTGTGACCTTTCCGCCGGATGGACCGCTGCGGCAGATTTCCATCGATCAGACGCGGCTGCTGCGCGAGTGGGCCAAGATGGCGCCCAATTATGGCATCCGGCGGGTCTTCCTGATCGACCACGTGGACCGCGCCGGCGAGCATGCCGCTAACGCGCTGCTGAAGACGCTGGAGGAGCCATCCCCGCACCTGATACTTATCATGACCGCGGAGAACGCCTACGATTTGCTGCCCACCATCCGCTCGCGCGCGGTGCCATTTCAGTTCACGCCGCTTTCCACCCAGGAGACGCTCGAATTCGCGCGCGCGCGCGGCATGGAGCAGGCCGAGCGGCGCGCGGCGCTGAGCGGGGGCAGCCCGGGCGTGGCGGTTTCGCTCGACCTGGAGGCATACGACAAACGCCGCGCGGCCATGTTCACGCTACTGCGCGTGGCGGCCGGAGTGATGCCGTTCGGCGCGTGGGTGCCGTACTCCGAAGCCATCGGGCGCAGCAAGAGCGAGAAGCTGGAGCTGCATCTTAAGGTGCTTTACGACTTGTTGCGCGATGTGCTGGTATTGCGCGAATCGGGCGGTGCGGTGCGCAATGAAGATCTGCGGGCGGAATTGGATGCCGTGGCCCGAAAGGTGTCGTTCGGCTGGATCCGGCAGGCGGTGAAGAAGGTGGATGAGCTAGTGGAGTTGATCCGGCGCAATATTCAGAAGTCGATTGCGCTGGACGCGCTGGTGGTGGACTTGCGGGGTTAGTGCGCGATCTGTCGCAAAGTCTCGAAAAACTCAGGGAAAGACACGGACGCCGCCTCCGCGCCCTGAATCGACGATTCGCCGTCCGCGCACAGCGCCGCCACCGCAAATGCCATGGCGATGCGGTGATCGCCAAACGAGTCCAGTTCGGCGCCGTGGAACCGCTGGCGGCCGGGGATGGCAAGGCCGTCCGGGGTTTCATCGATCCGGACTCCCATGCGGCGCAGGTTCTCGGCGATGGTCGCGATGCGGTCGGTCTCTTTGATGCGCAGTTCGCCGGCATCGCGGATGATGAGGCCCTCGTCGCTGGCCGCTCCCAGGACCGCTAGCACGGGGATCTCGTCGATTAGCGCGGCGGTGGTCTCCGTTTCGATCACGCCGCCGCGCACGCGCGAAGCCGTAACAACCAGTTCGCCGGACAATTCCCCATTCCTGCTTTCAACCTCCACGATCCGAATGCCGGCGCCCATGCCTGCCAGGAAATCGAGTAACGTGGAGCGCGTCGGATTCAGGCCCACACCGCGGATGGCGAGCCGGGAACCGGGTAGCAGCAGCGCCGCCACAATGAAGAACGCGGCGGAGGAGAGATCCGCGGGGACCACCAGATCGCGCCCGGTCAGCGTGGGGCGGCCCGCCATCGTAATAATCTTGCCCTGTACGCGCAGATCCGCGCCGAACTCGCGCAAGGCAATCTCGGTGTGATCGCGCGAGCGCACCGGCTCGCGCACGATGGTGTCGCCGTCGGCATACAGGCCCGCGAACAGCACGCAGGTCTTCACTTGGGCGCTGGGGACAGGCAGCGTGTAATCGATGGGCCGCAGACGCGCGCCGTGGATATCGAGCGGTGGGAAGCGGCCGTCGCGCGCGGCGATGGATGCGCCCATTTGGGAAAGCGGCTCGATAATGCGCGCCATGGGCCGCCGCGAGAGCGATTCGTCGCCGCCGATGCGCGTGGTGAACGGCTGCGCCGCCAGAATGCCGGAGAGCATGCGGATGGTCGAACCGGAGTTGCCGGCGTCCAGATCCGCGGCGGGCGCGCGCAAACCGCCGAGGCCGCGCCCGCCAATCGTCACTTCGGTGCCGTTCTGCTCCACAGGCACACCCAGGGCGCGCATGGCATTCAGGGTGGAGTGGCAGTCGGCGCCCGTGGAGTAATTCCGGATCCGGCTCTCGCCTTCCGCGATGGAGGCGAGCATGGCGTAGCGGTGAGAGATCGACTTGTCGCCGGGCAGGGTGATCTGGCCGGACACAGACCCTGCCGGGGGGATTCGCTGTATCATGCGGAATCCCCATTCTAGCGCCGGCGGGTCTGGCACTCCACTCCCGCTTGTCGCCCGGATATTGAGCTCTGCTGAAGAGAAGATGGCGGCCTAGGAGGCCGCCGCAGGCCGAGGGCCTGCCCCACCAAAACCTTAGGCGCCCAACGCCATCATCGGCGTCAGCCTCTGCACTACCCGCGGCGCACGAAAGGGTTGAAACCGGTACCCCACACTGAAGATGGTTTCGATGTAAGCGCCGCTGTGCTCGCCCAGTTTCTTGCGCAGCCGGCGGATGTGCACGTCCAGCGTACGCGTGCGGATCTGGTTGCTGTAGCCCCACACGCGCATCAGCAGCGCTTCGCGGGTCACCACTTCGCCGGCGTTCTGAATCAGCAGCGCCAGCAGGTCGTATTCTTTGCGTGTCAATCCTAGCGGCTTGGTGTCCAGCATCGCGATCTTATGCTCGAAATCCATATCCAGGTGCTGATCGTGATAGCGCTGCTCATGCCTCTCGGTCATCTGAAACGGTTCCATCCAAATCTCCTTTAAGCGTCTCGCCTATACTGATCCTACGGACGACTCTGGGTGGTGGTGGTTTGGGTTCTGTAAAAGTTTTGTAAAAGGTGTAAACGGGGTGAAAACGTACACCGTTTGGCCCGAACTGCGCACTCGTAAAAAAGACTACATCGTCCCGCTAAACCTGTGGCATAATGGCGAATTCACAACGGGTTACAGGTGGAGCGGATCATGAACAACGATAAAGGCATCAGCCGTAGAGCGGTTATGCTCGGCTCGGCCCTGCTGCCCGCTCTGGGAGCGGCGCGCGCGCAGACCGCCGGAAATGTGGTCATCTCCAGCGCCAACGGGGCGCGCGCCTGCGCACGGGCCATGGAGGTCCTCAATGCCGGCGGCGATACGCTGGACGCGGTTGTCGCGGGCGTGAACATCAACGAAGAGGATCCCGAAGACACATCGGTCGGCTACGGCGGCCTGCCCAACGAAGAAGGCATCGTGGAGTTGGATGCCAGCGTGATGCATGGGCCTACGCGGCGGGCCGGGTCGGTGGCCTCCATACGGGGAGTCAAGGCGCCGTCCAAAATCGCCAAGCTGGTGATGGAGCAGACCGACCACATCATGCTGGTGGGCGCGGGCGCTTCAAAATTCGCCAGAGAGATGGGCTGCCCCGAAGAGGACCTGCTCACCGAAAAATCGCGGCTGGCGTGGCTGACTTGGAAAATGTCGCTACGCGACCCGGAGGGCCACAGCAATTGGGGTCCCGGCCTGGATGCGCCGAAGCCCAAAACCATGTCGCGGCTCAAGGAAATGTTTCCGCAGGCGGACGAAGCTATGCTCGTGTGGGCCTGGGAGATGGCGGGGCACCCGACCTTCGGCACCATCAATTGCCTGTCGCGCAACGCCAAGGGCGAGATGTCCGGTGTCACGACCACCAGCGGCCTGGCTTGGAAGATCGCCGGACGCGTGGGGGATTCGCCGATTATCGGCGCGGGATTGTACGTGGATCAGGATGTGGGCGGGGCCGGTTCTACCGGACGCGGCGAGGAAAATATTCGCATCGTCGGCGGCCACTCCGTCATCGAAAATATGCGGCACGGCATGTCGCCGCGGGAAGCTTGTCTGGAGGCTCTCAAGCGCGTTGTGCGGAATTTCGACAACGACATGGCGCGTTTGGAAAAAGTGGACCTCCACTTCTATGCGTTGCGCAAAGATGGCGAGTATTCGAGCGCATCGCTCTGGAACGGTGAAATGCGCGCAGGCAAGCTCAGTCCTGCACGCTTTGCGGTCAACGACGGCTCGGGCGCCAGCCGTTTGGAGACCAGCGTATATTTATTCGAACGAAAAGCGTAGCTAAGTTGCCGGTCTGACGCATGGCTCAGATCTTTCATCACAGCACGAATACGTTCTCGCGCATCACCATCTATGGCGCGGTGTTCTTCCTCGCCTTTTTCGTGTGGTGCTTCGCCACGCTGAACGGGTCGGGTTATGTCACGCGCGAAGCGCAGGTCCGCGATCAGCCGATTCCGTTCAGCCACGTGCACCATGTGGCCGACGATGGAATCGATTGCCGGTACTGTCATACGACTGTGGAGACCTCCAACACGGCCAACATTCCGCCGACCAAGACCTGCATGAACTGTCACTCGGAAATCTGGAATACCAGCCCCATGCTGGAGCCCGTGCGCGAGAGTTTTCGCAGCGGTAAGTCGATCGAATGGACGCGCGTGCACGACTTACCCGATTTTGTCTATTTCAACCACAGCATTCATGTAAATAAGGGTGTCGGCTGCGAAACCTGTCACGGCCGCGTGGACCGCATGCCGCTGATGTATCAGGCGCATTCGCTGCAAATGGAATGGTGCCTGGACTGCCACCGGCATCCCGAGCGGAACGTGCGTCCCCGTTCGGAAGTCTTCACCATGGGGTATCAACCGCCGGAGGATCAGGAAGCGCTGGGACGCCGGCTGGTAGCGGAATACAAGATTCAAGATGCGCGCACTCTAACCAGTTGTTCAACGTGCCACCGATGAGCGAGAATACAAACCCGAGCGAACCGAAGAAACTCGATCTGCCCGCCGTGCGCGCGCTGCTGGAGAAATCCCACGGGCGCGAGTATTGGCGCAGCCTGGAAGATCTGGCCCAAACCGACGCGTTCCAGGATCTGATGCATCGGGAATTCCCGCGCTACGCTTCGGAATGGGAAGATGGCGACAGCCGGCGGAATTTCATCAAGCTGATGGGGGCTTCGCTGGCACTGGCCGGCTTAACGGCATGTACGCGGCAGCCCACGGAACTGATCACGCCTTACGTCCGGCAGCCGGAAGAACTCGTGCCGGGACGGCCCATGTTTTTCGCTACAGCCATGCCGCTGGGCGCCAGTTCCACCGGATTGCTGGTGGAGAGCCACGAAGGGCGGCCCACCAAAGTGGAAGGCAATCCGGACCATCCCAGCCTGGGCGCATGCGACGTGTACGCGCAGGCATCCGTGCTGGGCTTGTACGATCCGGATCGCTCCCAGGCACTGACGCTGGAAGGCGAGATCCGCTCTTGGGCATCGTTCTTGGGCGCCATCCAGCAGGCCATCGCAGGGCAGAAAGCCAAGCGCGGCGCAGGGCTGCGGATTCTCACAGAGACGGTCACATCGCCCACGCTCGCGGACCAGATCAAGGGGATACTAGCGGCTTTTCCGGGGGCCAAATGGCACCAGTGGGAGCCGGTGGGCGCGCATTCGTCCACAGCAGGCGCACACGTAGCGTTTGGAGTACCTGTCAACATTGTGTACGATCTGCGCGGCGCGGATGTGATCGTTTCCCTGGATGCCGATTTTCTGAACTCGGGACCGGGCAGCTTGCGATACGCGCGGCAGTTCTCCGCGCGGCGGCGAGTGCGCGGCGGCCAGACGGAAATGAACCGGCTGTACGTGGTCGAGCCCATGCCGACGCCGACGGGCACGAAGGCCGATCATCGGATGCCGCTGCGGGCTGCCGACGTGGAGCAGTTCGCGTGGAGCTTGGCGGCGGCGCTGGGAGCGGAAACGGGCGGACGCAAGGGTGCTGCCACCGCGGCCGACAAGTGGATCGGCCCGCTTGTGCACGACTTGCAGCAGCATCGCGGGTCCAGCCTGGTGATCGCGGGCGAACAGCAAAGCGCGGCGGTGCACGCCCTGGCGCACGCTATGAACGCGGTGCTGGGTAATGTGGGCAAGACCGTGCTGTATACCGATCCTGTGGAACCCCACCCGGTATTTCAGGTGGAGTCGCTCTACGATCTGGTGAAAGATCTGGATGCCGGCACGGTGGATCTGCTGCTGATCCTGGGCGGTAATCCGGCTTTCAATGCGCCGGTCGAGTTGGGTTTCCGGGACCGCCTGAAGAAGGCCGCCCTGCGCGTGCACCTGAGCCTGCAAGAGGACGAAACCAGCGAGCTATGCCATTGGCACTTGCCCATGACTCACTATTTGGAGACATGGAGCGATTGCCGCGCGCACGATGGCACCGTCACCATTATGCAGCCGCTGATCGCGCCGCTGTATGCCGGCAAGTCCGCGCACGAGGTGCTCACCATGCTCACGGGCCAGCCGGAGCGCACCTCGTATGAGATTGTGAAGGGTTACTGGACGGCGCAGCATACCGGCGCGGATTTCGAAGCCTGGTGGCGGAAGGCGGTACACGATGGCGTAGTGCCGGATACGGCGCTGCCCGTGAGGAACATCACCATGCGCGCGGGCTGGGCCGCGTCACTCCCGCAACCGCCTGCCGGGCAAGGGTTGGAGGTGGTGTTCCGGCCCGACCCCGCGATATATGACGGCCGTTTCGCCAACAACGGATGGCTACAGGAGTTCCCCCGTCCGATTACCCAATTGACCTGGGATAACGCCGCGATATTCAGTCCCAAGACCGCCCAAGAGAATGGCGTGGTGTCGACCGACCTGGTCGAGATCGCCTATCGCGGCTGGAAGATGCGCGCGCCCGTCTTCATCCAACCGGGACACGCGGATGGCTCGGTGACGGTGCACCTGGGCTACGGCAGAACACGCGCCGGGCATGTGGGCACACGCATCGGCTTCAACGCCTATGGGATGCGCACGTCGTCGGCCCTATGGCAGGATTTTGGCCTGGAAGTGCGCAAGGTGGGCAGCGATTACCAACTGGTTTCCATTCAGGATTATCACGCGCTGGATACCGAGCGGCACACTATAGAGAAGGCGAATATCGCCGAGTACCGCAAGAATCCTAACATGATCCAGGAATCGGCGGATGCGCCTCCGCGCGAACTGACGCTCTATCCGGAATATAAATACGATAAGTACGCATGGGGCATGGCTATCGACCTGAGCGCCTGCACCGGCTGTGGCGCGTGCGTGGTGGCCTGCCAGGCGGAAAACAATATCGCGGTAGTGGGCAAGGAAGAAGTTCACCACGGACGCCACATGCACTGGCTGCGTGTGGACAGTTACTATCACGGAGACATCGAAAATCCGGAGATCTATAATCAACCGGTACCTTGTATGCAGTGCGAAAACGCGCCGTGCGAGTTGGTGTGCCCGGTACAGGCCACTAATCACAGCAGCGAAGGCTTGAACGACATGGTGTACAACCGTTGCGTGGGCACACGGTATTGTTCGAATAACTGCCCGTACAAGGTACGGCGTTTCAACTTCTTCCTGTATTCCGATTTCCAGACGCCCAGCTTGAAACTGCAGCGCAATCCGGACGTAACGGTGCGCAGCCGCGGCGTGATGGAGAAGTGCACTTACTGTGTGCAGCGCATCAACCGCGCCAAGATCGATTCGGAGAAGGAAGATCGGAAGGTGCGCGACGGCGAGATTCTGACGGCGTGCCAGGCCACCTGCCCGACGGAGGCGATTATTTTCGGCGATATCAACGATCCCAACAGCCGGGTGGCGAAGATGAAGGCGGAGAAGACGAACTACGGCTTGCTGGCGGATTTGAATACGCGGCCGCGCACGACGTATCTGGCCGCGTTGCGCAACCCGAATCCGGAGATAGAGAAAATGTAGGGCGGGCAATTCTGCCCGCAGCCGGCTTTCAACCGGCTCGGCCGCCTAAAAGGCGGCTGCGGGCAGAGTTGCCCGCCCTACGGTGCAGGTAGTAAGCAGACGAATTGAACATGGCTGACGAAAGACAAATCGCGGACGAGGAGTTACAGCCGGCGCCGGTAATCGCTCCAGGCTACACCTTCGGCACGGTCACCGACCAGATCGCCTCCGTCGTCCTGACGCGCCGCACACCGGTCTTCTGGATGGCGTGCTTCGCAGCCGGCTTCGCGCTGTTGCTGCTGTTCCTCTGGTCGGTCGCACTGCTGCTGACCAAGGGCGTGGGTATCTGGGGCATCAGGATTCCGGTCGGCTGGGGTTTCGCCATTACCAACTTCGTCTGGTGGATCGGAATCGGGCACGCCGGTACATTGATCTCCGCCATCTTGTTGCTGTTGAATCAATCCTGGCGCAACTCCATTAACCGGTTTGCGGAAGCTATGACGCTGTTCGCGGTCGCCTGCGCCGGCATGTTCCCGTTGCTGCACATGGGCCGCCCGTGGCTGTTTTATTGGATGTTCCCTTATCCCAACGCCATGGGAGTCCAGCCGCAGTTCCGCAGCCCGCTGGTGTGGGACGTCTTCGCGGTATCCACCTACGCCACCGTGTCGCTGTTGTTCTGGTTCGTAGGTCTGCTGCCCGACCTGGCCACTCTGCGCGACCGCGCCCGCAACCGCATGGCGCGCTTTGTCTACGGCATCCTGGCGATGGGCTGGCGCGGTTCGGCGCGGCACTGGTCGAATCACGAAGTGGCCTCCCTGCTGCTGGCCGGACTTGCCACACCGCTGGTGCTCTCGGTGCACACCGTGGTCAGTTTCGACTTCACGGTGGCCATCGTGCCCGGATGGCACAGCACTTTCTTCCCGCCATATTTCGTTGCCGGGGCCATCTATTCCGGATTCGCCATGGTGCTGGTGCTGGCAATCCCGCTGCGCTGGGTATATGGCCTGCAAGGTCTGATCACCGACAAGCATTTGGATAACTCGGCGAAAGTCATGCTGGCGACCGGCTTGATTGTGGCCTATGCCTATGTCATGGAAATCTTTACGGCATGGTATAGCGGCAATGTGTACGAAAGTGCGGCCATGTGGCACCGCATGACCGGCCCATACGCTCCCGCCTACTGGTGCCTGATTAGCTGTAACATCTTTGCGCCGCAGATGCTCTGGTTTAAGCGCGTGCGTAGTAAACCTGTGTTTCTGTTTATAGCCTCGCTGGTGGTGTTGGTGGGCATGTGGCTGGAGCGCTTCGTCATCATCGTCTCCAGCCTGGCGCAGGACTACCTGGTCTCTTCGTGGCGCGTGTTTCATCCGACGCGTTGGGATTGGGCGACTTACGTGGGCACTATCGGCCTGTTCACCTTCCTGTTCTTCCTGTTTATCCGGCTGCTGCCGATGATCTCTATCTTCGAAGTGCGAACGCTGCTGCCACAAGCCAAGGTCGAGGAGGAAGGCAAGTGATAAAGCCTCCGATTTACGGCGTGATGGCGGAGTTCGACAATCCCACGTCGCTGGTCAGCGCGGCGCGTGAGGCGCGCGCCCGCGGCTACCGCAAGCTGGATGCATACACGCCTTTCCCCATCGAGGAGTTGACGGAAGCGCTGCATCTGCCGAAAAGCAAGCTGCCGCTGATCGTGCTGATCGGCGGGATACTCGGTGGACTGACGGGTTACTTGATGCAGTATTACGTGACGGTGATCTATTTCCCGATCAATGTCGCCGGGCGTCCGCTGCATAGCTGGCCGATGTACATCGTGATCACCTTTGAGCTGACGATTCTGTGCGCCGCGTTGTCGGCGGTGTTCGGTCTGCTGGCCCTGTGCGGCCTGCCCATGCCTTACCACCCGACCTTCAACGTACCGCGGTTTGCGCTGGCGTCGCGGAACCGGTTCTTCTTGTGCATTGAAGCGCGGGATCCGCTGTTCGACCGCCAGAAGACCGAGGAGTTTTTGGAGAGTCTCGATGCGCGGGAGGTGTCCGAAGTTGCGCACTAGTGTCTTTTCAGTGGGGCAGGCCCTCGGCCTGCGCGGGTCCCTTGGACCCGCGGATGAGGGCGGCCTGAGAGGCCGCCGCAGGCCATGGGCCTGCCCCACATTGTTCGCCATCCTGATCCTCGCCGCTCTGCTTTCCGGCTGCCGCCGGGACATGCAGGATCAACCGAAGTTCATCGCCCTGCGGCCCAGCTCCTTCTTCGCCGACGGCCGCTCCGAACGTCCGCTGGTGGAAGGCACCGTGGCGCGCGGGCACCTGGATGCCGACACTGCATTCTTCACCGGGAAAGTGGGCGACAAACCGGTGGACGCATTCCCCCTCCCCATCACCCGCGACGTGCTGAACCGCGGGCAAGAGCGTTTCAACATCTACTGCTCGCCGTGTCATGACCGCCTGGGTTATGGCAACGGAATGATCGTCCAGCGCGGCTACAAGCATCCGCCGTCGTACCACATCGATCGTCTCCGGCAGGTTCCCGTGGGTTACCTCTTCGATGTGATCACCAATGGATTCGGCGCTATGCCGGATTACGCCGCACAGGTCGCGCCCTCAGACCGATGGGCCATCGTGGCCTACGTGCGCGCACTGCAATATAGCCAGCACGCTTCCATAAACGATGTGCCACCCGATGCGCGCGCCGAGTTGACCAAGGGAGGCACGCAGTAATGCCCGCCGCAACTCATCCACGCTCCTTCGCCATGCCGCCCGATCTGCTCGGCGACATGCGCGGCTGGCGCACGCGTTTTCTCGCAATCGGCGCGGTCGCGTTGATCCTCTGCGTTATCGGCGCGTTCTTCAATGCCGATCAGTTTTACCGCTCCTACATCTGGTGCTACATGTTTTTCATCGGCGTGCCGCTGGGAGCCACGGCCCTGCTGATGCTGCAATACCTTAGTGGCGGCGCATGGGGCGTAGTCATCCGGCGGCCGTGCGAAGCGGCTATGCGCACGATGCCGCTTCTGCTGATTTTGTTTATCCCCATCGTGATCGGCATTCCCCATCTGTATGAGTGGTCGCATGCGAACATCGTGGCGGGAGACCGCATGCTGCAACACAAGCAGCCGTATCTGAACGTGCCGTTCTTCCTGATTCGTACGGCAATTTACTTCGTGGGCTGGAATCTGATCGGGTACTTACTGTATAAGTGGTCCGGCGAGCAGGATGCCGGCGACACACGAGCCGCGGGCCGCCTGGCCGCCATCAGCGGCCCCGGCCTCATATTTTACGGATTCAGCGTGACTTTCATGGCCATCGACTGGATTTTGTCGATCAATCCGCACTGGTTTTCCACCATCTTCGGTCTGCTTTTCATTGCGGGTGAGGGGCTCTCCGCGGTAGCGTTCCTGATTTGCCTGCTGGTATTTCTCAGTAACCGGCCGCCACTGGACGACGTTCTGACGCACCGGCATCTGCACGATATAGGTAAGTTGCTGCTGGCCTTCGTGATGGTTTGGGCTTACTTTTCGTTCTCGCAGTTGTTGGTGATCTGGTCCGGCAACCTGCCGGAAGAGATCCCATGGTATGTGAACCGGTTTGCCGGCGGATGGCAGTACATGGGGGTGGCCCTGGTTTTGCTGCACTTCGCGCTGCCCTTCGCGCTGCTGCTTTCGCGGGATCTCAAGCGCAATTTCAACTTGCTGCGCGCGGTGGCGGTGGTGGTGATCGTGATGCGCTTCGTTGATTTGTTTTGGGTGGTCGCACCGGAATTTCATAAGGCCCAGTTCACCGTGAGTTGGATGGATTTCCTGGCGCCCATCGGATTAGGCGGAATCTGGCTGGCGGCCTTCTTGTGGCAACTGGAACAGCGCCCGCTGCTGCCGCTGGGAGATCCGCATTTGGAGGAGGCTCTGGAACATGGCCGGGAATAACGCGCACTCCGCCGAAGAGCCGCGCAACCCGCACGTCCATCACGAACCGGGCGACGTGAACGCCCACGTGCTCACGAAGTTCGGCCTGACGATGGGCGGCCTGATCATTGTCTTTCTGTTTGGTTTGTGGGGTCTTTTTCAGTACTTCGTGAAGCATGAAGCGGAATTGGCGCTGCCCGCTTCGCCGTCGGCTCTCGTAAATGCCCAGAAGCAGCCGCCACTGCCGCGCTTGCAACCCTATCCGCAGCGCGATATGCGCGAGTTGCGGGCGAACGAGGACCGCCTTTTGCATCAATATGCGTGGGTCGATCCGGACAAGGGCATTGTGAAGATACCGATCGACCGGGCCATGGATTTGATCGCGCAACGCGGCTTGCCCGCGGTACCGCAAGGAAAAACCCGATGACTTCATTGTGGGGCAGGCCACCGGCCTGCGGCGGCCTCGTAGGCCGCCTCCTTCTATCCCTCCTAGCCGCTGCCGCCGCATGGGCGCAGCCCGGCCAACCCGCGCCAGCCCAGCCATCGGCCATGCGCGATCCTAATTCCAGGCCCGCGCCGCTGCCCGCGGCCTTGCAGGGTGTAACTGTCGAACAGAAGCTGAACGAGCAGGTGCCCCTGGACTTAGTCTTCCACGACGAATTCGGCCGCTCCCTGCCCCTGTCCACTTACTTCAGTGGCAATAAACCCGTGATTCTGGCGCTAGTTTACTATACCTGTCCGATGCTTTGTAACATGGTGCTTAATGGCGTCGAAAGCACCCTGAAAGCCATCTCACTCGACCCCGGACGGGATTTTGAAGTAGTAGCCGTCAGCTTCGATCCGCGCGACACGCCCGCCATCGCCGCGGGCAAGAGAGACAGCTATCTGCAACGCTATCGCCGCCCCAACACCGCCAACGGATGGCATTTCCTGACAGGCGACGAAGCATCCATCAAAGCCCTTACTTCCGCAGTGGGCTTCCGGTACAAATTCGATCCGGTCACGGGGCAATACGCGCATGCCAGTTCCATCATGATTCTGACGCCGCAGGGTAAGCTCTCGCGCTACTTTTACGGCGTGGAATATGCGCCGCGCGACGTGCGCCTCGGCCTGGTGGAAGCCTCCCAGAATAAGATCGGCACTCCCGTGGACCAGATCCTGCTGTTCTGTTATCACTACGATCCGGCCACGGGTAAATACGGCGCGGTCGCCATGCGCATGATGCGTTTTGCGGGAGCAACTTTCGTTCTGATTTGCGGCGCCTTCCTGTTCGTTGCGTGGCGCCGCGACTGGCGCAGGGATCGCCAGGTTTTGAGACAAGCCAGATAACTGACATGGGTTCCGAACTACCTCTATTTCCGGTGCAAGCATCCTCGGTGGCCGCCAGCGTGGATCACCTGGTGTATTTCCTGCTCGCCGTGGCAGTTTTTTTCTCGGTTGGAATCTTTCTCGCTATCTTCTATTTTGCCGTCAGATACCGGCGGCGTTCCGAATCCGAAGTGCCCGCCACGGTGCATGGCGGACTTACCCTGGAAATCGCCTGGACCGCGATCCCGTTCGGACTCACCATGATCATGTTTGTGTGGGGCGCCAGCGTCTTCTTCAAGATTTCCCGCCCGCCCGACGACGCCCAACAGGTGTATGTCATCGGCAAGCAGTGGATGTGGAAGATGCAGCACATGGAGGGGCAGCGGGAGATCAACGAACTGCATGTCCCGGTGGGACAGGCCGTCAAGCTAACCATGACATCCGAAGACGTGATCCACGATTTCTTCGTTCCCGCCTTCCGCACGAAAGCCGATGTGCTGCCCGGGCGTTATACTACCACTTGGTTCAAGCCTACCAAGCCGGGTAAGTACCACCTCTTTTGCTCGCAGTATTGCGGGACCAACCACTCCGTTATGATCGGCTGGATTTACGTGATGGAGCCCCAGGATTATCAGGCGTGGCTCAGCGGAGGAACCACCGGAACGCTGGCGGAAAGCGGGGAGAAGTTGTTTCAGTCTTTAGCTTGCGCCAACTGCCATCACCTGGCCGATCAAGGACGCTGCCCAAATCTGCGTAATCTGTACGGCAGCCAGGTGGCGCTTTCGGACGGCACGCATGTCCTGTTTGACGACGACTATATCCGCGAATCGATTGTAAATCCGTCAGCCAAGATCGTGGCGGGGTATCAACCCATTATGCCGACGTTTCAGGGGCTGGTTACGGAGGAAAACTTGCTGCAACTGATTGAATACATCAAATCGCTGACGCCCAAGCCCAACGTCCCGCCCGCAGGATCCGGAAAAACGGGCTCGGCAAAGAAGCTTTCCAAACAATAACATTATGATAACCGCAGCCGCAGAAGAACGCGATTATTTGCACGAAAGTTACGGAATCAAGTCCTGGCTGCTGACCAAGGACCATAAGCGGATCGGGTTGCTATATCTGCACACGATCACGTTTTTCTTCTTTTTGGGCGGTATCTTCGCTACGCTGATCCGCATTGAGTTGCTGACTCCCAAAGGCGACCTGGTCACTTCCGATACGTATAGCAAGCTCTTCACGCTGCACGGCGTGATGATGATCTTCTTTTTTATGATCCCGTCGATTCCGGCGTCGCTGGGCAACTTTTTCCTGCCGATCATGATCGGCGCCAAGGACTTGGCGTTTCCGAGAATCAACCTTTTGAGCTGGTATCTGCTGCTGATCGGAGGCTGTCTGGCGATTTACGCAATGCTGGCCGGCGGCGTGGATACCGGATGGACGTTCTACACGCCCTACAGCACGAGCTATTCGAACAGTTATGTGATCGCCACGGGGCTGGGAATTTTTATCGCCGGCTTTTCTTCGATTCTTACGGGCCTCAACTTCATCGTGACCGTACACCGCATGCGGGCGCCCGGTATGACCTGGTTTCGCATGCCCCTGTTCGTGTGGTCGAACTACGCTACGGCTCTGATTCAGGTTCTGGGCACCCCGGTGATTGCCATCACGCTGGTTCTGCTGATCGGGGAGCGCGTCCTCCATATCGGCATCTTCGATCCAGCGCGCGGCGGCGATCCGGTGCTGTATCAACACCTCTTCTGGTTTTATTCGCATCCGGCGGTATATATCATGGTGCTCCCCGGCATGGGAGTCATCAGCGAGCTGATATCCACCTTTTCCAAGAAGCCTGTGTTCGGTTATAAGTTCGTGGCGTTCTCCAGCGTGGCGATCGCGGTGCTTGGCTTTTTGGTCTGGGGACACCATATGTTTGTATCCGGCCAATCCGTGTACGCCGGCTTGGTTTTCTCGTTCCTCAGCTACTTTGTGGCGATTCCCTCGGCAGTCAAGGTCTTTAACTGGACCGCCACGCTGTATAAGGGATCCATATCCTACGCCACCCCCATGCTGTACGCATTCGGCTTCATCGGTCTTTTTACCATCGGCGGTTTGACGGGGTTGTTTGTGGCCTGCTTGGGCGTGGACGTCCACGTACACGACACTTACTTCGTGATTGCGCATTTCCACTACATTATGGTGGGCGGCACTATGATGGCCTATCTGGGCGGACTGCATTACTGGTGGCCGAAAATGACCGGCCGCATGTATCCGGAGGGATTTGCGAAGCTTTCCGCGTTGACGATTTTCCTGGGATTCAACCTGACCTTTTTTCCGCAATTCATTCTTGGCTATCTGGGCATGCCTCGGCGCTATCACAACTATCCCGATGAGTTCCAGGTGTTGCACGTGATGTCGACCGCGGGCGCCTCCGTGCTGGCGGTGGGATACCTGATGCCGTTGATTTACTTCATGTGGTCGCTGCGCTATGGCAAGATCGCGGGGCCCAATCCGTGGGGCGCCACCGGACTGGAGTGGCAGACGTCGTCGCCGCCGCCCGCTCACAATTTCGACGAGACGCCCATAGTTACCCATGAGGCGTACGATTACGCCGCGCTGGAGGAGGCGAAAGTTGGATAGTCACACCGAAACTCTCGCGCTGCGCGAACAGTTCGAAACGCCCAGCCAGCAAAAGGAGGCTTCCACGCTGGGCATGTGGATCTTCCTGGTCACCGAGATCATGTTCTTTGGCGGCTTGTTCCTGGCTTACTCTATTTACCGGAGAGAGTTCGCGGGCGCGTTCGCCACGGCCAGCAACACTCTCGACGTGGTCATCGGCGCCGTCAATACCGCGGTATTGCTGTGCAGCAGTTACACCATGGTGCTGGCGGTGCGCGCGGCTTCCATGGGCAGCCGCAAAGCTCTGATCGTCTTCCTGATTCTGACCATGGTGTTCGGCGGAACCTTCCTGGGCGTGAAGGCCTACGAGTGGAACCAGAAGTTCGAGGAACACCACGTACCCGGCCCGACGTTCCATCTGGAAGGGACCACCGCCCAAGGTCCCGCGCAACTCTTCTTCTCGCTGTATTTCACCATGACCGGCCTGCACGCCCTGCACATGGTGGTGGGCATGGGCATCATGTTGACGCTGCTGTTGCATGCCATTGCCGGCAGGTACACGCCGGAGTATTATACGCCGGTGGACGTAGGCGGGCTTTATTGGCACTTCGTCGATATTGTTTGGATCTTTCTCTTCCCGTTGCTTTATCTAATTGGCCGTCACTATCATCACTAACATGCAGGAACATGCCGATTCACTGAGAACATACACGCTGGTTTTCGTCGCGCTCTTGATTCTGACAGCCGCTACCACGGTGGTGGCCACTATCGACCTGGGGCCGCTCAACGTGGTGATGGCCCTGGCCATCGCCACCGTAAAGATGCTGCTGGTGGCGCTGTTCTTCATGCACCTGCGTCACAGCACCATCCTGACCAAGGTAGTGGTGGGCGGCGGGATGCTGTGGCTGGGCATCCTGCTGGTGCTCGGCCTCAGCGACTTCGTCACGCGCGGCTGGCTGCCGGTGCCCGGCAAGTGAAGATCCTCTGGTAAAATCGGATTGAATCCTCCGGCACGGGCGCGTAGCTCAGGCGGATAGAGCATCTGCCTTCTAAGCAGAGGGTCGCCGGTTCGAGTCCGGCCGCGCCTACCAATGTTTTCAATCAGATACGTTTGAGATTGGCGACCCTCTGCAATTGCGGCAGAGGACCGCCTCCTTCAAGATCGCTCGTTAACGGGCCGACGAGCCAGGCGGCGCGGATCCCAGTAGCGTCAATACAGCCGACGGGCCTTTGTCATCGCGCCACGGTGGCGGAAGGTCAGGAGGTCACTTACGGCAAGATTGCCGTTTCTTGGGGCATGGACCGAACCGCCATCGAACCGGGGCTGGGGCCGCTGAGCGAGATATTGGCCGCGTGACGGAACACCGTGGCACGCATCATGCTTTGCCGCCGAAGCGCCACGAAAGGCGTACAATAGTGCCATGGAAATACAGGTCGATGCCGTGTACGAAAACGGAGTTCTCAGGCCCTTACAACCACTGGGCTTAGCAGAGCACGAACATGTTTCGGTTACGGTGATCAAGGCCGCCCCCGCGCCCGGTTCACCGCGGCTCGACATTGCATACCTCCAAAACCTCCAGGTAGACCTGTTGCATGCCGGGCCCGCACCTGGAATAGAAGAGGTTCGACGCCGACTTTCCAAGATCCCCGGCTCAATGACGGGGGATTTTATCGCTGCGCGCGAGGATCGGTAAACTTGTCGGCCTACTTTTTCGACACCAGTGCGTTGGCCAAGCTGTATCACCCGGAGGTCGGAACACCCAAAGTCGTCGAGATCGTCGAGGCCGTCGGCGCACAGATCCGGATTTCGCGGCTAACCGTTGTCGAATTGCGATCCGTGTTCGCCATCAAGGTGCGGACACAGATCGTCAGCCAGGAAGACGTGACCTTGTTACTGCGCCAATTTCAGGAGGATGCCGTCTCACGGAAGTTCCATGTATTCGCCGTGCATGAATCGGAGTTCGCGTTAGCGGAGCGCTTGATCGAACAGTATGGCTACGATAGACCTCTTCGCACGCTCGACGCGGTTCAGTTAGCCGTCGCACTCGGATTGAAGAGCCAGGGTCTGATCGACTGCTTCGTCGCCGCGGACGCAGCCCTCTGCGATATCGCCGCGCTGGAAGGATTCTCCGTTTTGGACCCGGAACATCCTTGAGCCGCCTGAGCCGTTTCGTATGAAGCCCCAGCAGGATGGTAGAGCGGAACTCGAAGCAGCACTCTCAGAGGGCCGCCGCTTACGAGATGAGGTCAGGCAACTCAAGGAAATTCTCGCGCGGAATTCGATCCCGCTGGCCGAATCCGAGAACAAGACGCCCACAGAAAAGCTCTGGCTACCGGCGCACGCCGAAATCGCAAATGTTGCCGCGCCAACAGATAAGGACTCCAAGGTCGCGCTCTTCCGTTCTCTGTTCCGCGGGCGTGAAGACGTTTATGCCGAGAGGTGGCGCATGAAGGATGGCAACTGGGGTATCGACCAGCCGGCCAGAAGGATTGGGAGGCCATACTCGCCAGCAGACCAGAGGATCGCAAGAAAGTCGACCGGCAAACCCGCACCCTGTACCCGTTCACCGATGAAGTCGTCAAACTCCACCTGACCGGCAAGAAAGCGATTGGCATCTATCCGCTCCTTACGGATGAAACCTGTTGGCTCCTGGCTGCCGACTTCGACAAGAAAACTTGGCAGGATGACGCCCTGGCCTTCGTCGCGACCTGCCACCGCATGAACGTCCCGGCTTACCTGGAAAGGTCACGATCTGGTAATGGCGGCCACGTGTGGATATTCTTCGAGCGGCCCTTCTCAGCGATGCACGCCCGAATGATGGGGTGCGCCATTCTGACTCAAACCATGGAGCGCCGGCACCATCTGGGCCTCGATTCTTATGATCGCTTCTTTCCAAACCAGGATACGCTGCCCAAGGGCGGCTTCGGCAACCTGATCGCGCTGCCTCTTCAGTGGATGCCTCGCCAGAATGGCAACAGCGTTTTTGTAGACGACGCTCTCCACCCTTACCCTGACCAGTGGCAACTGTTGGCGTCCGTTCGGCGCATCCAACATGATCAAGTTGAGTGGATTGTTAATGACGCTTCCCGGCGTGGCCAAGTGGTGGGGGTCCGGACCGCACTCACAGACCCGGACGCACAAGACGAGCCTTGGACGATGCCGCCATCGAAGAAGGTTGCTGATATGCCCGTGCAGGGCCCGTTCCATGAGTGCGTTGAACTGGTCCAGAGCAACCTTATATTTATTCCCAAGAGCGGATTACCCGAACCGATGCTTAACCGCCTCATCCGACTGGCCGCTTTTCAAAACCCGGAGTTCTACAAGGCTCAGTCTATGCGGCTCTCAACATGGGACAAACCACGAATTATCTTCTGCGGAGAAGACCTTCCCCAGCATGTGGCGGTTCCCCGAGGTTGTCTCCAGGAAGCGCGGAGCCTGTTGGATCGGCATGGAATCCGGCTGACCTTGAGGGACGAGCGCACGATAGGCCGCCCAATCGACGTGACCTTTCAGGGTGAGCTGTACCCTGAGCAGTCGGACGCGGTAGAAAAGGTGCTTCGCCACGATGAAGGAATTATTTGCGCGCCCACAGCCTTTGGCAAGACGGTGGTTGGTGCGGCGCTGATTGCCGAACGGAAGGTGAACACACTTGTATTAGTCCATCGCCAGCAGTTGTTGGATCAGTGGCGCGAGCGACTGGCGGCTTTCTTGGATTTGCCGATCAAGTCGGTGGGCCAAATCGGGGGAGGTAAGTCCGCACGTACCGGCGTCATTGATGTGGCCGTGATCCAAAGCCTTCAACGGAAGGGGGAGGTCAAGGACTTCGTCGCCGAGTACGGCCAAGTCATCGTCGACGAGTGCCATCACATCTCGGCATTCACTTTCGAACAGGTAATGAAGCAGGTCAAGGCCCGGTACGTTGTCGGGCTTACGGCGACGCCAACCAGAAAAGACGGCCACCAGCCGATCATCCTCATGCAGTGCGGGCTGACTCGGTTTAGCGTGAGTGCGCGGGCCGCCGCCGATAAGTCTCCGTTTCAGCATCTACTGGTGCCGAAGCCCACAGATTTCCGAATGCCGGCAGAGGCGACCGAATTAACCATTCACGACGTTTATGCTGCCATGGTGCTGGACTCCGGCCGCAACCAGAAAATTATTACGGACATTCTGGCCGCCGTACACCAGGGATTCTCACCACTGGTTCTCACTCATCGCAAGGATCACCTCGAACAGTTGGCCGCAGGGCTGTCCAGCATAGAAAACTTGGTCATCCTCAAAGGCGGGATGGGCAAGAAGCAGCGTCGCGAAGTTGCGGACAGGCTTAACGCGATTCCCGACGGCGTTCCACGCGTGCTTCTCGCGACCGGCAGTTATATCGGCGAAGGATTTGATGATTCGCGATTGGACACCCTGTTCCTCACGATGCCGATCTCTTGGCACGGCACCCTGCAACAGTATGTAGGGCGTCTCCATCGCATCCACCATGGCAAGAGAGTCGTGCGCGTGTACGACTATGTTGATGCCCAAGTACCGATGCTTGCACGCATGTATGACAAACGGCTGCGAGGTTATCGCGCTTTCGGCTATGCCCTTGAAACGGAAGACAGGAATGGCGACCTCAACCTTGTGGAGAGTTTTGCAGTGGCCATGGCCTGATGTTTCCGGAGGAAGCCAGGCCGTCGGAGCATCCTCGCGTTACTAATTACTTAGTAGTTACTGTAGATGATTTTGTAAAGCTGCTCAAAGCCTTCTGGTTCAACATACACCGCCTTCTAAGTCTAAGCAGAGGGTCGCCGGTTCGAGTCCGGCCGCGCCTACCACTTTCCACCCCTCTCAGACCCATCAGTTCACCGGCACAGGCAGCAAACTCGGCAGCGCCTCGCCCATCTTCCGCTGATCTTCCTGGTCGATGAGAATTCTGAGCTGTAGCGCTTCGGCTTCGTCGCGCCCCAAAACGTCGCCGGCTTCCAGGCTCTCGAGCACCTGCCCTATCGCGGCACGCTGTGCCGTGAGAGCCGCCGCCACCTGGCTCCGGTACGCACTGGCGTTACTCCATTGGATACTGGTCGTGGCTTCGGCCGCCTGTTTGATCGCGCCGAGCGGCAGACCGCTCAACTCGGCGAGATATTCCAGACGATATTCCCGACGGTCGACATCCACGAACGACGCGCCCCGGCAAGTCGTCACGCGCCGATAGTACACCGGGTGCTTTCCCGGCGCGACCAGTACGTCGCCCCGCTCCGCCGAGAGTACCAGTTGATAGATTCCCGCAGGCGGAAGGTCGGCTGAAGGGCTCCGCATGCCACAGCAGAGCGCCCCACCTCCGGTACCGCCGCCTTCTCCGGGTCCATAACCCGAGCCATCCGTGACGTAAAACACGTGGCTGATATTGAGCTCGGCTAGCAAGCGCGCCGCGATCCCGGCGCTCCTGGCTTCAACCAGTAGATTATTAGCCGCCACCCAGCGTGCTCCGATGGTGTCCTGCTGCTCGCCCATCGCGAGCAACGCCTCGCGATTCGCGGGAACATCCTGCGACAGCAGGATCAATACTTCATCCGGGAATTGTTTCTCAAACGGCAGCAGCAGGCCGGCGTCCGGGCGATCTCCGACCCGAATTAATGCGTCCAGGGTAGCTTGAACGACACTGTATTCCGGCGTATCGCCGCGGAGCGTATTGGCGGCCAATTCCGCCAGGCCGGCAAGCTGCAAGCGCACGTCGCCGGCCCGTTCCGTCAGAAGATATTGGCCCACCAGATAAGCGCCCCAAGCCTTCTCGCGGTATCCCGGCGATTGCATCAGCCGCTTGGCTTCGGCGGATGCCTGCCGTTCCACTAGAGTGGCGGGCCCGGCCTGCTGCGCGAAAGCCGACACGATCGGCAGAGCAATCAGAAGCAAGCGTGTCATGGGCGTCTGACATCATTATCGCCCACGATGGAGATTCAACGCCGTTCCAGCACTCGAATCACTCCCGCCAGACACAAGCGCGCGATCCAAAACGCCAGCGGAAACGTCGATCCCAGCAGCACCACTGAACCCACCACTCCAAATTCGTTCATCGCCATTCTCCTTTACCACCGCTCCACCAAATATGCGGACCACTTCGTCCGTTCGATCCGCAACTAACTCCACCTCGTCGCCCACCGCAATCAGGCCGAACAATTCCTCTACGTCGGAATTGTGCATGCGGATGCACCCGTGCGACGCCGCCCGTCCGATCGACCGCGGATTGCTGGTGCCATGTATGCCGTAACCTCTGCGGCTGAGCCCGATCCAGCGCGGCCCCAGCGGATTGCTCTTTCCGGGCGGCACTACTTTATGCGGCCCGAACCAGGTCGGATGCACCACCCGCTCGATCACCGTGAAGTCGCCCGCCGGACTGGGCGTGCCCGCCGCGCCTACTGCCACCGCGTAGATCTTCACTGCGCGCCCATCTTCCACCAACGCCAACTTCCGATCCGGGATACTCACCACAATGCGCCTCGCCGCGGATTGCTTCTCCTGAGCCAACGCTTCGCCCGCCGCCATCAGCAGCGCCGCCAGCGCCCGAAAGCTTCTCCACTGCCACTGGATGTCTTGCATTTTTATTGCCTCCGTCTCATATCACTGAAGTGCAGACCGATGGCCAGCGCTATCTCGCTGATTCCGCATAGGTGCGTCTCTGGCTCGTGTCCGGCAAGACACGGCGCGGGCGGTCGCCTCACGCTAGACTCACGCTAAAATGGACCTCGGATGGAGAATAAGGAGATAGCGCGCATCCTCTGGGAGACGGCCGACCTGATGGAGATCGCCGGCGAAGACTCGTTTCGCATTCGCAGCTACCGCAACGGCGCGACGGCTGTCGAAGGTCATCCTGAGCGTGTCGAAGATATCCTCATCGACCCGGAGCGCAAGGTCACCGACATCCCCGGCATCGGCAAAGGCCTCGCCCACGTTCTCGAAGAGATTGTGGACCACCGCTCCTGTGAACGCCGCGATCTGCTGCTGCAGAAGTTTCCGCCGGGCGCGTTGGAGTTCCTCAAAATCCAGGGCCTCGGCCCCAAGAGCATCGCCCTGCTGTTCGAGCACTACAAAGTCGGCACCATCGACGAACTGGAGCGGCTGTGCCTCGAGCAGAAGCTGCGCGTGCTGCCGCGCATGGGCGCCAAGCTGGAAGAGAAGGTGCTCAAGTCCATCGCGCAATATCGCCAGCGCACCGGCCGCTTTCTGCTGAGTTATGCCGAAGACATGGCGCGCGAGATCGCCGCCTATCTGAACGAAACGCCCGGCATCGAGCAGATCACGCCCGCCGGCAGCCTGCGCCGCGGACGCGAAACGGTGGGCGATCTCGACCTGTTGGTTACCGGTCCGGCGGCCGGCGAGGTGTTGGAGCGGTTCGTGCGCTTCCCTCGCGTCGAGCAACTGCTGGCGCGCGGCGAAAACAAGGCCAGCGCCACCGTGGGCCGCGAAGGCCTGCAGGTGGATGTGCGCGCCTTGCCCCGCGAAAGCTTCGGCGCCGCGCTGCAATATTTCACCGGCAGCAAAGACCACAACGTGGCCGTCCGGACGCGTGCCGTCAAAATGGGATTCAAGCTCAGCGAGTACGGCTTGTATCGCAGCGCGGATGATACCAAGGTGGCCGGCGAAACCGAAGCCGGCGTTTACGAAGCGCTGGGCCTGCGTTGGATCCCGCCCGAGATGCGCGAGAACCTGGGCGAAATCGATCTCGCAGCCGAAGACCGCCTGCCCGAGTTGGTCGACCTGCCGCACATCCGCGGCGACGTGCACATGCACACCACCGAGAGCGACGGCCGCGCCACGCTTGAGGAGATGGCTGCCGCCGCCCGCGAGCGCGGCTATCAATATATCGCCATCACCGACCATTCCAAATCGCTGGCCATGACCAACGGCCTGGATGAAGCGCGCGCGGTGGCCTTCGCCGCGCACGTGCGCGAGCTGAACCGCGATGGGCTGGGCATCCGCATCTTCTCCGGCCTGGAGTGCGACATTATGAAAGACGGCGCCATGGACCTGGCCAACGACGCGCTGGCCGAGCTCGACCTGGTGATCGGCAGCGTGCACAGCCACATGAATATGGAAGCCGCCGAAATGACCGACCGCCTTTTGCGCGCGCTGGAATGCCCGTCGCTGCGCGTGCTGGGCCACCCCACGGGGCGCATGCTGCTGCAACGCGATGCGTTCCCGTTCGATTTCGAACGGGTGGTGGACGAAGCCGTGCGCCGCGGCGTGTGGCTCGAAATCAATGCCAGTCCGGAGCGCCTGGATCTCAGCGCCCACCACATCCGCACAGCCAAGGCGCGCGGCGCGCGATTCATTATCTCCACCGACGCGCACCATCCCAAGCACCTCGCAAACCTGCATTACGGCGTCATTACGGCGCGCCGCGCCTGGCTGGCCCCGGTCGATGTGATGAATACGTTGCCGGTGGACGCCTTTGCCGCGGCCATCCGCGGAAACCGAATATGAAAATCATCTCTTCGCGTGAAGTCTACAAGTGCGGCCTGTTCCGGGTGACCGAGGAAGAGGCCACCGATCCCAGCGGCTTCCATATCAAGCGGTCCATCGTCAGGCATATGGGATCGGCCGTGATGATGGCCGTGGATGAAAAGAAGCGCATCCTGCTGGTGCGCCAATTCCGGTTGCCCGCTGCGAAATCTCTGTGGGAGTTGCCGGCCGGCCGCCTCGATGCCGGCGAGAAACCCTTGCAGGCCGCGCGCCGCGAGTTGCTGGAGGAGACCGGCTACAAAGCGCGTACCTGGAAGCGGCTCGTGCAGTTCTGGCCTAGCCCGGGATTTGTGGACGAGAAGATGAACATTTTCCTGGCCACCGGCCTGACCGCGGGCGACGCGCACCCCATGGAAGACGAACGCATCGAATGCCGCTGGTTCACGCGCAAAGAACTGGACGCGGCCATCCGCGACGGCAAAATCCAGGACGGCAAGACCATCATCGGTTTTCTCACCTGGCTGCGCTACGGCCATTCGCGCTAGAATGAAGCATTACCTTCGAGGAGATTCGATTGGCAGAAGACAAAACCTATAAAGCCGAATATCTCGGCAGTGGCACATTCAACATCAGCAAGCCCAAGCGCACCAAGGCCAAACGGCGCCAGACCAATCTCAAGAACCCCCAACGCGGCGCCCGCAAGTAGACGATTTCGTACCCCAAGCCCTCACGCCCTGGTCCGCCCCAGTACAAACCGCCCCAAATAGGGGCTGCGGTGCCGGGGCTTTTGTGCGAGAATGGGTGAACATCACGAGGCATTCCGAAGGTGTAACCCAGGGAGGAACATGTGAGCTACGATCCGGAAACGCCGTTTGACAGCATCGAAGGTTCGCAAGAGTACGTTTCCCTACTCGCGGAAGCCATCGACGAGGCCCGCAAGGATGTGGATGCCGATATCGCGGTAGCTCTCGGCGAGGGGGCCGAGCGTCGCACGGAAGCTCTGCAACTGGTCAGCTACAACCTGGCCAAATTGGGTCTGCATATCACCACCAGCCGGCGGATCTTAAACGATCTGCGTACGCTGCGCCGCCTGCTTCTCGCGGAGCGGCAAGGCGATCCCGTCCCGGTGGCCAAGCGTGCGGCGGGCGCCGGCGCGGGCGACTGATTTAGGGTAGGCCCGATCTGCGGCAGCGCCGCTAGTTTCCATTCCGGCTATGCTGGAGTGGTATGACAAGACGTTCTCTCCTCGAATCCATGCTCGCCGGCTTGACGGCGTTGCGTGTGGCAGCCGCCCGCAAACGCGGCCCCCAAATCGGCGTCACCGATTGGAACCTGCAGTTGACCGGAAACGTGGAAGCGGTCGCCTTGGCCGCCCGGCTGGGGTTCGATGGGGTGCAAGTGAGCTTGGGACGCAAGCCCGTCTCCGATAAGCTCCCGCTCGACGACGCCTCCATCCAAGCCCAATATCTGGCCGCTGCGAAGCAGCATGGCATCGCCTTGGCCGGCACCTGCCTCGACATCCTGCACGTGGATCATCTCAAGGACAACCAGCGCGCTCAGAAGTGGGTCGCCGACAGCATCCCGATTACCGCCAACCTGAAGGCCGATGTGGTCCTGCTCCCGTTCTTCGGCAAGGCCTCCCTAACCAACCACGCCGAAATGGACTACGTGGGCGACGTTTTGAAAGAGTTGGCGCCAGCCGCGGAAAAGGCCGGTGTGAAACTGGGCCTCGAAGACACCATTTCGGCCGAGGATAACGTGCGGATTATGGAGCGCTCCAAGTCCCCGGCTGTCAAGGTCTATTATGACGTCGGCAATTCCACTGGCGGCGGTTTCGACGTGGTGAAAGAGATCCGCTGGCTGGGCGCCCCCCGGATCTGCCAGATGCATCTGAAGGACAATCCTCATTACCTGGGCGAAGGCCCCATCGATTTCCCGGCCGTCATGCGGGCCATTACGGATATCGGTTTTGAGGGTTTTGCCAATCTGGAGACGGATTGCCCTTCCAAATCCGTCGAAAACGACATGACCCGGAATCTGAAGTTCGTCCGCGCCCTGCTCGCTTAAACCCAGTACCCGCATTAATAAGTTGACTTGCGCACATTCCAGGTTTACCATTCTATAGTTTCGCGTTTTTTCGACCTGCACCATGTAGAGGGGAACGGCGGTTTACTGGGGGACCCCGTAATGACCTTTCAGATAGGTGAGAAGGTAGTTTATCCCAACCAAGGTGTTGGGACCATTGAGAACATCCGGGCCTGGGTACTCGGAAACCAGTTCGAGAAGTGTTATCTGCTGCGCATGGTTTACGGCAGCATCACGGTGACCGTCCCATTTTCCAAGGTCGCCAACATCGGGCTGCGGCCCATTACCAAAAACACCGGAATTTGCCGGATTCTATCCTACCTGGCGAACGGGCATAGCTATTCCAGCAGCGATTGGAAGGTCCGCTTCAAGGTGAATTCCGAGAAAATGCTCAGCGGAAGCCTCCTCCAGGCGGCGGAAGTTCTCAAAAGCCTGCTGGAGTTACAGAAGGATAAGCCGCTTTCCTTCCGCGAGAAGAAGATGCTGGATCGCGCCCGCCATATGCTGGTCGCCGAGATCTCCATTGCCCGCCGGATCGGCGAAGCCGATGCTACCGCACTGTTACAAAAGTACCTGGACCGGGCCGCTCTCACGCTCCCCCCAGTACTGTGATCCTTTTGGGATGATATGAGACATGCCGGCCTTGCCACCCGCCTCTTTCGGCGCTAAGCTCCAGATGGGGGCTCCCGATGAAACTTCCGATGCAGTTTTGCCTTTGTTGTATGCTGGCGGCCGGCGCTTCTGCCGCGGTTCATAGCGGCGTGGCCGTCGCGCCGCATCACGGCACGAACCATCGCGAATCGGTCCGGACTCCGGGCTACGGCCGTTACGGCGCCTACGGCTACGGTTATGGCGGTTTCTACGGGGATTCTTTTGGTCCATCCTACGATTCCGGCTTTTATCCGGATCAGGAACCGGCCGCACCCGGCGTTCGCATTATCTATCCGTCGTTCGGTCCGCCCGCGCCCGAGCCGCCCGTTCACCCGGTTATCCACGAATACGGCCCGCCCGCGGAGCAACCCGCTCAGGCCGAGACCCCGAACGGTCCGATTCTCTATTTGATCGCCTTCAACGACAACACCATTCGCGCCGCAATGACGTATTGGGTCGAAGCCGGCACCTTGCACTATTTGGATAAGGACCACAAACAGAAACAGGCCCCGCTCGGCTCGGTGGACCGCGATCTGAGCGCGCAGCTCAACCGCGAGCGCCACGTGCCGTTCAGCATCCAGTAATCCTAAAATGTCAGAATTGCCCGCCCCACGGTGAGAGGCTAAGCCGCGGCGGTCGCGGTATGCCCGCAGCGAATCGAATCCAGCATTCCGGTGGCTTGTACCGATCCTGCGGGAAAACCGTAAATCTCAAGCAGCGCGCGGATTTCAGGCAGCCGGTTCTCGTACGCCGGAAACTCTACCAGGCTAGCAGGGCGGCCGGGCAACCCGCCATCATGATAGATCTGCGGGTTGACCGGGAAGTCCAGGTGCGCCAAGGCATCCAGGAGCGCTTCCAAACGGAGTGGCTCCACGGAAACCGATACCGAAACCAAAGCCCCTTCGGCTCCCGCGAGGGGAAAAGCAGGCGAAACAGCAGTCGACCGAACGCTCATCAATACCTCCAGCATCCGGCGGATCGGCCCAAACGAAAAAACCCTGGGGCCAAAGGCTCCCAGGGTCAAGAATTTCGAACAGACCGACTCACCTTTAGCACTTTTTTTCGTGGTTGCAATTAGACAGGCCTTGCCGTGCAGGCCCTAAATCAATCCACGTTCAATTCCAGGTTAGCGCAAACAGGGATCTAGTGCAATACCTTTAATAATTGTAAAGGATACCCTGACGGTTGCCCTGGGCGTCTTCACAGTGATACGCTTGGCACCATCCGGAGGATCGATGAGGATACTGTCGTTACTGTTTCTGTCCGCGGCTGTGGCGGGAAGCTTGGCCGCGCAACAGGCGCCCCCTAAGACTACCCTGAAGGTGGGCGATATGGCGCCCGATTTCACCCTGCCTTCCACGTCGGGAAAGCCGGTGACGCTTTCCGATTTTAAGGGCAAGTCCGCCGTCGTGCTGGCGTTCTTCCCGGCCGCCTTCACCGGCGGTTGAACGAAAGAAATGTTGGCGTACCAGGCTGGTATCGCCCATTTTGAAGGCGTCGAGACCCAGGTTTTTGGCATCAGTACCGACAATATTCCGTCCCAGAAAGAGTTCGCCGAGAAGTTGAAGCTCACGTTTCCGTTATTGAGCGACTTTGCCAAACGGCAGGTTGCGGCGGAATACGGCGTGCTCTTCGCGGACCGCGGATTCGCCAACCGCGCCACGTTCGTGATCGACAAAGAAGGCCGCATCCAGCACATCGAGGAGGGCAACACGGCCATCGATCCCACGGGCGCGGAAACCGCTTGTGCCCGGATTCATCATCCAAAAACCGAGTGACACGCGGCGGTCACTGGCTGGGCGCGATCTCGGTGATCTCCAGTTCCAACAGCAAACCGCACTTGGCGCATACCAGTTTTCCGTCGGGCAGTGTGTACACCGCGGTGGAGTCGCACTTGATGCACGCCACGGTAGGGTCCGCGGCTTCCGGCTGCGGCTCGGGCGGCTCGATGCCGGTCTGCCTGCCGCCCGCCAGTTTCGTCACCGGCTCGAAGGTGGCGCCGCAATCCGCGCACACGTGATTGAAGCAGCAGTTCGGAGTGCAGCTATAGAACACTTCGAGCGACTGGCACACGGGGCAGGCCAGCGACAGCTTGGTGGTCTTCACTACTTGTACTGTACCGTGTAATGCACCGTGGGGCGGGCAATCTTGCCCGCAGCCGGCTGTCAGCCGGCCCTGTAGTTTGGCTATTTAGTTCTAACCGGCAGATCGACGTGGCGCACGCACTCGCGCGAGTTTTCGCAAAGATGACATTCTGCATAAATAGTAGGGCAGGCCCTCGGCCTGCGGCGGCCTCCCAGGCCGCCATCTTCTCTTCTGGCAGAGCTCAGTTTCCGGGCTAAGCGGGTCCAGGGGACCCGACCCAGAGGGTCCCCCGGCCGAGGGCCTGCCCTACTATTTATGCAGAATGTCGTCTTTGCGAAAACGAAGTGGCATTGCGCGCTTGTGCGTGCCGCGATGGCACTCTACCATCGCCGGCGAGCGAAGCTCGCCATAGCCGGGCTACGCCCGGCGCGACTGCAGGAGTGCAGTCGCGGCAGGCAAAGTGCCTGCGCCACGTCGGCGATGTGGCAATTGGATACAAAGGGCCAAACTCCAGCGGCGAGCGAAGCTCGCCATGTGCCGGCACGAGTGCCGACACGGCACGCCGCGGGCGTGCGCCACGGGGGCTGATCCGTTAAGCTAAGGGTTCAGGTAAAAATGCCACTCGAAAGCTACACCATCACCCAAGGCCGCGACCGCGCGCCCGCCCGCGCCATGTTGAAGGGCATCGGATTCACCGAT
>Ga0302325_10004039_pt1 | contig 34060 bp, 21 predicted proteins | sample Palsa_T0_2_FD_201948 | JGI IMG/M metagenome (GOLD analysis project Ga0302325, IMG submission 201948) | Peat permafrost microbial communities from Stordalen Mire near Abisko, Sweden - Palsa_T0_2 | ecosystem: Environmental > Terrestrial > Soil > Palsa > Peat permafrost | place: Sweden: Abisko...
CGCGGCAACGTGCTGGCGGATGGGAATTATATGACTTCGGTGCCGGGAGTTTTCGCGGCGGGAGATATGCGGCGGGGGCAATCGCTGGTGGTGTGGGCGATCGCGGAAGGGCGCAAGGCCGCGCGCAGGGTGGATGAGTATCTGATGGGGGCGAGCACGCTGGCGTCAGGCAGTCGCTCGCTAAGCGGCCTGCGGATCAATGATCCGAACCGGCGGCCCCACCGCGAGATCTTCGTCTATAAGAGGCCAATGGATTCCGTATCCTGACGGAGAGAGCTGCGCGTACTTCCTTTCGACGGTACTGGGATGAACGCCGATAAAACCAAATCATATGAATATGTTTTGCCGAAACGCAATACTGGATTTTACTGCTCTCCCACGGCTTTAAGCTTCTTGTATTCGGCGAAGGCCGCATCGGCCTCCGCTGAGCGGTTGTGCCGGCGATACAACAGGCCAAGAGAATAGAGCGGCTCGATGAGCGCCGGATCAAGAGAAATTGCCACCCGGTATTCGTCGATCGCTTCATTATCGCGGTCTTCGGCCTCCAGCGTACGGCCCAGGTGATAGTGCGCCGTCGCGAATTTGGGATCGTATTTCAAGGATTCTCGAAGAGCATTCTCGGCGTCCTTGGTCTCGCGGAGCCGGAGCAGCAGGTACCCCAGGTTATGCGGCGGCCAGGCGGATGGATTGGGAAGTTTGCGGTTGAGATCCACGGCTTTGAGAAGCGCTTCGCGAGCTTCATCGGATTGGCCCAACATGTCATAGGCTAGACCAAGACTGTCGTAAGCGCGCGCCGAGGTTGGGTCGAGGAGGACCACGCGCTTGAGTTTTTCCACGGCCTCCATATACAGGCGCTCGAAGTAGTCAACCTTCGCGAGCCAATAAAGGTAGAGGGGACGGTCCGGGTGGCTGTTGTTCAGACGCGTAAGCTGCTCGCGCGCGGCCTTGGTATCACTCAGATTGGCCAACGCCATAGCCAGCATAAAGCGGTCGGATTCACCCAGCGGAACCTGGGAATCGGCCTGGCGAAAAGCGAGGATAGCCCGATCCATGCGGCCGTTTAGAAATGCAGCGTTGCCTGCCAGGGCGTGGAGTTCGGCGGCCACTGGAGAAGCTCCGGCGGCGCCGGCCTGGCGGTCGAGAATCTCCTCCATGCGCGCGTAATTCTTAGTGGAAAAAGACGCAGCCAGCAGGTTGCGCTGCTCCTCCGGCAGAAGCGACGCACGAATGCGCGCCGCGAGGTCGTCAGGCTGCTGCGCTAACAGCGGGACCGACGCCAGGAACAAGAACTTCCTGAAAGAGTTGCGCATCAAAACGGCTTCACCTCGATCGAGCGCAGCATCAGCTCGCGCCGCCGTGAGCGTTCGGCATCCAACTTTTGGAGGTGCGCGGCTTGCTCTACGGCGCGGGAATCGTGAGTGCGCTGGTAAAGAGCCAACAGTACGGAGTTGGCGTGAAAGCTCTCCGGATCGAGCGCCAGAGCGCGGCCGATGGTCTCCCGGGCGGCTTCGAACCGATCCTGCCGCAAGCGGACATGCGCGAGTTCGGTATAGCCTTCGGCAAACGCCGGCAACAGCTGGATGGCCCGCTCCAGATACAACGAAGCTTCGTCGTAGTTCTCTTCGATACGGGCGACCCGGCCGAGAAAATATGCCGCGCCGGCTTCCGTCTTAGGATCTTTGCCGATCCCCAGCATCTGGCTGCGGCATTGTTCGTATTCGGCGGTGGCGAAGTAAGCGGCGCCCAACGCAAAGTGGCCGCGAGAATCGTTAGGCAGCGCCGCAACGTATTGTTTGAGGTAAGGAATCGCATCGCCGGCATTACCGGCGCTGAGGAGGAGCGCGCCCATGGCGTAGTTGTAATCCGGATTTTGCGGCTCGATGGCGAGCGCTTTTTGGAGCGATTGGCGCGCCTCCATAGGCAGTTCCATTTCAACCGTAACCAGGCCGAAGAGAAAATGAACCCGCGCATCGTTGGGCGTGAGGTCGCGCGCATGAGCGAGATATCCGAGACAGCCTTCTAGGTCATGGGACAGGTATGCAATACGGGCGAGTTCCAGGAGGTGCCGCGGGTTGGCGGGTTCCAGTGCCGCCACCCGTTCAAGGGTCTGGCGCGCATCCGGAAGCCGGCTCAACTGCTCGTATGCCATGGCAAGGCGCCGAAGGCTCGCGGCAGAAGCTTCGCTGCGGGCATCCAAAGCCTCGACCAGCGTGACCACCAGGGCTGCGCTCCGGGTCGAGTCGAGCACTGGGAAGATGGAGATAACGTCCGCTTCGGAGAAGTCCGCGGCGCGTGCCAGCCGATGGGCGACTTCCGCGGCTTCCTGAGAGCGATGCAGTCCTTGCAGATCGGCACAGCGCAACGCCACAAGAGCGGAGCGGGAGGTGTCGCCCGCCGGCAGTCTCTCCATTTCCCGCAACGAATCGGCAAACTGCCCCTGCCATTCATACAGAGTGACCAGCGCAGTCCGGGCCTCCGCATCGGCGGGGCGGTCGCGCAGAACATGCTGCCAGGCGCCGACTGCGCAGGATGTGGCGGAGGGGTCCCGATCCGTCGTGAACTGGCACGCACGGCCCAGGTTTTGCCAGGCTGGAGTGAGGGTGGGCGCGAGGCGCACGGCTTGCTGAAAGTCCGCCCGCGCCTCCGCCAGTTCGGATCGCTGGGCGCGCATGACCCCTCGGAGATTGAAGAGCGCGCCCTCGTTCGGATAGCCTGCGAACGCCTCCGCCAAAAGTCTTGACGCAGCGGGCTGGTCTCCGTTTTGAATCGCGGTCTGAATGGATTCGATGGTCTGCTCGAGGTCCGGACTCTGACTCTGCGAGCGAAGCCCGAGACAGAGCAGCACGGCGGCCAGCGGTGCGACTCGCATCGGGTCCATTGTATACCAGGCGCTAGTGCGCTTGGTCGCAGGACGCACACTGGAGGATGACTAAAATCAATTAGACCCTTGACATTAGGTGGCTTTCAACATTAATATCGATGACAATATCGATGAAGTTGCGTGCCAGGGTCTGCGTTGAGCGCACAGTTATGGGCCTTGGCGAAAGCACTTTCGTATTATTTTCAGGCACCACAACGGGGAGGTTGCTTATGCCACGTAGCACATATTGCTTGCTCCTGGCCGCTCTGCTGCTATGCACAGCGGCTGCCTGGGGGCAGAGTCAAAACGGTAGCCTGAGCGGTCAGGTTACAGACACAACAGGGTCGGCCATCCCACAGGCGACGGTCACCTTACGTTCCACTGAAAGGAACATTCCTCAGACGGCCGCCACGGATTCCGAGGGCCGCTACTCTTTTCCAAGCAACCCGCCAGGCACATACAGTCTGACGATTGATGCCAAAGGATTCAAGACTTACGAAAAAACCGGCATTGAATTGGCCGTCAATCAGACAGCGCGAGCGGATGCCACAATGGAGGTTGGCGATGCATCCACCAAGGTGGAGGTGACGGCCGACGTCGCCCAACTGAACCTGGACAACGGCGCCAAAGCGGAAACTGTGGCGCCGTCGATCATCAACGATCTGCCCCTGCTGGTGTCGGCCGGCACACCTCGGAACGCCTTGCAGTTTGCTGCCTTCCTGCCGGGAGTAAACACAGGCCCCAGTGTGCAGGCATTCAATGCACGCATCAATGGCGGCCTGAGGATGGGCGATGAAGCGGTCATGGACGGCGTGAGCATGCAGGAAGGGACCATGTCGCAGAGCGGCATTGTTTCGTTCTTCGATTTCGCCCAAACACCCGATATGGTCCAGGAGGTGCACCTGCTGACCTCCAGCTATGAGCCCGAGTATGGCACCACCACAGGCGGCGAGATGATCGTCACCACAAAAAGCGGCACCGACCAGATCCACGCCAGCGCATTCGAATACCTGCGAAACCGGGACTTCAACGCATTGCAATTCACCAACAATCGCGGCCCCGGCGACCAGCGTCCCAAGGACAACGAAAACGAATACGGCTTTTCCGGCGGCCTACCCATTAAGCTCAAGTTTCTGCCCTTCGTGTGGGGATCGAAACACAGGACCTACTTCTTCAACGATACGGAGTTTTTGCGCTCTCTCGGCGGCGCCAGCCGCGCCCTGCTAACCATTCCCTCCATACAGGACCGCACGGGCAACTTCTCCGACTGGAGCACGCCAATCTACGATCCAAAGTCCGAGACCATTTCGAACGGCGTGATCTCTCGCACACCCTTCCCTAACAATGTTATCCCGGCAAGCGACCAGAGCGCCCTAGCATTGCAATGGATGCAATATCTGCCGACTCCCACGGCATCGGGTCCGATTAATAATTTCCTGGCTCCGCCCGTCTCCGATGGCATTCTGTCAAATCTCAACGAATATCTGTTCAGGATCGACCACTATTGGGGCGACAAGGATCACTTTTTTTTCACCATCTGGCGGCAGGTGACCCAGCCGATCGCGCAGTGCCAGTTGCCGGTCGAGCTGTGCAGTGCGAATCCCGCGAATCCGGAGGACGCCTGGGTGAACCGTTTTAACTTTGACCACACCTTTTCGCCCACGCTGTTGAGCCACTTCGCCTACGGCTACTTGAACCGCAATGAGGGCTACGGTTCGGTCCTCACCCAGAATCCTGCCATCCTTCCGCACATCCCGAACGCGGCTGCCTATTCCGCTTCGCCGGGCGCCGGATTCAGCGGAAATGGGGTATCCAACTGGGCAGGCTGGGGGAATACCGCCGGTTTTGGCGCCTTAAACAAAACGACGCGGCCGAGCCACATCGCCAATGAACTAGTTACCTGGGTGCATGGCGCGCATATGATCAAATTCGGCGGCGAATACCGCCATCTGCAGCAAGTCTTTCGCCAGAACAACAACCAGTCCGGAACGGTGGACTTCGCCGCCGGCGAAACCGGGCTACCAGGCGTCGATAGCGGGAACGCCTTCGCCAGTTTCCTGCTGGGCGCTGTGAACTACGGCAACCTCAATGCATACAATATCTCCAAATATGGCGCCGAGCAGCACGCCTATTCCCTGCACATTGGAGACACCTGGAAAGTCACGCCCAAGCTGACCGCCAATTACGGCCTCCGCTGGGACAAATTCTCGCCCACGTGGGAGAGCAGCAACTACATGTCGTTTTTTTCCTTCGAGGACAACCCCGGCGCGGGGAACCTACCGGGTAGCCTGGTGTTCGCCGGCAATAATTATGGCGCGGCCAGCGCCGGCGTGCGGTATCCGGAAAAGGAGTGGAATGGCGGCTTCGGTCCCAGGGTGGGCTTGGCGTACGCGGTCAGCGACAAGACCGTGATTCGCGCCGGCTACGGCGTCTTCTACACCCAAGCGTTCTATCCGGGATGGGGCGGCGGTATGTCGCTGTTAGGATTCAATCCGAGCCCGGCCTTCAATAGTTCGCTAGGCGGCTATGAGCCGGCGTTCTACCTGGACCAGGGCTTTCCTGCCTACAACAGGGCGGAGGACATCAGTTTGAGCGCAGCTAATGGCTCGGGCAACAGTCCCAATTACCGTCCGGAGTCTGCCAACCACCTTTCCTATGCCCAGCAGTGGAACTTAACCATCGAGCATAAGTTCGGCCAAAAAAGTTTCGCCAGCATCGCGTACGTTGCCAACAAAGGCACCCATATGCCCTCGCAGTTGCAACCGCTTAACGTTTTGAATCCCTCGCTGCTTTCCATGGGCAGTAAACTGAATGCCGTGTTCACCTCGACAACACCATCGCTCGACGGCGTCAGTCAGCCGTATTCCGGTTGGGCGCAGCAATTGATCAGCGCGGGCGGTTGCGCTCCCACGGTAGCGCAAGCCTTGCTGCCTTTTCCGCAATTCTGCGGCGGGCTCGTCGGCGAAAACGAAAACGAAGGTACCTCCGAATACAACTCGTTCCAGACGAAGTTTGGCAGGAATCTCTCGAACGGTTTGTACGTGGAGGCTAACTACACGTACTCACACATGGTGGGCGACGCTTCTTCGACCACCCAGGCGACCGCGGATTACGGCGGGATCGGGGCGGTCATCAATCCGTACCAGGGCTACCGGAACAAGGCGCTTTCCACGGACGACATCCCGAACACCGCGTCCGTGATGGCTGTTTACGAGGCGCCCTTCGGCAAGGGCAAACAGTTCTTGAACAACGATGGCGTGTTGGGGCGCGTCGTGGGCGGCTGGACGCTGGCCTCCACCATGAAGTTCACCTCCGGCTTGCCGTTCTATTTCCGCGACTCTTCGGTCTGCGGCCTTCCCTCGCAGTTCCAGGCGGCTTGCATTCCGGCCATCACGGGTAACGTGCTGGCACAATCCTGGAGCAACTTCAACGTCAACAAGCCGGCGTTCAACGTGTCCGCGTTTGAGCCAGCCTCGGATTTCAACGGGTTTTTTCTCGGCACCGGGCCCCGCGTGAGCACCGTGCGCGGATCGCCCTATCGGGATGTCAACATATCGCTTTCGCGGAAGTTCGCCATCAGGGAACGCCTGAATTTCGAAGTGCGCGCCGAGGCGTTCAATGCGTTCAACAATCACTACTTCACGTGTGACGGTCAGGCATTCGGCGATTGCATTCCGTTTAACAACGATCCTTCGAGCGCTAGTTTCGGCTCTTGGAACGGTACTGTGACCCAGCCGCGCAACATCCAGTTGGTCGGCCGAATTACGTTCTGATCCTCACGGGAGTCGATCCGGGTGCACCGTGGCGAGGGGGCGGGCAGCATTTTCTCATCCAAGAATGAGCCTGGCGAGCCGGTATCGGATATGCGGTCTCCTTTCTTTGAATGTTGATTCGTGCGCCACTATCTCAGGGCCGACCGAGCTTGGGCAGCTTGAGTTCCGGCGGCGTTCCTGTCTCCGGCATCTTCGACTGGTCCGCGTTCGAGGCGGTCTTGTAAGTCGGGAATGGGTGTACTTCCAGAATATAAACGCCATCGGACAGCCAGCGCCTGGCTGCCGACTTCAGATCCTCGGGGGCGGGGGTGGCGCCCTGCACACCCTTGAGTTGCACCGATTTCGTTATCGCGCATGGTGCGCTCGCATCCGTGGCGATCTGATCGTCGTAAACCAGCCGCTTATACAGAGGCGAAACTTTGCCCTGCGCCAAGCATTCGCTCACCAGATCGAGATAATCCGCATCGGCGCCGTATTGCGGAACGTTCCAGACTTTGTAAATGCGGGCTTGCGGCACCTTGCCTATGGGCGGCCCGGAGGGGTGTCGCCGAAATACTTCTGAACCTTCGCTTTCGCCGCGTTGAAATCGATGTCGCCCGCCAAGCACCAGCACCGCATTGGACGGGCCGTAGTAGGCCTTGAACCACCCCTTCACGTCGGACATGGACGCGGCGTTGAGATCCTCCATCTAGCCGATGGTGGTCCAAGGGATGACCGGCGGGATAGGTTCTCGGTAGCATGCGGTCGGACTCCAGCCAGAGCGTGTAATCGAGCGCCGACGTGGGCGCGTGTTCGAAGTAGTTGGTGCGGTCGTAATTGATGGTGCCGTTGAGTTCGGTGGGCGCCCACGAGCCTCCATGGCATTCGTCGAAGCTGACATGGAGATTCTCGGTACCGCAGAACATGAGGTGCTCGAACAGATGCGCGAAGCCCGTCTTGCCGGGCCTTTCGTTCTTCGAGCCGACGTGATACCAGATGTTGACCGCTTTGATAGGAGCTTTGTGATCATCGTGCACGATCACGGTCAAGCCATATGGGGTATCTTCTATGATACCCCTCAGCTCCGTAAAGCGTTGAGCCTTGTGGCCAGGCCGGGAGGCCTGTCCTACTAGCGCCAGTGACCTTCTACCATGACATAGCCGCCGTGGCGGTGAACCCAGCGATGCGCCACCCAGCGGGCATGCGGCCGTGGAGGCATTTCCCATCTTCCCGGCACCACGGCATAACCACTGCCATTCCAATTCTGATATCCATTGATCCATACATAGCCAGGGCCTGGCATACGCTCCCGGTGTTCCACGTATCGCGGTGGCGCAACTTGAATCACAACCTCGGCTGCCGCAGCGGCGCCCAAGGCCAGCGTGCCCACAAAAATAACTCCGATTACTCGTTTTAGAAACATGATAGTCTCCTGCGACTTAAGCAAGGCACGTATGTGGCCGTATGCAAACACATACAAAAGGTGTTAGCTGGCATTGCAGATATAGGCAGAACCTGCACTTAAGTGCAGCGTCTTTAGTAAGACAACAGCCGCTCCATCTCAGCCGTCAGATCTTCCACCTGCGGCAGAATGGCGTTCTCTAACTGCGGCTGATAGGCTACCCACGTATCGAGCGCGGCCACACGGCCCACCGGGGCATCCAGCCGATCGAAAAGCTCGTCGGCGATGCGCGCGGCGATCTCCGCGGCGTACCCGAACGAGAGGCAGTCTTCGTGCGCGATCATTACGCGGTTGGTCTTTTCAACCGACGTTCGAATGGCGTTCCAGTCAAAGGGCGCGAGCGACCGCAGATCGATTACTTCGACACTGATGTCCGGATTCTTGCGCTCGACCAACAGCGCGGCCTGCTGGGATTTCTGCACCAGCGCTCCGTAGGTGATCACGGTCAGATTCCTGCCGGGCTTCACGATGCGGGCGCTGCCGAAGGGGATCAGGTAATCCGGGCCGGGATGGGCGGAGCGGTTGTAGGGTTCGCGATAGAGGCGCTTGTGCTCCAGGAACAGCACCGGGTCGTCGCAACGTATCGCCGTGCGCAGCAGGCCGCAGGCGTCCAGCGCGTTCGAAGGCATCACCACGCGCAGTCCGGGCAGATGGGTGAAGGCGACCTCGCCCGATTGGCTGTGATAAATGGCGCCGCCGTTCAAGTATCCGCCGATGGGGACGCGCAGCACCAGGGGGCACGCGAAGGTCCCATTCGAGCGCCATCGCAGGTTGGCCATCTCGTCCCGAATTTGCATCATGGCCGGCCAGATGTAATCGAAAAATTGAATTTCAGCCACGGGCTTGAGGCCGCGCGTGGCCATGCCGATGGCGCGGCCCACGATGGCGGCTTCTGCGAGCGGCGTGTTGAACGAGCGCTGCCCGCCGAATTCGCTTTGTAGCCCGGCGGTGACCTTGAACACGCCGCCTTTGCCTTTGACTTCCGCCAAGGCTTCCTCGCGGCTGCAATCGGCCACGTCTTCGCCGAAGGTGATAATGCGGGGATCGCGGCGCATCTCTTCGCGCAAGGTGGCGTTGAGCAGATCTACCATGGTCTTGGGCTCGCCCGCATTCGCAGCGAACGCGGCCGGCGTTCTGAAATCCTCCGAAGTGGGGTCGATCTTTTCGGAGTACAGGTGCCGCAGGACCGAATCCCGCGGCGGGGGATCGGCGCGCAGGGCTTCCTGAGTGGCGTCATGCACCTCACGATCGATTTCGAGGGTGATGCGGCGCAGCGCGTTCTCGTCGAGCACGCCTTCTTCGAGCAGGAGCCCGGGGAAGGTGACGAGAGGATCGCGCGCCTGCTCGGCCTGGCGCTCGGCCGCAGTCTTGTAGTGCCGTTCATCGTCGGAGAGTGAATGCGAATAGGGCCGGATCACGTGCGCATGCACCAGCGCGGGACCGTGCCCGGCGCGGCAGTACGCGACGGCTGCCTGCAGCGCCTCGTAGGAGGCAAGGAAGTCGCAGCCATCCACCTCCTGCTGAAAGAGGCCCGGGAAACCGGACACCAGCCGCGAGATGTTGGCGCCGGCGGTTTGGGATTCGACTGGAACTGAGATGGCGTAGCCGTTGTCTTCGATCAGAAATAACACCGGCAGCCGCTTCAGGCAGGCGGCGTTCAAAGCCTCCCAGAACTCGCCCTCGCTAGTGGCACCCTCGCCGCTCGATACCAGCGTGATTTCGTCGCTTTCCGGATGGAGGAAGCGGCCGCCTTCGGCGCAACCCACCGCCTGGACGAATTGGGTTCCGGTGGGCGATGAGGAGCTCACGATGTTGAGTTTCGAGTGACCCCAGTGGGAAGGCATTTGACGGCCTCCCGAAGCGGGATCGTCAACGGCGCCCACGGCCTGGAGCAGCATTTCGTAGGGCGCGACACCGAGCGTCAGGCACAAGGCGCGATCGCGATAGTAGGGGTAAATCCAATCGTGGCCGGCGCGCAGGCACAGGCCGGCGGCCACTTCGACGGCTTCGTGCCCCGCTCCGCTGATCTGGAAAAAGATGCGATTCTGGCGCTTAAGGGCAATCTCCCGATCGTCCAGGCGGCGGGCCGTCTGCATGATGCGGAAGGCGGCAATGAGTTGCTCGGGCTCGAGGCCCCGCCACCTGGCGATCGCGTTGGTCGGTGAAATAGCAGCCAAGCCGGCGTCCCTCCTTACTTCAGTTTAACGGAGCCGGCGCGAGTGGAACAGAATTTAAAGCGAGATCGTGCCGAACTCCTGGCGTCAGGGCCACCACGATCAAGGCGGCCAGATAGAGCAAACCGCCGGCCAGCAGTGTCTCCACCAGCCCCAGATAAATGCCGCAGACCAGCGCTCCTACGGAGCCCAGGACACTGGCGGCGGCATTCAAGGACCAGGCCCAGCGCACTGACGGCTTGTGCCAGGCTTCCAAACGCTTCAGCCCCGTGGGGAACGGCATGCCCATCACGAAACCGGCGGGCGAGATCAGCAGGACGGTGATGACAAACTTCAACGGCAGGGGCAGCCCCACCCCGGCAGCGAGCACCGGCGTGACCACCGCGGCCAGCAGCGCCACCAGCACGGCGATCAGCATCAAGGCGCGGTATAGCCGGCGATGGTCATCCCCCAGGATGCGCCGGCTGAAATAGCTACCCAATCCGCTCGAAACCAGCATGGAGAAGATTACCACCGTAAGAGCGTAAGTAGGGTGCCCGAGGAAGAGCACGAATTTCTGGATCAAGGCCACTTCGATCAGAATGTATCCGGCGCCGATGGCGAGGAAATAGAGCAGGAACGCGCGTACGCCCTTTTGTCTTGGCAGACGAGCGCGGAGGACCATCGGCGGCAAAGCCAGAATAATGGCGGTGGCTAATACGCTGATGGCCATCAACGCGTAGAGCAGCGGAACCGCGCGGTTGATTTTGAAATCGGCCGAAGTGCGCGAGGCGTGCGCCAGGAATCCCAGAACATCGCGCGGCTGCACGGTGTAGAAGAAGAACGGGCGGTTGTCGCTGACCGGCGAGATATCGTACTGGTAATGGCGCTGGTAGGCGGCCGGATCGGGGCTGCGCAGCAGATCGGTGAATTGGCCGGGGATGCGCTCGTCCGGCAAATAGACCGGCTGCATGTGGGCCGCGGCCATGGCGGCGCGCGCGCGATCGAGGTCGGCCGGAGAAAAAGGCTTGCGCGAGATCAGCACGGTGTCGAGAGCGCCCCAGGATTTTTGGGGAGAGTTGTCGCGTCCCACAATAATGTGCCGCCAGGGTTCGGTCTCGCCCAGTTGCTGCAAAGCCGCCATGGCCAGCGAGACCAGGCGCAGAGACTCGCGCGGCGGGTCCAGGCCCCAGCGGGTGAAGGCGGCCATGCCGTCATTAGTGAGATGCAAAAGGTAATCGCGCAAAGCGTCGGTGGTGTAGAGATTGTTTTCCGAGAGAGCGAAGGCGCCGGCCGCGGTGGATGCCCAGGTATCCACCAAAGTAGCCTGCAGTACCTGATATTTTTCGCGGCTGCGGCGCACGAAGCTGCGGCCGTCCTCGATGTAAATATGCACGTCGGGGCGCAGGTAGATGCCCTGGCTGAGGGCCGCGAAGCGTTCCCGCATGACGGTGGTGGCGATGATGGGATTGATCTCGACGCCGGTGATATCGTGGCTGCCGGAGGCCAGCGCGCGGGCTACGTCCCAGCCGCCGCCAGGGCCGATGATCAGCGTCCTGGCGCCGGGCCGCAGCGCGTAGGGCAAGGCCGGACCGTCCTTCAGAAGCAGGCGCCGGTCGCGGGTGGAAAGGCGCTCGAAATCGAAGCTGGCGATACCGGTGGAGGCATCGGCGTCAATAAGGATCATGTAGTCGCGCACGGCGATGCGCGAAAAGCTGTTCCACTGCACAAAGTCTTCGTGTTTCAGCTTCTGGCCTTTGGCGTACCGGATGGCGATGAGGTTGTCGGTGGCGCTGAAGAATGCCGACGCGAACAGAGCCAGGGCCAGAGCCACGCTGGCCGCGCGCCAGGCAACCGATCCGGCCATGCTGTGCCAGATGGCGCCGGCGGCGGCGAAGAATACCGCGACAAAGATGACGGTTCGGGGACCGCCGAAATAATTCAGAAAGGGAACCAGCAGGAGGCATCCGGTGGCCGCGCCCAGCAGGTCGAAGAAATAGACCCGGTCGACGCGTTCGACGGTTTCCGAGACGGCCAGCGAGACGATTGTTCCGGAGATGAAGAAGGGCAGCGAAGTACCGAAGTAGACCAGCGCCAAGCCCCAGGCGCCGGGTTCCTCTTTCTGAGCGACGACGACGGCCACCGCAACGAGGACGAACAGGCTGTTGAGGGTGCTCAGGTGGCCGAGCTTACGAAACAGCGGGCCTTTCCAGCCGGCGACCACGTACGAAAAGACGCCGCCCACGCCGAGTCCGAACAGGGCGATGGAGATGGCCAGAAACGCGAAATGATAATAGAAGACCACTGAGAAGATGCGGGTGAGGGTCAGCTCGAGCAGGAGCGTGGCGAGCGTGGTAAAGGCCACGCCCAGATAAAGGTGGGGCCAGGGGATGGAGGAGCGGGAAGAAGACGCCAAGATACTATTTTAGCCGTGGAGCAGCCGACCTGTGTATTACGTGTGACCAGCGCCGCGCCATGCGAACGGGAAATGGCTGCAATCCGTGCCGAGGGGTAAAGTGCGGCCTGCAAAGTCTTCCTCGAACATGGCATCTGCCGTGACATCCGGCATGATCATTTGCTGAAACCGGGCGGGTCCCGCCAGGGTTCACGCGGCAGCGCCGGCAAATCCACGCCGCCCACAGCATCGAATCGTTCCCGAATAGCGGCCGCCAGATTCCTTGTACTGGACGCCGGCCTGGCCAGCGCCAGTCTCAAGATCTCACGGGCCTCCGCTTCCATGGATCAGCCATGGTGGGCGGAGCGTATGCGCAACCGCGTCTTAGTAGTTTCGTCCAAACGGCGAATCGTGATGCTTGCCATCCACTCAATGATAGTACTGCCCGTCCATAATTGCAGAGTTTGATAGAGACCCTGACAGTCGCGGCTCGGTAACAGTCGCTAGCGATTTCACTTGACATCTGGGCGGCTTTCCGATCATAATCTTCCATAGATATCTAGGAGAGATGCTTTCATGGCTAGGGATACCCTTCAGGGCACGCTCGACCTGCTCGTTCTCAAGACGCTCGCTCGTGGTCCGGAACATGGCTATGGCATCACCTGCCACATTCTGGCGGCGTCAGATCACCAGCTCCGCGTCGAGGAAGGCTCACTCTATCCGGCTCTTCATCGCATGGAGGCTTCCGGTCTCATTAAGTCCGAATGGAAGCCCAGCGAGAATAGCCGGCGCGCGCGCTATTACTCATTGACCAAGGCTGGTGGAAAACGTCTGTCGCAGGAAGTGAAGACTTGGCGCCAGCACACGGCTGCGGTGGCCGCCTTTCTCGATTTTGCGTAAGGAGAACTGTAATGTTACGCAGATTACTGAACTTGTTCCGGCCAAACCAGCTGGCCGCTGAAATCCGCGAAGAACTCGAGTTCCACCGCGGCCAAACCGCTGGTTCCTTCGGCAACATTACCCTCATCCAGGAACAAACGCGGGCCGCCAGCACGGTCGTTTGGCTTGAAACACTTCTGCAGGACATTCGGTACGGGCTACGGCAGCTTCGCAAGGCCCCGGTTCTCTCGACCGTCGCGGTGCTTTCGCTGGCGTTGGGCATTGGCGCAAATACAGCCGTTTTCTCGTTAGTAAACGCCGTGCTCCTCCGCTCGCTGCCGGTCGCCCATCCAGGCGAGTTATCCCTCATGGTCAAGAAAGATCGATTCAACAACCGAGGAAACTTCTCTTACCCCTTCTCCCAGCTTGTGCGCAGAGAAGCGCGGTCGTTCTCAGCCACGCTAGCTACCAGCCAGCCGGGCAGGTCCAAAGTCTCCGTCAATGGATCGGAGCAGGCAGTGACTACGGAGAACGTATCCGCCAATTATTTCGCCGTTCTCGGCCTCACTCCCGCGGCCGGCCGTTTCTTTGCGACACACGAGGACGAACCGGGAGCGCCCGATTACGCGGTAATCAGCTATAACTACTGGCAACGTCAGTTCGGGATGGACCCCGCTGCGATCGGCAGGACAGTCGAGGGCGGCGGACTCCCGATTACCATTATCGGCGTCGCGCCTCGGGAGTTCTTCGGTATTTCGGTGGGCTCTTCCGTGGATGTCTGGACAACCCTGAGCCGTGTCCCGAAGATGTTCCTCGACAACCCCGGGATGAATTTCCTGCAGTTAGTGGGGCGGCGCAAACCAGGTGTAACCGAACACATGGCGCAGGCCGAAGCCGATGATCTTCTTAGACGCCATCTTCTGGAATACACTTCCCACGCGGGAGGCTGGACTACCAGAGAGAAGGAACTGGCGCTCTCAAACCGCATAGTTCTTGAGTCAGGCGCTACCGGACTCAGTACTCTCCGGCTCGAATACTCAAAACCCCTCCAACTGCTGTTCGCCATCACTGTCTTCGTGCTGCTTGTCACTTGCGCCAACATTGCTAACCTGCTGCTCGCGCGCGGGACGGCGCGCAGAAAGGAAATTGCCATGCGGCTAGCCATTGGAGCGGGCCGGGGCCGCATCATGCGTCAACTGATTACGGAGAGCCTGCTGCTCGCGGGATGCGGCGGTGTGCTTGCGCTTGGATTGGCGCACGCCGGCGCCAAGTTTCTCGTTGCGCTGATCTCCAGCGCCCGAGTCGAAAGCCCCCTCACCATGGAAGTATCGCCCGATTGGCGCATTCTCTTGTTCAGCGTCGCTGTAACTGTTGCGGTCGGAATCCTATTCGGCATGGCGCCCGCGCTCGGTTGCACACGAAGGGTTGCTTTGAACGAGAGATCCGAGATCGGCGAAACACGGCGCTTCAGCTTTGGCAAGCTGCTCATCTCTTTCCAAGTGGCGCTCACGATCGTATTAGTGGTCGGGTGCGGCCTGTTCCTGCGTACGCTGCGCAACCTTCACTCGGTCCCGCTAGGTTTCCGGGCGGATCACCTATACAGGATCAACCTTGGTTTCCGGAAAGGCTTTTCAGACAGCGACAAAGCGGTTTTGTATACTCAGCTTCCGGAACGTCTGGCCGCGATGCCCGGGGTGCTCTCGGCCACTCTGAGTCAACCGCCGCCTCTCGAAGGGGGCTGGACCAATAACGTCGTCATTCGTTCATACTCCGCGACGGAAAGCCCCGAAGTCTATCGGTACCGCACCGCTCCGGGCTTCTTTGCAACTATGCGCATCCCGCTGTTGGCGGGCAGAGACTTTGGACGACAAGATACACTCAGCTCGCCGAGAGCAACTATGGTCAATCAGACTCTGGCGAGACGGCACTTTGCCGGGCGGAGTCCAATCGGTCAAAACATTCAGTTCCCCGGCGACGATACGCCGAGCCAGGTCGTAGGTGTCGTCGGTGACAGTCGCGTGCAGGGATTGCGTCAAGGCCCGCCGCCCATTGCGTACACGCCCTTGGCCCAAACGCGAGACCTCGCCTTTGGCGCACCCGCGCTCATCCTGCAACTAGCCGGCAAGGCGACTGGACTGGCCCGTGAGCTCCATACCATTCACCCTGCCATCCAGGTTGAGAGTGGCATCTTTATCCAGGAACAGATCCGCGACCAACTCGTGCAGGAGCGGATACTCGCGCTGTTGTCCAGCTTCTTTGGGGGACTGGCATTGCTGCTCGCCTGCATCGGGCTCTATGGCGTCCTGTCGTACGCTCTCGGCCAGCGTACGACTGAGATCGGCGTTCGCCTCGCTCTCGGCGCGCGGTCAGCCCAGGTGGTAAGTATGGTGCTGCGGGAGTTCGCTGTGGTGGTCATTTTGGGACTGGCTGTCGGGGTCGCGGCCGCGCTGGGGTTTTCAAGGTTCCTGCGCCAGTTCTTGTTTGGCTTGGAACCTAACGACCCGGCGACCATGATCGTCGCCGCGGCTACGCTCTCGCTGAGTGCTTCTCTGGCGGCCTACTTGCCGGCGCGTCGCGCCTCGCACCTTGACCCGATGAATGCCCTCCGCCGGGAGTGAGAGAAGCACCGCTTCTGGCGATGTCACACATAGATGGATTCATGCCGATGCCCCGGTCGCCGTTTCAGCCAGCGCCAAGAGTTTTTGGTCCAAGAGCCTCGCCGCCGCGGTCACACGGTCGTTCTTCAAGCGTCCCATCAAAGAGGAAGGCAGGTCATAAGCCAGACGGCAAGTACCGGTGACTGGCTCTTCGTAGATCAGCACGCGGACGGGAACGTTCAGACTGACGCCGATTTCGTGCTCGATCATGGTCCGTCGCGATCCGCGGATTTCCGATAATGTTGAGCTTGGCTCGCGCCTGGAGACCCACCCGCGCCATCCACGCGCCATGGTCCGCCTCCAGGAAGAGCATGAATCCGCTCGGACCTTCCGATGCCCGCATGCGTGCCTCGAAGTCTCCCCGACCCGTCGAAGCTTCCACTGCTTTGCGTAATCGCTCGCCATCGGCGGCGCCTACAGCCGCCCGGAAGGCTGCTACGACCTCGTCGAACGATCGGGCGCTAACGTGCTCGCAATGTATCAGTGTGCTTTCGTCTTGCATCACTCTCTGCTTCGCAGCGTGAGACTAGCTTGAGGCGCGCCTAAATACCAGAACCTTCGCGGTGAACAGGTACACCGGTTCGCGATTCTGGTTGAAGGTAGTACTTCGCACAGTCACAATGGCTTGATTTGGCTTCGAGCGAGAAGGCGATATGTCAACAATCTCGCTTTCCACCCGCAAAGTGTCGCCGGGCCGTGTGGGCCGGGGCCACGCGATCTCCCCACCCAGGCCGATAATGCCGTTCGCCAAGGGCAGCCCATCGGATACCAGCAGGCGCATAGTCACCGCAGCGGTGTGCCAGCCACTCGCCGCCAGCCCTCGAAAGATGCTTTCCCCGGCGGCCGATTCGTCAAGATGAAAGGGCTGCGGGTCAAACTCCGCGGCGAACTCTTTGATGCGGTCCTTCTCCATGAGATAGGACCCGGAAGTGAACTGCTGGCCGACATGCAGATCTTCCAAATACAGATGTCCGGCGGTCTGGTTTGTCTGATGCATTGGCTGCTCCATCATCTGGCTCTTCCGAGAGCCGATACTTCTGTTTCGAGGTATCGGTTGAGATGTTGCTGTACGCGACGCAGGGGGCCGTCATTCCGTTCGAGACGACTCATCATCAGAGCGCCTTCGAGCGACGCGACGATTACAGTGGCCACGGCTTTCGGATCGACATCCGTCCGAGTCTCGCCGCGTTCCTGGGCTTGCTTCACAACCGTCTGCAGGCGGGCCAGCCAGGATCGAAGGGCCTTCGCGACACGCGCGCGCAGGACGGGGTTGCCGTCGTCCGCATCGATCGCGGTGTTCAGGATAGGACGGCCGCCGGCGACGGCAGGCCTGCAATCCACGAAATTGGCAATCAGTTGCTTGAGCTTCTCGATGCCCTTCGCTTTCTCATCCACGTGCAGCATGCGGGCGTTCCAAGCGGCCTCCCAGGTGTAATCGAAAGCCTCCACTGCAAGCGCTTCCTTGCTTGAGAAGTGGCGGTAGATGCCACCCTTCTTCAGGCCCGTGGCTTCCATCAGATCGTTGAGGGAGCTACCCTCGTAGCCGTGTTGATTGAAGATCGGCGCGGCCGCCGCCACAATCCTTCTCCGGGTTTGCTCGCCTTTGGTCATCGTCTTGCCGCCGACTCGGTCATTCGAGACCGACTGGTCTTTTCTCATCATAGCACTGTCGCGGGCCGGGTTTGGCCGGGCCCGTATAATATATTTGGATGAAGGAATGTAGAATCCTGCTCGCGACGCTCGCGCTGAGTCGGTTGCCACTGTTGGCGCAAAATGTTGACGCCAGGCAAGTGTACGCGAAGCTTTGTTCCGGCTGCCATGGGGCCGACGCCCACGGGACGCAGCAAGGGCCGGGGCTTAGCGGAAACCCCTGGGTACGCAAACGACCGATTCCGAAGTTGCGCAGCTTGATCCGCAACGGCATTCCGGCTGCGGGTATGCCGTCATTCGATCTGGCGGACGACGCGCTCGATGCTCTGGCAAGCCTGGTCGCCTCGCTGAATTCTTCGGCTTCCGAAACGGCCGTGCCCGGCGATCGCGCGGCAGGAGAAAAGTTTTTCTTTGGCAAGGGGCAATGCGGCGCCTGTCATATGGTTTTCGGCGCGGGGCAGCCGCTCGGTCCGGATCTGTCAGACGTGGGAAGCGCCATGACAGTAGACCAGATTCGAGAAGCGCTGCTGCAGCCCGATGCGCAGATTACTCCCGGTTATGAGCTTGTCACCGTGCATCTGCGGGATGGGCAGACGCTTCGCGGCTTCGCCCGGAGCAGAACTAATTTTGACATTCAGTTGCAGGATCTGGCGGGCGCGCTTCACTCTGTTTCGCTCGGTCAAATTTCAGGGATCACTGAAGAGAAGCAGTCGCTCATGCAGCCTTTGAGAGCCAGCCCTGAAGAACTGCAGGATCTGATCGCCTACTTAGGTCGATTAACAGGCATACAACCTGGAGTAACCATCTCTAGTGACTCATCCGCGAAGGATACCATTGACTTTTCGAGAATCCTGAATCCAAGGCCGGGCGACTGGCTCACTTACAACGGAAAGCTGAACGGAAATCGCTACAGCGAACTCACTCAGATCAATGCCGCCAATGTAACCAGTTTGGGCGTGAAGTGGACCTTCTCGATTCCCCTGTGGTCGCAGTTCCTACCCGATACACCCTATTATCACGAGAATATGCGGTACTTCGGGTTGGAGGCGGTTCCCATCGTTGCAGACGGAGTCATGTATGTGACTGGGCCGAATCAAGCTTTCGCGCTGGACGCGCGTACCGGCCATCAGATCTGGCACTATGCGCGCCCGCGCACTCCTGGACTGGTCTCCGACGCATCGCTGGGCACGAATCGCGGTATGGCCATTCTGGACGATAAGGTATTCATGGTAACCGATAACGCCCATCTGATTGCCTTGAACCGTATCACGGGGCGGCCGGTATGGGAAGTCGTGATGCCGGATGAGCCGCAGCATTACGGCGCCACACTGTCGCCGCTGATCGTTAAGGATATGGTCATCGCCGGCGTTTCCGGTGGTGACTGGGGCATCCGCGGATTCCTTGCTGCGTACAAGACCGCCAGCGGCAAGCGCGCGTGGCGGCACTGGACCGTTCCAGGCAGCGGAGAGCCTGGCTATGACACCTGGAAGGGAAGCGCCGTTACCTACGGCGGCGGAGCGACGTGGCTGACGGGCTCCTATGACCCGGAGAACGATACTCTCTATTGGGCCACGGGCAATCCTTATCCGGATTCCGACGATCGCGAGCGAGGCGGTGACAACCTATTTACGAATTGTGTCCTGGCGCTGAACCCCGACACTGGGAACCTGAAGTGGTATTACCAGTTCACTCCGCATGATGTGCACGATTGGGATGCGACCGAACCCAATGTTTTGGTCGACACGAAATATCACGGCCAGGATCGAAAACTCCTACTGCATGCGGATCGGAATGGTTTTTTCTATGTGTTCGATCGTATAGAAGGCCAACTCCTGGCGACTCACAAATTGATCCGGCGGATGACCTGGGCGAGTGGAATCGGTCCGGACGGTCGTCCGTTGCGCTTGCCTGAGACTGACATGACCTGCCCGGAAGATGCGACGAACTGGAATGGAACTGCGTTCAGCCCGGTGACACACTTCTACTATGTCATGATCCTTGAGAAGTGCGAGGTCACACTGTCACGCGACAGTTGGAAGAGTGAGCATCCCAAGGAAGATCCGGGCAAGAAGTATCTGCGAGCGATCGATATCGATACCGGAGTAATTGTCTGGGAAATTCCGCAATCCGGACCGACGGATGGTAAAAGAATGGCGGGAGTGTTGGCCACGGCGGGAGGGATAGTGTTATATGGAGATCCAAACGGGGAACTGGTGGCCGTGGATGAGCGGGCCGGGAAGACACTGTGGCACTTCCCGCTGAACGCGACTATTAAGACGTCTCCAATGACTTTTACGGTGGATGGGGAACAGTTTATAGCGCTTGCGGTGGGCTCCAATATCGTTTGCTTCGGGTTAATACGCTAGTGCGGCGCTATCGTATGAAGTCATTCATGAACGCGTTGTCCTGTACATCGTGAAGATCCGTCTCGTCGCCTATAATCGTCCTATAGTGAAACGCCGAGCCGAGAGGAACGGCATGTCCCATCCAATTGCTTGGGTCCGTCCAGAGGACCGGCCGATTTTCCATAGCGTTGGTGAGATCATTCAAATCCCAATGAAGGGCGAAGCCGGGAATCACTGCGTCAAATAAGTCGGTGTTCATGGAGTTTTCGAGAGCGGCCCGGATACTGTATGGTGTTCGGTCCAGCCAGACCTTGCCTATGCGAGTGTCAACCGCGGAGGCCAGCAGGAGCCAGATTCCTTTGACGCCCCGGGCGACTGCTCGAATCGAGGATGGGTCTACGTCATTGCGAGCGACAAGAACGTCGATCCCACGCAAAATGTCGTGCGCCCGCATAGCTGGTAAATTTCGCCCTATCTGGTCGGCGCGGGCGTTAGTTATCCAATTCCCGATGAATGGCCGTTCACCTTCTCCCAAAGAGTCGCGAGGTTCCAGTTCGAGAACAACTCGTCCGGTCTTTGAGATCGTTGCCGCTAATGAGGCTGTGGATGGAATCCAATAGTTACTGGTCTTATCCGCCACCAGCAGTACGGCCGGTTTTCGTCCGCTTGAGTGAGGAATGTAAAGCTTTCCGCCAATCTCAACCCCTGGCTCACTCTCAAAGTTAACGTGCTGACGCCGCCCATCCGGGCCGTTTGACTCATCCGATACTCTCACTTCGGGCGGGGCACCCTCGGAGGGAACGTTCAGCCGGCGCAGTTCGGCCAGCAGCTCAGGTATGGTTCCCTGCCGTTTCCTGGCGTGAAATTCGTCCGAGATCAACTGATAGAGTTTCCGGCTGGCAGGTTCGTCCTCGACATGACCGCCTGGCGTTACGCGGAGTTCGGCATTGGTATAAAGTTTCACCGCCTGTTCATGAGAATCCCCTTTGCCGTTCTTAAGCCAACGAATCATCCACTCATAGATAGCTTCCCGAGTTTCGAGTGGAGTGCCATGCGGACCCGGTCCGATAAAAAAGCGCAGCTTATCCTCGGCGTCGTAGAGGCCAAACCACCGGCGGGCTTCCTCATAGACGAGCCTGGCACCGGCGGGTGTGAAATAGTCTCCGTCGGTGGCCAGGATCAGCCAGGGGGTCGGGGCCGATAGCTCGATATAATCGGCCATATCCAACCCGCTGAAAAGAAGGTTGGGAGGGCTCATTTCAGAATCGGGGTCAGGGCCGGTAAACAACAACCGGTACGAATTGACAAAGCAGGCGGGCGCGACCGCCTTAACCCGCGGGTCCAGAGCACCAATGAACGTAGTCAACGCGCCGCCTCCCGAGCACCCCACGGCTCCCAGACGCTCCGGGTCCACTTCGGGCCGGCTGACCAGATAGTCGAGGGCTCGTTTTGCATCCCAAATGAAATAGCGGGCCACGCTCTCGCCGATGAGAATGTTCTGGGCCCCCGCCTGGATGTGCTCGGGGACTGACCACCCTGCCAAAGGCCGGTCCACCCGGCGATCGTAGGTCTGCTCTCTTTCGCCCTGGCCCACGGGATCGAACGCCAGCACCACGAAACCTTTCAGAGCCAGATTGGCCGCGAGCCGCTGCCCTTCCGGCTTGCCCTCTTGTGTGTGGCCGGCCTGCAAGAGAACTCCGGGATAGCGACCGGGCTGGCTGGGACGGTATAGATTGGCGGTGACATAGAAGCGTGGCAGACTCTCGAACATGACTTTCTCGATCGTATAACTCTCACTTTGGATACTGCCGGTAATTCTGGGATTCAGCGGGCCGTTGTAATCCGGCAAACCGCCGATCAGTGACAGCAGCGTCTTGCGGACCCATTGCTTCCTGCGCTCCGCGTCGGCGACGCTGTGAATTTTGGCGATGGCGTTTTCCCGGCGCTGCAGTTGTTGCTGGGCGATCTGGTCCATCCACCGGAGCAGGGGATCTGGCGCGGGCTGTTGAGCGGGGAGAGACGAGAGACTAACAAAAGCGGCGTAGAGTAGCGTTATGCTCGTCAGTTTCATCATCTTCACTTGTCAGGCAAGGCGAAGGCATCCAGCGTATCGGAAGCCGGCTCAGGCTTGTCGGAGGTACTAAGCAGTCCGCTGCCCCCAGCCGCGATCACCACGAATTGCCTGCCCGTTTTCTTTCCCAGAAACGTCATAGGAGTTGCATGCCCATCAGCCTCCAGACGAGTGATCCAGAGTTCCTTTCCCGTCTGCGAATCGAAAGCCCGGAAGCGGCTATCGTTGGTGCCGGCAATGAAAACCAAGTGTCCCGCTGTCGCGATGGATCCGCCCAGGCTCGGAACGCCAGTCTTCGGAATGCCTTTGGCCTCCAGTTCATCAACGACTCCGAGCGGTACTCTCCAGGCGATGTCACCAGTGGCCAAATCAATAGCGTTGAGGGTGCCCCAGGGCGGCTGCTGACATGGATAATGGTTCTCATCCCAAAACCGTGCGTAAGTTCCCCACTTGCTTGTCCACAGGTATGCCTCGGGAGAATCCGCGGGCTGCGGTTTCATCTGGCCCACCGCGCCCACCTCGTTCACATTGACGAAGAGATATCCAAGAGACGGATCGAACGAAGTTCCCGACCAGGTGGCGCCGCCCAGTGTCCCTGGCATTTCCAAGGCAGGCGCCAATCCCCAGGGATTGAAGATGCGCCCGGGTAGGATGGAGCCGAAGGTTTCGAGGCAATACTTATGCGACTCGGGAGTGACTGTGGTAACGTCCTCACGCGTGACCGAAATCCGGGCCAGGGGCGGCGGCTTGATAGGGAAAGGCTGAGTGGGCCAGGTGGCTTCGCCGGGCAACTTACTTTGGGGGACGGGCCGCTCTTCTACCGGGAATAACGGCTTGCCGGTCAGGCGGTCGAGCACGAACACGAACCCCATCTTGGTCACTTGAGCTACTGCTGGAATTTCCCGGCCTGCACGATGCAGAGTCACCAGGTTGGGTGGCGCCGGCAGATCGTAGTCCCAAAGGTCGTGATGGACCATCTGGTAGTACCACAAGAGCTTGCCGCTGGCGGCATTCAACGCCACCAGTGAGTTGCCGAAAAGACCTTGACCTTTGCGGTCCGCGCCATAGAAGTCATAGGACGGCGACCCGAGAGGCAAGAATATGATTCCGCGCTGAACATCGACGCTCATGATCGACCACGCATTGGTCCCCGATCGGTCCTTCCATGAGTCGCCTTCCCAGGTGTCGTGTCCTACCTGGCCCGGAGCGGGCACGGTGTCAAATCTCCACACCAGTTTTCCAGTTCTGACATCAAAGGCGCGAACGGCTCCGCTGGGTCCTTTCGACGGGACCTCCTGCAAGCCCGCTCCGGTGATAACAAGATCTTTGTAGATGGCGGGAGGCGAAGTCACCTCATACCTTCCATTAGGCCACTGGTCCGCGACGCCCTCCCTCAGATTTATTGCTCCACTGTTGCCGAAACCCTGGCACGGCCTGCCCGTCAGGGAATCCAGAGCGAAGAGTCGCCCATCCATGCTCGCAAAAAAGATGCGCCTGTCGACGTCATCCGTCGCGCCTCGACAGGTGATTGGCGAGTGTCCTTCCCAGTAGCTAACACCTCGACTCTGTAAGGTACGGCGAATACCGCCAGCGGCGGAAAAGGGATCGAATGCCCAGATTTCCTTCCCTGTTTCGCCATCCAGGGCAATAGCGCGGCCGGCAGGCGTGGTGAAGTAGAGCACGCCATCCACCATTAACGGAGTGCTCTCAAAGGCGGTGATTCGCCCGCCACGCTTTATTGAATCCCACTCGGTTTCTCCAGTGTGATAAGTCCATGCCCTTTGCAGTTGGCTGACATTCGCACGGCTGATCTGATTGAGCGGAGAGAATCTCATTCCTCCTGGATCATGACCGTAAGACCGCCATTCCCGGTCAATGGAACCTGATGAAGTCTGGCCAAAGGCCAAGCTACATGCTAGAAGAGACCATGTCGCGCGATAGATGAATCGTCCCATGGGGTTTGCCTGCCGGCTCGGTGAGTGGCGCTTACAGCTTTCCCAGAAATTCCTCCGCGGGCGGGGGCGCCCAGTTTGCGCGCACACCGAGATCGTTCAAAAGCACCTGAGCGCAGTTATATCCGGCTAGCCCGGTGATGTTTCCCCCCGGGTGACAACAGGCGCCGCAAAGGTACAAGTTTTGAATGTGGCCGCGGTAATGGCCCGCGCCCGGGAATGGCCGGTTGTAACCAATCTGACCGTTCGCAAACGCCCCGACCAGTAAGTCGCCTTCGTGCATGTTGGGAAAGGTCCGCTCGGTGTCGAGCGCGCTGCGCGTGAACCAATCCAATACCGAATCGTCCAGATTGGGGGCGTATTGGGTCCAGAGATCCAGCATGGCTTGCCCGTGCAGATCCTTTTCGGTATCCCAGTTCCGGGGGTCGCCCTGTAGCCGGTACGGAAGCTTCTCCCACATGAACGCAGTGTGTCTTCCGGGAGGGGCTTGCGAGGGATCGAACTGGGTGGGAGTGGCGCCCCACATCACGGTAGGCGGAATAGTACCCTCCTCGTGATGACGCACAATTTCGGGAAACTGCGCTATATCCTCGAGACCTACGATCACCATGAACGCCTTGTCCAACTCCGGATTGTTCAATGCCGCTTTGTAACGCGGCCGGTCGCGCAGATTCACGCAGAGCGCAAATAGCGGAGCCATCAGATTGTATTTGAACTGTCGTGCCTTCTCGCGCCAGTCTTGCGGCAGCTGATCTTCGTCAATCAGTTCTAAGAACGTTTGTTGTGGGTTCAGGCCGGAGGCCACAAAGTGGCGTGCATGATAGATGGCGCCATCGGACGTTTCCACGCCTATGGCCTTTCCGTGCTCCACCAAGATGCGCCGCGGAATCTTCTGCGTCTGAATCTCACCGCCACTTCCGGCCACGGCGGAAACCAGTGCATGAGCCAATGCCGCCGAACCGCCGAGACACATTTGCGCCTTGCCCGGGCTGGCTAGTAGCGCGGCGACGTGGTGGCCAAAGCCGCGGCACCTGAGATCCACTTCCCGCAGGCCGTTGAAGAACAGAAGGGCTGCCTGGACCAAAGGGTGCTCGAACTCGCGCTGCACGAACTCGAGCGGCGAGAGAGCGCTTACCTCCAGCAGCAGCCGCCCTTCGGCGCTATTTCGCAGTAAGTGGGTTCGCCGCTCGGGAGGAATCGGCGGTGACCGACTCTCAGGGACAAGTATGTGTTCGACAATCGGCAGAAAATCGCTCCGCCAGCGCCGCAGCGTAGCCTCGTCCTTCGGGCTGAAGCGCCCGAACGAGTTGGCGGTTTTCTCGAAATCGGTCCACCATTCAAGCGCCTCGCCGCTTCGCAGAATGAGCGCCACGTTGAGCTCCGGCTCCAAATACACCGCGCCGCGTTTCTCCAACTCGAGATCGCGGTACCAAGGCATCCGGTTGAGCGCCCGATGGAAGAAAGAGTGTGTATTGTGGAGGAAGCCGGGGTGGCGCGGGTCTTCTTCCGTGGACAGTCCACCGCCGGCGATGTGGCGGCGTTCCAGACAGAGCACCTTCAATCCCGCCCGGCCCAGGTAAGCCTGGAGCACCAGACTGTTGTGACCTGACCCTAGGATGATGCCGTCGTATGTCATTTGACACAAGCCGGAGCTACCGTCTGCAGCGAAGTGACATTGATGCGACTCTCTCCAGGGCCAGTGATGAGCACCCCCTGGACCGCCACTCTCTGCGCCTTGCGGCTCCCAGGGTTGAAGAGCCTTGCCCCGAGCAGTTGGTACTGGCGACTGCCCAAGGGTTGGGCCGCATCTGCCTCTAAAGCTACGGACGAGGTCGCCTGGGTTTTGGATATCACCGGATCACTGGCATGGGTTAATATCCACGCTCCCGTTGGAGTTGGTTCCAGACAGCCGCCGGCCTCGACGATATCCAGGGGCGCGGCCGGATCATGGCTGTCGATGGTGTACTGAATGAACGGCGTGAACATTTCATCCCAGGTCTGGTTGCCACTGCCTAAGAAATGAACTTCCTTGTCCGCCGCAGGGTTGTTCCTGTTGTTCACCGAATTATCATAGTGGGCAGTGACAACCAGCTTACTGCCCGCCGGCAACTCCAGCGGCGTTTTGAGGTCGTAGGCCAGTTGCCAGTGGAAGTCGTATTTCGGCACGCTGAGCACTGTCTGCTCGCGTCCGTCATCATAGACGACTGTATACTTGAAATCCTTGGCGCGCAGGTGTGCGTGCGGATGAAACTGGTAGATGATCACCGGTTCGGTGTACGCCGTCATCCCGGTCACTTCATAGTTGTTGGAGTTTGGGGGAATCGGGGGAATCGCCGCGCTGTTACCTTCGGCCTTCTCTTGCGGAGCATCGATCAGCAATTCCCTGCCGCTGGCAAGAAGCGACGCCCACGCGCCGTTGACCCGGAACAACTGGTGTTTCGGCGGCTGCGCCTGGAACCAGAGGGCAATCACCGACAGGTCCTTCTCCGGCCTCCCGGTAGTCTGGTAATGGATATTGACGTTGAGGTAGAAATTCTTCCCGCCCTTGAGCAGCTTGGCGGCGCCGTCCTCGTACATCTCGAAAGAGGCGCCGGGAGTGTAGACGCCCAGCATGTCGTATACCGCGGGATCTCCGGGAGCTGTAACGGCGGGCCGGCGGATCAGATCGTTCTGGATACCGACCTGCCGCGCGAGCGCCGCGAGGGGACTGGCATCAGGCCCAAAGCGCTCCTCCGCCTGTATCTCGGTGATCGCCATGTGGTGCACCACGGCGCCGTTGCCGGGGCGTACCTGAATTGCGGTGACCCACTTGTCCTCGGAGAACGGCACTTTGACCAGGTGCGTCACATAGGGGACTTCGCCCGCGGCCGGCACGTCAAACTCGGGCAGAGAGATGACTGCGTCCGGCGGAACGCCGTTCGGATGCAACCAGCCTTGCGCGAAGCTGGGGGCGGCCGGCAGATCGGATTCATCGCCCTTCGGAGCTCCGGCATCCACCCAGGCGACCAACGTATGAATGTCCTCCTGGCTGAGGCGAGTATCGTTGCGAAACATCAGACTCTCATGGGGATCGGGCGGCCACGGCGGCATCTCTCGCAACAGAACCTTTTCCCTGATCGCCCTGGCCCATGGCCGCGCCGTATTGTACGAGAGGAAGGACACGGTTGACGCGATCTCACCTGGTTGATGACACTGCGCGCAATTTTTGAACAGAATCGGCGCCACCTGCTTGCAGAAAGTGGGTGCAGTGGCGGCGGCCGGAGTGGTGCTCGCCGCCACGCCAGGGTTTCGGTTCAGGGCGTGCTGCGCCGACAGCATCGCGGCCAGAGTCGAGAGTAATGCAGCGAACCGCACCATTGCCGTCCATTGTAACCTTTGCCAATGCCTGCCAACGCCGACCGACGCCCGGTACGAGACACGCCGTTGGCGGATGGCACCAGTACTGGCAGTCCGAAAGGTATAGTATCTAGGCCACGGGGTTTGTATGACGGGCACGCGCGGTTCCCTGCTACAATCCATCGATGGTCCGGAATTTGAAAGTGTGCCCCGCTTCGCCGCAGCGAACTGTCTTGGCTCTCTTGGTGGCCCTTACCGGATTGGCCGCCATGCAGACACCCCTACGCGCACAGCCCTGCACCGCGGCCGGTCCGCCATGCGTGAAAACCGGACAGAACGACAACGCGCGGGACGCCTACAACTCCGCTGAAACAGTGCTGACCTCCGTCAATCTGACGAACGGCACGACCCTGACGCAGCTCGCGCCGCTTTTGGTGGACACGCCGCCGGCCAACATCTCTATCGCCAACCCGATCTACGCGCAGCCACTCTACATCGCGGGGATTTCGCTGAACCCGAACGCTGGCGAGCAGAGCCTGGAAAATTGCTCCAATCTCACCGTCAACAGCCAGCCAGCCTGCAATATGCTGGTGGTCGTGACGCTTTATGGAAGCATATGGGCCTATAACGCCGACACCGGAGCGACGATTTTCTCGAGGCTGGCGCTTTTTAACGACTGCGGACCGAACAGTACCGTCCCCGTGGCTGGGCAGGGAGGAATCGGTAGTCTGCCGTTCGCAGGTATTGTCTCCACCCCGGTGATCGACACTAGTCTCTCCCCGCCGGCGATGTTCCTGACCGATGTCTGCCTGGATTCGCAGGCGCAGGTCCACTGGTTTCTGCACGAGGTCGATATCACCAACGCATTCCTGGACGTGCCTAATGCGGGCTCGCCGATCGAAATCGCCGGCTCCAGCGGAGGAGCCACCTTTGCCGCCGGGGAAGTCTTGCAGCGTCCGGCATTGCTCGAGGTGCAGAACCCGGGCGGGACGCCGGCCAACGTGATTTATATCGGCTTTGGCTCGGCCGTTCCGGAGGCGCCCAATACGGTCACGGGCCAAACCTATCCTTACCATGGCTGGCTTTTCGGTTATTCGACTTCCGGCTCGAACAACCAGCTTGTCCAGGACTTCGCCTTTAACGCCAGCGGCGGCAGCAGCGGCTCGGCAACCCCTTCGTGCAACACCAACGCGCCGCTGTGCCCGCCTTCCGGTTGTCAGGCGGGGCAGTTTGAGAATGAGCCAAACTGGTGCGGCCACGGAGGCGGCATCTGGATGTCGGCCCGCGGCCCGGCGGCAAGCACTTTGGACGGCGTTACGCGCGCCTTTGTGGGCGTCGGAAATGGCGGTTACCAGACCGGCGCCGCCAACTGGGGCTCGAGCATCGATAGTTTTACGTCCTCGGCCTCCGAAGTCGGCACGACCCCGGCAGACAGCTTCACCCCGCATGGGGGACCGAAGGAGCCGTTTACCGCGCCCATTCTGACAGGCTCCGATTGTCCCGCCACGCAAGGCGGCGCCGCCATTAAATGTCCTTACACATTTGAAACCATGAATGAAAACGATTGGGACATGTCCGTCAGCGGTATCCTGCTGTTTCAGGATGCCAGCCAGAAGAACTGGTTGGTGACCGTCGACAAATCGGGAGCCGGATATCTGCTGAACCAGGAGAGCTTGGAAGGGTTTACCGCGAACGATACGGGGAACCATTTCCCGTTTATCGCCGGGTCTGCGCCCTGCTGGACGTTGGGGGTACGTTCGGACGAATGCCACCGGGTCACCAGCCTGGCATCGTACAAGGCTGGCGCCTCGGGTCCGCGCTACCTCTATTATTGGCCATACCAGGAGTCGCTTACCGGGTTGCAGTTTTCTTCGGGCAACGCCGTGACTAGCGGAGTGGGCACTATCGCCACGGGCCCAAGCGGGCCTCCCTACACCACAGTAAACCTGACCAGCTCCTGCTCGGCGCGGAGCAAGACGGCGCCGTGCTTCAACAACCAGATGGTGAGCGGAGATACTCTCACCGCCGCCTCGCAGACTCAGACGGTCACTGCGGCAGGCTTTAACACGCTGACGGTGACTCCCGGTTTCAGCGTCCCGGTGAATACCAGCACCTGGACATATCACGGCCTCTTTATCAAGCCGGTGTACGGAAACTCGCCGACCGCGGGAACTTCGGTTGAGTTTCCCGGCGGCGCTGTCGAAGTGACCTCGAATAATGGGACCGGCGGGGTCGTCTGGGGCTTGGCCACGATCGAAACTGCGCCGGCGAACCCGCCCACACAGCTCTGCCCGACTCTCACGGCCATGCTGAACGCCTATGATGCTTTAACGTTGACCCAGCTTTGGTCCAGCTATACCACGAGCAACCCCGGCCATTGTTACGGCCCATGCTTCTCCATTACACCGCCGCCGGCGGCGAATTCCTGCACGATTCCGGCCGCCACCTACGGATTGCCAACGATCGTCAACGGAGACGTCTATATTCCCACTTACTCGATTACATATTCAACTGCTAACCCGACTTGTACGTACGGCGCGCCCTGCTCAGGCCTCGTAGTGTACTGCGGGACCGGAACGACGGCCTGCAACGGAGACTGGCAGCAGTAACAAGCTGGCGAGGTCCGGATTGCGGCCTGCAGCCCGACCGCGCAGTTTCCTCCGAAACCCCTATCCTTCCGCATCTCTGCTCGTCTACAATAAGTCACTATGGCCAAGCCGCTATCTCTACTTCTCCTGCTTCCCGCCCTTCTGCCCGCCCAATCCCCGGCGGTCACTGGACGATGGTTCGCCACCTCCGACTTCTATGGCACGCCCATCAACTTTTCGATGAAGCTCAGCCAGCAGGGAGACAAGCTTACCGGCGACTTTGACGGAGACAAACTGGAGGGAACTCTCACAGGCAATGCACTCCACTTTCTAGCCAAAGACGAGCACGGCGGCACTGAGGAACTCACCGCCACCCTCCAGTCGGGCATCATCTCCGGGAGCATCGTCTTTGTCGACGGCGACGATAAGGAACATCCCACCACGCACCAGTTCACCGCCACGCTGGTTCCGCAGCGTCGCACCGGAGCACCGCAACGCCACGAGTTCACGCCATCCACGTTCTATCGCCAGTTCTCGGCCGCGAACAAGCCGGTGCTGGTCGTCTCGCCCGGCGACACTATCCACACCACCACCGTGGACGCCGGCGGTACCGACGAAAAGGGTGTCACGCGGGTCCTTGGCGGCAATCCTGAAACCGGGCCTTTCTACATTGAAACCGCTGCGCCTGGAGATACTTTGGTGGTGCACCTCACGCGACTGCGCCTCAATCGCGATTGGGCTATCAGTGATGACGGCATAGTGGATCGAGGGGTGGACAGCAGTCTTGCCGTGAAGATGAAGGACGGATTCAAGAATGTGCGCTGGCATCTTGATCCGCAGCAGGGAGTAGCCACACCGGAGAAGCCCGGCGAGCACCTGACACGCTACACGGTGCCTCTGCGGCCCATGCTGGGATGCGTTGCGGTTGCGCCAGGCTCCGCACAAGCGCCTCCGGGCACCGGAGATTCAGGCCGATGGGGCGGCAACATGGACTTCAATGAGATCGTGGAAGGCGCGACCGTCTACCTGCCCGTGAATGTTCCCGGCGCTCTCCTATATGTCGGCGATGGCCACGCGGCACAAGGAGACGGCGAGCTCAACGGCAACGCGCTCGAAACTTCCATGGACGTAGAGTTCAGCGTGGACCTGATTTCGCGCAAGTCCATCATGAGCCCGCGCGTGGAGTCCGCCACTCAGATCATGGCCATGGGCCTGGCCGGCTCGCTCGACGATGCCTTCCGCGCCGCCACCGCCAACATGGCGCAGTGGCTCACCGACGATTACAAGCTGACTCCCTCGGAGATCGCGCAAGTCCTCGGTACCTCGGCCGAATACAAAGTGAGCGAAGTCGCCGATCGCAACGCCGGCATAGTCCTCAAGATCAACAAGGACCGGATGCAACTCCTAACGACAGCTACTCACAGCAATCCCTAGAGGACCGCCGGGAGACCACGCCGGGAGGCCTGTCCCACCTGATTGAACAGTGTTGTGACGACCGATTGTTGTGATATAATCCGCCGCAGCTAGGAGGCCGATCACCATGACACAAAACACAACGCGAAGAACCTTTCTCGGAGCTGTGGGAATCGCAGCCGTGGCTGGCGCGACTCGCGCGGCGAAAACTGCATCAAACTCCGTGGACAACGGCAAATTCTATGTGGCGGCTTGTACACCCTGTGACAAGAATCTGAAGTTCGATGAGGGCGTGTATAAGGACATGATGGCCTGGTTCAAGGACCAGGGGGCCGACGGTGTCGTGGTGCTCGGCACGACCGGTGAATATCCGTCGTTTTCCGTCGCCGAACGGAAGAGAGTTGCCGAAACGGCTCTCAAACACAGAAATGGACTGCTCATCATGGTCTCGCCCGGCACCCCCAATTTCCCGGAGACCATTGAATTATCCGCCCATGCGGCCGCCAACGGCGCCGATGGACTGCTGATCATCCCGCCCTTCTATTACAAAAAGCCGCCTGTCGAGGGGCTGACGAAGTATTACTCCCTGATCTTTGACCAGATCAAAATTCCGATTAATCTATATCATATTCCCGGAACCAGCGCCGTCCCGATCAGCCTTGAGCTGCTGCACAGCCTGGAACATTATCCGAATTTGGCGGGAATTAAGGACTCCACCGGGGACGCGGCCGGTTATGCGGAATTCGTCAAGGAGTTTCCCAATCTGAACATGCGAACGGGCACGGGCAACAATCTCGAGCATGCGCTCGATCACGGCATGGGCGCCATACTCGCCGAGGGCAATCTGTTTACCAAGCGCATCGCAGCCGTATTTGCGGCCAAGCGGGCAGGTCAGGATTACCAGGAGCCCCTCGCCAGGCTGAGAGCGGCGCAGCAGGTTCTGCGGCCCGCCGGCGTGGGCGGATACGGGCCCATGAAATACGCGCTGAGCCTGCTGATGGGTACTCACCAGACTTATCAGCGCCCGCCTCACTTGGATGTTACCGATGAGCAGGAGACCAAAATCAAAGAAGGGCTCGAGCAAATAAAGCAGATGGCCTGAACTGGGGGTCCGGAGATAAAAGTGAATCGACATCAGCGGATTGCCACCGCGCTGCTGTGGGCGCTGCTATGGCCGATGGTTGGCGCGTCAGGGCAGGATGGCGCCAATCGTGGCAATCGTGCCAAAGATGGCGAGTGGCCGACCTACGGGGCGGATTTGGCGTGCAGCCGATACCGGCCCCTCGATCAGATCAATGCATCCAATTTCAGCACGCTAGAAGTCGCGTGGCGTTTCAAGACCGACAGTCTGGGCAACCGTCCGGAATACAAGTTAGAAGGCACGCCGTTGATGGTAAATGGCGTGGTGTACGCCACCGCCGGCTCACGGAGGGCGGCCATCGCGCTGGACGCTGCCACGGGTGAGTTACTCTGGGTGCATGGCGAGCATGAAGGCGCGCGCGGCGCCGCGGCTCCTCGGCAACTGTCGGGCCGCGGCCTCGCTTACTGGTCCGATGGTAAACAGGAGCGGATCCTCTATGTGACTCCCGGCTATCTCCTGATTGCTCTCGATACGAAAACCGGTCAACCGGTCTCGTCCTTCGGAAACAACGGCGCCGTGGATCTCAAGCTGGAGGATGACCAGACCATCCTCCCCGATTTAACCACTGGGGAAATTGGGCTTCAGTCTGCTCCGGTGGTGGCTAAGGACACAGTGATCGTGGGGGCATCCTTCAGGGAGGGAATGACTCCGAAGAGCATGCGCAACAACAAAGGATACGTCCGCGGTTTCGATGTCAGGACAGGCAAGCGTCTGTGGATCTTCCATACGATCCCGATAGAGGGTGAGTTCGGATACGACACATGGTTGAACGGATCAGCCGAGTACACCGGTAACACAGGCGTGTGGACTCAAATCTCGGTGGACGAAGAACTCGGTTTGGTCTACCTGCCGGTGGAATCGCCAACCAGCGACTATTACGGAGGTCACCGGCCGGGCAATAATCTGTTCGGTGAGACTCTGGTCTGTGTGGATCTGAAGACTGGCCAGCGAAAGTGGCACTACCAGTTGGTGCACCATCCGCTATGGGACATGGACATCTCTTCGGCGCCCTTGCTGGCCGACATCCACGTCAACGGCCGGACCGTCAGGGCAGTCGCGCAGCCGAGCAAACAGGGCTTCCTGTACGTCTTCGATCGGGTGACCGGCAAACCCGTCTGGCCGATCGAAGAGCGGCCGGTGGGGCAAGGTAGCGTCCCGGGCGAGTGGTACTCGCCGACTCAACCGTTTCCGACTAAGCCGCCGAGTTACACCCGCAACGGTATTGCGATCGACGATTTGATCGACTTCACGCCGGCACTGCGAGAGGAGGCGCTCAAGCTCGTCTCAAAGTACAGGATCGGGCCGGTGTTTACTCCTCCGTCCGAAAGCAAGCTCGATGGCCCGCTTGCCACGCTGACTCTGGGGACAGCCAGCGGCGGCACAAACTGGCCGGGAGCTTCCTATGA
>Ga0302325_10004040_pt1 | contig 34060 bp, 32 predicted proteins | sample Palsa_T0_2_FD_201948 | JGI IMG/M metagenome (GOLD analysis project Ga0302325, IMG submission 201948) | Peat permafrost microbial communities from Stordalen Mire near Abisko, Sweden - Palsa_T0_2 | ecosystem: Environmental > Terrestrial > Soil > Palsa > Peat permafrost | place: Sweden: Abisko...
ATTGACGAAGTAGCTCGATCCCAGCAGGCCCAGTTCCTCCCCAGCGAAGGTCAGGAACAGGATTCCACGCTTCTGCTTGGGCTGCGTCGAGAACCAGCGAGCCAGCTCAATCACTCCGGCCGTTCCGGAAGCATTGTCGTCGGCGCCGGGATGAATCGTGCCCGCCAGGCTGGGCGCCATGGAATACTGCTCCCCCAACCCCAGGTGATCATAATGCGCGCCGATGACGATGTATTCGTCGGTCAAGCCCGCCAGATAGCCGGCCACGTTGCGAGTAGTCTTCACCACGCGCTCCACGTCCACATTCGCATCCACTGTGAGCGAACTCGGGAAAGCGAACGAGCGGGGTTGCAGATCCTTATCGATGGCGCTCTCAATTTCATTGGCGCTCTTGCCCGCCGCCGTGAACCAGCGGTCCGCCACCTCCGGCTTCATTTGCAAAAACGGTATGCCGGCATCTCCAGGCCCGGCTACCTCCGCGAATTTTTCCAGATCTTCAGACTCGCCCGGGTGGGCCGCGCGATCGCTCACCAGAATTACGCCTCGCGCGCCGTGCATCTTGGCGTTGCTCGCCTTACTCCAGAACTGGGAGTGCTGCGTGTAGACTTTGCCCGCGAACACGCTCTTGTCGTCAAACTCCTGCGGCTCGTGGCGCAGGATAAGAACGATCTTGTCGTGGGCGTCGATCGCTTGATAGTCGTCGTAGTTATATTCGGGCGCCGTAATGCCGTAACCGGCGAACACCACGGGTCCGCTCATTTTGGCGCGCGCCGAGAAACTGAACGGCGTGAACTCTTCCGGGAAATTCAGCTTTACACGCTTGCCCGCGACAGTGTAAGCCAGACGATTGTCATGGCCCAGGCGGGCATGGGTGGTTACGGTGAAGGTCTGATAGTAGCTTTTGCCGTCCACTGGCTGGAGACCGAAGGAGCGAAAGTCCGCTGCGATGAAGGCGGCGGCTTTTTCGAGCTCGGGCGATCCTGTGGCGCGCCCTTTCATATCCGGAGAGGCCAGAAACTTGATGTCGTCGAGATAACGGCCAGGGTCGATGGTAGCGGCTGCGGAATAAGCTGCCACAACGGTGGCGAGCGAGCAGAGTACGGCGGACAATGGTCCGCGTGCAAAAAGCTTCATGACAGGATGTCCTGGTTCCTATTTCTTAATGGAGCGTCGGACCCGGGAGCTTCACTTCGCATCCACAGTCCTCGCCTGCGTTGTGGGCAGTTTTTTGATACTCGATCTCGTAATCAATCACGCCGCGCAGCGTTGGCCAGTCTACGCGTCCTACCAGACGGCGGCCATTGACGAACAAGGTGGGCGTGGCACTGATGCCGACCTCCCGCCCCAGCGCCTGCGTCTTGTTGACCTCGGCCTCAGTCTCCTTGTGTTCCATGCAGCGGCTCAATTGCAATGTGTCGATTTCCTTGCCCTTGGCAAAATCCAACACCTTGTCCTTTAGATTTTCAGCGTTAACCTCTTCCTGGTGCGCGAAGATCCAGTCGTGAAAATCCCAAAAAGCGTTGGCGTTCTGGCGGAAGATGCACCGTGCGGCAATGGCCGCCGCTCTGGCCCAGGGATGAATCTGATCGATCGGAAACTCCATGAAGTAGAAGCGCACCTGTTTCGGATAGGTGCTCAGGACATTGTCGCGCAGCATTTTGGCCTCCTCTTTGCACATGGGGCACTCAAAATCGCTGAACTCGACCAGCACCACCGGGGCGCCGGGCGTGCCGAAGCTGGGCTGTAAGTCCGTCTTGAGTTTGTCGAGGTCCGTCTTGAATGGATTCTGCGCGATGTCGTAGACATTGCCCTGCACGATCTTTTGCCCATCTTTGGAGACATAATAGGAAAAGTCGGCGCTGGCGTTGCCGGCCGAGGCGTGCACCACAACTTCCGAGTATCCGGCGATGGGCGACGGCTTAGGCTCGCCGATATCCACTTTGATTTGCGGTCCCCAGACGTTCAGGTGGCGCACATAAGCTTCGAAGGTTGCCTTATCCCACGCGGATTTCTTCTCGGCGGTGTCAGGCGCGGAGAGCAGGATAGTGGCAAAAAGGGTAATGCAGAGCAGCAGTCGTGACATTCACTGTTATTGTAACGAAAAAGACAGGCAGATCCGCGACCGGGCATTACAGGAAGGCTTAACGCGCCCGATCAGAGGTGACGCAGACACTCGGTAGTATCGTGAAACAAGCCGGGACGAGCAACTATGGCGCGTACGTGCCGGACCTGCCGGGATGCGTAGCCGTGGGGGACACGCTCGAGGAAGTGGAAAGACTCATTCGCGAAGCCATCGAATTCCGCCTGCCAAAACTCCTCACACATCGCACAACTTAGCCGCCTCTTCCAACGACTGCATAGGGTCCCTCGTGGGCACAAATTCGTGCGCAAAATATCCGGTGAACCCCGCACCCACTATGGCGTCCGCAACCGACCGCCACTGCAGCTCCTGCGTCCCATCCAGCTCGTGGCGGCCCGGCACTCCGCCGGTATGGAAGTGCGCAATATATTGAATATTCTGCCGGATGGTGCGGATAATATCGCCTTCCATGATCTGCATGTGATAGATGTCATAAAGCAGCTTAACCCGCGGAGAATCCACCCGTTTAATGACATCCACGCCCCAGGTTGTGTGGTCGCACTGGTAGTCGTGATGGTCGATCTTGCTGTTGAGCAGCTCCAGGCACACCATGACACCCTTGTCTTCCGCCATCTTCTTTACGCGGTTGAGTCCGATCACGCAGTTGTCCTGGCCTTCGGCATCCGCCTGCCCGCGCCGATTGCCGGAAAAGGTGATCACGTTTGGCACGCCCGCAGCGGCCGCGCGCGCGATATTTTCCTCCATGTCGTGCACCAGCCGGTCGTGATTCTCCTTGCGATTGAAGCCGTCGGCGATGGTCCCGGCTCCCGGCGTCATGGCCGGCACCAATCCATATTTTTGCGCCACGGGCCATTCTTTGTAATCGATCAGATCGATGCCTTTCAGTCCGATACGCGCAGACTCGCGCGCCAGATCGTCCAGGCTCATCTTGCTGTAGCACCAGCGCGCCACGGATTGCTTCAGACGGCCCTTCAACGGGGCGCTTTGTCCCTCCGCGGATTCCAGCGCCGCCGCCGCGCCAGCCAACTTGAATACGGTTCTTCGGGTCATATTGTTAGAATCATATAAGATACACCCGTTTGCCATGACTACCACTGAGGAACGCCGCCAGGCCTTATTCGACGCTCTTGAAAGCCGCATTCTGGTCATTGACGGCCCCATGGGCACAATGCTCCAACAGCAGCAGCTCACCGCCGCTGATGTCAGCGCCCTGGTATTTCACCACCCCGACTGCGCCTACTTCACTGCGAGTGAGGAGACTGAAGCGGTGATGGTGTAGAGCGATGAAGCTTTTTTTCGGTTTTGTGGTGATCGTTCTCTCCGCGCGCGCCCAGACTTCTGCGCTCGACGTTCTCAACCACAACCGTCCCGTGCCGGACGCCCACAATTGTTACCCTTACGAGGGGAAATGGGCGGATCGCATCGACCGCGCCCTTAAGACTCCGTTTCCGGTCGCCATCGAACAGGACGTGGCCTGGTATGTGGACCCTGTGACCGGCCAGGGCCGGCCGGTGCTCTCCCACTCGGAGAAGACGACCGGCTCGGAACCCTCGCTGCGCGATTACTTTTTCGAGCGCGTGCGGCCCATCGTCCAAAAGGCGCTTCGCGAAAACGACCGCGCGCGCTGGCCGCTGATCGTGATGCACTTCGACTTCAAGGACAACCAGGCGCCTCTTCTGCACGCCGTATGGGACCTGTTGGGTGATTATCTCGCCTGGATCAGTACCGCTGTGAAGACCGCCGATCCACACGTGTTGTCGCGGATTGAAGTGAGGCCCCTGCTGATCCTGACCGAGGAACCTGATGCCCAGGAAGAAGTTTTCTATAAGGAACTCCCGGAGGGCACGCGGCTGCGCGTGTTCGGCTCCGTGCCTGCCAACGTGATCACCTCGCCATCGGAGGCCGCACGCGATCATCTTTTGGCCACCTTGCCACCGGAGAAACTGCTCTCCACCGCGCCCACCAACTATCGCCGATGGTGGAATAATTCGTGGGCCATCGTTGAGGAAGGGGGACAGCGCCAGGCGGGCGATTGGACTCCGGCCGCCGAAAAGCGTTTGCGCGCGCTGGTGGGACACGCACACCAACTCGGCTACTGGATCCGCTTCTACACCCTCGATGGATTCGTCCCGGGCGAAGGCCGCGGATGGGAGGAAGGCTACAATTTCGGCTCCCGTGAGGCGGTCATGGTGCGTTGGAAGGCGGCCATTGCAGCGGGTGTGAACCTGATTGCCACAGACCAGTACGAGGACCTGGCCGCGGTGATGCGTTAATTGAATTCAATCGAGACAAGCGGCGATTGCTTCGATGACGCGCTTGGTCTCGTCCGGATCTCTGACCTGAATAGACAAAGCTCCTGCTTCCTTCGCCGGGTAGTCGTTCCCGCCGGGAAACAGCGCGTCTCCCACGAAGACCATCTCGGTAATGGCAACGCCCAGAACGTCTCGAAGCTTTCGTATGCCGTAGCCTTTGTCGATGCCGGGCTTGGTGACATCTACCGACGTCGCGCCGCCCAACCGTACGGAGAACTCGGGAATCAACGTATCCAGCATGACTTTCATCTTCTTTCGCTTACCGAAATCCGGATCCCACTTCTTTTTTTCTGCTAATGGCGCGAGCTGACCCAGCGCGGAAAAGGTAATCTGACTGCCTCGATCTTCGATGAGCTCTCCCCAAACCCGTTCCGGCCTGAAGCCGGACAGATCGATGGCCTTGTCGAGCGAAGCGATAATCTTTTGCTTCTCTTGAGTGGTGAAATCTTCCGAGTAGAGTATGTCCCAGTTCGACTGATACCGGTAGAACTTCGTCCCGCATGTCGGAAGGATCGACAGATTCTTCAGATGCTCATCCTGCGGCAGGTTGGAAAGCAATTGCTGATGAAATTGGGGCCAATCTCCGCCGGAGATGACCGCGACTTTGACTATACGGAGAAGAGCGCCGAGCAACGCGGACATCTCCGCATCCAGAGACGACTTGCTTTCGGCGAGGGTACCGTCCAGATCGAATACGATAAGCTTTTTCATTGCTGGGCCAAGCAGATAGTTTAACGGCAAGTCGACAGCGCCTCTATCTGACTTCCGATAACGGGTATTATGTGAACTTTTGTGGTAGTGGGTCAGTTTCCGAGTTGCGCGTTAGATTTCGGTCGAAGGTCCGACTTGGCAGTACGAAAAATGCCCGACTTTCACATCCGGCCACCTCGGGACTATAGTTAATTCAAGAGAAAAGATTTACCCCTTGGGCTCTCATTCGTGTTTGGGCCTTTGATATAATGCGCCTTGACTTGAGTTGACCGTCCTGTTTGGTGTGCTACGGGCCGACGTTATCTAAACTCCATTCCAGGAAAAGTCGACTAAGATGGAGGCGAAATGGCAACATCCGCACCTACTCGGGCCCTTGAAATGGACATTGCACCACCGAAGCGCTGGCGGAGGGCTTTGCCTTCCTGGTTGCGCTCTCAGATCTGGGTTGATGCAGCCGCTGGGTATGACTGTTTTCTGTCATATAGCTGGAAATCCGATAAAGAGGTTGCGGCATTCATCCAAACTGTAGTTCATCGCTTCCTGTGCCCGTGGTACAAAACGCGTGCTAAGACAGTTTTTCGGGACTTATCCTGCCTTCCCGCCGGTTCTAGTTTGGAAGGTGAACTCTTTTCACGATTGGACCGCTCATCCCATTTCGTTGTGCTAGCCTCTCCAGAGGCTGCGACTAGTCGCGGGATGGAGTTAGAAGCCAAATATTGGTTCAGCCTTCCTGATAGAAAAGGTGAAGTCTTGATCATCGTTACGGAAGGCTTGCGGCAACCGGCCGAAGCAAGAGAGCAGGAGGCGAAAATAGAAGAGCCCGGATGGAGCGAAATACGCGATCATTTGCTGCCGCCTACGTTGCGGTCCCGATTTGCGGCCTCGGAGCCACTTTGGATTTCGCTAGAGAATCGCCGGTCCGACATGCTGGCCAACCCAAGGAGCGAGACGGTTCGGGGCCAAGTTATCGAGGATCTAAAGCAGATATTTCTGCGCCTATATCCTGGAACAACGTGGGAAGAATTGCGTGGCGAGGAACGATCACAGAGGCGGAGGGCACTCGGCCTGGTCGCGAGCGTGGCAATTCTATTCTTTTTCGCAGCGGTCTTGATATTTTGGCAAGCCTGGAGGGTCGCCCGAACCGCAAAGGAGGCAGCCTTCAACTACAGCAAAGCTGTCGACTCGGCGGCAAAGACCAGCGAAATCGTTCGGAGGCAACTGCTACCCGACGGCGCTGAGAGAGACAGACCCAAGAGCATCACAGCAAGGGACCTTATGGAGGTCTATAAGACCACCTTTGCGAGCTTGCCTGCGAAATATGAGACGCCAGCGGCCGGATACTCAAGGGCACGGCTCTTTGAGTTTCTCTGGAATGGGTACTTTATCCTCGGGGATTATGAAAGGGCTACTGAAGTTGCGAGAGCAGAATCCGAATTGGCTCAGAAGTATCAGAACGTGCCGCCGCGGAACCGGGATGACCCGTCCCATGCCGATTGGCTTCGCGTCCTATGCCGGGCTAAAGAGAATTCGGGAGACGACGCACGCGTAACGAAGCGCCCCGAAGAAGCCGAGGCCGATTTTCGAGAGGCACTGAGGCTGGCCAAGCTAATTTCGGGCGCGCCGGGCGGGAGTTCCTGGAAAGATGAATTGCCTCATGCGCATGAGCGTCTCGGGGATATTCTCCGCGACGAGGGTAAATTTGGTGAGGCCGTTCGTGAGTTCAAGATATTCTTGGCGATCGAAGCCACTAGCGGTTCGGACGATCCGCGGTTGGAGCGGAATTTTGCCGTGCTTCATGGCAAGATCGGCGATATGTTGCTTGAGCAGCGGGACCTAGCCGGCGCACTCAAAGAATTTGAAGAGAATCTCTCCATCTCAGAAAGGCTGGGCCATTCGTTTCCGGATAATCTCGATGCGCAACGAGGTATCGCTGTAGCGCACGAGCGGCTCGGTTTTGTGCGACTCAAACAAGGCAACGCGTCTCAGGCTGCCAGAGACTATGAGCAGGAGTTAACGATCGCTAGCGGACTGACAAGAAAAGACAATGAGAATTTTTCATGGGCCAGAGATGAGGCACTTGCTAATGAGGGCCTGGGGGATGTCTCAAGCCAGGCAAGACAATTTACGAAAGCGTACGAATATTACGGACAGTACCTTAAGGCAATTGAGCACGCCCTTGGGAAGGCGAAATCGAACGTTCGAATTCAGCGAGAGGTCGCAATTGCCTACCAGCGTCTCGGCGATACGTCGTTGAGCCTTGGACGACTGGGTGATGCCCAGCACGAGTTTCAGTTGTGTCTGGCGACTTCTAACGGGGCTAGCACGGCATTTGAGCCAAGAAATCCGGAGCCTCATGACGTTCGGGGCTACTGCCAAGCCAAAATGTCGGAAGCGCTCGGCAAGTTAAACGGCGAGTGACATCCGCAATCCGCATCATCATAAATTTGCGGCTGGTAATAGATAGCTGGTTTTTGTCTGCTACTTGGAAACCGACCCACTATCACTTCTATCATCATCCAAGCCCAAAAAAAGTGGGCCCGTACCCAAACAGCGGGTACGAGCCCGAGGGAAGAAAATCTGAAAAGCCTTATCGATGGTGCGACCCACCCCCGCCGCCACCACTGCTGTGAGCCACGTGACCGCCACCACCGCCGCTACCACTCGAACTACGCGGCGCAGCGCTACGCGTTTCCGTTCGCGGAGTCGAGCGTTCATGAACCACGGAGGGCGCTATGCGAATCGCTTGCGCACCGCCCGCACGGCCGCCATAATTGGAGTACGGCCGGTAGGTTGAACCGCCTGGCTGCCCGCTACTTTGCCGCGCAGTGTTGAAGCCGCTCTCGCCATTCGTTGCAGGCCGTGGAGTGGCCGCACGCGGCTCACCGAAACGCTGCCATCCGCTGCTATCACGATCCATGGGCCGCGCAGCGCTACCCGGAGTGGCGGTACGAGCTCCGCCGGCGCTAGACCCAGACGGACTGTCGTAGCGGCGCCAGGAACCCGTGTTAGCGTTGCTCGCAGCACCCGGCTGCCGGCTCGCCTGCTGCATAGCCCGCTGCTGTTGAGCAAACGGCACCCGATCGACCGGCGCGGCTTGATTATGGCTGAAGAACCGGACGTTCTCCGAGCTGCGCGGAACATTGCTCACGGCGCGATTGGAGTACCGCAGACTGGCCGCCGTCGGGGCCACCGGCAACGGTCCTCGTACCAGGCCCGCACTGCGAATCTGTTCACCACCGACCCGTGAGATATTGTGGAAGCGGCCCGCCGAGAAGTCCGCCGCGCTGACTCCCACTGCTCCGTTCGCCACGCGAGCATTACGATAGGTTGCCGCAATGTTCACGTTAGTAACGTTGACGCCTATCCCGCCGCGGAAGCCGCCGTAGAAACCAGCGCCCCACCAGGGATGCATCACTTCAAACGGCGCCAGCGCTACCCATCCGACGTTGCCGAAGCCGAATCCGAAGCCCACGCCTCCGCCGCCGAAGCCGAAAAAAGCCACCAGCGCGGGCGACCAATAGTGGTAGCCGAAGCCGCCGGGATACCAGCACCATCCGCAAGAAGCAGCATAAAACCAGCGGCCGTAATGGTAGGGCGCCCAGCCCCAGGGTTCATAGCTGACCCACGTCCATCCATACCAGTCTTCCCAAACCCAGCGGCCATCTTGATAGGGCGCCCAATCCGGGCCGACCGTAGGCGCCCACACGGATCCATAGGTAGGGTCGTTTACCCAGCGCCCGCTCGCGTCCATTCCTTCGGTGCCATACACATCCTGCGGCACGTTGCGGTAGCTCTGCGAGCTCAAAAGCTCATGATCGCGCTGTTCGTTCCAACGATCCCACTCGTCTAAGGCGATGGCGGGAACGATGCGAAATTCCGGGTCCGCGGGGGTCCCGCGCGCGAGCATAGTCTGGCCCGCCTGCAATTGTTCCACTCCGCGCGGCGTATAGATCTCCGCATTCCCCAGCCGCACCGTAATCTCGGTTTGACCATCTTCTTTAACATAGATGCGATAAACCCCGACCTGCGTCGGCCTTACCGAAACAGTGGGCGTGTCCAGTTCAACCTGTACATGCGAATCGCGTAGTGCCCGATAAGTAACCGTCCCATGTGCGATCTGCACGTTGTAGTGGTTATAATCGAGCGTCGCTAGGCGGATTTCCGCATTGGCGCCCACGCGGATCAGATTGGCCGAATCGAACTGCACTTCGGCGCGTGACCCTGCTCCGGCCGCCACGCGGTCTTCCACCATCAGTGGAGCATTCAGGATCCCTGCCACCCACTCCCCGGAATCGCCCCTGCGGACGGACACCTGGCCGTTCATGACGCTGATACGGGCCACGCCCCGCTCCGGCGCTCCGGAGTTCTGCGGGGGGGGACCCTGAGCGAGCAGAAGTGCGGGACCGGCCGCGAGTAAAAGAATAAATCTGGCTTGGTAGCGCATTAGCGTTTCTGTCACCACTCACTGCCATTGGCAATTCGCAGTCCACATCCCAAGGTTTTATTTTGCAATCACTTGGGTTATTATGGGCAGCACGTCACATGGCTGAAAACCACCACCATGCTTCTAAAGCAGCAATCGCCTTGCGTGCCGCCCGGTTTCCGGCAATTCTGTTTCTGATCATTGCGGCCTTCTACTGGAAACTGACGCTCACACGGCAATACACGTGGTTGGACAATCCCGATGGGGTGTACCAGGTACTACCCTGGTTACAATTCCAAGCAGCCACGTTGCACCACGGGCAACTGCCCCTCTGGGATCCTCACGAGTGGGGTGGACAACCCCTGGTCGGTCAGGTGCAGCCTGGCGCGGCCTATCCGGTCAACTGGCTTTTGTTCTCCCTGCCCCTACGCCGCGGTTTTATCCGCCTTGGCATTTTGCAGTGGTATTTCGTAGTCATTCATTTCATGGCGGCGTGGTTTTGCTACCTGTTGTGCCGTGACCTCGGGCGGAGCCGTGCGGCTTCCCTGCTGGCGGGCGTGGCTTTTGCCCTGGCCGGTTGGATGGGAACCATCGAATGGCCGCAAATGCTGAACAGCGCGCTGTGGACGCCGCTGATTTTCCTGTTCCTGTTGCGCGTCATGCGTGCCTGGCGCACCGTGGCCAGCGCCGCCCTCGCCGGTACATTTTTGGGAATGGCGTTCCTGGCCGGACATCATCAGATTCCGATTTTCGTGAGTCTGGCCGCCGCGGGCTCTTGGATTTACCTGTTCTTCCGGAACGGCCGCCCGGACTGGAGTTTGTGGCGCCCTGCCCTGGTCTTCGCGCTGTTTTGCTTCTTGGTGGGAGCGCTCCAGAGCTTACCGGCCTGGGAAGCGGGAAGGTTATCCGTGCGCTGGGTAGGTTTGCCCGAGCCCGTGACCTGGAATCAGCCTGTTCCCTATGATATCCACACCGGCTTCGGACTCTTTCCTTTATCGCTATTGGGCATCGTCGTCCCAGGCATCTCTCGTAACGCAAATCCATTTCTGGGAATGGGCCTGGTGTCCATGGCCTTTCTGGGTGTGGCCACGGCGTGGAAACTAAAAGTCGTCCGCTTCTTTGCCATCCTGGCCCTGGGCGGACTGCTGTTTTCTCTGGCCGGTTACGGCTTTTTCCATGGCCTGCTCTACGCCTTGTTACCCATCGTGGACAAGGCCCGCAACCCCTCCATGGCCATATTCATCTTCCACTTTGCAATCGTGTTGTTATCTGCTTATGGAATAGATAATTACAAATCTATAAAAACATCGACTTGGTTACCCCGCCTCTGGCGCTTTCTGCTGATCTTTGCAGCGCTTCTCTATTTCCTTCTGCTGTTTCGGACCCTGGGGTCAATTCAAGGGGGTCTCGATCCTGATCCGATCGCCATGGCGGCCTTCACCGCTCTGCTGCTTGCAGTTACGCTTTATACCTGGGCTTGGGGTCACATCGGTTCGCGCGGCGCGTATGCGGCAGTGTTCTGTATCATTCTGACCGAGACGGCGCTGTTCAGCGGCGCCGGCTGGCACAACCGCGATAACCCGCACTTTTACCTTAAAGAAATTCTGCAAGACCCGGATATCGCGTCGTTTATCAGCCGTCAACCTGGTCTGGCACGGCTCGAGATTGATTCCGCTCAGATCCCTTACAACTTTGGAGACTGGTATGGCGTAGATGTGTTCGGCGGCTATCTGGCGTCACTGACCACCAACGTTCTGCGCGCGCAAGGGACCTATCAGGCGCGCATGCTCGCCGGGGTCAACTACTATCTCGGATCGAAGAGCATACGTCCCAACCAGGTAGAAGTGTACGCCAGTTCGCGAGGCGTCAAGGTGTACTCAAATCCCGAGGCATTTCCCCGCGTTTGGAGCGTTCACCGTGTAGATAGTATCGGGAGCGGACAAGAGATCCCGGCACGCCTGGAAAGACCACTCGCGGACTTGCGGGACCACGCCTTCGTGAGCGCACCGGCGCCCGCTCTCGACGTCTGCCCCGCCCCCGACCGGGTCGATCTCCTCCGGCGCGACGTCAACAGCTTGGCCATTGCGGCAGACATGCAGTGCAAGGGACTGGTTGTAGTTGGCGAAACTTACTATCCGGGCTGGCGAGCCACCGTGGACGGCCAGGCCGCGCCCCTCTTCGAAACGTATGGCTTTCTGCGGGGAGTGGTGGTGGGTGGTGGCCGGCATCGCGTCGAAATGCACTACCGCCCGGGATCGGTTTACTGGGGCGCCGCGTTAACCGCCATAGGGTTGCTGGGCGCGGCTCTGATCGGCTTGTCCAACGGTCGAAATATTTTGAGGCCGGAAAGCTGAGTGCTGTGCTTAAATTACTTTATGAAATCCATTGTGGGTGTTTTTGAAACCTTCTCCGCGGCACGGCACGCCGCGGAATCGCTGACCGCCGTTGGTGTCGATCCGCAGTCGATACGAGTGCTGGCTCCCGGCAGCCCGGAGGAAGCTTGGGATCGTGTGCCTGTGGCCGAAACGGAGCAGCCCGGTATGGGCAAGGCGGTGGGCGGCATGGTTGGCGGAGCTGTGGGTGTGGCCGCAGGAGCTCCCCTGGGCGCGGCTCTCGCCAGCCTGCTACTGCCGGGCGTGGGACCCATCATAGCCGCCGGCATTACCGTCGCCGCCATCCTGGGCGCGGGAGGCGTGGCAGCCGGCGTGGCTGTCGGCAAGAGCCTCGAAAATCATATTTTCAGCGGACTGCCTGAAGACGAGGTCTTCTTCTACGAAGATGCCCTTCGGCGTGGACACGCCGTGGTGATCGCCTTCGCCAACGACGACGAACAAATGGAAGCCGCCGGCCGCGTGCTGGAGCGCGATGGGGCGGAAAGCTTGAACGCAGCCCGCGAAAGCTGGTGGCTGGGCATACGTAGCGCCGAAAAAGAGCACTACGAAGCGCACCATGAGGACTTTCAGCGCGATGAGCGCACCTATCGCGAGGGCTTTGAAGCGGCTTTGCGCCCTTCCGTGCGTGGCATGACCTATGAAGCTGCTTTCGAGTTCCTGCGGAAGCATTATCCCTCTGCCTCGGAAACGTGTTTCCGCCACGGATACGAGCGAGGCCAGGCGCACTTCGCCAGGGTGCCAAAACAGTAACCCGGACACCCACCCCACCCTGGTTTATGGCGGCAGAAACAACCCTGCAGAAATAAATTTGCAGACTGTTACAACTGGGTTATAATCGTCCACGCCCCCCCGAGTTCGAAATGCCCATGTTGACTCTTCCACTCGTTTCCGAGGGTACCTCACCCGGCGTGGCCCGAGGTACCGGTTTATTTCAGCAGCAGCTCATCTTAAGCGCGCTGGCGCACGACTTGCGGCAGCCGCTCAGCGTCATCGAGGTCTGCGTCGATTATTTGGATCTGGTCCTGCCGGAATGCGAACCGGGGACCCGCCAGCAACTGGAATTGTTGCGGCAGCAGGTCGATAACGCGAATCGCGTGATCTGCGATGCGCTGCGCCAGTGGAGAGGCGCTTACGGGGCTGCTGAGGCGCTACCCGCGCAGGCCGCCGCCAGCCTCTCATCGACGAAAGTCGAAAGCGCCGCAGTCATGTATTGAGGCGGGCTCACCGCAAATTGTGGCTTACTCGCCCATAGCTCGCGGGACACGCCTGTCCATTGCGGTTCCCGTGCGCCGCGATCGACCACTACACAGGCATCGGCGCGATCCAGAAAGCGAAGGCTCGAAGCTTTGAAATCCGGCTGGGCGCCGTCGAGCAGCACCAGGTAGAGATCGCACGGCGCGAGGTACGGCACGATGCTATTGGATTCCATGATCACGTTCTCGCTCGCGGCCGCCACTTTGCGAATCGCAGGTAGCGCGCCCGCGAGCTGACCCATGGCGGTACGCACCCAGTAGGACGAGCGCGCTCCGGCTGCGAGGAAGCGGCCGCTATCGGTGGGGCCGGGCGCGAGCTCCTCCGAAATGGCGTAGGCATGCTCCGGCTGAAGGCAACACGCGCACCCTTTGCCCGATATCGAACAGACGCCGTGACCGAACTGCGTGATCTTCATCGCCGTCCAATTCCATTGCGGCAAAGCCCGTATCAGTCCGGCCACCAGGGATGTTTTCCCGATGTTGCGGGAATGGCCCCCCACCGCTACCAGCATCAGGAGGGATCCTCCAGCCGCGCCAGGCGCCGCTTCAACTCGCCCATCTCGCGGCGTATTTCCGGCAGCCGCGCCAGATTGGCGAGTTGCTCCAGGTGTTCCTTCAAAGGGCGCGCCGGCGTGCCCCAGACAGTCTCTCCGGCGCGCACGATCTTGGAGCTCAGGATGCCGCAGCCGGACCCGAGCACCGCGCGCGACTGTATGCGGGCCTTGTCGCCAATGCCCACCTGTCCCCCGATCACTGCGTAATCCTCCACCACTACTCCGCCCGAAAATCCGGTCTGCGCCGCGATCACCACGTGCCGGCCGATGCGGCAATTGTGGCCCACATGCACCATGTTATCCAGTTTGCTGCCCTCGCCGATCACCGTCACACCCAGCGCCGCCCGGTCCACGCAGGAGTTGGCGCCGATCTCTACAAAATCGCCGATCTCCACGCGGCCCACCTGCGGGAACTTGTGGTATCGGCCGTTTTCGAAAACGTAGCCGAATCCGTCGGCCCCGATCACGCAGCCGGAGTGCAGAATCACGCTGCGGCCTATATCTACGTTGTCGTAGATGGTGACGTTGGCGTGCAGCACCGAGCCTTCCCCCAGCACCACGCGCTTGCCGATCGAGCAGCCCGGACCAATGCTGCTGGCGAGCCCTATGCGCGTGTTGTCGCCAATGTTGGTATGCGCGCCGATAGCAGCCAGCGCCCCAATCTCCACGTCTTTGCCGATGGTCGCCGACGGATGTATGCCCGGTTTGATTTCCATGGTCGGATAGAACCGGCTCATCGCGCGCGCAAAGGCGGTGCGCGGTTCGGGCGCTCGTATGACTGTGCGCCGGCTCGGACTGGGATAATCCGGCGGCACGATCAGGCAACCCGCTGTCGAAAAATCCGCCTGTTGCATCGCCTTGCGGTTTCCGATGAAGGAAAGCTCGCTATCGCCGGCGCTTTCGAGCGGTGCCACCCCGCCCAGCTCTTTCTCGCCGTCGCCCTCGAAAGTGGCGCCTAACCATTCCGCCAGTTCGCGTACGCGCATGTCCTATGATACAAACTGTGATCGCGTCCACCGCTCGTGTCCACCCCGATGCCCGGCTGGGTCCCGGGGTAGCCATCGGAGAGTTCTGCGTGATCGAGCAGGACGTGGAGATCGGCGCCGGTAGCGTGCTCGAGCCCTATGTCTATGTGAAGCGCTGGACTACGCTCGGCGAGCGCAACGTAATCTCGAGCGGCACCGTGCTGGGAACCGATCCGCTCGATAAAGCTTTCGGCGGCGGCCGCAGTTACCTGCGCATCGGCCATGACAACCGCATACGCGAACACTACACCATCTCCCGTGGCACCGAGCCGGAGTCAGTGACGGAAATCGGCGACCATAACTACATCATGACTTCCGGCCACATCGCGCACAACTGCAAGATCGGCAATGGCACCGTGATCTGCAGTTGCGCGCTGGTGGCCGGCTATGTCGAAGTGGAAGATCAGGCCTTTATCTCGGGCGGCGTGGTGGTGCACCAGTACTCCAGGATCGGACGTTTGGCCATGATCGGCGGCAACACTCGCGTCAACAGAGACGTGCCCCCGTTTTTTCTGTACTCTGGATTCAACGTGGAAGCCAGGGGACTGAACCTGGTGGGGTTGAAGCGGGCCGGTTACCGGAACCCGGACATTGCGGCGCTCAAGCAGGCCTACCGGACCCTCTATCGTTCGGGACTGAAGCTCGAGGAAGCTTTAGCCCGCATCGAGGCTGACTCGCCTACTCCCGATACGCTGCATTTGGCCGCTTTCGTGCGCCTCAGCCGGCGCGGAATTTGCCGGGAATAGCAGCGGGTTTACCACCCTCTGTAACTCCATTTAAATCCGCTAAGTAGCCGTGAATTTCCGGAGTTGGACCGGCAGGATCCCGGAAAACCTGCTATCATAGAGGCGAATTTGAATGCCCTGCAGAACTGGCCAAGACTTGTGCCGAGTCGTGCCCGCTTTCAAATACTGAGGAGATCACGTGAAAAAGATTTTTGTAGGCAACTTGGACTTCAGCGCAACTGAAGATTCAATCCGCTCGCTTTTTGAGCAACACGGTACTGTGGAACGTGTCAGCTTGATGACGGATCGTGATACAGGCCGATCGCGAGGTTTTGCGTTCGTGGAGATGACCGATACAGGTGAGGCAGAACGAGCCATAGCCGCGTTGAATGGAGTGAATCTGGGCGGGCGCAACTTGAACGTTAACGAAGCGCGCCCGAAGGTCGAGGGCGGCGCGCATGGCGGTGGAGGCAACTTCCGCGGTGGGCGTGGCGGCGGCGGAGGCGGAGGCGGCGGTCCGCGCCAGCGCCGCGAACCCCGCTGGTAGGGTCGCGCGCCCGCGGTGTGGCGGGCTGAGAGCATCGGCCCGCCGGAAGAGCGCCGGAATAGCGCGGCAATAGCGAAGGAGGAACTTTATGGCCATGAGATCACGTACTACATTCAAAAAACGCCAAAAAGAACTCGCCCGCCAAGAGAAACAACGTGACAAAGCTGCGCGGCGGGTTCAGCGTAAACTGGAAAAGAACTCTCCGGAAGCCGGCGACGGCATTGCTGAAGACGGTTCCGTTGAAATTGGCGCCCTCGATGACGAAGGGGACGTCTTGGAACGGGTAGAACCATCCACGGCATCAAGTGACGCGCCATAAGAATGACGGGCAGCTAGGCTCTCGCGTAGCTGCCCCATTTTCGAGAAACGGGTAATCAATGCAATTTAGGTATATGGGTTTCGACCAGGCACGCAACATCCGCTCCTACCGGTTCGATCGGATCGGCCGCGATGAAGCCACCCGGCGGTTTGTAGTTGCCGTTGATTTGGGTTTGTTTCTGAAGCATCACGTGGGCGTGCAGGAAGGGCCTGCGCTGTGCTTCCACAAGCTATCGGGAGACGGCGTTCCCGATCTGATGGCGCAGGAAGCGCAAGAGCTTACCAGTGACGATCTGGCGGCCTACGTGTCGGCCAAGGCGCTGGCCGACGAGCGCAAGGCGAGCGCCCGCCGGGGCCATCACTAGAGCCGCGCCCTGCCCATGCGCTAGTCCGCTAACGCCTTCTCGATTGCACTGGTGACCTCCGGAGAATCAGGTTTGGTGGCGGGTTCAAAGCGCGTGATAATCTCTCCATTCTTTCCCACCAGGATCTTGGTAAAGTTCCACTTGATGTCTCCGCCTGTGGCTTTCGTCAGGTAATCGTACAGCGGCGCGATGTCCGCACCCTTGACCGAAATCTTGCTGTACATCGGGAATGTTACCTTATACGTTCGTTCGCAGAAAGTCTTGATCTCCTGGTTGGTGCCCGGCTCCTGGCTGCCGAAGTTGTTGGCCGGAAAACCCACGATTACCAAGCCTTTGTCCTGGTACTTCTCGTACACCGCCTCGAGCGCTTTGTATTGCGGGGTATACCCGCATTTGCTCGCGACGTTCACCAGCAGCACCACCTTCCCGCGATATCCCGACAAGGGCGCCGGCGTACCGTCAATGGAGTTCAGCGTATAGTCATAGATGCTCGCCGCGCCATAGAGTGCCGCGGCAAACATAAGGAGCGAAATCGGAAGCAGTATCTTTTGCGTGATCTGGGCCATGGACTCAGTATACGCATTCCGCCGGCGCCTGACACACGCAAGTCATGTTAACTACTGGTGTGATCATGGATGATCTTCCACCCGGCGGGCGTTTTGCGGAGAATCAGCGTGTAGCGGCCCGCCGCATTGCCGCCGCCTGCCGCGCTACGGTCGAGGTGGAACGCTCCCGTAACTAATGCCACGCCCGGAGCGAGCGTACGCACTTCGACATTCGAGAACGCGAGCTTCCCCATCGCCTCGCGCGTCGGATAGGCCCGGCGATAGCGTGCCAGGATAGCCTCCACGCCTCCCCGCACCACCTCCCGGCCGATAAAGGTCGTCTCCGGCGAATCCTCGTAGTACGAGGCGAAGGCCGTCAGGTCGCCGCGATTCCATGCTTGTTCGGATTGCTGCAAAACCGCACGCACATCGTCGGTCTGCGCCAGCAACAGCGAAGTACAACAAAACAACAGGCACGCACGCAACATACCTACAGCATAGTCGTACAATGAATTGCCTGCATGGACGCGCGCCCCATACTTTTCACCCTCGCCCGTGTACTGGATGAAGAGGGGTTGGAGGTGGTCATGATCGGCAATGCAGCCGCCGCGCTGCACGGGGCGCCGGTGACCACGCTCGATTTTGATTTCCTCTTTCGCAAGACTCCCGCCCATTTGCGGAAACTGAAGGCAGTGGCTAAGAGCCTCGGAGCTATGCTTTTGAGGCCCTATTATCCGGCTTCCGATCTCTTTCGTATCGAGCGGGATGAGGACTCGTTGCATGTCGATTTCATGAGTCGCATCGACGGCGTGCGCTCATGGGAAGCCCTCCGCAGCCGTGCCTCCCGGATCGAATTCGGCGGCCACGCGTTGATGTTGGCGGATCTTGCGGATATGATCAGGAGTAAGAGGGCGGCGGGGCGCCCGCGGGACCTGGCCGTGCTGGAGATTCTCGAAAGAGCGCTGCATGAAAAAAAGAAGATCGAAAATGACAAAACGTGAGGCGCTCGAACGCGAAAGCGATCGGATTTTAGGCGAGCGCATTCGACGGTTGCTGCGGAAACCGCCTGAAGAACGGACTCACTTCCTACGCAAGCGAATCGGGTTCCAAGCTTCATGCCTGTAACCCTCGTGTCTCAGTGGTCCCGCTCGGTCACCAGATCCGTCACACTATACAACGCCCGCTGATACGGCGATTCCGGAAACTCGCTGATAATGCCGCGCGCCTTTTCCGTGAAGGCGTGCGCGCGCTCCTTCACCCGTGCGATCCCTTCGTACCGCTCGATCATCGCCAGTACGCGCGGAAAGGGCACGCTATCGTAGCTGCGTTCGCGCAAAATGGTTTCGATGCGGCAGCGTTCCTCATCCGTGGCGCGCTCGAGAGCATAAACCAGCGGCAGAGTCACCTTGCCTTCGCGCAGATCGTTGCCTACGGGCTTGCCCAGCGTCTTCTCACGCGCGGTAAAATCCAGCATGTCGTCCACTAACTGAAACGCCATGCCCAGGTTCCAGGCGTAATCTCCCAGACGCTCCTCGGTCTGCGTATCGGCGCCGGAGACCACCGCTCCCAGCTTGGCGCACACCGAAAACAGGCAGGCGGTCTTGCGATCCACCAGTTCCATGCAATCGGCCTCGGTGACGTTGATGCTGCCGATACGCTCGAGCTGCAGCAGCTCGCCTTCCACCATCATCTGTGTCAGCCCGATCAGCAGGTCCAGCACATGGAAGTTGCGCTCCCGCAGTGCCGTCTGGAACGCCTGCATGTAGAGCCAGTCGCCCGCCAGAACCGAAGTGTGGTTGCCCCACTGCACATTGGTTGAAGGCCGCCCGCGCCGCGTGCGCGCATCGTCGATCACGTCGTCATGCACCAGCGTCGCGGCATGTACGATCTCGACCACGGCGCCCAGCCGGATGGCGCTCGCGCCCCCCTCGCCGGCCAGCTTCGACGCCAGCAGCAACAGCGCCGGCCGCAGCCGTTTTCCGCCGGAGGCCTGCAGGTATCGGCCGATATTGGTGACCACCTCCACCGACGCCACCGTCTCCAGGCGGATCTCCTGTTCCACGCGCCCGAGATCATCGTGGATCAGATCGAAAATCTCCTTACCGGTAATGGACTGCCCGAGCTTTCCCAAGTTCATGCCCAAGTTCATGCCCAAGTTCATGTGAGATAACCAGTCTACCCGTTAGCGTGTGGCAGGCGCAAACATGAGCCGTTCGAAGTTGGCCGTAGTGGCCTCGGCGATACGCTCCGGCGCGACGCCGCGCACCTCCGCCAGGCGGCGCACCGTCTCCACCATGAAGGCCGGCTCATTGCGCTTGCCACGCTTCGGCGCGGGCGCCAGATAGGGCGCGTCCGTCTCGACCAGGAGCCGGTCTTCCGGCGTAAGGCGCGCCGCCTCGCGCACCGCTTCCGATTTCGGAAAGGTCAGCACGCCGCCAAAGCTCAGCAGAAATCCCAGGTCGAGCGCCTGGCGCGCTTCCTCCGGGCCGCCCGTGAAACAGTGCAGCACGATGCGCCCGGCCGGTAAGTTCTCACGCAACAGGCGCAGGGTATCCTGCCACGCCTCGCGCGTGTGAATCACCACCGGCTTCCCTGCCCTGCCTGCGATCTGCAACTGCTCGACGAACACCTGCCGCTGCACATCCTGCGGCGAAAAATCGTAATGATAATCGAGGCCAATTTCGCCCAACGCCAACACCTTCTCCCCGGCCAGCAGTGTCTCGATGGCGGCGAAAATCTCCGGCGTGGCCTTGGCCGCATCGTGCGGATGCACCCCCACGGTCGCGTAGAGAAACGGATATTCGCGCGCCAGCCGCAAGCCGGCTTCGAGATCCGGAGGGCCGCTGCCGGTGCCTATCGCCAGCATGCGCCCGACTCCCGCCGCCAGCGCCCTTTCGATCACCTGCGCGCGATCCTCGTCGAACTGCCGGTCATCCAGGTGGCAATGGGAGTCGATCAGCTTCACTTGAGGCGCGCCCCTATGGGAACGTCTTCGAGAAAGCCCACCAGCACCGGCTTACCGCCTTCGATCGTCGCGGCTACAATCATCCCGTCGGATTCAATGCCGCGCAGCTTGCGGGGTTCGAGATTCGCCACAATCGCTACTTTGCGGCCGATCAACTGTTCCGGCTGGTACGCTTCGGCGATGCCCGCCACAATGGTGCGCGGCTGACCCCGGCCGATGTCCACCTTCAGGTGCAGCAGCTTATTGGCGCCCTTCACCGGCTCGGCGGACAGCACCTGCCCCACCAGCATCTCCACCTTGGCGAAGTCGTCAATCGAGATCCGCTCGCTCTTCGGCGCGGATTCGGCGCCCGCGGCAGGCTTCGGCGACTTGCCCAGCAGCACGTTCTGCTCTTGAGTTACCAGCTCTTCGAGCTCCCTCATCTTAGCCACGGCTTCCTTCATTTCAATGCGTGGAAACAATGCCGCAATCTCGCCTATGCGCTGGCCAGGTGGCAACTGGCCCCAGGCCAGCGTATCCAGGCGCGCCGATTCGAGCGGCTCGGTCATACCCAGTTGCGCCCAGATCTTGGGCGTCGATTGCGGCAACACCGGCGAAAGCAGCACGGCTGCGATGCGCAGCGCTTCGGCAGCGGTATACAGGGTGGCATCCAGGTCCGCTTGCGCTTCGGGCTGGCGAGCCAGCTTCCAGGGCGCCCTCTGGACAATAAATTTATCGAGCGCGGAAAGCAGCGCCCATACTGCCTCAAGGCCGTGCGAAAATTCGAAAGCAGCAAAAGCCGTGGTGGCATGGGCGATGGTTCGCCGCGCCACTGTAGCAATCGTCTCGACGGTGCCGGCGGGCGTCATCCCGCCCCGATACTGTTGGATCATGGTGAGCGTGCGGCTCACCAGGTTGCCCAGCCCGTTGGCCAGTTCCGAGTTATAGCGGCCGATCAAGGCATCGTAACTGAAGCTGCCATCCTGCCCGAACACAATCTCCCGCAGCAGAAAATAGCGCAGCGCATCCGCTCCCATCACCTGGCGTATCGGCTCCGCCCGCACAATGTTGCCGCGCGATTTGCTCATCTTGCTCTCTTCGAACAGCAGCCAGCCGTGCGCGAAAATTTTCCGTGGCCGCGGCAGGTCCGCGCCCATCAGAAACGCCGGCCAGAATACCGCGTGGAAGCGCAGAATCTCTTTGCCGATCAGGTGCAGATCGGCCGGCCACAGCTCCTCGCCGTCGATGCTTTCGCCCTCGACCGCGCTCAGGTAACCGATCAGCGCGTCGAACCATACGTAGAAAACATGGTGACCCTCGACCGGCAGCGGAATGCCCCATTTGATACTGGTGCGGCTGATCGACAGATCGTTGAGTCCCTGCTTGACGAACGATATCACTTCGTTGCGGCGTGACTCCGGCTGCACGAAATCCGGCTCTGTTGCATATAGCTCCAGCAGCCGCTCGGCGAACGCCGACAGCTTGAAGAAGTAATTCTCTTCGGTCACTGTCTCGGTGGGCCGTCCGCAATCCGGACAAGCATCGCCCGGCTTGGCGTCATTCACATATAGCTCGTCAAAAACACAATACTGTCCGGTGTAACTGCCCCTGTAGACGTAGCCGTTCTTCACGCAACGCTCGAACATCCACTGCACCGTTTTGTGGTGGCGTGGATCGGTGGTGCGTATGGTGCGGTCCACGCGAACGCTCAGCCGCTCCCATTGCGTGCGGAACTCCGCCGAAATGGCGTCGGTGAATTCCACCACGCTTTTTCCAGCCGCCTGCGCCGAGCGCTCCACCTTTTGGCCGTGCTCGTCGGTGCCCGTGAACATCACCGCGTCATAACCCTGCAGGCGCTTGACCCGCGCGATGGTCTCGGCCGCCATGGTGGTGTAAGTGTGGCCGATGTGCGGCGCGGCATTCACGTAGTAGAGCGGTGTAGTCAGATAATATTTCATTTCGAATTTTTCAGGTAAGCGAAGTTGGCTTGAGCAATCACGTCCTTCAGCGCCACGCCGGACTCCTGGGCGATGCGCCGGCAATCTTCATACTCGGGCGCATAGCCGCCTCCTCCCGAGACCTTCATGCGCACTTTGCCGTGCGGCGTCTCGACCTCCAGCCAGCGGCGCGCCTGCACGCGGCGCTCGGCCATATAGATCCGCAGTCCCAACGTGGAGGTCTCGGCGAAAATTGTCTGCGCCATCGCTTCGCGGTCCTCCGGACGCGCCAGCACGCGCAGCAGCGTGCCCGGCCGATTCTTTTTCATGGCGATGGGCTGCAGCGTGACATCCAGCGCACCCTCCTCCAACAGGCGTTCCATGGCATAGGCCAGGATCTGCGGGCTGAGATCGTCTATGTTGGCTTCGAGCACCGCGATAGTAGTGGCCTCCGTCGCGCCGGTCTCTTCGCCGAGAATCACCCGCAGCACGTTGGCCCGGCCTGGAAAATCGCGGCTGCCTGCGCCGTAACCGGTGCGCGCAATTTTCATCGGCGGCAGCACTCCAAAACCGCGCGCCAGCGTGGCCGCCAGAGCGGCGCCGGTAGGCGTGGTCAGTTCCATGGCCGGCCCTTCCGAGTAAACCGGCTTGCCCGCCAGCAGCGCCGCCGTCGCCGGCGCCGGCACCGGCAATGTACCATGAGCCGTCTGCGCCGTGCCGCTCCCCACGTTGAGCGGTGACGAAACAATGGCAGTCACCCCCAGCAGCTCAAACGCCACGCAGGCGCCTACGATGTCGGCAATGGAATCCGCCGCGCCTACTTCGTGGAAATGCACGCGCTCGATGGGCATCTGGTGTACGGCAGCTTCCGCCTCGCCCAGTCGCTGGAACACCGCCGCGGCGTTTTGTTTGGCGCGCCCGGGCAGTGACGCCCTCTCGATCAATTGCAAGATCTGCGTCAAATGCCGATGGGCGTGCGTCTCCGCAATGGCCACATGGAATTTGGTGGCGCCGATTCCGCAGCGTTTTACCTTCTCGAAGGAAAGGACCGCGCCGGTTTCAAGCGATGACAATGCGTCGATAAGAGCGGCTTGGTCCGCTCCGGCATCCGCCAAGGCGCCCACCAGCATATCGCCGCTGATCCCGGAGAAGGCATCCAGATAGCACAACAAGGGCACCCTCCATTATGTAAAATGTTTCGGCGCTTGTCCCGCTCCTCTGAATAATACGTATCACGTCACTCGTATAGAATGATGTCTGCCATTGCACGGCGTCAGGCAGAAAACGCCAGCAGATCGGTAAAGCCATACGGCGGCTCCCCAGGCGGAACGCAGCTCCGCTCGAGACCGGGCCGCCCAATGACGCCGGCATTGCACATCGCAACTTGCGCCATCCGACGCATTCCTATATCTTGAGAATTTCCTATGCCTTCTAAAACCCCCATCACCGTCGCGCACGGCGACGGCATCGGCCCCGAAATCATGGCCGCCACCCTCCAGATTCTCGAAGCCGCCGGCGCCGCCCTGGAAATCGAGACCATCGAGATCGGCGAAAAAGTTTACCTGCGCGGCAACACCTCCGGCATCGACCCCAGCGCCTGGGACTCCCTCCGCCGCACCAAAGTTTTCTTGAAGGCCCCCATCACCACTCCCCAGGGCGGCGGGTTCAAGAGTCTCAACGTCACCGCGCGCAAGACGCTCGGCCTTTATGCTAACGTGCGCCCCTGCGTCTCCTACCATCCCTTCATCGACACGCTGCATCCCGGCATGGATGTCGTCATCGTCAGAGAGAATGAGGAAGATTTGTACGCCGGCATCGAGTATCAGCTCAGCCCCGATGCGATGCAGTGCCTCAAGCTGATCACCCGCCCGGGCTGCGAAAAGATCGTGCGTTACGCCTTCGAATATGCGCGCCGCCACAGCCGCAAAAAGGTCACCTGCTTCACTAAAGACAACATCATGAAGATGACCGACGGTCTCTTCCACAAGGTCTTCAACGAGATCGCCGCCGAATATCCCGAAATCCCCAACGAGCATTGGATCGTGGACATCGGCGCCGCCAAGCTGGCCGACACCCCGGGCGCTTTCGACGTCATCGTAATGCCCAATCTCTACGGCGATATTCTCTCCGACGTCGCCGCGCAAATCGCGGGATCGGTGGGGATCGCCGGCTCGGCTAACATCGGCGACCATTGCGCCATGTTCGAGGCCATCCACGGCTCCGCCCCGCGGCGTGCCAACCAGAATCTCGCCAACCCTTCCGGTCTGCTGATGGGCGCGGTGCTGATGCTGGTGCATATCCAACAGCCGGGTGTCGCCGCCAAAGTGCACAACGCCTGGCTGCGCACCATTGAAGACGGCATACACACCTACGATATCTTTACCGAGGGCGCCAGCAAGCAGAAAGTAGGTACGCGGGAGTTTGCCTGTGAGGTGATCGCCCGCCTGGGACACCAGCCCCACACGCTGAAGCCGGTCGAATATACATCGGCCCCGCCAACGGCCCAGACCGCCTTCCAGGCTTCCAAGCGGCCCCCGGCCAAAGTCGATCTCATTGGCGTGGACATATACGTGAACTGGCCCTCCCTCGATAACGAGGGGCTCGCGGCGGTGCTGCAGCACAATGCCGGCGATCGTATGGCGCTGACCATGATGTCCAACCGCGGCGTCAAGACCTGGCCGGGCGGCCATCCCGAAACCTTCTGCACGGAAAACTATCGCTGCCGGTTCGCGGCTACGGGCACGGTGACCCAATCGGACATCATCAGCCTGTTGACCCGCGTGGCCGCCACCGGCATGGAAATCGTGAAGACCGAGAACCTGCGTAACTACGATGGACTTCCCGGCTACACGCTGGCACAGGGGGAATAATGCAGCCACTGGTCGCAGTCATCATGGGCAGCAAGTCGGACTGGGAAACCATGCGCCACGCCGACGAGACCCTCACCAAGTTCGACATCGCGCACGAGTGCCGCGTGATATCGGCGCATCGCACCCCGCAACTGGCTTCCGCGTACGCCACCGACGCCGAGTCGCGCGGCTTCGAGGTGATCATCGCCGGAGCCGGCGGCGCCGCCCACCTGGCCGGCGTGTTGGCAGCCCATACCGTGCTTCCGGTGCTCGGAGTTCCCATGGAGAGTCCCGCGCTGAAGGGTATGGATTCCCTGCTCTCTACAGTGCAGATGCCGGGCGGCATACCGGTGGGCACCCTGGCCATAGGCTCGGGCGGTGCGCGCAACGCCGCTCTGCTGAGCATCGCCATACTGGCCAATTCGCGTCCGGAGCTGCGCGAAAAGTTGAAGCGTTTCCGCGCCGAGCAGGCTGAGAAGGTCGCGCGCGAGACGCTACCGTAAACTCAAAAGGCGCTGGGAAAGCTCTTCACCTGCCTGCATAGAGCGGCGCGACCGCGATCATGCCCAGGCCCGCGAGAAACAGGACAAACATAATCACCAGTAGCGCCTTGATGCGCGTATCCGCGCCGGCAAACTCCTTCCACAACAGCAGCCCCCAAAGCGTGCTCACCATGGTGGCGCCCTGCCCCAACGCCAGGCTGATGGCGGGACCGGCCTGCACCTGTTCGGGAGCGCTCGAGCCCACGAAATTGGCGATCGCCCCCGCGCACCAGATCAAGCCACCGGCTATGCCCAGCAAATGCAGCTTGGGCCGGCCCTTGAAATAATCGGGTATCTCCAGTGGCTCGCCTGCCACCGGCAGATTCATGAAGAACAGATTGAAAACGAAGGTGGAGAGAAATACGCCTATGGCGAAGACTAATCCGATGGCGTAAGGTCCCAAACCGTTCTCGCCCGCCGTGCCTCCCCACTCGTTCGACTTACCCATCACCACCAGCGGATAGAAGGACCCCATCAGTACGCCGCTCGCGAGGCTGAGAAAAACGCCCTTGAGACTTACTCTTTTCCTGGTGCTCTTGGCTTGCCCGGCTTGCGCCAGCTTCTCCTGCCGTATGGCTTCGAGCGACCGGTAGGCCGCCGCATCCACGATGATCGCTCCCAACACCAGAGCGCAGCCCACGAACAGCAGCAAAGGATTTCCCTGCGGCTTGATCGCGTAGTTCCAGATGACTCCGATGATGAGCGCGAGACCGATGCCGACCGGAAAAGCCACCGCCAGGCCAGCCACGGATATGGCGGCTACCAACAACATATTCGCCAGGTTGAAGATCACGCCGGCGCCGAATCCCATCGCCACGGAACGCTTGCCCGCGTTCATCATGTCATCCATAAACGAGAAGCCGTCATAGCCGAGCGAGCCGAACGTATATGCGCAGAGGATGGCCATCAACAGGACGCCGAAAGAGTAGTCGAAGTAGAACAGTTCGAAGCGCCACTTTCCGGTCATCTTCTGCGTGTTGGCCCAGGAGCCCCAGCAGATGGTACTCAGAAAGATGACCAGCAGCGTGGCCAGATAAGTGTGAGGGAGGATCATGAGGCGCGGTCTTGAACCGTAGAATGAGACTACAACGTATCAACTCGGCGGGTCAAGGCCACGGCTGCTCGCCACGGTTGACTCGATGTTACTGGCCCTCGAGCGCCGGCGGCCTGCCGGGTATCTGGATCACGCGCAAGGGCCTGGGCGCCTGGCTGCAATCCGGTAACGGCGTGACCGAGTAATAGTTCAATCCATACCGCCAGTTCCGATGCATACTCTCGACGCACACGCGCTCGCGCTCACCGGCGATCTCCCGCCACAGAGGCCGCGCCGAAGCCGCGCGATCGATAGCCGGGAGATCCATCAGCTTCAGCGCCAGTACACCAAAGGTCAGCGCCACCCCCATGCTGGCCAAAGCGACCGCGCGACGATCCCGCCGCTCCAGTTCGTAAATGGCTGCCGCGAGCAGTACCGGCAATAGCCAGGTCCATTGAAATACCGGCCGCGAGGCGCGGGAAAGTCCGCCTGCCAATGCTTGCGGCAACAGTGGCTGCGCCAGTGGAAGCGAGACCAGGCAGAGCGCCGCTGCAGGCAGCACCCAGCGGGCACCTTTGATTTCCGCAAAACTCGTACCCATCAGCGCCGCAGCCGCTGGTATCAGGGGTAACAGATAGCCCGGTAGTTTATTTTGGAAGAGCGAAAAGAATAGCATCCCAAAAAGCACCCACCCGATCAGGAACCTGCGGCGCGCATCCGTGTAGAGAGAGCGGCGCCCGAGTAAGAAAAGCAGCGGCGTCCAAGGCAGCAGCGCAGCCAGCCACACCGGACCATAGAACCACCACGGCTGCGGATGCGGCAGATATTCGGCGGTCAGGCGTTGTATGTGCTGCTCCCAGAAGAATGCGCGCGGAAATGCCATGCCGTTGCGCCAGTAGCACAGCAGATACCACGGCAGAGCCACGATCAGAAACGCGCCTGCGACCGAAGGCCGCGCTAAATCTTTCCAGCGCCGCCGCCCGCACCACACCAGCGGTATCGTGAGCACCAGGGGGACCAGCCCTTTGGCCAGCACCGCCGCGCCCAGCAGCGCGCCCGCTATGGGTAAGCGCCGCCGGTTCCCGTTATCGATCCATTCGAGCGAGAGCAGCATCGCGGCTGAAAACGTAGCGGCCATAGGCAGATCCGTGACCCCGCTGAAGCTATACCCCAGCCAGGCTGCCGAGCCTCCCAGGACGAGAAAGGCCGTCCAGCCGGCGCGCGCGCCGAACTCCCGGCTCACAATGCATTGCAAAAAAATCAGGAAAGCCACCGAACACACAGCCACCGGGAGGCGCGGCGCAACGTCTTCGCTAAAGCCCAGGGCAAAGGCCGCGCCCGTCATCCAATAGAGCAGAGGCGGTTTTTCGAACCATGGCTGGCCCCACAGCCGCGGCGTGATCCAATCGCCCGAGCGCGCCATTTCCCTGCCGATGGAGGCATAACGTGGTTCGTCGGGGAGCAACATGCCGGTCTTCGAGAATCCTGAAAAATACAGAATTGCCAGCAGTGGGATCGCCAGCCACCAGGCGCGTGGGATACGCGAGAAAAGATTATCCACAGATATACACAGATGCACACAGATTAACGCATCTGGTCTCTATATAATGAACATGTGCGATCCCTGGCCGCGCTTCTGCTGTTCTCCGCCCTGTCGCTCGCCGACGTGCGCGACTGCGCCTGCGATCTTGCCAACGCTGAGAGCATGGGGAAGCACGAATGCGGCCTGTGCCGGGAAGCCGAAAAGCTGCCACGGGATCCGGCGGTCTTCTTCCTGAAAGACATTAATCCGCGCAAGCCAAATCGATGGTTGGCTCTCCCCAGGACGCATACGCATACCTTCGCGGAGATGACGCCCGAACAGCGCCTGGCCTTTTGGACCGCCGCCATTGCCAAAGCCCGGGAATTGTTCGGCGACCATTGGGGCCTGGCATTCAACGGCGACCAGAGCCGCACCCAGTGCCACCTGCACGTTCACATGGGTAAGTTGCGCGACGATGCGGAACTTGACGATGGCCTGCTGGTGAACGGCCCCGCGGACATTCCCGTTCCGCACGATGGCAGCGGCTTCTGGCTTCATGCGTCGGGCGATAAGCTCCATCTGCACCTGGGAGAAGAAATCACCGAGACCGTGCTACTAAGATAGATAAAGGAGCTCCATGCTGCTCGAAATTGCCAAGCTGCCCACGGCGGAAAATACCGTCATTCACTTACACGCCACCGATAATGTCGCGGTCGCCCGCGTGCCGGTCTCGGCAGGAACCGAACTGAGGGTCGACGGCCAGACCATTACTGCGCGCGATTACATACCGGCAGGCCACAAGATCGCACTCGCCCGTATTCAACTAGGCGAGACGGTGCGGCGCTACGGCCAGATCATCGGGCGTGCCTCGGCGGTAATCGAGCCCGGCCGCCACATACACACACACAATCTGGCCTTTGAAGAACTGCATTTCGATTACGATTTCCCGGCAGGGGACATTCCACTGGCGACGCGCCGGGCGAGTCCGACCTTCCTCGGCTACCCGCGCGAAGACGGCCGCGTGGGCACACGTAACTACATCGCAGTCGTAGCGGCTAGTAACTGCGCCGCCCACACCGCGGAATTGATCGCGCAAAGTTTTTCTGGCGAGAGGCTGCCGGACAACGTCGATGGCGTGGTTGCCTTTCCGCACGGGGAGGGTTGCGGCCACAGCATTGGTCCCGATACGGAGCAGCTCCAGCGCACCTTGGCCGGCATGCTGGCTCATCCCAATGTCGGCGCCGCCATCATTTTGGGGTTGGGCTGCGAGGTCAATCAGATCAGCCATTATCTCGGCCCCAACGCTCCGCGCAGCGACCGCCTGGTGGGAATGACGCTGCAAGACAGCGGCGGTACGCGCGGGACCGTCGCGGCGGCGCGCACCGAGATAAGCCGCCTCATCGAGCAATGCGCCGGCGAGCGGCGTATGGAGGTTCCCGCTTCGAGCATCGTGCTGGGGTTGAATTGCGGCGGGTCGGATTCGTTCTCCGGCATCACCGCCAATCCCGCCTTAGGCGTATGCTCCGACATGCTGGCGGCCATAGGGGCTACCGCTGCGCTGGCCGAAACGACTGAGATTTTCGGCGCCGAACATTTGCTCGTGCGTCGGGCGCGTAATCGACAAGTAGCTGATAAATTATTGAGTTTCATCGAAGACTACAAGAAGTACTTGAAGCGCTTCCACGGCAGTTTCGACGATAATCCGTCACCCGGCAATAAAGAGGGTGGCTTGTCCAACATTCTCGAAAAATCGCTGGGCGCCGTGGCCAAGGCCGGTACTTCTACCTTGACGGATGCCGTAGATTACGCCGAAGCTCTGCGCGCACCGGGGTTCGTCTTCATGAACACGCCGGGCTACGATCCTGTATCGCTCACCGGCCTTGCCGCCGGCGGGTGCAATCTGATCGCCTTCACCACAGGACGCGGCAGTGCCATCGGCTTCCCCTCCGTGCCGGTGCTGAAGATCGCGAGTAACACCAACACCTATCGCCGCATGCGGGATAACATGGACGTCAACGCCGGCGCCATTGCCGACGGCGATAAGTCCGTGCAGGAAGTTGGCCGCGAGATTTTCGACATGTTGCTGCGCGTGGCTTCCGGTGAGAAGACCTGTGCGGAACGTCTCGGCCACCAGGAATTCGTGCCCTGGCGCATCGGCCCGGTGATGTAGGGACTCTAATCGAAAAGGCGAATTCGGACGATAGTCTGGTTGGGCAAGTTGCCCCCCAACGACATGCGTCTTCGATTCGCTCCGATTTTGCTACTGGCCATGGCCTGCGCCGCGTTTGGCCAGACCTACACCATACAGACCCTGGCGGGCGGCGGCTTGCCGGAGAACATCGCCGCTACTTCTGCGGCATTAGGCCGGGTAACCTGGGTTGCGGTCGACGCAGCGGGAAACGTCTTCTTCACCCTTCCCGATTACTTTGTGGTGTTGCGTCTGGATGCCGTCACCGGCCTGCTGACGCGTGTTGCGGGGAACGGCACGCCGGGTTCTAAGGGCGATAACGGCCCTGCTGCCGGCGCGCAATTGCTCAGCCCCGGCGCTTTGGCCCTGGACGCTAACGGAAACCTGTACATTGCGGACAACAATCGCGTGCGCCTGGTCTATGACGGTTACATCACCACCGTGGCAGGCGGCGGTTCAGCGTCGCCAGGAGACAATGGGCCGGCTACAGGCGCGCAGTTGAATACTTTGGGAGGCATTGCGCTCGACTCTTCGCACAACCTCTACATTGCGGACGCAGGCAGTAATGTGGTTCGCGAGGTGCTGTTGGACGGAACCATTACCACGGTGGCCGGGTCCTACGTGCGGGGTTACAACGGCGACAACATTTCGGCCACGATCGCTCAGTTGAATATCCCAGAGGGGATCGCCGTAGACAATACCGGCATCCTGTATATTGCGGATTCGGGTAATGGCCGCGTTCGCAAGGTTGCGGGCGGAATGATCAATACCGCGGGGGCCGTACTCACTCACCCACAAGGTGTCGCGGTGGACTCTTCCGGCAACGTTTACGTCTCGGATAGCGGCAGCGGGCGCGTCCTCGACATCAGGAAGGGCGTCAACGTCTGGTTCGCTGGAGATGGCGCCAGCGGGTTCTTTGGCGATGGTATGCCGGCGGTCAACACGGGGTTGTTTTCGCCTCGCGGCATCGCGCTTGGTCCATCGGGGAATCTGTACATCGCAGACACCAATAACTATCGCGTCCGCATGGTTTCGAAGGGAATCATGAGCACTGTAGCCGGCGGCGGCGATACGGTGGGCGACAACGGACCGGCTGTCAGCGCCTGGTTGGACTATCCCGCCGGCGTGAGCGTGGATGCTTCCGGCAATCTCTACGTCATGGACTCTGACAACCACCGGCTGCGCAGGGTCTCGAACGGGATCATAGCGACGGTAGCGGGCACTGGAGCATCGGGTTGCGCGGGAGACGGCGGTCCCGCAACCGCGGCACAGCTTGGATCTCTTCCGCAATTCGCGCTGTTCGGCGATCCGCAGGGAGTCGCTGCGGATTCATCGGGCAACATCTATTTCACGGATTCTACCTGCGGCCGCGTACGCAAAGTCTCTGCCGGCACGATCAACACAGTGGCGGGTGATGGAAAAACCGGTGCGAGCGGCGATAACGGGCCCGCAAGCGGTGCACTGTTGAGCGCGCCGCAGGGCATTGCCGCGGATCTTTCAGGCAATCTATACATTGCGGACTCGGGCAACAACAGCGTGCGCAAAGTTTCGAATGGAGTGATCTCCACTGTCGCGGGGATCGCCGGTCAATTGCAGTCGCCTTCGGCTGTGGCTGTCGACTCTGCCGGTAATCTGTATATCGCGGACGAAGGCAACCATCGCGTGGTCGAGGTCGCGGGTGGAGTTCAGACCACAGTGGCGGGCGGAGGCTCGGGTTGTGACGATTGTCCGGCCACCAGCGCCTTTTTGAACGGCCCCGAAGCCATCGCCGTGGATCTGGCCGGCAATTTATATATTCTCGAGACGCAGGGCCACGTCGTACGCAAGGTCTCGGGCGGAGTCATTACCACTATCGCAGGCAATGGAACGCCAGGATTCAGCGGCGACGGCGGCGCGGCCGCCAACGCCCAACTCTGGTATCCGCAAGGGCTTGCTTTGGACGCGGCGGGGGAAGTGTATATCGCCGACACATTGAATCAGCGCGTCCGTGTGCTCACGCCCGCCGGCGCCTCCTGCGCTTACACAGTCGATGCGCCAGCCTCGCCCGCCGCTGCTTCCGGAGGCAGCCTTACGGCTACCATACAGGCCGGTCCTGCTTGCGTGTGGGCAGTGCAAAGCTTGCCCGATTGGATTACGATCTCCGCGAGCGCCATCAATTCCGGCCCTGGTTCGGCCACTCTGCAGGTGGCGCCTAACCCCGGGGCTGCCCGTACCGCAACGATCTCCATCGCGGGTGCGGCGGTCTCGATCGCCCAGCAAGGTACGCTGGCCATTAACTCAGGTGGTATCGTCAGTGCGGCCAGCTACGCGGCGGGTGTACCGGTGGCATTGGGAAGCATCGTCGCGGTCTTCGGCAGCTATTTGACCAATGCACCGTCCATGGACCAGGGCTTCCCTCTGCCTACCAACCTCGGCGGGATTTCCATGTGGTTCGGCGACGGTGTGCCGGCGCCCTTGTTCTTCACCTCCTCCGGGCAGGTCAACGTGCAGGTGCCTTGGGAATTGGCGGGTCTGCTACAGACATCTGCAAACGTCACGCTGAACGGGCAGACCAGCGTCCCCCAGTCGGTGAATCTGACGACTTACGCTCCGGGGATTTTCACTATGAACGCGCAAGGTTCCGGACAAGGGGCGATTCTCGACTCATCGTATCGTCTGATCGATTCTACGAACGGGGCCAGTCGCGGCCATACCGTGGCCCTGATCTTTTGTACGGGTCTCGGGCCGGTCTATAACCAGCCCGGCACGGGCGAACCCGCACCGCCCAAGCCGCTGGCAGAAACCACGACCACTCCCATCGTGACCATCGGCGGAGTACCGGCCCTGGTCTCATTTTCCGGCATGGCGCCAGGCTATGTCGGTCTGTACCAGGTGAACGCCTTGGTGCCCGAAGGATCTGCAGTGGGGAACGTCGTGCCGGTGACCCTCTCGATAGGCGGCGCAATCTCCAACACCGTAACCATAGCGGTCGAGTAATCAGCCGAGGAGGCTGCCCAATAACTTCATCGCCGCGCCGTGCGCGATCACCACATCGGGATGGCGCTGCAAGGCCTCGTAGTATTGCTGCCGAAAGCCTTTTCCATTTTCATTGGGCAGCAACAGAATGCGGGCCTGGGCCAGCAGGCGGCTGGCGTCTGACGCGGTCGCAGGCTCGTCGGCATCGAGCGTCTCATCGATCAGCACCACGAGCTCCGATAGCTCGTGCAACCAGGCAAACCAAGGATCGTGCAGCACCAGGTTGAGCAGTTGCCCGCTGGTGTTGATCCGCTCGATATCCCGCTCATAGCGCGCGCGCTCGCAATCGAGCAGCGTCTTATGAACCTTCAACAAGCCATTGCGCAAATCGGTCAGGAGCCGGCGCGCGGAATCGGGTGATGGGTCGCTCGAAGCCATTCAGACTCATCGTAACGCAGCTATTCATGCCGGAGAGCATCCATCGGGTCAATACGCGCGGCGCGCCAGGCGGGAACAGCAATGGCCAACGCGCAGACAGCCACTAGCAGCACGGAGACCGCCAGAAAAGTTGGTGGATCAAAAGCGCTGATGCCATAGAGCAGGCTCGCCAGGGCGCGCGTGGCCGCTAGCGATGCCGCAAGTCCCGCCGCCACGCCTGCCAGCGCCGGGCGCATGCCTTGTCTCAGGATCAGCCTGTGCACGCCGGCCGCTTCGGCGCCCAGGGCCATGCGGATGCCGATTTCCCGCACGCGCTGATTCACGGAATACGCGATCACACCGTACACTCCCACCGCCGAAAGGCACAAAGCCACGCCCGA
>Ga0302325_10004042_pt1 | contig 34054 bp, 28 predicted proteins | sample Palsa_T0_2_FD_201948 | JGI IMG/M metagenome (GOLD analysis project Ga0302325, IMG submission 201948) | Peat permafrost microbial communities from Stordalen Mire near Abisko, Sweden - Palsa_T0_2 | ecosystem: Environmental > Terrestrial > Soil > Palsa > Peat permafrost | place: Sweden: Abisko...
GTGGCCGCGTCGGTGTCCGCGAGTCCGCCCGCGAAAACCCAGTAGCCCTCGGCGATCAGTCGTTCGTTGAACGCGCTGATGGCAGGCCGGCTGTCCGTGCTGCCGGGATTGCTCTTGTCATCGATCACGGAAACCAGGTACTGCATCTGAAGATCATCTCCTGTGGTGTCAAGACAGCGTGGTTCGGTGGTCAGGGACTTCAGGCCGTTGCATACCGCGGGCGCCCGGCCGGCCGGTAGACCTGGATCGACACGCCCTTCGAGTCGACCCGCGACTCGACCAGGTCGAGCGCAAGATCCGGACCGGTCTCCGGGAACAGTCGCGCGCCCTGGCCGAGAACCACCGGGATCACGATCAGAATCATCTCGTCGACCAGATCGTTCTCCAGCAGCCACCGGGTCAGGGCGCCACTGCCGTGCACCTGCAGCTCACCCCCGGGCTTGGCCTTCAGCTCGCTGATGGCCGCCGCGAGGTCACCGCGGAGAACGGTCGTGTCCGCCCAACGCGGCGCGGTGAGCGTGTTCGAGGCAACGTACTTGGGGGCCTCGAACAAGGCCACGCCGATGGGATGTGCGCGCATCTGGTCGATTGATCCCCAGGAGCCGGCGAACAACTCGTAGGTGCGCCGGCCGAACAGGAACGCCTCGGCGCGCTGGTAGGTCTGCGTGATGAACGTCCTGGTCTCCTCGTCACCCGCCCCCCGGGCCCATCCGCCGCGCTCGAATCCGTTCCTGCGGTCATCCGACGCACCGCCGTTTCCCTGCATCACTCCATCGAGGGTGACCTGGGTCATGGTGGTCAGCTTCATGATCGCGGTTCCTTCACCTTGGTGCCGCCCCTTGCGGGCGGCCTCACACCTGCTACGAACACCACCGCCCCGATCCGACACCGCCTCCCGGATTTCTTTGAAGAACTTTCCGGGACGCCGGTCGTCAGCGATCCGACGGCACGACGGCTTCGCGGCGACGGCGCTCCACTTCCTTGAGCGCGCCCAGCGCGGACGAGCTCTTGGACCAGATCGATCGCGAAGATCCTGACCAGTGGTGGCGGGCGTCGAACGGCTCGTGGCGTGAGGGCAACCTGGCCGGCCAGACCATCCGCCCGCGGCCAAAGCCAGTCCGCCTCACTGCCCCGCTCACGCTGCACCACGCCGCACCGCAACAGAGCGCCGCCCTGGCCGACCACGCCGCCGGACCGGCCGTCCGCAAGGCGCACTGGGTATACGCCGCCCGCATCGCCGCCGCCGATCAGCCACTGCCACCAGGCAGCTGCCACCGGCAATCGGCGACAACGCGACAAATAATTTAGCTCCCCCGAGCGGATCCTCAGCGCTTGTCGCCCCGGTGAATCGCGCGTAGCGTCCTTAACTAGGAAGGTCGCGCTCGGCATGCGGTCGTGTATGCGAGATTGCGGCTCCGGTTGCCCTGGACCTCGGTGGCGCCTTGCGCGTATAGGCAAGCCGAGGTGGAGCATGACAGCACCGACCCGCCAGCAAGCCCTGCTTCCAGTGAGCGACCCGCGGGGCTCCGCCCCGAGTAGCAGCGCGGAGCAAGATCAGGTGACGGCGGCCATGGCCGCCTGGCCCGTGAAGCTGCGTCAAGCGGAATACGGCCTGACATCAAGGGCTGCCGCGCCGCCGGGCGGTCCCGGAGGCGTCGTGCTGGCTGCGCCCATGGCCCCCGGCCCTGCGCCCACGCCGCCTGGCACAGCTGCGCACGACGACCACGAGGCCGCGGGCACAGCCGGGCCGTCCCCCCGCACGCCCGTCACCCCGGACCTGGCACCCGAGGATGCGACACGACTTCGGCTGCTACCAGCCCCCGGCCGCGGTGACGTGGCCGTGCTCGGCTTGCGTGGTGAACCTGATCTTCTCGGCGCATCTAAGCTGCAGGCTTATCTGAGCGATATCCGGCGGCAGGCACGGGCGTGCTGCATCGTTGATCTCACTGGCCTGGCCTTCATCGACTGTTCCTGCCTCAGCGTGCTTGTCCGGCATTGCAAGGTGATCCGCGGCCAGGGCGGCAGCTTTGCCCTGGCCGGACCGCAGCCCGCCGTGCTCAGAATCCTTGCCGTCACCGGCCTGCTGACGTGGTTTGAAGTACACAACACCGTCGAGGAGGCCGTCGCGAGTGCTGGCACGCGGCGATCCCCGGCCTCCATGCGGCATCCGCCCGGCCCGGCCAGGGCCGCGATCGGGGCCTGCACCCGGTGAGAGGGGATAAATGCGTGAACAGCGTCCCCGTTCACCCTCGGTACATCGCCATGGTGATCGTCGTGGCCGTCATCGTGGTCGCTGCCTGGTGACGGCGTGACGGCGTGATGGCGGTCATGCGCCGTCGCCGGCTCCGGCAGCGCTTCGACCGCGAGTGGGCACGCAGTATCCACTGCCATTCACCTGGCAGGACAACGGCGCCGACCCTTCCCCGTGAGCCCTGAGCATCCCTCCCTGGCCGGGAGCGCTCCGCCAGACACCAGAATTGCCAGCCAACTCAGCCGGGTCCGGCGCTGGTTCGCATCTGATTAAGGAGTGCCCGCTGCGTTATTGGCTGCGGAATGCCCTATACGTGAGAGTCATAAAAGTGTTAAAATGCATCCGAAGCTCCGGACCCAGGCAGCTGCAACCGAGGACACTCGCGGTTGCGCAGCAGGGCCCGGATTTTTTTTTCTCGTACACGGACAGATGCCGGCAAGACGCCTCAGCCAAAGGACGGTGAGAACCCCCCGGGGAGAAATATCTCTCCCCTCGCGATCTGCCTAGCATGACTGACGACCGCGTACTTTACCTGGTCACTGACTAAGGAGTCGGTTATGGGCATCATCGCATGGATCGTTCTCGGCCTGGTCGCAGGCTTGCTCGCCAATATGCTGATCCCGGGCAGGAGATCACAGGGACTTATTCTCACCTGCGTGATCGGCATCGTTGGAGCGCTGCTCGGCGGCTGGGTAGCCACCAAGGTGTTCCACCTCCACCACGCCCTGAACGGGTTCTTCAACCTATCCACCTGGCTCACTGCCATTGCCGGCGCGGCCGTCCTGCTGCTCGCCTACCACCTCGTCACCGGGCAGTCCGGGCGGTCCAGGCGGTCTAGGCGGTCCAGCTTCTTCGCGCACCGCTAAGCAACGTCAGCAGGGAATGTCCCGGCTGCCTTCAGCGCGAAGGCACTGCTGGTCGGAGCAGCCCAGCCAGGCTGAGTGATGTCAGCCACCAGAAACCAGGGCGGGCGTCCCGCCAGGCACTGCCGCCACGCCTCGCGAGAGCACGGTCATGCGGGCGTCGTGCACCGCGAGGAGGACAACGGCCACCGCCGGAAGCAGCAGCCGCTGGGAGTGCCCGAACGTCCCGGCACCGGACCGCTGAACGGTGCCTGAATGGTGATCCGATGAGCGCGGGAACGAGCACCGGGCAGTTTATCTCACGTCTTGCCCGCATCGTACATAACCTCGGAGGAAGGAAGCAATGCGCATCGGAACTGTACTGCTCATCGTGTGGCTCATCATTGGCGCTATCGCAGGCGGCCAGCGCCATTACTACAGCGGGGCCCACAAGAACTGCGCCAAAACGAGCACGATCGCGGTGACGATCCTGGCCGGCCCCTTGAACTACGCCGGCGTAAATCCGAAGATCTCCTGCCACGTGCCGAAGCCCAGCAACTAAATCCCTCGGCTCGAGCCTCGATCACATAACGCCCGGAAGGAAGCCCGATGCTCGCCGAGGTGGCCATGGCAGTACTTTCCTCAAGGACCGTATCTGGCGGGGTGCCGGTGCGGGTTCCGCCTGTTGCGGCTGGCGGGGTTGTTCAGGGTCTGGCCGTGCTGGATGACCGGGAGCTGCTGGGGATCTTGCGGTCGCTGCCGCGTTCCAGCCAGCGGCGGGCAGCGGCGTGCGAGGTGCTGGTCGGCCGTTACCGCAACCTGGTGCGGTCCTGCGTGCGCCGGTACAGGCGCAGCCCGGAGCCGGCCCAGGATTTGATGCAGGTGGGGTATGTCGGCCTGCTGAAGGCGATCAATAACTTCGATCCGGCCCTCGGCCGCAGCCTGGTCGCTTACGCGCAGGCGTACATCACTGGCGAGCTCAAGCGCCATTTCCGGGACAAGGGCTGGCAGGTGCACGTCGAGCGCTCCGTGCAGGAACGGGTGCTGGCAGTCCGCGCGGCGGCCTGGCAGCTGACCCAGCAGCTCGGCCGCCTGCCGACCGACGCGGAGCTGGCCAGCCACCTGGGACTCAGCGATGCTGACATCCGGGACGCCCGGCGGGCGGAACTGGCGCTCCGGCCATGGTCGCTGGACGCGCCGGCGGGCGGCCAGTCCGGCGTGTCCAGCCTGGGTGATCTCCTCGGCGCCGACGATCCGCAGGTGGAGCACATGCTCGGCATGCGGGCCGTCGCCGCGCACTGGGACGAGCTGCCCCTTCGGGAGCAGCAGATCCTGCGGATGCGGTTTCACGGTGACATGACGCAGGCCGAAATCGGCCAGCAGCTCGGCATCTCCCAGATGCATGTCTCCCGCCTGCTCGCCCACGCCCTCGGCTACCTCCGCCCGCGGCTGCTCGGCCTGCCGCAGCACCCATCGGCACCGGTCCCGCCGGCACCTGGCCTGGACATGCCCGCGAGCGCAGCGACCGGCGGCGGCTTCCGCCGCTGAGCGAGATGGTAACCGTGCTCTGAATATCAATCGCGATCTTGTAAGGCGGCATCCCCATGCGGCCAGGCTGCGTTCACCTGATCCGTTGCGCTTGGCAGCCCCCTATCGCAGCAGTTGGGCGGGGCATTCGCCGACCGGAAACCTCCGGCGATCGCGCGAGGGGTGAAAGCGGCCAGCGCTCTCGCGCGCCGTCCAGGTCGACGTCGCCGCGCCGGCGAAGACCAGCATGTCGGCGAGTACGCGGCCGGCTATCGGAGCTGGCGCATCGCGCTACGCCAGCAGCGCGGCGACCGGGCTGTCCTCCTGGCCGGCGATCGGGCAGGCAGTCGGCCTGACGCCGGCCGGGGGCGAGGCTCCTACTGTGAGATCTTGACAGCAGGAGCCTCTGGCCGCAGCCTGCCCGGGGCTGGCTGCGGCCGGGTGGTCAGCGCTTGGCGGCGTCCTTGACTTTGGCGCCGGCCTGCTTCATGTTGCCTTTGACCCGGTCACTGCGGCCCTCGGCGCGCAGGCGCCGGTTGCCGGTGAGCCGGCCGGTGCTTCTCTTGATGCTGCCTTTGACCGCTTCGGCTTTGTGCGCGAGTTTCTTGCCCATGCTCATGGGGAGCTGCCTTTCCTTGAGTCATCCTGCCGGGGCGGATGCGCCGGCGGGGACGTCGGGGGCGGGCGCGGCCTGGCCGTTCAGCGGCCCCGGATCCGGGGCCGCGGCCTGCGGGTCTGCGGTCGCGGCCTGGGGGGTGGCGGGCCGGCGTCCGAACAGGCGCGGCCGGCTCCGGTGGTCCTGGGCTGGGCTGGGCTGGGGGCTGGCGGGGGACGTGTGGTCGCCGAGCGTGCTCGCGGTGTAGGCGCGGGCGGTGTCGCGCTGGCCGATCAGGTTGTCGCGGTCCTTGCTGATGGCGGCGGTCTCGCGGCGGGAGGCGGCGGTCTCGCGGCGGGACTGCCGGAGCCCGCGGCGCGCCGCGGTGCCGCGCCGGGAGGTACGGCGCGCGCCGGCCAGCAGCAGCCACAGCCCGAACAAGGCGATGGCCCCGACCGCGACGCCGTACAGGAATCTCGTGCCGGAGCCGGTTACGTGGTAGCCGAGCAGCGAGAATCCGTGGGCGAGCCCGGGCGCGCCGCCGCCATTGCCGAGAACCCCCGCCACGCCGGCGACGATCGCGGCGACCAGGATGATAAGCCCGAGGATGATAATCATGACCCAACTCCGAACGTTTACGGTGTAGACCTACAGTGAATCACAGCACGTAGGATAGTGTCAACGTCGTAGACCTACATAGTTGCATTCCGGGGGCGGCGCCCCCGGCTGATCAGGAGAGCAGGTGCCGCTGTGATGACCCAGACCCCGGCCGGCCGCGCCGCCGGCGATACCGCCGCCAACGGCAGCAGCAAGATCACCCGGGAGGTCGTGCTGGCCGCCGCGCTGGAGATCATCGACCGCGACGGGGCCGACGGGCTGTCCATGCGCCGCCTCGCCCGCGCACTGGGCCGCGACCCGATGATCTTGTACCGGCACGCGCCCAACAAGGCGGCCCTGCTCGACGGCGTGGCCGAGACCGTGCTCGCGCAGCTCAAGGTGGACTCCGCCGACCGCGACTGGGCCACCCAGCTGCGCGCCGTCGCCCGCAGCTACCGCGCGCTCGCGCTGGCGCACCCGCACGTCGTGCCGCTACTGGTCACCCGGCCGCTGGCCACCCCGCTCGGGCTCCGCCCGCCCGGCACCCTGCGGCCACTCGAAGACGTGCTGGAATTGCTCACCAGCGCCGGTTACAGCGGACCCGACGCCCTGCACATCTACCGGGCACTGTTCGGGTTCCTGCACGGCCACGTGCTCAACGAGCTGCAAGAACTCGTCGAGAACCCCGACGAGACCGACGACCTGCTGCGGCTGGGCCTGCACCGGCTGCCCATCTCTGAATTCCCCCTGCTACGCAGCCTCGCCCCGGTCCTGGCCTGCTACGACGGCGCCGCCGAACTCGAGCGCGGCCTCGACATCCTGCTCACCGGGCTGACAACCACGCTGATGCCCCAGAGAGACTGACTCAGCCAGCAGAGCGCGGATACTCTTCGACGCCGGGCGGTCCGGGCTGCTGCCCGCACGGCTCGGCGCTTACCCGCAGTTGCTCGCCCGAGATTTCCTGTGGGTCTGGCTGCGCCGCCGCCATCGCGGCGAATATCTCCACGGCCCGGGGTGACCGGTCCCGGAGCGGCCGGCCGTCGAGGGGGGCGGACTGGCCGCACATCCCTGGTGTGCTGGTCAGGAGCGCCTCCGGCGCAGCCCGGAGCGCCCCGGCCGGAAAGTCCTCCGCAACCGCGCCGGTCCACTCCAGAACCAGGCCCCCTGGTGACCCCGGCCATGCAGCCAGAACTCAGCGGCGGCGTCAGCAGCCACCTGGCGGACACCACGACGGCCGATCCGCATGCCAGCAAACGCGATCCGAGGCAGCCGGACATGAGCTATCCGCGGCCCAGCTCCAGGACCAATCACCTGGACAGGCCGTCGGGCGCGGCCGTTACTCCTAGACCCGCCGCCGGACCGCGGCGTAGCCTGGCGGGAGGTGGCAGGCGGCGGCGACTTGGAGCCGCCCGAACCCGATGGCTTCCCAGGAGCGATCATGGCGACCGATCCCGCGCCGGACTCGAAGGCCCCCGCGGCCAACGCGCCGCCGGCCATGACTCCCTACGCCATCGCGGTCGCTCTCTTCGCCGCCTTCGTAGTGGGCGGGGTGCTTGGCAGGGCCGTGCCGCTATGGGTGGTCGTTGTTGTCGGTCTTGCGGTCGGCGCTGCCGTGTTCGTCTTTGTCGACCGCTACCCGCGCTTGCCCGGACGTGGATGGACACGGCGGCCCTGAAACGTTGCGTCCGCTCGGGACGAAATGAAACGAGCTGAGCGACGCGGCGTAGGTGCCGGACACGAAGGCTCCGCGTCGTCCCCCGCTGCGAGTGTTAGGCACTTTGCGGGCTGGGCTGACCGCCTGCGGCACCGGCAGGGCTGTGCGGATGGCACGCGACCGGCCTGCGGACGTTGTTTGCGGTTTCCGCCGCGGAGTGCCTGGGCGAAGCCGGGCAGCGTGACAAGCCCGATGGCTCGTAACGCGGTGCCCGGCCATCGGGCGCCGGGCGGTGCTCAGAATTGGCGCGGCTGGCCGTTGCGGGCCTGGCGCTGCCCGGATGGCCGTGCCCCGACCAGCCCGCCGGAGTCGCCGCGTGGCCGAAGCCAGTCGCCGAAGCTCTGGCCAGTGATGTTCTCCAGCAGTCGTATGTCGGCTTCGAACCGCGGGATCAGCGCTTGCCGCTGCTCCCAGCTGAGCGGCTGGCGCGGCGGGGCGTCCTGCTGCAGCTGATGCTCGAGCAGGCTGGTTATCGCCGCCTTGGTCCGGCCGGGCAGGATGGCGCTGGCCGTGGCGCCGATCCGCAGCGCCTGCGACAGTGCCTGGTGGCGCACGGTCAGGTGCGGGTGGGCGGTGACGTTCGCGCGCGGCACTTCGGTGAGCACGCCCGCACGCACGCACAGAAACGCGCAGATCCGGTCCAGCGCGCCGGCCGGGTCCTGGATCAGGGCGCGGTAGCGGAAGACCATGACCTGGTCCCGGGGGAACACGGTGTACAGGTGCTGCAGTTGCTCGCCGTACCGGCCGAGCGCGGTGTAGTGCCAGAAGTCCGCCCAGCCGGCCGTGATCCGGCGGTCCTCCTGCGCGCAGGCCGCGACCACGTCGCCGACGGGATCAAGTCCCGCCGACCACAGGTGCGTCCAGTTGGAGTGGGCTCGTTCCACCGGATCGCGCAGGATCACGATCAGCTTGGCGTCGGGGATCAGCGCGCGGATGCGCCGCAGTGCCGCCTTACTGTACAAGTAGAACGGCGTGGACTCACCGCGCAGGACGCCGGCTGGTGCCGGGTCGAATAGGGCCTCGTAGTCGTCGCGCCGCCACACGTGCTCCCGGTAGGTCTGCACGTCCCCGGGGCCGCCCCGGGTGGGCGGGGGGCCGTCGGTCAGGAAGAACTTGGGTTCCTTGACCGCCGACATGTACAGCGCCGGGTGCCGCGCCAGTGCCGTGTGCAGCGCGGTGGTGCCCGCCTTCGGCGCGCCCGCGATGAAGAAGTCTGGCAGGGCCATCGGATCTCCTCGGTGGCAGTCGATGCCAGAGTCAGATATTTACTACTAAACCGGTTGTATTACTAGGCTAAACGCTCAGCGTAAGTGTATGCGGTCACCAGGACCCCGATGCCGGCAGCTAGTCCATGATCTCTTCCGGTCCTGGCCACGAAGTTCTGCCACGTCACCACCAGCACGGCGCCGAGGCGGAATATCGTGGTCACAGCGCGGCGCTGTTCCCGGACCAGCAGACAGAGTCATGCGCCTCATGGCGCCTCTGGCCAGAACAGATCGATCCGTCAGCCCCATGCATCGCTGGACGTGGTGCACTAAATGTTGAGGCGCTCGATGGGCTGCCCGCTGATCTCTGCTAGGACCTCGAAATCCTTATCTAGGTGCAGGACCGTGAGCCCGGCGAGTTCCGCAGTCGCCGCGATGATCAGGTCAGGCACGGAGGGAGTCCGGTGCCGGCCGCGGTCGGCTAGCAGCGTGAGAATCTCGACCGCGCAGTCCTCGATGGCCGGGGTCAGGTACTCCACCGGCATCGAGGCCAGCGGCGGCTCCCGGAACCCGGCCCGCAGATCCGGCCCCGACCGGCGGAATAGCCGGCCTCCAGGCGGGTGACTGTCGTGATCCGCACCAGCCCGCGCTCAATCCGGCTGGCCCACTGCGCGCGGCGTCCGGGCTGGCACCGAGGCGGACGAGCGCGAATTGTCGATCAGCCACGTCGTCACTGCCATTCCCGTGACATCACCTCCGGGTCAGCCAGATCACCGAAGACATCAGCAAAACGCGCCAGGTCCCGCACCCGGAAATGGTCTCCTACACGTAGTGGGCGACAAAGGCCTCCAGAAGTGCCATTCGACCTGGTGTAGGGTGAGTTTGACACGACGGGTACTCTCCGTAGCCGTGTTGGACTCTGCTTAGCGACTTGGGCAGCCTCCGGGAGCGTTGCTCCGGACCCCGGTAGCGCTGGCTTGGCAGCTTGATCCATGAGACGCCTGATTCGACAGGACGGCCGCCCACAGGCTGTCGCCCCGCGCGGGTTCGACGCCTTGTCGTCGACAGGAGAGACTCCCGTGACCACCTCCCATGACTTGTCGACACCCGGCTCATCGTCGAACGCAGGGACGGAGCCGGCAGAGGTTGCGCCCGTCGCGGACCGTGGACGGTTCTGGCCACTGGCCAAGATCGCCGTGTTCGATATCGCGGGACCTCTGGTGGCTTATTCGCTGCTGCGATCGGCCGGACTCAGCACGGTGAGCGCCCTGGTCCTCAGCGGCATCTTCCCGGCCGTCGGGCTCGCCCTCGGAATGGCCCGTGATCGCCGCGTTGACGTCGTGGGGGTCCTGGTCCTGCTCGGCATCGCCGTGGGTACCGGTATCGGGTTGGCCAGCGGCAATGCCCGCCTCGTTCTGCTGGAGGGTTCGGTGCCCACCGCCGTGTTTGGCGTGGTCTGCCTGGGATCGCTGTGGACCAGGCGGCCGCTGATGTACCGCTTCGCCGTGGAGTTCATCGGGGCGGACACCCCCAAGGGTCGTGACTTCGCCGACCGGTGGCGGTACCGGGAGTTCCGCCACGCCTTCAAGGTGACCACGGCGGTCTGGGGGGTGGCGTTCCTGGCCGAGGCCGCCACTCGGATCGTCATCGTGGAGTCGACCTCTACCGGCACCGCCCTGGGCATTTCCAAGATGATGCGCTATGCCGTCGCCGGAGTTCTCGTCGCCTGGAACATCGCCTACGGTCGGCGAGCAAAGCGCACAGGCGAGGCCCAGGGCGCCGCGGCCCGAGCCCGAGGCGAGATCTCGCCACCCATGCCGCTCTAGCGATAGCGGCCTCTGAGTGCCCGTCTGGATGCTGCCCTCGTGGAGCCCGGTGCCCGCTCAGCGATCCCCCAGCGGAACACCGACGCTGGCCGCCAGCCAGCAACGTTCATGATGTTACTCGAACCCGCGTGCTTGCCGAGATGAGCCGGGACCGGATCGGGAGTCAGGGGACCCTGCCCCGAGCATCTCGGGCGCTCGCTTCGTCCCCGGCTGGGCTGGCCGCGTGGTCTGGGCGCCGGCCAGGTCCGCGCGCTTGACCCGGACGGCGGCGATCGTCACGAGGAGGGCGATCAGCAGGATCCGTGCCGCTACCTCAAACAGGTTGGCGGCGGACCGGTCCCGGTTGCGGAAGATCCGCAGCGGCATCAGCGCGTGCTCGCTGCGCGACTCGATGACGATGAAGGCAGACCCAGCGCCAGGACAGGTAGCTGGTCAGCAGGCCGACCGCGGCGCCGCCTATGCTCATCGCGGAGTAGACGCCGCCGGCCCGGGCAATGCCTGGCTCCGGCCTACTAGCCTGCGGCGCCGGTCCCCCAGCGGCTTGGCGTCCGAGCCGGGATGACTCAGAAAGAGCCAGCACGCGCTGCCAGGCACGGCTGCCGGGAATCAGCTCGCGGACGAATGCGGCGCCCCCGGGTGCTACGCGAGGCTCCGCATTGCCCGGCCATGGACAAGATCACCATCAACTTTGGCTCCCCGTTTGGCTCCCTCCCCGTTTGGCTCCCCATTTCGTTAGCGCCGCTAACCTTCAACAATCCGAACGGCAGCCCGAAATCGCTGCTACCCGGCCATGCGTCCCCGGGAGCGATCGATGACCGTGAGCCCGATGTCCAGCCGTGAGGGCCCCCGGGCTCAGCCGGCGGGAGACACTTCGGCGCAGGATCGTCTGGTACAGGCCCGTGTTCAAGTCAGCCTGCCGGCGACTGCCGCGCCGGCAGATCGTTGTGAGTCCATAACAGGATCGGGAACGTGGCCCGGCAGCCCGTCGAGCCGACTATGCCGCATATCGCGCTGAGATGGCCACTCGGTGGCGTGGGATGGCGATCTTCGCGGTGTTGCGGTCATCTGGTGGTCGTCCGGCCGCTGCATGGCGCGCTTAGTTAGCCGTTCAGCCGCCGGTCTTCCGGCGAAACGAACGCCTGCTCCGGGCCAGGCCGCGGGCACCGTGGACCTTCCCGGCGTCCTTCCCGCCGCGGCCCGCGTTCGCGTCCGCATGCTTGGCGCGCTTGCGTTCCAGCGCCTCGCGGAACTTGCGCTTGATCTCCTCCTCGGAACCTTCAGGCTCCTCCTCGGAACCTTCAGGCTCCGGCGCGGCGTCAGTCATGCAGACCTACTCCCGGGACGGCTATATCCACAGCTTCGCACATGTGATGCCGGCATGCCGCCTGGCAGGGTGGCTGGCAGTGACCGGCTTCGCGGCTGTGCCTAGCCGGGGGAACGGCTCGGTGGGAAAAGATGACCTCGCCGCGCTCCAGGTAGCCGACCGTCTGGTAGTGCACGCCCAGCGCGTCGGCCACCTCGCGCCGGGAGATCCCGCGCTCGGCCCGCAGCATCGCGATCCGGTTATCGATGACCTCACTCACATCTTCCTTATTCGCTCGCTTGCGGGGCGCTCATATTCCCCGCACCGCTTTCTCGCGGCGGGCCGCGACGTTCGAGCCGGACTCGCGGCGCGCCATCCGCCGCAGCACTACCGGCGCCAGCACGAGGCCCGCGATTGCCCACGCGGACAGGACGCCGAACGTGGCCAGGTGCCGCCACGAGTGGCCGACTTCCACCGCCGCCATCGCGTTCGGCAGCAGCGCAGAACGCATCCCGAGCCCCAGCCATGCGAATTGCCGCAGTTGTCTGCGCCACCGGCAGGGCCATCTGCTCCCTTCGCCGTACGCTCGACCCGCTGCTTTGCCCGCCCCGGAGGCAGACCTCGTCTACGCACCAGACGTGGCGCCTGCCTCTTCCACGCCGTGGATTCGTCGAAGCTCCGCCAATGCCTCGTCACGGTGGCGCAGCGGGACATACCCGAGCTGCGCCTTCGCTTTATCGATCACCAGCGTGCACTCCTGACTGAAGAACCATCGGAAAGGCACGTCGATAAGCGAGGCGGCTTCCTCTCGAGTGAGGTCAGCTGCTGGCACGTCGACTCCATAGGCTTCGAACTGCTCGGTAAGGAAGACACGCAAGTCGGCCCGCTCCTCATCGGTGATGAAATAGGCCTGCCCCCCGATCCCGTGGTACCAGGCAAGCAGATGGCCTTCCACGGCGTTGTCGACGTGCGTCACATCCGTCGTGACGTGGCTGCTTTCCACCCAGGCGAACTTTCCGGCCCGGGCAAGTTCGACCAATGCGCCAATGAGATTGCTTTCTGGTCCCCACACAAATCGAGGCCGCACCACCGTTGTCCGGAGGCTGGGGGTGTCGGCGTCCAGCACCATCTGTTCTGCCACAGCCTTGGTGGCGCTGTAATGGGCTGGTGAGTCGGGCCGGAGCGGTGCTGTCTCATCGACCTCGACCAAGGGATCTCCTGCCAGCAGGGCCGCCTCGGTCCCGCAGTGGACGAATATCGGCACTCACGCCGAGCGCGCCGCACTCAGGGCGGCTTTCGTCCCATTCACGGTCACGGCAATGTGAGCAATCCGATCGGCGGCCAAGTCCGTCTGCGCCGCCAGATGAAAGAACACGTCACATCCCGACGCTGCAGTTGCATAGGTGGAGGCATCGGCCAGCACGCTCATGGCGGGATCAGCGCCAAGTGAGGCGACCACCGCAGCGGCCTCGTCGCTTCGCACCAGCGCGGACACCGAATGACCGTCGGCGATCAGCCGACGGAGTAGGGCACGCCCGATGAACCCCGAGCCGCCCGTGACGAAGGCCCGAGCCATCAGTTCCCTCCGTTGCCGGTTACGAGTTTGCCGGCGCCTCTTATGTGGTCATCAATGAGGGAACCGACGATGGCGGCGAACTGGACGGTCACGGCTACTCCTGTACAGGTGAGAGAGGTTGACGCCACAACCACAATGCTTCTGATGGTTGAGTTTTCAACCAAATGATACTATAGGCGCATGCCGACGGAACCGAACTGGCTCGACCCCCGCGAAGACCGTGCCTGGCGGGCCTTCAGGCACGCGCACCGCCAGCTCTCCCTACGCCTGCACCGGCACCTGCTCCAGGACTCCGGACTGACCGAGGCCGACTACCTGATCCTCGCAGTGCTCTCGGAGCACCCCACGGGCCGTATGCCCGCGCAGGAACTGTGCGCCTCGCTGGAGTGGGAGAAGAGCCGGCTCTCCCACCAGATCCGGCGCGGAGAGCACCTCGGGCTGATCGACCGCGAACCCAACCCCGCCGACGCCCGCAGCGTCATCATCGGCCTCCTGCCCGCCGGACGCCGCGCCATCGAGGACGCAGCGCCCCAGCACGTGCACAACGTCCGCCGGCATTTCATCGGCCTGTTCACCCCCGCCGAACTCGACATGCTCACCGCGCTCCACGAGCGAGTCCTGCGCCACCTCGCCGAGGAACCCTTCCCCGGGCAATCCGCGCCCGACGGCTGACCACCTATGTGGCGACGCGCGACGCCATGCTCGTGTTCGTGTTGATCGCCCTCCTCGCCGTCGCCGCCTCGGTGCAGGCCGTCGTCCGCGCACCGAGTGACTGGTGCGCCACGACCCGGTGCATGACGACCGGTGCCTGGTGCCGCATGCGCTGCGGCGCGGGAGCGGGATAGCCCGACGGCGATGACTGGATTCGCCACCGATTGTTACGACTCGATTCCCTTCGTCATGCGCACATCGCACCTCTTGGTTGACTACTCAACCATGTAGAACTACGGTTGAGTAGTCAACCTCTAGTCGGAGGCGGGCACCCATCCCGGCTCGCCCCGCTCTCGAAGCTCGTTTCAGTCCCGGCTCCGGAAAGCAGGCACGCATCATGAGCAGCGTCAGCATCATCGGCGTGGGAACCATGGCCCGTATCCTGGGCGCCCGCGCGCTCGCCGGCGGCAACGCCGTCGAGGTCATCGGCCGTGACCCGGCCAAGGCCGCCGCCCTGGCCGGTGCGCTCGGCGGCGGCACCACAGCGGGAGCAACCGGCAGTGCCCCGGCCGGCGACATCGTCATCCTCGCGGTGCCGTACGCCAGCGCCGCGCAGGTTGTCGCCCAGTACGGGGACGCGCTGGCCGGCAAGGTCATCGTCGACATCTCCAACCCCTTCGATCCGGCCCATACCGGGCTCGTCACCCCTGATGGCAGCTCCGCTGCACAGGAGACCGCGAAGGCCGCCCCCGCGGGCGCACACGTCGTCAAGGCGTTCAACACCCTCTTCGGCCACGTCCTGGCCGCGGATCAGGCCGGGGGCCGCCCGCTGGACGTGTTCATCGCCGGCGACGACGCCGGGGCCAAAGCGCGCGTGTCATCGTTCATCGAGAGCCTCGCCCTGCGCCCGCTGGACGCCGGCGACCTGAAGATGGCGCACTGGCTCGAGGGAGCGGGCCTGCTGATGGTCGCCCTACTTGTCGGCAAAGCCGTCAAGGACGACAACTTCTGGCTGGGCATCAACACTCTCGGCTGAGCGCGCCGTCCGGAGCGCCCGTCGCAGCAGTGAACCTCGGAAACGCCCATTCTCGCGCGGCTCTCCCAGGTCTCGGCCAGTGTCCCTTGGGGGTGCGGCGCCAGATGGTGCAACGCCGCTGGGAGCAGGGAAGTCGGGCGTGCCTCGTGCGGGACCCGCCCGGCTGCCCTCGATTCGTCAGGCAATGCCGAGGCCGCTGAGGACGGATTGCACGAGCACGGTCGCCGACAGCACCGCGACAGCGGCGACGCTGATCGTGGCGACAATTTTGAAGGCCCGGCCGTTGGCGGCGCCGCCAAGCACGCTGCTGCGGTTGGCCAGGATCAGGACATAGGTGAGCAGGATGGGGGTGATCAGGCCGTTCAGGACCTGAGCCTCGACCAGGAGCTTGATGAGGTTGCCGGGGATCAGGGCGACGGCGGCGCCAATGAAGACCTGGCCGGTGAACAGGCCGAGGAACAGCGGTGCCTGGCGGAAGGACTTGCTGACGCTGCGCTCGGCGCCGGTGGCCTCGCTGATCGCGTAGGCGGTGGACAGCGGGACTACAGCGGCGGCCAGCGCGCTGGCGCCGAGCAGGCCGACCGCGAACAGCTGCGTAGCGAACCGGCCCGCGACCGGGGTGAGTGCCTGGGCGGCCTGCTTCGCCGATTCCAGCGGGGCGCGGACGTGGATCGCGGCGGCCGTCGCGACGATGATGAAGATGCTGATCAGGTTGCAGAAGATCGATCCGGCGATGGTGTCGAGCTTCTCGCCGGGGTAGTCCGCCGGGCCAATGCCCCGGTCAGCGACCGCGGCGGCGACGTAGAACTGCATGTACGGCGTGATCGTGGTGCCGATCAGGGCCACCACCAGGAGCAGGAACGCCTTGGTAGCCAGGAAGTGCGGGTACGCCAGGTCGGCTCCGGCCTGCGCGTAGTCCGGGTGGCTGAGGAACGCGGCGACGGGGTAGGCGAAGAACACCAGGCTCAGGACCAGGAACAGCCGCTCCGCGTACTTGTAGGATCCGAAGATCACCAGCGCCCAGATCGCGACCGCCGCGATCGGGATGCTGATGTATTTCGAGACGTGCAGCAGCTCCAGGGCGGCCGCGATCCCGGCGAATTCCGACACGACCAGGCCGACGTTCGCGACGATCAGCGCGACGAGCGCGAACGCCGTGACCCGGATGCTGAACTGCTCGCGGATCAGCGCGCCCAGGCCCTCCCCGGTGTAGGCGCCCAGCCGCGCGCACATCTCCTGCACCACAACCAGCGCCACCGTGACGAGGACCATCGCGAACAGCGTCCGGTACCCGAACTGCGCCCCAGCGCTGGCGTAGGTCGCGATCCCGCCCGCGTCGTTGCCCGCGTTGGCCGCGATGATCCCCGGGCCCATGAACGCCAGCAGCATCAGGATACGGCGGCGTAGCGGCCGTGCCGGGCCGGGCGGGCGGCGTGGCCCCGGCGTCACGTTGCTCGGCGAGGGCAGCGGGCCCTCCGGGGTGCCGCTCACGACAGCCGCCGGGGAAAGCGGAACCGGGACCGGTCAGGGACCAGCATGTCCAGCACGTCATCGACCAGGATCCGGCCGAGGGGCCGTTCCTCCTCATCAACTACCACCACCGATGAGTGCCGGGTTTCCACGAGCCGCTCCGCTATCTCCTCCAGGTCGGCGTCCGGCGTCACAGTTACTGGCCAGGGCGGCCCGATCAGGTCATCTACCGTCACCTCTGGGGCGGCGAGGAACAGCTCGGTCATCGTCAGGTCATCCAGCAGCCGCCCGTCATCGCCGAGGACGATGACCCCGGCCAGGTCTTCGTCATGCTCCCGGTTAGCTCGCAGCCGGTCCCGGACCTGGACGATTGTCTCCGCCGGGCTCGCGACGACCAAGAACGTGGTCATGATCCCGCCTGCGGTGCGCTCGCCGTAGCCCAGCAGGATCGCCACCCTGTCGCGAGCTTCGGGCGGCATGGCGGCCAGCAGCTTCTCCTGCTCGCCAGGATCCAGCTCCCGCAGCCCGTCGGCAGCCTCATCGGGCTCCATCCGGCCCAACAGCTCCGCGGCCTCCGCAGTGTCGGACTCGCGCAGCAGCTGCACGAGCTCCTCGTCCTGCATCTCCTCCAGCGCGTCCGCCGCGCGCTCCGGGGACAGCTGGGCGAGCAGATCGCGGCGCTCCGTGCGGCCCAGGTCCTCCAGCAGGTCCGCCAGTTCACCGGGCCGCAGCCGCTGCAGGCCGTGTTCGGAGGCCTGCAGCGTGCCGCCCGGCCCGCGCTGGGATCCGAAGCTCGTGATACTGGCCCAGTCGATGACCTTCTCCGGCGTCGGCCGGGACCGGAACCGCGCGGGACCCAGGCGCCGCAGGAGGCTGTTGAACCCGACGTCCACGCCGACTAGCTGCACCACCCCGGCCACCCGCGCCAGGTACAGGTCCGAGGCCCGGATCACCCGAGCACCGTCGGTATCGACAAGCTGATGATCCACGACGTCGTGCGCCAGCTCGACCTCCCCGTGCCGGCGAGCGACGTCCCGCAGGTCCAGCCGCGCGGTGCGCAGCCGAATCAGGTCATGCCGGAACTCCTCGACCGCATCGATCGGCAGCCACGCCCGGCGCCCCCCAACCCGCACGATCAGGCCGGTCACCGGGGGATACCGCTGCTCGCTATCCCACCGGGCCACGACATCGGCTACCTTGCCGATCTGCTCTCCGGCCTGATTAATCACCGGCTTGCCGATGAGCCCGGCCAGGCTCACCAGCGCCGCCCGGACATGCCGCAGCGTCGTCAGCCGCTCACTGCGCTGCTCATACCGCGCCCGAAGCGCCGACACTGACGGGGCAGAAGGACGCACGGCCATAATCTCTCCCTCGGGTTTCCGCTGTCCTGATCGTCACGCACGGCTGAACACAATCGCTAACGCGGACGCTCGCCGCTGCCTTCACGACATCAGCGGCCCTGAAGGCACGGGCTTATCACCAGCGTCCGCGCTGGCTCCGATGCCGCGACCATCATCGCCGACCCCGGCACGATGCCATCCGCCGGGCAGGAACGGAAAACGATCATCCGAGTCAGCTCCGCCAATAACCATTGCTTAGTACGCGGCGGCCCGCAGGTCAGGTTCCGTGACTGCGGTCAGGTACCCGACGGCGGACGTCACCGCGATGGCCACACGCCGCCCAGCGCTTCTCCGCAGGCCCGATTGCAGGGACCGGCCGCCCGGTGAGCCGCCCGACGATCATCCTGCGCTGCCCCGCCTGCAGAGCAGCGCTCCCGCGCCTGGCCCGCGCCCCAGGCCGCGCCTGGCTCGACGGACGCGGACTTGAGTACATCGAGCTCGCAGCTCCCGAGTAGCCGCCAGCCGGGTGCCGGCGTAGGCGCCCGCCAGGCCGCCGAGGCCCAGCGCGATGCCAGTCGGCCAGTCGGGAGCCACCGACGCGCGGTGATGAACCGACAAGATCAGGAACGTGACCACCCCCGCCGCCGACGTGACGAACGTGGACGCCAGATCTACGCCGTGGCCGTGGTCACGGCGGTGACGTTCGCGTTCACCGACGCAGCTGACTTCGGCGCCCTTCCGGCACTGGCCGGCCGGGACCGGCTGGTTGCGGCGTGGAGCCTGCTCAGCGGCTCCACGTCAGCGGTGACGGCCGCGGGCCCGGCCTGGGCGGCGTCCTGGTCGCCCTCGTCAGGGCACCGTGGACAATGACAGTCGATTGCATCAGGGAGATCCGACGCCCGCCTCGATCACGCTCCGCGACGTGAAAGTCGGCAGTAAGCGCCTAAGTATCCGCCTGATATGGGCGCTCGGTGCCGCCGGTGGTCACTGGCCGCAGCCGCCCAGACCGATCGTTATGGCTGTTTCAGATGCACCACGGGCCTGTTGTTGCCCTGCGAGGAGCGGCTGGTCCTGGACCGCTCAGCTGGCGGCCGGTGACCACAGGGCTGCCCGGGTGTGCAGGATCTTGTCCACGGCTTGCACGAAGTCAGCGAGCTGGCTGGAGGTAAGGGCCAGGCTGAGCGCCATATATCCGCGCGGGGCGATGTAGTACCCCAGCTCGAGCAGGTCGAGGAAGAGCAGTTCAAGTAGCCGGTGGTCGCTGTGCCTGAGGTCCGCCGGGCGTTGCACCGTTGCTGTTGTCGCGTGGATGGCGAGCAGGCTGCCGACCCCGGTGACCTGAAAGGGCGCGCCGGCGGCCCGGAACGTCTGCGCCAGCTCCTCGCGCAGCCCATCGCCTCGGGCGGTGTGCTGCTCGGCGGCCTCGGGTGTGTAAACCTTGGTGAGGCCGGCGTGGCCGGCGGCCATCGACATGACGTTGTTGTTAAAGGTACCTGCGTGGGGCAGCGCGCCGGGGCGGGCCGGGTCGAACAGCTCCATCACGTCGGCGCGCCCGCCGAAGGCGCCGAACGAGCACCCGCCGCCTATGTACTTTCCCAGCGTGCTCAGATCGGGCCTGATCGCGAGCCGCGCCTGCAGGCCGCCGGATCCGGTTCGCGACGTCATCACCTCGTCGAAGATGAGCAGCGCACCGGCCTGCCGCGTCGCCTCGCGCAGCAGCGACAAGAAGGCCGGATCGCCGGGAATGCACCCGCCGGAGCCGAGCATGGGCTCCACCAGCACGCACGCGACAGTGTCCGCATGCTCGCGCAACAGCGCCCGCGCCCCGGCTGGGTCGTTGTACTGGGCCAGCAGCATGTCGTAAGGCGCGTTGACCGGTGACGGCCCGGATGCGAACGTCAGCAGGCCGCCGTGGTATCCGCCGTGGAAGGCCAGGACCCGGTCGCGTCCGGTGAAGGCGCGGGCGGCCGACAGGGCCATCAGGTTGGCCTCGGTGCCGGAGTTGGTGAAGCGGACGCGCTCGATCGATGCGAAGCGGGCGCAGACCGCTTCGGCGAGGTCGACCTCATACCGGGTGTGCGCCCCGCGGCTGATCCCTTCGTGCAGCGCGCCAGCCATCGCCTTGATGATGACCGGGTTCGAGTGCCCGTACAGCCCGGCGGAGTACTCACCCAGCAGGTCGACGTACTCGTGCCCGTCGACATCCTCCAGGACGGCCTCCCAGGCGCGAGCGACGCGCAGCGGGAAAGGCCGGTGATACAGCACCGTACGGGTATTACCGCCAGGCAGGAACGCCCGCGCCCTCTCATGCAACGCCTCAGTGCGCGGGCGACGAGCAGCGTAGAGCGCTCGCGCTTCCCCGACCGCCGCGCTCACGGCGTCAGATCCTGTCCATGTCACTGTCGCGGACATCAGCCAGTCCCTCCGGCGGTCACCTAGACCTGTTCAGATGCTACGCACGCAGCCCCGGCGCCACCCAATGCGCCTGAACCGCTCACGAAAAGTAATCGCTGTCCCTGGGCCTGGACGCGGCTAGCAGCTCGTCCTGCGAATACATTTTCCGCACGGCCAGTCACGCTAGCAATCCGCCCCCGCCGCCCTCGCTACCGGCCCGCCGACGTAGCCGAGCCGACCGTCCGACGTTGTCCGGCCGTTCACAACATGACCTCTAAGAATCGTGTATAACAGTACAGGCTCCATATGAGAACCCTGGTCCCACTAGCCCCGCAATGCGTATGCGTATGGTGGGATATATCAAGCGTTCGTTTGATGATGTTTTTTATGCCTCTTTCCATGGATAGCCATATCTAAGCACCAAAAGACTGATTTTTGGAGCGGCCTTCGGATCTCGCTTCTCGATCTAAATGAGGAGGGAACAATGATGAATCCCCGAGCAACCGCCGCTATTGCAGTGGCCGGGATAGCTCTGGCTGGCTGCGGCGCATCAAGAACCTATGGGACCGCACACGCGCCCGTTTCAGTACCGAGCCCGGCACATGATGTAAGTCCGTTTCCTGGCCACACCTGCACCGTCAGCGATAAGCTTGATGCCGAGGCCTTGGCTGTGACACCAACCAAATCCAAGTACAACGCCGAGGCGAAAAATGTCTGCGAGCAGCTGTTCGGCGCGCCCAAGGCCCATGCCTCCGGCATTCCCGCTGGGTACGTGCTGCACTGCACCGGCTTCGGGTACGGGCTTGTCACGCGGATCTACGCCAGGCCAGGGGCGAAGGATGACTGCACCGAGCTGGCCAAGGCCGGATACAGTGTGTCAGGTTCCTGAGTTCCGATGAATATCTCAAGTGGTGCCTGCGGTGCAGCTCGCTCGAACCCCTTTTGATGCCGCTTTTGGTTCTCAGCGTCACCCAGGGCCTCACATCAGCGACATGTCTACGACGCAAAACCTCCGTTTCCTACCAGAGTTTCTCCAAAACGACTTCAGAGGCACTGCCAAGCTGCTCACATTCCGTAGCGGACAGGGTCATGCGTCTCATGGTCGCGTCCAGCCAGAGCAGATCGAGCCGTCAGCTCTGTAATGCTCAGCTCCGGCCTACTTACCCGCGGCGCCGGTATCAGCGAGTTCGGCGTCCGGGCCGGGACGACTCAACGAAAGCCGGCATTCTCTTCGCTTGGTGCCGGCCGATTTGGGCTACGGCGGCTGTGAAGCTCGGCGGTCGTCCGTTTGGCGAGCTTGGCCCTGCGCTCGCGTGGCGCGACGACGTCCGGGAGAATGGCGGCGCGCTCGACGGCGTTCGGGCCTTGCCGGCAAAGGAAAGAACTTCTCGTTCCGCGGCTGCATCCGCAGGCCGATGGGACATCCTCCTGGGCCAACGACGTGTACCGCCGTACGCGGCGCCCCGCCGCCGCTTCGCAAGAAGGTTGTCAGTCCGCAGCGGACGACATAGGCAAAGGCAAGGAGATCTCACTCCTTGCCGCTTTTAATGTATAGCGGACCGGGGGGCTTGCGGCAAGACCCGGGTCGTGCCGCAGAATCGTCGGCCGGACCAAGAAACGGACGAAGACATGGGGGCACGACGTGCGTGTGTTGTTGTCGACCTATAGGGGACGCGGTGACGAACCGCTGGTGGGACTGGCGGTGTGGTTGCGGGCGCTGGGCGCGGAGGTGCGGGTGTGCGTGCCGCCCGACTGGGCGGAGCGGCCGGCCGAATCGTCAGGGGGAGGGCAACGAGAGATGAGGACGTGCCCAGCACGAGGTTCGACAGAGCTGGAGGCGCCGGTGATTCGACCGGTCGGTGCAGGGCAACGGAGCACGGCTGCCTTGGAGGTATCGCGGTGAGCGAGCAGTACGTGTTGGGTCTGCATGAGGTTGAGGAGATGCAGGTCGCGGTCGTTGGCGGCAAGGGCGCGCACCTGGGGGCGCTGTCGCGGATCGACGGCGTCCGCGTGCCGGCTGGCTTTTGCGTGACGACGGACGCCTTCCGGCGGATCATGGCGGAAGCGCCGTCGATCGACGGTCGGCTCGATCAGCTGTCGCGCCTGAACCCGGATGATCGGGAGGCGATCCGCGCGCTCAGCGCGGAGATCCGCCGGACCATCGAAGGGATCGCCATCCCGGGCGATCTCGCGGCGGCGATCAGCCGCGCGCTCGCCCGGCTCGGCGAGCAAGCCGCCTACGCCGTCCGATCCAGCGCGACGGCAGAGGACCTGCCGACGGCGTCCTTCGCCGGCCAGCAGGACACGTACCTGAACGTCATGGGCCCGGCGGCGATCCTCCAGCACGTCAGCCGGTGCTGGGCGTCGCTGTTCACCGAGCGGGCCGTGACCTACCGCCTGCGGAGTGGCATCGACCACCGGAAGGTCCGCATGGCCGTGGTCGTGCAGCAGATGGTCTTCCCGGATGCGGCCGGCATCCTGTTCACGGCCGACCCCGTCACGGGCAACCGGAAGGTCGCCTCCGTGGAGGCCAGCTTCGGCCTCGGTGAGGCCCTGGTCTCCGGCCTGGTGAACCCGGATGCCTTCAAGGTGCGCGACGGCGAGGTCGTCGCCAAGGCGGTCGCCGCCAAGCAGCGTGCCATCCACGCCCTGCCGGCTGGCGGGACTCAGGAAGTGGCGATCGACCCGCAGCGGCAGGAGCAGCCGGCGCTGACGGATGCGCAGGTTGTGCGGCTCGCGCGGCTCGGCCGGCGGATCGAAACGCACTTCGGCCGTCCGCAGGACATCGAATGGTGCCTGGCCGATGATGGCTTCCAGATCGTCCAGAGCCGCCCGATCACCACGCTGTTCCCCATCCCCGAGTCCGGCGACCGGAAGAACCACGTCTACGTCTCCGTCGGCCACCAGCAGATGATGACCGACCCCATGAAGCCCCTCGGGCTGTCCTTCTGGCAGCTGACGACCCCCGCGCCGATGGCCGAGGCCGGCGGCCGCCTGTTCGTCGACGTCACCCAAAGGCTGGCCTCGCCGGCGAGCCGCGCCGGCCTTCTGGAGGCCCTGGGGAGATCCGATCCGCTGACCGGGGACGCGCTGCAGACCATCCTCGAGCGCGACGGCTTCATCCGGCCGCTCCCTGACGAGGGTCCCCCCGGGCCATTGTTTGGCGGCGCGCCAGCTCCGATCGAGACCGATCCGGCCATCGTCACCGAGCTGATCGGGCGCAGCCAGGCATCCATCGCCGCCTCGGAACGCGACATCCGGACGAAGTCCGGAGAGGCGCTGCTCGACTTCATCCAGGCGGACATCCAGGAGCTGAAGCGGATCTTGTTCGATCCGCAGAGCAATCAGGTGTTCATGTCGGCGATGGAGGCCGCGTGGTGGCTCAACGATCAGCTGCAGGCGTGGCTGGGCGAGAAGAACGCGGCGGACACGCTCACGCAGTCCGTTCCCCATAACGTCACATCGGAGATGGGGCTGGCGCTCTTGGACGTCGCGGACGTGATCCGCCCGCATCCGGACGTGGTGGCGTTTCTGCACCACGTCGAGGACGAGGGTTTCCTGGACGAGCTGGCCAAGCTCTCGGGCGGGCGGGAAGCGCGAGACGCCATCGAGGCGTGGCTCGAAAAGTACGGCATGCGCTGCGTCGGCGAGATCGACATCACGCGGCCGCGTTGGAGCGAGCGCCCCTCCACGCTCGTGCCCGTGATCCTCGGCAACATCAAGAACTTCGAGCCGGGCGCCGGCCCGCGGCGCTTCGAGCAAGGGCGGCAGGAGGCATGGGCGATGGAACAGGACGTGCTGGAGCGCTTGCGGGCACTGCCGGACGGGGAGCGCAAGTCCGAAGAGGCCAAGCAGATGATCGACCGGGTGCGGACCTTCATCGGCTACCGGGAGTACCCGAAGTACGGCATGGTCAGCCGCTACTTCGTGTACAAGCAGGCCCTGCTGAAAGAGGCCGAGCGCCTCGTGCAGGCCCACGTGCTTCGTGAGAAGGAAGACATCTTCTACCTGAGGTTCCCAGAGCTCCGCGACGTCACGCGCACGAACCACGTGGATGACCAGCTCATCTGCCGGCGCAAGGACGCGTTCAGGTCGTATCAAGCGCTCCCGCCGCCCCGTGTGCTCACATCGGATGGCGAGGTCATCACCGGGGCGTACCGACGCGACGACGTGCCGGCCGGTGCCCTGGCCGGCCTACCGGTCTCCGCCGGGGTCATCGAAGGGCGGGCCCGTGTCATCCTGGACATGGCGCAGGCCGATCTCGAAGCGGGCGACATCCTGGTCACGGCCTACACGGACCCCAGCTGGACACCCCTGTTCGTCGCGATCACGGGCCTGGTCACGGAAGTGGGAGGCCTGATGACCCATGGCGCAGTGATCGCACGGGAGTACGGCTTGCCGGCCGTCGTCGGTGTGGTAGATGCCACCCGGCTGATCCCCGATGGGCAGCGGATCCGCGTGCACGGAACCGACGGGTACGTCGAGATTCTGCCTTGACTGACCACACCGAGAAGGCCCATCCGTAGCGTCCGGCCCAAAACAATGCTAAGCAGTTGATCTTTTCTGGGTCAGCGGTCGACGGTCGGCGTTCTCCGGTACCGGCTACGATCTCGCCGCCACGTTCGACTGCCTGCATAACATTGGGCGACCCGGTGGCCGCCGCATCCGGCGAGCATCCGGGTCCCTCGCTCCAGCCGGTTTCTTCAGCGCCTTACCAGGTCCGGCGGCCGTGCAGGCCCGGCAGGACCCGGGTGTGCTCGATCCGCACCGCCTGCAGCGCCCGGGGGTTGAGTCCGAGCAGCGCCAGGATCGTCGGAGCAATCTGAATGGTCCCCGCCTGGGCGCTGATGGTCGCGCCGTGCCGCAGGCCGGGCAGGATCACCAGGATCGGCACGTTGCGGTCCTGGAAACCAGCGCCGCCGTGTTGAGCGATCGTGGTCTTGCTGGTGGTGTAGACCACGCCGTGCTGCACGATCCCGAAGATGACGGGGTGCCTGGGGTCACTGTTCGGCACGCCGAAGTATGCAGCCGATGCGGCACCGGCATACACCTTCCTCAGGCCCGAGGCCGACACAGTCACCCGCTTGCCATGGATGTTGTTGCCGACCGCGGTGTGGGTGAGGAGATAGTGCTTGGCGAAGTTCGCGGCGGCCTGCGAGCGGTTGCTCAGCCACCACAGCATGCCGTCGTCGTCGCTGGCGTAGACCACCAGCGGAGCGGCATGCGGGTGAGCCGCGGTCCAGGCTGCGTCGACCCCCGCGATGATGGGGGCATCATTGACCCGCTTGAAGTCGTTGGGGTTGGTCGGGGACTGGCCCTGCTTGGCCGTGATGATGATGGCCGTGCTGCTCGCCAGGCCCTGCGCCCTGATCTGGGCGACGATTACGCCGATCTCGGTGTTGACGTAGTTGAGAGCGCCGACCAGCAGCGGCCCGGGCACCTTTCCGCCGGGCAGGTATCCGCCGGTCAGCCCGTCCGACTTGGGCAGTATCTCGGCCGTGGTGACCGTCTGGAAGTTCATACCGAAGAGACCCGGCACGCCAACGTGCCTGCTCCGGCTGTGGTTGTAGCCGTCGATCTCGTTCAGGATCGCCTGGACCTTGTAGCTGTCGTACTGCATGGTCGCGGCAACGTCGCCGGTCCAGTCATCACCGGCCGGATAGCCGATGGCCCGGCTGTCAATCTCGGGGGTGAAAAAGTCCTCGACGCCGTTGCCCGACGGCCCGGCCAGCACGAGGTAGGACGGGTGCTTGTCGGACCAGGCAGTCCGCAGGCCGGCCTGCCGGGCGACGTTGAAGATCGTGTTGACCTTGAGGTACTGGTTCGGGTAGATCGGCTTGCAGGTCGACGCGCTGACCGGCAGGGTTGCCGGGTTGATCACGCTGCGCAGGTTGGAGGTCATCTGCAAGATGCTGCCCGGCAGGCCCTTCAGCCCCTGGCCGGCGTCCAGCCGGTTCGGATTGACGTCGTCGGTCTCGTCGTAGTTGACCTCCGCGCCGGGGGGACGCCCCACGCACTTCTTTGTTCCCGGCGGGAAAACATCGTAGTTATAGGTGTCGTCGTAATAGAAGCCGGTGACGCCTGGGTCACCGCCGGTCATCAGGCCGACCGTCGCCGGAAACGAGTCCGAGGGGATCGTCGTCAGGGCATCGCTGTACTCGATGCCGTGACGGACCAGACCCGCCAGTGCCGAGTGGGGATAGTGACGTACGTACCACGCAAGATCCTGCTGGTGCATCCCGTCCACCGAAATCAGCAGCACGTGCCTGCTCTGGCTGCGATGCCGCCAGTGACCGGATCCGCCGCCGTGGCTGACGGCTGCGGCCGCCGGCGCCAGGGCAGTGCCGCCGAGCAGGGCTGCCACGCCCGCCGTAGCCATAACTGCTCGTAGGTTCCTGACTCGCATTGATCCCTCCGGGAGAGGCACAGTCGGTCGCCGTACGCCTTATCGGTCCTGGCTACCAGGCCAAGGCGACGGCACGGCGACGGGCTCCCGAACGGACGGCAACGATTGGCCCAGCCAGCCTGTGGCGCTTCAACGGCAACCGGTGAGCATGCGGCCCCACCCGGGCGCCCAGCGCGAGGCCCGAGCATGTGTGCTACCCGGCCATGGCGATCTCGCCATCGACAAGTAGCGCATACTCGATCGGTGCCTCTCCGGCCAGCGTTGGTGGCTTGTCTGTGCTCTCGCGCTCCGTAGTCGGCCATCCGCGCCGCCGTTATCTGGCGCGCTCACCGGCGGATGACAGTGCCGTTCAAGATGTGCCAGATCTGGCTGATCTGCGGCCTGTGGGTCAAGCGGGTCAGTGCCCGCTCGTGGCGACGCGACAGGTTATTCGTCGGCTGCAGTCTTCCTGCTCCGCGGGCGCCAACGGTGCGGTGGGTATCGAAGCAAGATAACGATCCTCAAGCTGTCCGCCCGCGAGCTAACGCCCGAATTGCTGCCGCCTGGTCCGCATAGAGATTACTTAGAGTGACCTTGTCAGGCAGGGCGCGAATGCGCTTCTGCCACGCGTGGTTCACCTTGGTGGTGAGAAGGGATCCCGGTCACGGCGGAGCGGGTGATTGGCGGGGCCCTCTGGCATGCTGGCATGAATGAGCAGCCAGCAGCACCTGCAAGAAGTGAACGCCTTCCTGATCAGCATCCCTTTCTTCGCTTCGCTTGATGAAAGCACCCGGCTCGAGCTGGCCGAGCAGCTGGAACCGGTGCATGTAGCCGCAGGGGAGGTGATCCTCAGGCAAGGCGACGCCGGAGACGGCCTCTTCCTGGTGGTCAGCGGTCGCCTCCGTGTCTCCACGGCAGCCGACGGCGCCGAGCGCGTCCTGTACGACCTGGGCAGGAGTTCCGTCGTTGGGGAGATCGCGCTGCTCACCGGCCAGCCCCGGGCGGCAACCGTGCGCGCGGTCCGGGACAGCGATCTGCTTCTACTGCGGCTGTCTTCGTTCACGTCCTTGGTCGGGCGGAGCCCGGTGCTGCTAACCGAGCTGACGCGGCTGCTGGTCGACAGGCTGCTGACCGTGAACAGGCTGCTGACCGTGGAGGGGCGGCAGGCGCCGCCTTCGGCCGCCCGCACCGTCGCCGTGGTCGCCGCCGGCCAGAGCGCAGGGACGGCAGTGATGGTCGCCGAGCAGCTGACGGCGCAGCTGGCGCGCGCTGGTTCGGTCTTCCGGGTGGACGCCGACGTCGTCGCGCGGCATCTGGGCCCCGGCGCGGCCCAGCGGGCACCAGGCGACCCCGGCCGGGCCGAGCTGACCGGGTGGCTGCATTCCGTGGAACGCGGCCATGATCGCGTGATCTACCAGCCTGACGCGGAGGACACCGCGTGGAGCCGGCTCTGCTTGAGCCAGTCTGATGTGGTGCTGCTGGCCGCCTCGGCCGGGGACGATCCTTCGATTGGTGCCGTGGAAGCCCGTGCGCTGGAAGCGGGGTGGCTGCGCTGTGAGCTCGTCCTGGTGCACCCGGCCCGGCCGGCGGGCACGGCCGCGTGGCTGACAGGCCGGCCGGTGGCCGACTACCACCATTTGCGCGCTAACCGGCCGGGCGACGTCACGCGACTGGCCAGGATGATCACCGGCACTGGCTGCGGGCTTGTCCTCGGCGGCGGCGGCGCGCGGGGGATGGCCCACCTGGGCGTCATCCGGGCGCTGGAGGAGGCCGGGGTGCCGATCGACGTCGTCGGCGGCACCAGCATGGGCGCGATCATGGCCGCTCTATGTGCCCTGGGCATGGATCACGCGGAGCGGGTGGCGCGGGTAACCGCAATCGCCCGCCATGGCCGCCGGCTGATCACGCCCACGCTCCCGTTGATCGCCCTGTCATCGGGCCGCTACTTGGACCGGATACTCATCGAGAACCTCGGCTCTGCGCTCATCGAGGATCTGCCGCTGCGTTTCTTCTGCATCTCCGCCAACCTGAACCGGGCCGAGGAGGTCATCCACGAACGCGGGCCACTGTGGCCAGCGGTGCGCGCGAGCCTGGCCCTGCCGGGCATCTTCCCGCCGGTCTACTCCGGTGGAGACCTGCTCATCGACGGCTCGGCGGTGGACAACGTACCGGTCGACGTCATGCGCGGCCGGGTGGGGAACGGCCGCATTGTCGCCGTCAACGTCTCCCCCGAGGTGGAACCGCTGACGGCCGCGCCATTTGAGGCAGGCCTGTCCGGCTGGCGCGTGCTCGGGCACCGCATCAACCCCGTCGCCCCGCCGCAGACGGTCCCGAGCGTGGTGGACATCCTGAGCCGCTCCACCGGGCTGTCCCAGGTGCGCTATCAGCGCGCCGCACTGGGCGGCGACCACATCGACCTGCTGCTCAGCCCACCGGTCGCCGGAATCGGCAGCCTGGACTTCAAGGGCGGCCTCGCGCTGATCGAGGTCGGCTACCGGCACGCCGTCGAGGCGCTGGCCAAGTCCGGACTAGCCGAACGCTTCGTGACCTGAGTCCAGCTTCCGTAGCTGCCTGCGGCCGTCAGGAAGCCGGAATATTCTGACGGTCGGCGAGCACGCGCGCCAGCCCGAACAAGACCTCGGCGGCGCAGGCCGGATCGTTCTTCATCAGCTCGTCGATGAAATGACGGCGCAGGACCAGCACCTGCCCGTCGGACGCCGCGGTCACCGATGCGGAGCGGCGTCCGGATGATCGGAAGAAGCCGATCTCCCCGATCACGTCTCCCCCGCCGAGCACACAAAGCCGGCGCTCCCCGTCGTGCACCTCGAACGCTCCATCGAGGATGACGAAGATCTCCCGCTGGGACAGGCCCTTCTCGGTCAGCAGCTGGCCCGCCGGAACATCCATCAGGAAGCCCTTGCCGGTGAGCTTGCGGATCGTGTCCTCGCTGAGCGCCTCGAGTATCGACGGGTGTTCGGCCTCCGCCTGCCGCAGGCGGTTGACACGTTCCCAGGCAGCCACCGAGTCGAACCTGACCGGAGCCGAGTCGGCGTCCAGAAGGCGGGACCAGCGTCCGACGTTCACCGGCGCACGCTTACCCGGCCCGTAGAAGACGTCCACGAACGGCGCCACGAACGAGCCGACCTGCTCCAGGTAAGCGCGGTCACTGGGGATCAAGACCAGCGGCACTTCGATGCCGTCGGCGGTCGGCACGAGCCGGCCCGCGTAGGTGCGGAAGCCGAGCAGCCGGTAGTGGCGGACCAGGCCGGCGGCGCAGTTGATGAACCCGACATCGGCGGCCAGCTCTTGCGCATACTGCTGGTACACAGTGCACGACATGGAGACCAGCCCGAGCTGCCCGCGGTGCCCGGGCTCGATCATCAGCCGACCGATCTCCGCCGTAGGCATCTCGCGCAGGCCGTCGAAGCGCTCCATCGAGAATGTGTCCCAGTCCTTCGCGGGCACCTGCCCGGGCTCCCACCGGCGGATGCGGACAGTGCCGGTCAGCCGGCCCTCGCCGTCATCGGTGTAGAGCAGCGTCGTGTACGGCTTGTCGTCCTCCTCGTCGTGGACCCGGCCGCGGCCGTGGTCGGCGTTGCCGAGCTTGCGGCCGAGCTCCTTGCCGTACACCAAGTACCGGAACGAGAACACCGCCTCGCGCTCCGCGCCGGTCTCGGCGACGTACACCGGCTCGAGCGCGCCGATAAGCTCCGGCGCGGCGGCACGCATCTCCGGCGACGGCGCGACAACCCGGCTCATGACCCGTCCCTCGCGGAGGGCCGCGGTGTCTCGGTCCCTGCCCGAGCCTGCGGCCCGCCGCGGCGACGGGTGGATTCCAGCAGGAACTTGACCCGGGCCAGCTGGACCATGCGCGCCGTCTCGTTGGCGAGCCGGCGGCCGCGCGGCATCACCAGGTCCGGGATCGCCACCTTGACGCGCTTGCGCACCGGCCTCCCGGCTGCGAAGTCCAGCACCATCCAGGCGGCCAGCACGCCGAACTGGTCTGCCGTCGGCGCCAGCTGCGGCGCCGAGCCGGCCTGGCCCCGGATCATCGCCTCGGCGTGGGCGATCATCTCGCGCGGCACGTCGAGCGGGTCCACCAGGCGCGACAGGAACTCCACCGCACCCAGGCCAGCCGACGCGCCGTCGAGGCGCCCGTTGAACGGGCGGGTGCGGCCGTCGCGGTAGTCGAAGGCGTACACGACCTGGGTGCCGCCGAGGTCGAGCCCGGAGATGACCAGGCGGCGCTGGCGCCAGGCCTCGTCATGCAGCGCCCGCTTGGCCGCGATCCCGGCCGGCTCGGTCACGTCGACCCCGTCGAGCACGACGTCGGTGGTGCCCACCAGCCAGTCAACGTTGTCCTCTGTCACGCCGTCGCGCTCGACCAGTACCTCCACCTCCGGGTTGATCGCCCTGGCCCGGGCCGCCTGTACCTCGGCCTTGTTGCGGCCGATGTCCCCTATGTCGGCGGCCTGCCGGTTGAGGTTGTTGAGCTCGTAGTCACCCGGCTCGCACAGGACGAAGCGCTCCGCGCCCAGCCGCACCAGCGGCACGACCGTCGCCCCGCCGATGCTGCCGCAGCCCGCAACCAGGATCCGCACGGCGCGCAGCGCGCCCTGCTGCTCCCGGCTGAGCGACGGCTGGTTACGTCGGGTCATCTCCCGGTAGTGAGCGGTCTCGGGTCGCGGCTCGCGGGGCCCGCGCCGCAGGCTCCGGCGCCCGGGCTCGCGGGTCGGCGACCCGAGCCGGAAGAAGGCGATCGGCACGGCCTGCGGTGAGGCGCCGAACGCCGCCAGCAGCTCGCGGCGCACCTCGGCGATGCTGGCGTGCCACTCTCCGGGCACCGACGGGTGCAGACGGCCGGGATGCGACAGGCCGACCTCGATCGGCGCACTGTGCAGGGCCATGGCCAGCCCGGCCTCGGTGACGTCGAGCGCGACCTCCTCGAAGCAGGCCCCTCCGCGCAGGAATGTCTCAGCCTCCAGCGAGTCGGCCTGCAGCAGGCACAAGACGGGCGCGCTGCGCAGCGGAGCCTCCTCGGCGTCGCGGGCAAGCATCTCCGCCACGCCCTGTGCTATGCCGAACGGCGCCAGCGCCCCGAGTACACGCGGATGCATCGCGGCGGCGGCGAACCGCGCCGCCACGGCCGGCGTGAAGAACAGCTCCAGGTCGAGGCCATCCCGGTGCTGTGCGGCCGCCTTGGCGCTGAAGCGCATCAGCGAGTACAGCTCGGCCTGGGTGTGCCCGTGCATCAGCTTCATCGCCGCGGCGCGGGCGGCGATCGCGGCCACCCGGTCAATCTCGGCCCGATCGGTGAGCACCGACAGGATGAAGCCAAGGCGCCCCGCGGTGGCCTGCAGGCCGTCGATCACCGAGCCGGCGACGGGATCGGCGCGGTAGCGGGAGCGATTCATCTCGCGGCGGCGCAAAGCGCGCAACCGGCCCTTGGCCGCCTCGTCCGGCGGCGCAGGCCCGGACAGCAATGTCACGTCAGCCGCGACATCGCCGGTCGGCCGCCAGCGGACCTCGGCGTCAAAGCCGAACGCCCTGGCGCTCACGCACAAGTTGGTGACAACGGCGCCGCAGGCCAGGTCGCCCTCGCATCCGCCGGGATCGAGCGCCCCTAGCACCTGATGGGCCGGATCGCGCGAGACGCGGAAGCTCCGACCGTCCACCTCGATGCGCCAGCCCTGCGCGTTGTGAGGCGACGGCGCGCGCCAGGCGTAATAGAGCAGGCGGTCGCGCAGCTCGGGGGTCAGCGCGGGCGACTCGCTCTGCACCTGTACCGCAGGACGAGACGCCGCCTCGGTGCCGTCTTCGCCTGCACCAGCCCGACTACTCATCAGCCCCTCCTGCCTCGGATCTTATCCGGCAAGCCTGGCACGGAACGAGCGTAGGATCGCTGCCTGCCTGCCGTGGGTGGGTCTCTGTGGTGTGTCGTGTGCTTAATCCTGTGCCAGGAGAAGCGCGACCGCCTGCTGCTGGGTGAGCGCGCGTCCCGCGGCCAGCGCGGCATCCCACGCTTCGGGTGCGATGGTCGCGCGGGCGGGAGCCAGGAACTCCTCGAGCATTTCGGGTTGCTTTATCGGGATGCCGGACTTCTGCCGGACGGCTTCCGCGGCGCCGGCGTGGCGAGCCGCCCGCAGGACCTCGCCGAGCTGCGCGGCATTGGCGGCGGACATTTCCAGAGTGGTGGCCAGGAGCTCGGGGTCACCGCAGCTGACGACGTAGCCGGCCATTGCGGACAGCTGGTCGCGGGCCTCCCGGGCCCGGCCCGCCCGGAGGTGGACCCCGGCCAGCGATTGCTGGTCCAGGGCCACACCCAGCATGTCCCCCTGCTTCCGGTCGATCGTGAGCGCCTCCTGCAGCACCTGCGTGGCGCGGTCGAAGTTGCCCGCATCGCTCTCCAACTGGCCAAGGTTCGTCAGGGCCGCGGCGAGCCGCATGTCACTGCCAATCTCGCGGCAGATGGCGGCGCTGTCTTCCAGCAGGGATCGCGAGGTGTCCAGCTCATCGAGGTGATGGTGGGTGATGCCAAGGCTGTTGAGTTCTCGTGCTTGCTGGTCCCGGTCGCCGAGATCACGCCAGATCGCCAGGCTGCGCTCCAGCAGCGGCAGCGCCGCCTGCGACTCGCCCTGCTGCTGCAGCACTACCCCGAGCCAGTGCGCCAGCTGGGCCAGCGGCGCTCCGCCATCCTCGGCGGTCAGGTCGATGGCCCGCTGCAGCCACCGTCGCCCTTCGGCAAGGTAGCCATGCCGGTACCAGAACAGGGCCAGCGCCTGGACCAGCCGCAGGCCGGTAGCTGACCGTTCGCGGTCGGCGGGCGCCGGGCCTGCAGCCGGGATTTCCAGCGACCAGGTGAGGGCGGCGTGCAGGTTGTCATGCTCGGCCTCCAGCTGGTCCAGGGCCACCAGGTGCTCCGTGCCCAAGCCGCGCAGCTGCTCGTCCGCCCGCTCGGCGAGTCCGGCATAGTACTCAGCGTGGCGGCGCCGGGTGTCGTCCAGGTCCCCTGCCCGCTCCAGGCGCTCGAGCGCGTACTCGCGGATCGTCTCCAGCATGCCGACGCGGGGCTCGCCGTCGGCGCCGTCGGTCACCGTGACCAGGCTGACGTCCAGCAGCCCGGCGGCCAAATCCAGGGGATCGGCCCCGACCCCCTGGGCGCCTGGGCCGTGCTCTGGCGCGGCGACCGCGGCCAGCGCGTCCAGGTCGCAGCCCCCGGCGAACACCCCGACGCGGCGGAACGCCTCGGCCAGGTCGGGGGTCAGCAGGTCGTAGCTCCAGGCGATGGCGTTCCGCAGGGTCTGCTGCCGCGACGACTGCCCGACGTCGGCGGCGGCCAGGT
>Ga0302325_10004047_pt1 | contig 34020 bp, 28 predicted proteins | sample Palsa_T0_2_FD_201948 | JGI IMG/M metagenome (GOLD analysis project Ga0302325, IMG submission 201948) | Peat permafrost microbial communities from Stordalen Mire near Abisko, Sweden - Palsa_T0_2 | ecosystem: Environmental > Terrestrial > Soil > Palsa > Peat permafrost | place: Sweden: Abisko...
GCCCGCGTGTGCGCCCGCGCCCGCGTGTGCGCCCGCGCCCGCGTGTGCGCCCGCGCCCGCGTGTGCGCCCGCGCCCGCCGTATGCGCCCGCGCCCGCGTGTGCGCCCGCGCCCGCGCCCGCGTGCACGCCCGCGCCCCGCTACGCCTCGTCGACTCTGTACCGCCCGACCTGCCGCGGCGGGACCACCGCGGGGCGCAGCGTCGCTCCCGCCTTGGCCGGCACGTGGCTCATCGCGTGCTCCGCCATCGCGGTGATCGTGAGGCTCGGGTTCACGCCGAGGTTGGCGGGGATGATCGACCCGTCGACGACGTACAAGCCTTCGTGGCCGTAGGCCTGTCCGTGCATGTCGACGACGCCCGTCTCCGGCGTCAGGCCGATGGGGCAGCCGCCGAGGATGTGGGCCGTCGTGGCCTTGTCGAGCAGGACTTCGATGATGCCGCTCTGCGGGACGCCGTCCATCTGCTCGGCCATTCGCCTCGCCACCTCGTGCGCCACCGGAAAGTAGATCGGGACCGGCGGGGCGTCGCCGCGCTCGGTGTCGAGCACCTTGTCGAACGGCCAGGCGAGGCTGCGGCGGAGCACGTAGCGCAGGTGGCTGTCGATCGGCTGCATGACGAGGAGGACGACGCCGCGCTTCGCCGCGCCGAAGGGCACGAGCGTCCGCAGGAACGACGCCGGGTCGCGCGCGATGGCGCCGAGCCACCGCATCCATCGGGGCCACGGGGCGCCCCCCTCGGTGAGCACGGTCGCGAGGGGCGCGAGGGCATCCGAGCCGTCGCTGTAACGGACGCACTCGACGTGGGTCTTGTCGTCGACGTAGACGCCGCTCGTGATCGCGATGCCGCGCGAGTAGTCGACGTCGTCGCGGCGGGATCGCACCCCGAGCAGGGCCTCGCTGTTCGTGCGGACGTACGAGCCGAGGGCAGGGGAGAGGTGCGGCAGCGATCCGCGCTCCCGGCTCTTCATCAAGAGCTCCACCGTGCCGAGCGAACCCGCCGACATGACGACCTGGCGCGCGCGCATGGTGCGCCTCGGGTGGCGAAGGCCCGTCGACTTCTCGATCGTGAGCTCGTAGCCGCCCCCTTCGAGAGCGCGCACGTCGAGCACGCGCGACTCGGGGAACACCTTCGCGCCGCGCTTTTCGGCGAGGTAGAGGTAGTTCTTGTCGAGGGTGTTCTTGGCGCCGTAGCGGCACCCGACCATGCAGCCGCCGCACAACGTGCAGCCGGTGCGATCCGGGCCTTCGCCGCCGAAGAAAGGATCGGGAACGCGGACGCCGTCCTGCCCGAAGTACACGCCCACCGTCGCCCGGTGGAACGTGTGGCCGCGGCCCATGTCGTCGGCGACCCGCTTGAGCATCCGGTCGGTCTCGACGAGGACCTCGCTCGGGATGGCCCCGAGCATGCGAAGCGCCGTGTCGTAGTGCGGGTGCAGCGCCTTCTGCCAGTCCTGGCCCACCCACTGCGGGTCGCTGAAGGCCTGCTCGGGCGGCACGAGCAGCGTATTTGCGTAGACGAGGCTTCCGCCGCCGACGCCGCACCCGTGCAGGATGAAGACATCGCGGAGCACCGTGAGCTGCAGGATGCCGTAGAGCCCCTGCGCGGGCCGCCACAGGTGCTTGTGGAGCTGCCAGTTCGTCTTGGGGAAGTCCTCCGTGTTCCACCGCTTGCCCATCTCGAGGACGGAGACGGAGTAGCCCTTCTCGGACAGGCGCAGCGCCGAGACGCTGCCACCGAACCCGGAGCCGATGATGGCGAAGTCGCAGTCGAACGCGGCGCTTGTCATGGCGCCCTCAGGCCGTCGCGAACACGAGCCACTCGACGAGCGGCGCGGCCGTCTTGCATGCGTCGGCGACCCACTTGCCGAGCTTGGGCGTCGCCAGCAGGCCGGCCGGGATCTCGGGGTACCGCACGATGAGCCCCTTGCCCTTCAGAAGCTCGGCCCTCGGATGCTCCGGGTCGAACCCCTTCGGCACGCGCTTGTACGACTCGTGGGCCCGGGCGGGGAAGCCCTTCTTCGCGAGCGACGCGATGATCTTCGTCAGCTCCGCGCCTCGCCTGTCGTCGGCGATGGCCTTGCGGAAGCGCTCGAGCGACTGCGCCTCCATCATGTAGTGCCCCGCCGCCGCGAACGTCTCGTCGGCACCCACGTGGAAATAGAGCGCCATCGGCAGGTCGGTCACCTTCGCGGATCGCTCGAGCGGGATGACGCCCCCGACGTGCGTCTTGTACGGGGACTTGTCCTTCGAGAAGCGCACGTCCCGGAAGATGCGGAAGATCTTGGGCTCGGCCAGGTCGACGTGCGCGTACGTGGCGTCGATCGCCTCGCGCACATCGGCCAGGAGGGCCTTCATCGGCTCGTTCCAGCCGGCTTCGAACTCGCCCTTGTGGGCGAGAAACCACTCGCGATCGTTCTTCTTCTTCAGTCGCTTGAAGAACGACGCCTTGGCGTCCGCGAACCCCTCGAAGCGCTTCACGCGCCCGAGTCTAATGCAGCGCCGTCGTGATGGCGTCAGACCTTTGCCGTGTCATCCCGAGCGGAGCGAGGGACCCCATGGCCGGCGCTTTTGCGCCCTGTCCGTGGGGTCCTTCGCGGTGGGCGATCAGCCCGTGGTCGCGCCGTCGACCGCCGTGGTGCCAGCGTCCGTGCTGCCGTCAGGCGTAGTCGTCGTCCCGCTGTCGGTCGGCGGGGTCGTCCCGGCATCCGGCGGCTGGCAGACGCTGATCGTGATGACCTCGCTGAGGCTGATCCCGCCGCCGAGCGACGCTCCCGCGCCTCCGGCCGCGCCGCCGAGGAAGCCGGCCCCGGGGGGGGCGCAGATGTAGCTCTTGTCCGCGCAGTCCGAAGTCGTGGTGCAGAGCTGGTACTGGGTCGCGCTGCAGCTGGTGGCACAGCCCGTCAGGAAGATCAGGCCACTGAAGAGGCTCGCGATGCTCGCGGCCGCATCCGCGCTGATCGCGGCGTCGGCATTGAACGACGCGTCGCCCGCGTCGGCGAGTGCCGCCGTCAACGCACCCGCGTCACCGGACTCAGAGCCGCAGCACGCCGGGGTGGTGCCGCTGCAGTCCGTCGGCGCCAGGCACTGGACCGAGACCGACTGCGTGCAGCCGGTGACCGTCGTGCACGTACCGACATTGCCGCCGCTCGTGTAGGCGGCGAAGGCGTTGGCGAGGTTGACGCAGCACGTGAGAGCCGGATCCTGGCCGGGCTCGCAGAGCTGCGCGGCGCCCGTCAGCGCGATCGGGCTGCAACCGGTCCCGAGTGCGCCGGTGACCGCTCCGTCCCCGCTGGCGTCTTCACCGCCCGAGGTGGCGCCATCTTCGCTCGTCTTGGTCTCGTTGCCACCCGAGGACTTGGAACCGCAGCCGGCGGCCAAAGCGACGGCCGCTCCGGCAAAGAGCGACACGGTGAACAGAATTTTCGTATTTCTCATCGAACCCTCCAAAAAGAAGCCACTCTATAGTCTGTTTTCGCTAAGTGTCCCCCGGATTCGTGCGACCCACGGTCTCGTGACGGCGACGAGACCCGTCAAAAACTGAACGCAGACCAGGGCACGCCGGTCGACGGGGCGTAGAGGCCGAAGAGGTTACACATCTCGCCCTTGTAGACCTGCTCGGTGAACTGAAGCGGCTGCGGCTGGTCGTCGTTCGTGATGTCGCAGTACCAGTCGACCGAGTCGCCGGGCTTGAGATAAAGGTCACCGCTGGTCGCGCCAGCGAGCTTGGCCGAGACGTCGAACATGGGGTTCTTGGTCACGCTGTCGTACCAGCGGATGACCGGATCGGTGAGCGTGTTGAGGACGGGCCACTGCTCGAGCACCGTGGTCGTCGTCCCGCTCTGCGTGGCCGTCACTTCGTAGCGGGTGAGGTGTGTGTGGAAGTGGGGCTGCAGCACGACGAGGCGGAAGTCCTTGCCCGCCTTGGGGGGCACATTGGCTGTCCCGTGGATCGTCACGCTCTGGTTCAACCCGACGTTCATCCCGAGGCCGCCGAGAAAGAAGATCGGATCTCCGAGGACCTTGACGTTCGATTTGTCGGTGTAAACGATGTTCGCCCACACTTCTTGGAGAAGCGGGGTCATGCCCGTATTGATGAAGTGGGCTTGCATGACGCCCTGCTGGGTGGCCGGGATTTCGACAGCCAGGCCGTCGTTCTCGGGCGCGCCGTCGAAATTCGAGACGTCGAGCGTCGGCGTCGTGGCACCAAAGAGGTTCCGCGTCTGCGTCCCCTGCTCGCAGGCCGTCGGGCCGGCGTCCACGGTCGTCTCTGTGACGCCGCCGGGCGGCTGCACGTAGAGCAGCATGTGGTGCGAACCAGGTCGCATGCGCGAGTGGTATTGGTTGAAGTAGACGGCGTCGGCGTTGGTCGTCATAAAGAACGTGCACGCCGTCTGCTCGTCGCCAGGCTGCAGGATGTAGTTCGCGACCTCTTCCGTGTTCGTGTAGTCGGACGGGCCGTAGTGGAACTGGGCGCCGTAGGCGGGGTTGGGCGCGGTGATGCACAAGTCGTCGCCCTGGTAACCAGAGTTGATGTTGCCGCACGCTTGGCCGCCCAGCAGCGCCGCGTCGACCTCGGGGCCCGCGTCGGCAGCGGCAGACGAGTCGGCCGGCGAGGAGCTGCAGGCCACGACCGAAGCGGCCACGGCGAGAAGTACACCAGAAACCGTGGTTCCGATGAGCGGGCGTGCCGAAACCCAGCGCGCTCGTGCGTCCTTCGAGCAGGGAGCGGAAGTGTTCATGGAGACCTCTTGGAGCACCTGTGATCGCAAGCATACGAACGCGATCACCCAGGGATCCTGGGCAGACGGTGGGTATTGCGTAGGCTTCGCGTTCCCCGTCCGGAAGAGCAGGTGTCGCACGGGCGCCTACGTCAAAAAGCTCCGTTCATGTCGCAGCGCAGGTGCGCCTTGTGATCCATTCCGGTGCCAGGAGATACAGTAGCGAGGTGACCTTTCTCTTCGGGCGATTCGAGCTTGACGCAAACGCATACAAGCTGCGGCGCGACGGCAACGAGGTCCCGTTGCAGCCGAAGGTCTTTGACGCGATCCGCTATCTCATCGAGCACCACGACCGCGTCGTCCTGAAGGAAGAGCTGCTCGAGGCGCTCTGGCCAGGCGAGCACGTCAACGACACCGCGGTCCCGTGGACGATCAGCCGTGCACGCAAAGTCCTCGGCCAAGGCACCGACGACAAGCACCCGATCGAAACGGTGCGCGGTCGCGGGTACCGGTTCGTCGGGGCCGTCCGGTCGGCAGGCCGCGCCACTGACGCCGCCGCGCTCGCTGCGCCGGCCTCGTCCCGCGTCCAGCTCGTTGGGGTCACGGGGGTTCCGGGGGTGCCTAGCGATCCGTTCGTCGGCAGGGCGGACGCCATGGAGCGACTGACGGCGGCCCTGCATGGCGCGGGGACGGGTCGGGGCCGTCTCTGCCTCCTCTCGGGCGACGCTGGCATCGGCAAAACGCGCTGCGTCAACGAGCTGTCGACCGTCGCCAAGGCGCTCAAGCTGAGCGTCTGGACGGGACGCTGCCTCGAAGGCGGGCGGACGGCGGCGTTCTGGCCCTGGGTGCAGGTGCTGCGCGATGCCCTTCGCGATGGCGCGCTGGGGCCCGGCCTCGAGATCGAGCTTCGGGCGTTGCTCGATGACCTCATCCCGCGCGCCGATCCTTCCGAGGCGTTGGTTCACGTCCGCGGCGAAGTCGTCGGGGGAGCAAGCACGGCCCCCGCGGCGCGTTTCTGGGTGCTCGAAAAGCTGAGCCGTTTGCTCTTGCACGTGGCCGACGACGCCCCGCGCGTCGTGATCCTCGAAGACGCGCACTGGGCGGACGAGGCCTCGATCGATCTGCTCGTGTTCCTGGCGGCCGAGCTCGCGCACGTGCCGGTGCTCGTCGCCGTGACGGCGCGAAGCACGGCGCCGTCCTCCGAAGCGTGGTCCAAGGCGTCCGCCCGCCTTGGTCCGTGCGAGCGCATCGAGCTCGCCGGGCTGAAGGAGGCCGAGGTCGAGGACTACGTCGCCGAGGTGACGGGGCTAGACCTCCCGCCGGAGATTCATCGAACGGTGTACGCCAAGTGCGGCGGCAACCCGCTGTTTCTCCAGGAGACGGCGCGGCTCATCAGCGCCGTGGCCAGCCGGGGCGGCATAAGCGCCCTCCGCGCCGAGGACATCCGCGTGCCCGGCGTGGCCAAGGACGTCCTGCGCGAGCGCTTGAGCGGCCTTTCGTGGGCCACGTGCGAGGTGCTCGAAGTCGCTTGCGTGGTCGGGCAGGAGTTCGAGCTACCCGTCCTGCAGACGGCCCTCGGCGTGGCGGCCGAGGCCCTGCTCGTCCGCGTCGACGAGGCGATCGCCGCGAGGCTCATCGGCCCTCGGTCGCGGGCAGGCACCTATGCGTTCTCGCACGACACCATCCGCGAGGCCCTCTACGAAGAGCTTTCCACCACGCGGCGCGTCGAGCTGCACTTTCGCGTTGGCGAGGCGCTCGAGGGGCGCAGCGCCGGGGACTTCGGCATCAAGGATCTCGCCTACCATTATTACCACGCCCTTCCACGGTCGGAGCCCGCGCGCGTCGTCCACTACGCGCGTGCGGCGGGCACGGCGGCGATGCGCGGCTTCGCGTACGAAGAGGCGTCGCAGTTCTTCGGATGGGGCATCGAGGCGCAGCGCTTCGAGGGAGACGCCGACGCTCGCAAGCGCTGCGAGATGCTCCTGTCGTACGCCACGGCCGTGCGGATGACCGGCCGCGTGGGCAGGGCGCGCAAGGCCGTGGCCGAGGCCATCGCGATTGCGCGGCAGCAGGGATTGGCCGACCTCCTCCTCGAGGCCGCGAACCGCCTGCGCGCGACCGTCCAGATGGCGCTCATCCCGGACCAACTCGCGCTCGACGCGCTCGAGGACGCCGCCAAGCTGGCGACGAGTGATCAGCGGTCGCTCCGGATCCACGTCCTCGGCAAGCTCGCGTGCATTCCGCCTTACTCGCTGTCCACGGCCCAGAGTCAGGAGCTCAGCGCCCGGGCGGTCGAGCTGGCCCGGGCGAGCGGCGACCCCGACGATCTCGCCGTCGCGCTCACGTCGCGCCTGCACGTGCTCTCGGGGCCCGACCACATCGACGAAGTCCTCCACGTCGCCGACGAGATCATCCGCCTGAATCCGCTGCTCCAGGGCGAGATCCAGCTCACGCGCTACCACGCCCTCCTGCACCGAGGCGACATGCCCGCTGCGGAGGATGCGCTCGAGACGTTCGGCGCCATCGCGCGCGGCTTGAAGCGGCCGGAGGCGCTGTGGCACCTGCAACGGCTGCGTGGCCAGCATGCTCTCGTCTGCGGCGACTACGAGCGGTCCGAGGCGATCGTCAACGACTTGCTCGCGCAGGGTCGGCGCCTGCGCCTCAACTACGTCGAGATGCACCTGGTCCTTCACGCGATCGCGGGTACGTACGATCGGGTCGGGTTGGCCCAGGCCCCGAGCGCCAGCTGGCGGTCGCAGCTGGAATGGGCCTCGGCCATCCCCAGTTTCCAGGCCCACTGGGTGCGGTTCCTGGTCGAGACGGGGCGCCACGACGACGCGCGCAAGGCGCTCGCGGAGCTCGCGCAGGGCGGCTTCGCCAAGCTTACCCGGGACCTCGGGTACCTCAACGCGCTGGCGCACCTCAGCATCGCGGCCGTCGAACTGCACGAGCGCGACCACGCCCAGGCGCTGTACGACTTGATGAAGCCCTACCCCCACCACAACACGCCCAACGGCTTTGCCCATTACCTGGGCTCGACGTCGTACTTCCTCGGGATCCTCGCGCGGTCGCTCGGGTCGATCGGACCGGCGATCCGTCACTTCGAGGACGCCGTCGCGATGAACGACCGGCTCGGTTGCATCCCGCAGCTCGCCCGTACGCAGTTCGCGCTCGCCGACGCGCTGGTCGCCGCCGGGGACGGCTCCGGTCGGGCTCGCGCGCTGCTGGCCACCGCGGGCGACACGGCGAAGCGGCTGCAACTGGGTCCGCTCACGGTGCAGGTCGCTCGGGCCGTCGAGCGGCTCGGCGCGCCGAACGCGCTCCTCAAGGCGCGCTAACGCCGTCGAGAAGTCGAGAAGCGGGCGACCGAAGTCGTCGTCCGTTCTCGGGAGAAAATTCGATTCGAACGCCGGTCGCCGCGGCAGGGCCGAGCGTCTCGCGGAGAGTCCCTGGCAGCGGCTGAGTCCACGATATGACCAGCGTCCGCACAGGTTCGGCCGAGCGGGCGGCAACTACTATCGACTCAGGTGTCGGTTTCGCTGCGTTCCCCGCGAGGGCCGCTGACGACACGGCGCATCGACGCAACTCGAACCGCGCGCTCGATCAGGTGACCCATGCTGCCGCGATACCCCCATGCCGTGCTGACGCGTCACCACTTCTTCGCGGTCTGTCTCCTCGCCATCGGCGCGATCGCCGCGGCCCCGAACGACGCCGACGTGGACGACGGCGGCGCCGGTGCGAGCGACGCCACGATCTCCGCGCCGGACGCCTCGACGGGAGCGACGGGACCGGACGCGACGGTGTCGGCCACGCTCGACGCCGGCGTTGCTGTAGGCGAAGCGTCCGACGACGGATCGGGCGACGACGGGCAAGCCGAAGGGCTCCAGTACGTGACCCCCGACGGAGCGTTGCCGCCCTACGATGCGGGCAACATCTTCGACCTCCTGTGCGTCCCGGACCCGAACGTGGTCGACCTCGACTACGCGGCGTTCACGGCGCCCTACACGGACATGGCGGGCTGCGCGGCCTATAACCCGCTCAACGAGGGTCACGCGGCGCAGCGGGCCTGCTTCTGCAGCAACTGCTTCGCGATGATGCAGCAGTGCGACGCGCTGCCCGGCTGCCAGCAGATCGTGGCGTGCTCGTTCAAGACCGGCTGCGACAGCGCGAACACTTGTTACCTGATCCAGGCCGAATGCGCCGACGTGATCAACCAGTGGGGCGAGAGCAGCGTCTCGACGGGCCTCGCGTTGAACATCCTGAACTGCGGCCAGGCCGCCTCCCCCGCCTGCCCGCAGTGACGCCGGGCGAACATCGAGAGGAATCATGAGCAAGAGATACCCTTGGCTGACGCTCGGGAAGAAGACCGCGCCCGAGCTCCCCTTCGAGTCGCCCCTCTGGCTCGGCAACCACTCCAACGGGGAGTACTACCACCCGCAGACCGAGCGCGAGGCGCGCATGCGCGCCGAGATCCTGCGCCGCGGCGACGAACAGGCGCGGCGCCTCGGCATGGATCGCCGTCAGTTCATGGCAAGCTCGATGGGCATGGCGGTGGCGCTGACGGTCGTCAACGAGACGGGTTGTTCGAAGAGCAATGGAGAGCTCGCGGAGGCCGGTTGTGGCCAGGCGCCGTTCCCGGACGCGGGGACGCCGTACGTGATCCCGCCGACAGCGAGCTGCGAACCCAGCGAGTTTCTCAGCGCGTCCGCCGAGTTCATCTTCGACATCCAGACGCACTGCTTCGACAACGGGCCGTGGCGGACGCAGAACACCGTCTACCCCACGTTCTTGCAGTACTTCGGGAGCTGCGGCGCCGCGAACCCGCTCGATTGCTTCGATCCCGACCACTACGCCGAGCTGATGTTCGTCGACTCCGACACGACGATGACGGTCATCACGTCGTGGCCGGCGGCGACTTGCTTGCCCCAGCGGTCGGTGCTGGGTAACGCGCCTGTCGCGTGCGGGCTGCCGCTCTCGAACGAGGGGATGCGCAACCTTCGCGACTGGATCAACGCTCGAGCGATGTCTCAGCGGTGCATCAACCAGGTGCAGGTGATGCCGAACGACTACCTCGAGTACCAGATCGAGGGCATGTACGCGGCGATGCAGGACACGAACTGGAAGTGCGGCTCGTGGAAAGCGTACCCCGCGTGGGTGTCCGACACGTACCCGTCCGACGGCGGCTACGCGCAGGCGTACTTCATGACCGATCCCATCGGCCGGGCGTTCATCGAGGCGGGGCTCAAGCTCGGCGTGCCGAACTTCGCCATCCACAAGGGGCTGCCGATCCCGGGCTTCGACGTGACGCACAACGAGCCGACGGACATCGGCCCGATCGCCAAGATGTATCCGGAGGCCAACTTCGTCATCTACCACTCGGCCATCAACGCGGGCACCGGTGGGACGGCGGCCTCCGCCGTCCTCCCGCACAACACCGAGACGGTGCCATACGCCACGACGGGAACCGTGACGGGCGTGAACATGCTCATCCGGTCGCTGCTCGAAAACGGAATCATCCAGGACCCGGACGTCACCGGCAAGCCCGTGTCGCCATGCAACGTCTACGCGGAGATGGGGAGCGCGTGGAGCCAGGTGATGATGGACTCCAACTCGTCGCAGCATTACATCGGCAAGCTCCTCAAGTACCTCGGTCCGAACAACATCTGCTGGGGCACGGACTGCGTGCTGACGGGCAGTCCCGCGAGCCAGATCGCCGCGTTCAAGGCCTTCAGCATCACGCAGCCGTACCGGGACATGTACGGCTATCCGGCGCTCACGGACGCCATCAAGCAGCAGATTTTCGGGCTCAACGCGGCGCGCCTCTATCACGTGGATCCGACGCTCGCGCGCTGTCAGGTCAACGCGAACACGTTCACCATGATGAAGCGCCAGATCGACGACGAGATCGGGCCGAACCGCTGGGCGGTCAAGCCGCCGCTCGGCCCGCGCAACCTGCAAGAGTACTTCGCGCACGCGAAGTACATGCGCTCCAAGGGCCTCCCCGGTTAGCCGGGCGCTACGGCGGATGGCGCGGTCCTCGACCCTTGCGCGCCGCTTGGGTCAAGTGGCGTCGGCTGTCGCCTGCGCGAGCGCCGTCGCCTGCTCCGGGGCTGCGGCGAGACCCGAGATGACCGGAGCGTCGACGCTCGATGCGTCCGACGACGCCGCGGCTCCCACGTACGCGCCGACGTTCACCGCGGTCTACGACGAGATCCTGCAGCCAACCTGCGCCGGGGTGTTCTGTCACGGCGCGGCGGAGACCGGGTCGCTGTCGATGGCGACGAAGGCCGCCGCGTACGGGGGCTCCGTCAACGTGACGGCGCACGGGCCCGATTGCGGTGACGCGGGCTTGGTGATCGTCGATCCCGGCGATCCCGACGCTAGCCTCCTCTACCGCAAGGTGACGAGCCCCCCATGCGGCAGCAAGATGCCGCCGGAGTACGTGCCGTACCTCGACGCCCGCCAGACCGCGCAGATCGCCGAGTGGATCACCCTGGGCGCCCAGGACGACTGAAGAACGCATGCCATAACCGCGCGATCCCTTCGCGATTTCGCCGTCGGGGGCGTCACCGGACGTGAGTCCGGCTCCTCGCCCCGCCGGCGAACTCGCTCGGTCTCGCGCGGTTCTGGCACGCGTTCTTTCCCGTCGCACTAGAGCAACCGTCCATTGAGTGAAGCGACTCGCCGTGAGGAGGTTGCTCTAAGGCGGAGGGCCTGCCGCCTGCGGGCAGGCCTGGCAAGTCGAGAAGATGCCGCCGCACGCGCCGCTGCAGCAGTCGCCGTCGGTGTTGCAGTCTTGCCCCTCGGCGAGGCACGGCGCCGAGCACACGGGGATCCCTTGCGAGTCCGGCGTGCACGTCCCGCGGCAGCAGTCGACGTCGGCGGTGCAAGGGCTGGACGTCTCGCGGCAATTGCCGGGGCCCAGATCGCAGCGCCCGATCGCGACGTCGCACACGCTGGAGCAACACGCGCCCGAGGCGTCGGCGCCGCAGCCCTCGCCGCTCGGCAGGCAAGGCGTCGGCGGCATCGCGCAGCGGCCGCCGTTGCACCATCCCGAGCAGCAGTTGCCGTCCTCGGCGCACGCGCTCCCCACGACGCTGCACAGCGAGCCTCCGCACTGGCCGCCGTTGCAGGCGAGCGCGCAGCAGTCCTGCGCGTCGTCGCACGAAGAGCCGTCGGGCTTGCAGAACGGGCCGCAAGAAAGGGAGCCGCGCGGCGTGGGGTCGCATCGCTCGCTGCAGCACTCGGTCCTGCTCGCGCACAGGGCTCCTGGGGCCGCGCAGGTGCCCGACGGAAGGCAGTAGCCGTCTTCGCATCGCGGCAAACAGCAGTCGCTGTCGGCGCGGCATGGAGCCCCGACGGCGCGGCACGCGGGCGCGCCGCCCTCGCCGGTGGCGCAAGGGGCGCTGTCGACGGCGCTGCTGTCCGCGTCTGTCGTCGAGCTGTCGACGACGGAGCTCTCCAGAGAGGTCTCTTTGGTCGACGCGTCGCCCGGGGGCGGGCCGCCGAAGTCGACGTCCTCGCCGCAGGCCGCGGCGACTACGGCCACGACGAGCGCGGCGATCCCGCGAGCAAACCTGCCCGAGGTCATCCTAGTCGACCTCCACGGACAGGCGGAGGCCGAGGACCAGGGCCACCGGGGGCTCGTCGAAGACGCGCTGTCCGTCGATCGAATACCGCTGAAAGCGCAGGAGCGCGGCGGCATCGGCGACGAGGCCAAGGTTGACGCGCGCCCAGGCCGTGAAGTCGACGATCCCACCGAGGTCGAGGGCGGGGTTGGCGCGGAAGGCGTGAACCGAACTGCCTGCGGCCGGCTGCTCGGAGAACGAGGTGAGGACGAGCTCGGGCCCTCCCCGCAGCTCGAACGAGAGCCACCGCCCCGCCGGCTCGCGGAGCCGCGCGGTCAGGTCGAGCGCGCCCTGACGATACTCGCCCTGGGACGCGCCGCTGCCGACGGTCAACCCGGTGCCGCCTTTGACGTCGATTCCCCAGCCGAGGTGCCCGTGCGATAGCGGGGGCCAGAAGCTCAGTCCGAGCTGCGCCCACGGCTCTGCCGGGGCACCCGAGCCCGTCGGCGTGTGGGCGCCGACGGAGGTCTCGAAGCGCCACGCGGCATGAGCTGCCTGGGTCTCGGGTCCTGCCGCGGGCGCCTCGATGCGCGGCGGGGCGGCGGCAATGGGAGCAGGCTCCTCGCTCGCGGGTCGCGATGTGCCCGCCTGCGCAGACGCCGTCACGTCCTCCGTTGCCGGCTGCGTGAACTGCGATACGAGGGGACTCGAGCGCAGGATCGTCTTGACCGACAGCGCCACCGCCGCGGCGGCCGCGGCGTCGAACGGCGGCGACACCGTCAGCCGGCGCACGACGAGCTGCTGACTCGCCCCATCGTAGACCCAGAGCGAGCCCCGCTCGCCCGCACGCGTCGCCGGCGCGATCCACACGACGACGTCGGCGTTCTGGTCCGTGGCGATGGCTCGTGCGCCTACGGACGCCGTCTCGAGGTCCCCGGTGGGGGTGGGTCCTGTGGCGGGAATGACGCCGAGCTGCCAGGGCGAGAGCGCGATCGTGAGGGCCCTCGCGATGGGCGGGTCCGCGTCGAGGAGCGCTACCCGCCTCTCTTGCCCCTCGGCGGCCGTGGCGGTCGCGAGCGCTGCAAGCTGGCCGAGGAGCAGAGTTCCCCCGAGGACGCGCCGCGCCCCCAGACCGTGTTGCTTTCGCCGCTGCACGCCGACTCCCCATCGTGGAGCCTACCGCATGCGATTGAGGAGCTCCCGGGCGTCGTTCGCGTTGGCCCCGTCCGGGTACAGGCTCACGTACTGCAGAAGAAGCCGTCTCGACTCTTCGCGGTTTCCGCGGTCCGCGTCGAGCCGTCCCGCCGCGAAGAGCGCGTTCTGGCCCCATCGGCCTCCGTGTCGCGCGAGATCGCGGTACTGCGCCAGCGCGGCGTCGGGGTCGACGGCCTCGAGGCGGCTTGCCGCTTCGTAACGGGCGCGAGCGGTCTTTACCGCGGGAGCGAGCGTGGGCGTGTTCGCGGGGGCGATGGCGGGGGCGGGCGAGGGGGCCGGCGGCGTGGGGGCGGGGTCGGCGTCGGCGTCGGCGTTGGCGTCGGGTTCGACGACGGGCCAGTGGGAGCCGGCTCCGACGAGCCATCGGCCGTCGCCATTGCTCACCTCGACCTGACCATGTTGCACGTCGACCGTCGCCTTCGCCCCGGCTCGCGTGACGACGAAGTGGGTGCCGATGACCTTCACCTCGACGGAGCCGGCCTGCACCATGAAGGGCGGCCGGCCATGCCGCGGCGTCACCTCGCACTCCACCCGGCCGCGGTCGACGACGACCATGACGCCGCGCGCGTCGTCGCCCGCAAGGCGGACGGAGGAGTCGGGTCCCACGTCGACCGTCGATTCGCCGAACTCGACGTGCGAGCCGTTCGCCGCCGTCTCCACGCGCGTCGGCGCGGGCGGCGCGGGCTGCGCCAGCACGCGCAACGTCAGGGCTCCGAGGAGCGAGGCCAGCGCCCCCGCGAGGACGAGGCCCCCGCCGCCGCGCACCCACGTCCACGCCCGTGATGTCTCGTCCCGCGCAGAGGGCCGCGCAGGCCATTCTGTCCCCACCGTGTCGAGCACCGCGCGCTCGATCCGCGTCCAGCGCGCCTCCGGGAGGGGCTCGACGTCGATCTTCCTGCCGAGGGATCGGGGAGCTGGGGTCATCGCGATTCAGCTCCGTCCCCCGGGGTCGGCCGTTCCGCCCGGACAAGCAGCAAGTCGCGGAGCAGCGGATCGCGCCGTGCGGCTCGTTCGAGCGCGCGCCACGTCCGCCAGATACGTACCTTGGTCGCGACGACCGAAGCGTTCGTCGCCAGGGCGACGTCCTTGATGAGCCGCCCGTCGACCACGTGCAGGGCAAAGGCGATCCGCTGCGCCGCCGGCACCCGATCGAGGGCCGAATAGAGGTGCGCGGCTGCCTCCCGTGTCATGGCTCGCTCGTCGGCCGCGAGGTCGTTGCCCTTCGGCTCGGGGACGAGCGACAGGTGCACGGTGTCGACCCGGCGCTTCGTCAGGTGCGCGTAAGCGACGCGCACGGTGATGCGGTCGATCCACGTCCCCAGGCTCGCCTCGCCGCGAAACGTCGAGACCGAGCGAAAGACCTCGATGAACGCGTCCTGCAGCAGGTCGTCGATGTCCGCGTTCGATCCGAGGATGCGGTAGAGCGTCCCGTGCACGCGCCGCCGCTCCCGCAGAAAGAGGTCGCGCTGCGCCGAACGATCCCCGATGGCGCAGCGCCGGGCGAGCGCCACGTCGTCCACCCGGACGTGCGGCGTACCAGGGCGCCAGGCGGCGTTCGGGGTCACGGCAGTATGGTGCGACCGCACAATCGGAAGGTTACGCCCTTTCGAGGGGTGGGAGCTGGTTGAGCCCGATAATTGCTGGGGAGGCTCCGGTCGGTCCCACTGTCCAGGGTCCCCGGAGGTAATTCAATGTCAGCCTTGAGGAACGTCCTTGCCACGTCCGTCGTCCTTGCCGTCGCTTGTGGAGGCTCGGCGGCGAACAACGTGACGGCGGGCGATGGGGGCGGCGTCGGTGTGTCGGACGGCTCGCTCTCGAGCTCCTCTGGATCCAGCTCGGGGTCGACCGACAGCGGGGGCGGGGACGACAGCGGCCTCGTGGAGGTCGACGACAGCGGCTACATCCCCATCCCGGGCGGCGATGACGCCAGCGAGGACGAGGAGGCCGGATCGTCGTCCGGCGGATCCTCGTCCTCTTCGGGGGGCGCGAGCGTCGAGGCGGGGATTGGGGTCACCTCGCCGCCGCACGGCACCGACGGCGGCGCGTTCCAGATCGAGTGCGGCGCAACGCCGTGCAACTCGATGTCCCAGGTGTGCTGCGCGAGCGCGCTCGGCCGGATGTGCACGTTGGCAGGCGATTGTGCCGGGGATTCGCTGGCCTGCTCTGGCACCAACAGCTGCGCGAGCGGTGTCTGCTGCGAGAGCATCTCCGAAGGCGGCCGCACTCTCCGGACGGAATGCAGGGCCGTGTGCCCCGTGGGCTCGCCCCAGCTTTGCACGACCGACGCCGACTGTACGAAGGCGAACCAGTACTGCCACAAGTACGGCAGCTATGCCGTGTGCGAGCGCCTGCCGGCCGCCCTGCGCGATCAGTGAGAACGCGCGCGCGGTCTACGCGGACTGGACGTGAGCGGCGTACGCCTTGGGATCCAGGAGGGCGCTCGTGGCCTTCGGGTCCTGGGGCTGGATGGCGATCATCCAGGCCTTGCCGTAGCAGTCTTCGTTCACGAGCTCGGGGTGCGTCGCGAGGTCGCCGTTGATGCGGACCACCTTGCCGGCCACGGGGGCGTAGAGATCGCTCAGCGTCTTGACGCTCTCGATCGTCCCGAAGGCCTTGCCGGCGGTCAACGTGTCGCCGACCTTCACGTCGAGGTTGACGAGGGTGACGTCGCCCAGCTGTTCGACCGCGAACGCCGTGATGCCGACGGTGACCTCGCTCGGCCCGGGGCGCACCCACTCGTGATCCTTCGTGTAGAGCAGATCCGCCGGAATCTCGCCGCTCATCGCGTTCTCCTTTACGTCGCGCGCCGCTTGTAGAACGGCGTCGGGACGACCACTGCCTCGACGTTCTTGCCGCGGCAGTCGACGAAGAACGTCGTCCCGACCGCGGTCATCGCACTCGGCAAATACCCGAGGCCGATGTTCTTGCCAACCGTCGGCGCAGGGCTGCCGCTCGTGCAGATGCCGACCTCGCTGCCGGCGAGGTCGCGCAGCGGGTAGCCGTGGCGGGCGATCCCCCGGCCGGTGACCTCGAATCCCACGAGCTTGCGCGCGAGGGGGGCGCTCTTGATCTTCTGCAGCGCATCGCGGCCGACGAAGTCGCCCTTGTCGAGCTTGACCACCCACGCGAGGCCCGCCTCGAGGGGGTTCGTCGTCTCGTCGATGTCGTTGCCGTAGAGCGAGAGGCGCGGCTCGAGCCGCAGCGTGTCGCGCGCGCCCAGGCCGATGGCTTTGATCCCGATCGGTTGGCCGGCGGCGAAGAGGGCGCGCCACACAATCGGTGCGTCGTTCCAGGGGCAGAAGATCTCGACGCCGTCCTCGCCCGTGTAGCCCGTCCGCGCCACGGTGCAGCGGACCCCCGCGAGCGTCGTATCCCGGAACGTGAACGACTTGAGCGCCGACAGCGCGGCGCCTTCGGGGCCCGCTGCGGCCAGGACATCGAACGCGCGCGGTCCTTGAAGCGCGATGAGGGCCGTCGCGTCGCTCTGGTCTTCGAAGTCGCAGTGGTCTTTGGCGGCGCGGGCGAAGTGCGCGCTCATCTTGGCGCGGTTGGATGCATTGCAGACGACGAGCCAGTCGATCGCGCTCCGGCGGTACACGATCAAGTCGTCGAGGATGGTGCCCGACTCGTTGCAGGCGCACGTGTACATCGCCTGCCCGTCGACGAGCTTCTTGGCGTCGTTCGTCACGAGGTAGTCGACGACGTGGCTCGCGTGGTCGCCCCGCAGGCGGAGCTCGCCCATGTGGCTGACGTCGAAGGCGCCCGCCGCGGTCCGGACGGTGACGTGCTCGTCGACGATCCCGGTGTACTGCACGGGCATCTCCCAGCCGGCGAACGGGACCATGCGCGCGCCGAGCTTGACGTGCTCTTCGTACAGCGAAGTCCGCCTCGGGGGTGAGTCGATCATCGGACGAGCCAACCTAGAAGACGCCGAGTCGGATGGCCAGGGTTTGCGGCTTGGCGGCCACCCTTACGACGGCGCCTCCGCCGGCGCGACGGCCGCGGGGCGCGGGTGGGTGAAGGCGACGAGGCGCTCGCGCACGTTGCATCGCAGGTCCCAGAGTTTGTGGGCGTTGGCGGCCGAGACGAGGGCACGCAAGGTCACGGTCGCGGCGTCGGCGGCGGTGACCTGCATGGAGCACATGGCCTTGTCCCAGAGGGGGTCGGCGTGGCAGATGCGCTCGAGCTCGGCCCGGACGGCGCTGACGTTCGTGTCGGCCGGCGCCTGGATGAGGACGGCCCCGACGAGGTCGCTCGTCGTGCGGGTCCAGTTCTCGAACGGCTTTTGGAGAAAGTACGTGATGGGCAGCACGAGGCGCCGCTTGTTCCACAGACGGACCACGACGTACGTCAGGTTGATCTCCTCGATGTCCCCGAACTGGCCCTCGACGACGACCTGGTCTCCCATGCGCACGGGCTGCGCGAACGAGAACTGGATGCCGCCGATGATCGCCGCGAGCGACTGCTGCGCCGCGAAGCCGAGCGCCACGCCCAGGACCCCGGCCGACGCGAGGAGCGACACGCCGACGTTGCGCACGAAGGAGAACTGCAAGAGGACGGTCGCCACGCAGACGAAGGCGATGAGCACGCTCGCCACACGTCGGAGAAGGATGGCCTGCGTGCGCATCTGACGGCCGCGCAGCGGGTCGTAGCCCTCGCGGCTGGCGCGCTCGTCGAGCAGCTGCGTCAGCGCCGTCAGGCCGTTCAGGAGGAGCCATCCGACGCCGAGGACGAGCACCGTGCGCGTCAGGTGCTCGAGCGTCGTCAAGACCGACGTCGAGAGCTGGAGCAACTCGAGCAGGAGCCGGTACGCGATCGCGCCGAGCACGGTTCGCAGCGGCCGGCGCGCCGACCTCACCAGCGCGTCGTCCACCTTGCTGGGCGACCGGAGGGCCAGGTACGCCGCCACGCGAACGACCAGCGCCGCCAGCAGGCGCGCCCCGGCGTACGCGACGAAGAGCGCGAGGACGACCCCGATCCACTGCCACAGCTCGTTGCCGAGGAACGTGATGCGCGTCAAGACGACCGGGATGCGCACGCCGATGGGCCGCGGCCCGTAGGCGGCGTCGACCACGGGAATGAGCTGGACGGTATGCGCCGAGATGAGCCACCGATCGAAGCCGTCGGTGAAGCGCACGCGCTGCACTTGGATGGGGACGGGCTCTTCGCCGGCGAAGAGGGTGTCGGCGAGCACCGTGTCGGGTGGCTTCATGTTCGGCGCCCCGGCCGGATCGTCGGGGACCTTCGACAGATCGAGCGTGGCGTCGCGCTCGAGCACGTAGCCGAGCTTGCGTGCGAGCTCGGGACCTCGCTCGTCGCGGTCGTTCGGGGCGAGGGAGCGCAGGTCGAGGTACCCCGCCGCGAACCGGAAGTGACCGTCCCGCGATTCCCTCAGGAACCCTTCCAACGTGCGGCGCGGCGTCTGCCGGTCGAGCGTGTCCTCCTCCGCCGCGGTCAGGGGCACGGCCGACGCCGGTGACGAGCGGCCGAGCACGAGGCACACGACGGCCCCCGCGCAGAGGGCGAGGCGAACCAAGGATCTCCAGCGGGGGCGGTTCCAGCGGCGGCGACGCATCGGCGAGTCAGCTAGCGCGGAGATGGGGCTCGCGCGACGCGGCTAGCGCAGGCCGGGGAGGCCGGGGAACGTCCGCGTACCGATCTCGGCCAGCGCGTCGCAACGCGGGCCCTTGGTCGTGGCGTGCTCCGTCGGGTCGGCGTGGGAGTCGAAGCACCGCCACGCGGAGGTCTCGGACCGGACGACGAGCACGTCGTCGGCCATGACGCCGTACTTGGGGTCGTCGGGCTCCCACACACCGCTCTGCGTCGACATGGGCACGATCGCCGGCCCGGGCGGAGGTGGCCGAAGCAAGCTGCGCCCGAGGAGGCGCCGCGCGAAGGGAAAGCCCGGCCTCGCGTCGAGGGCGCCCACGAGGTCGAGCACGGTCGCGTTGACGTCGCGGGTGAACGTGCGGCGGTCGTGCCACGCCGCGAGGGCGCGTCGTTGCTCGCCGTCGATGGCCGCCGGGCCGGCCAGCAGCCACCCCGGCGTGCGGACCTGTTCGTCGTACAGCGACGTCAGATGGTAGAGGCCGCCGTGCTCGCGGAACTCTTCGCCGTGGTCGGACACGAAGAGCAACGCCGTGTCGTCCCAGCCCGGCAGCGCGCGCAGCTTGCGGAGGAAATCGGACACCGTCCGCTCCTGCATCAGGACCGAGTTCCGGTAGTGGTTGTGCAGCTTGGCGACGCCCGCCCAGGGGGACGCGTCGTGGGGCGTGAAGGTCTGAAGCTCGGGGTCGACCCGGTAGGGCCAGTGCGTATTCGACAGGTGCATGACGGCGAAGTACGGGGCATCCGTCCGCGCCTGCACGAACTGCAGCGTGCGGGCCGTCGCGTTCTCGTCCGGTGCGCCGAGGTGCGGGTCGCCAGCGCCTCCGAGATCCGCGGCGCTGACGAGCACGTCGATGTCCGCCCGCTCGAGGAACGCGCCGAAGTCCTCGTAGCGCAGGTTCTGCGAGCCGATGTACGCCGTGCGGTAGCCCATCGCGTGCGCCACTTCCCACAAGACGGCCGCGTGGTGCATCGTCGCGAAGTCGGCGTCGGGTCCGAGCCCCGTCCAGAGCATCGCGCACGACGACAGAGTCCCGGAGGATTGCGTCGTCATGCGCCCGAGCGGTGCCCGGTCTTGCGCGACCTCGTCGAGGAAGCGGGCCGCGCAGTCGGGCGGCGGGTTCGAGCAGAACGCGTCGGCGCGTACGCTCTCGGTGATGACCAGGAGCACGTTCGGCCGGTGCGCGGGGGGCGTCAGCGCCGGGAGGGGCTCCGGCTGTCGCAGCGAGATGCCGCGTCGCACCCACCCCTTGTGCGTCACGGCGTCGCGCAGCGCGTGCACGGCACCGTGGATGAAGCAGGTATCGGGCGGCGCCGCTTGCAAGGACCGCGACTCGACGAAGTCCAGCCAGAAGCAAATCGCCGCGGCCGAGAAGCCGGCCAGCGGGAGGACCGGCAAGGCGCGCCGCATGGGCTCTGAAGCGGCGCGCGACGCCATGACCACTCCCGCGGTCACGGCCGCACCGACGGCGCCCATCACCACGATCGATCCGCCCCAAGCGTGGAGCCACGAGCCCAGCGTGCCGCGGAGCGCGATGCCGAGGCGCACCGTGTCGCGCGCCATGTACGAGTCGAAGACGTGGAAGTAGAGGGCCTGACCCGCGAAGCAAAAGACGGCCAGCGGGAAGACGAACAGCGCGAAGAAGGCGCCGAGCCCCGCGCGTGGTGCGGCGCCGGGCCGGCCGTAGAGATACGACGCGAGCCAGATCGGCCCACCCCAGAACCCCGCGGACGCGAGCGACGACCCGAAGTAGTTCAGCCACTGCAAGGGCTCGAACGCGAAGAGCGACCGCGGCCGGAGCGCCGCGTCCATCGCGATCGCCAGGAGCGTCGGCGAGACGTAGAAGAGGATGAACCGCGGGCGATCCCCGAAGATCGCCTCGACGACGCGGCCCAGTCGCGACACCCCTCAGTCCGCGTACGCTTCGATGGGGGGGCAGGTGCAGACGAGGTTGCGGTCGCCGTAGGCGTTGTTGATGCGCCCGACGAAGGGCCAGAACTTCCACCCCCGCACCCACGGCAGGGGAAAGGCAGCCTGCTCGCGCGAGTACGCATGTGCCCACGAGTCGGACGCAACCGCGTCGCTCGTGTGGGGGGCGTGCTTGAGCGGGTTGTCGTCGCGAGACGACTGCCCCTCTTCGATCGCGCGGATCTCTCCGCGGATGGCGATCATGGCGTCGCAGAAGCGATCGAGCTCGCCCTTGGGTTCGCTCTCGGTCGGCTCGACCATCAGCGTTCCGGCGATCGGAAAGCTCATCGTCGGCGCGTGGAAGCCGAAGTCCATCAGCCGCTTGGCGATGTCGTCGACCTCGATCCCCGCGGAGCGCTTGACCGAGCGGGTGTCGAGGATGCATTCGTGCGCGACGCGCCCGCGCTTGCCTCGATAGAACACGGGGAAGTGGGCGTGGAGGCGCTCGGCGACGTAGTTCGCGCTGAGGATGGCGACTTCGCTCGCGCGCTTCAGACCCGCGGGCCCCATCATCGCGATGTAAGCCCACGAGATGAGCAGGATGCTGGCGCTGCCGAAGGGCGCCGCGCTGACGGGCCCGATCGTCTCGGCGCCGCCGACGGGAATCACCGGGTGACCGGGGAGGAACTTGGCCAGGTGCTGCGCGACGCCGATCGGGCCCATGCCCGGGCCGCCGCCGCCGTGCGGGATGCAGAATGTCTTGTGCAGGTTGACGTGGCACACGTCGGCGCCGACGTCGGCCGGGCGGCAAAGGCCCACCTGGGCGTTGAGGTTGGCGCCGTCGAGGTACACCTGCCCGCCGTGCGCGTGGACGATCGCGCAGATCCGCTGGATCTCCTCCTCGAAGACGCCATACGTCGAGGGGTAGGTGACCATGATGGCGGCGAGCTCGCTCGCGTGCGCGGCGGCCTTGGCCTCGAGGTCCTCGAGGTCGACGTAGCCCTTCTCGTCGCACGCCACGACGACGACCCGCATCCCGGCCATCGCGGCGGAGGCGGGGTTCGTGCCGTGCGCGCTGGCCGGGATGAGGCACACGTCGCGCTTGGCGTCGCCCCGGCTCTCGTGGTGCTTGCGGATGACGAGCAAGCCCGCGAGCTCGCCGGCGGCGCCCGAGTTGGGCTGCAGGCTGACAGCCGGAAAGCCGGTGATCTCGCCCAGCATGGCCTCGAGCTGCTTGATGATCGTGTGGTAGCCCTGCGCCTGCTCGATCGGCGCGAACGGGTGCATGCGGCCAAAGCGTGCCCACGTGACCGGCATCATCTCCGCCGTCGCGTTGAGCTTCATCGTGCAGGAGCCGAGCGGGATCATCGAGTGCGCGAGCGAGAGGTCGCGCGCCTCGAGCGAGCGCATGTAGCGCAGCATCTCCGTCTCGGAGTGATGCGTATTGAAGACGGGGTGGGTCAGGTAGGCGCTCGTCCGCTCGAGCCCCGCGATCGCGGGGGTGGCCTCGAGCGCCAGCGCGGCGCAGCCCGCGTCGTCGGCGTTCGAAGGGCGACCGCCCTCGTCCGCAGGACGGGCGCCCTCGTCCGCCGGACGGCCGCCACGACGGAGGATCGCGAGGAGCGCGTCGACGTCGGCCGGGCCGCACGTCTCGTCGAGCGCGATGCCGACCGATGTGTCGTCGAAGCGCCGGAGGTTGATCTTGCGCGCCCGCGCCGCTTGCAGCAGGCTCGCGATCTGCGTCCGGTCGCCCTCGATCCGGACGGTGTCGAAGAAGCGGTCGTGGGCGACGCGGAGGCCCAGCTTGCGCGCGCCGTGCGCGAGGACCGCGGTGAAGCCGTGGACGCGCTCCGCGATGCGGCGGATCCCGCGCGGTCCGTGGTAGACGGCGTACATGCTGGCCACGATGGCGAGCAGCGCCTGCGCGGTGCACACGTTGCTCGTCGCCTTCTCGCGGCGAATATGCTGCTCGCGCGTCTGGAGGGCCATGCGCAGGGCCGGCTTGCCGTGGGCATCGATGCTGACGCCGATGACGCGACCCGGCAGCTTGCGGACGTGCTCGGCCTTGCAGGCGAAGAAGGCGGCGTGCGGCCCGCCATAACCGAGCGGGACGCCAAACCTCTGCGCGCTGCCGACCGCGATATCGGCCCCCATCTCGCCGGGGGGGACGAGCAGGGCCAGGGCGAGCAGATCGCACGCCATGGCGACCATCGCGCCTTGCGCGTGAGCGCGCGCGATGACTTCGCGCCAGTCCGTCGCCGCGCCGTCGGTCGCCGGGTACTGGAGAAGGACGCCGAAGTATTTGCTCTTGCCGGGGCTGTCGGCCTCGATGGCGCGCGCGACATCGGCCACGACGATCTCGATCCCGTGCGCGATCGCCCGCGTGCGCAGGACCTCGATCGTCTGTGGATGGCAGCCGTCCGAGAGCAGGACGGCGCGCCGATCGTCCGCGGCGCGGAACGACTCCATCATGTGCATCGCCTCGGCGGCGGCCGTGGCCTCGTCGAGCAGCGACGCGTTGGCGACGGGCAGCGCCGTCAGGTCGGTGACGAGCGTCTGAAAGTTGAGCAGCGCCTCGAGACGGCCCTGCGAGATCTCCGCTTGGTAGGGGGTGTACTGCGTGTACCAGCCCGGGTTCTCGAGCACGTTGCGCAGGACGACCGGCGGGGTGACGCAGTCGGAGTACCCCATCCCGATGAAGCTCCGCCAGATCTCGTTTTTGGCTGCGATCTCGTGCGCGGCCTCGAGGAGCTCGTGCTCCGTCTTGGCGGCAGGCAGCGCGAGCGGGCGGCGCAGGCGGATCGAGCTCGGGACCGTCTGGTCGATGAGCTCGTCGAGCGACGCGGCCCGTACGACGCGGAGCATCTCGGCGACGTCGGCCTCGTCGGGCCCGATGTGGCGATGGACGAAAGTGTCACCAGGTTGCAGAAAAGATTCGATGGGCGACGGCATGCCTTCAGCTGACGTGTGTACCGCCCCCAAGGCGGCTCCGCTAGAGCGGCGCACGCGGCAGGCCTTCTGGATTTCGCGGGTGTCGTATAGTAATCAGCTCAGGCTTCGCTCTGACGGAGCCAAGGAGATTTCGCGACCATGTCCCGTTACCGATTCACGTCCGAGTCCGTGACCGAAGGTCACCCGGACAAGCTCTGCGATCAGGTTTCTGACGCGATCCTCGACGCCATCCTCGCGCAGGACCCGACGGCGCGCGTGGCCTGCGAGTCGCTGGCCAAGACGGGCATGGTCATCGTCGCCGGCGAGATCACGACGACGGCGAAGCTCGACTACCCGCAGATCGTCCGCGAGACGGTGAAGGACATTGGTTACGTCGGCTCGGAGATGGGCTTCGACTCGGCCTCCTGCGCGGTCCTCACCGCCATCGAGCGGCAGAGCCCCGACATCGCCCAGGGCGTCAACGAGGGCGACGGCCTCCACAAGGAGCAGGGCGCGGGCGATCAGGGTCTCATGTTCGGTTACGCCACCGACGAGACGCCCGAGCTCATGCCGGCGCCGATCCAGTACGCGCACACCCTCGCGCGTCAGCTGGCGGCCGTTCGCAAGAAGAAGAGCGTCGACTTCCTCCGCCCCGACGGTAAGACCCAGGTCACGCTCGAGTACGAGAACGACGTCCCCGTCCGCATCGACGCCATCGTCGTCTCCACGCAGCACGACGAGAAGGTGAAGTTCAAGCAGCTCCGCGAAGCCGTGATGGAGCTCGTCATCGAGAAGGCCCTGCCCAAGCGGCTCATCGACAAGGCCACCAAGATCCACGTCAACCCGACGGGTCGCTTCGTCATCGGCGGGCCGCTGGGGGATTGCGGGCTCACCGGGCGCAAGATCATCGTCGATTCGTACGGCGGGATGGGGCGGCACGGCGGGGGCGCGTTCAGCGGAAAGGACCCGAGCAAGGTCGATCGCAGCGCCTGCTACTACGCGCGGTTCATCGCGAAGAACGTCGTCGCCTCGGGCGTGGCAAAGCGCTGCGAAGTGCAGGTCGCCTACGCCATCGGCGTCGCGCGCCCCGTCGGGGTCCACGTCAACACGTTCGGGACGGGCAAGATCTCCGACGAGGTCCTCGAGAAGTACATCCTGGCCAACTTCGACATGCGGCCCAAGGCGCTGATCGACGAGCTTGATCTCCTCGCCCCGATCTACAAGCCGACGGCGGCTTACGGCCACTTCGGCCGCCCGGAGTTCGCCTGGGAAAAGACGAACCGCGCAGCCAAGATCGCCGACGACCTGCTGCGCAGCCCCGCCAAGGGCACGCGCACCAACGGCCAGTCCAAGAAGCGCGCCCAAGAACTCGCCTCGTAGGCTGAGTTCTCGCGAACGCAGGCGTTCTCGCCGCCCGGTGCCTATCTCAGGCCGGGCGGCTCGAGCGACGCTTGGCCATCGGGGTGTGCTCGACGGTTTGCTGCAATTCGTCGGGAGGGGCCCAGACGAAGCCGCAGGACGGGCACGCGACTTCTCGCGCTCGCGCGTCCGGTCGTGGCACGGCAACGAAGCACGCAGGACATTGCACTTCGTCCCCGATCATCTGCTGAGGATAGCGCGCCCGTCCCCGGGAATCGAACGGATCCTCGGACGGAAGAGGTTCAGCCTACGTCGCGCTGCGCCATACCGGGCGGCGCCGTGAGAGGCGGCGGAGCGCGCGTCACGACATCGGCGACCGTCAGCGACAGAAGCAGAACGATGAGCGCCAGCCCGGAGGCAAACGCGAAGCGCACGGAGGCCCTCTCGGCCCCGATTTCCATGAAAAACGTGGCCACGAGCGCAGCCTTGGCCACGGCGATGGCCAGCGCGACCCCATAGCCGAACGCCCCGATGTTCACGAAACGAAAGGCAAAGCTTGCGCCTGCGAGAGCCAGGAGGGAGAGCAGGGTGACTAGGAGCGCCTGCGGCGACGTACCTCGAACCTCTGCCTTCATCGGACATTTCCGGGAACGAGGTAGAAGAGCGGCCAGAGGAAAATCCACACGAGATCGACGAGGTGCCAGTAGACGGCGCCCAGGGCGAGCGGGTGGGGCGCGTAAGGCGTGACGGAGCCTCGCAGCACGCGGGCGGCGAGCCAGGCCAAGATGCCCATTCCGACGGTCACGTGGATCGCGTGCAGCCCGGTCATGCAGAAGTAGAGCGTGTAGAAGATCTTCGTCCCCGGGTCGGGGTGCTGCACGAAGAAGTCGCCGGCGCCGCCCGGAAAGATCCCTTCGCGGAAGTGATGGAGGTACTCGGCCGTCTTGATCGCGAGAAAGCAACCGCCGAAAAGGACGGTCAGCGCCGTGAGGCCGGCTGCCGCCCGTGCCCGGCCGTTCCTCAGCGCGTGAACACCGAGCGCGACCGTGTAGCTGCTGACGAGCAGCACGGCCGTGTTCACCGTCCCGTAGGCGAGCGTGTTCGTCTCGACGCCGACGCCGAAGCCCCGGGGATGCTCTACCCGGTATGCCGCGTAAAGCACGAAGAAGCCGGCGAAGAACAGGAACTCGCTCGCGACGAAGACCCACATCCCCAGGGACGCGGCGTGCGCCTGCTTCTCGAGACTCTCGAAGTCGGCGGAGGCGTCAGACACGAAGCGGCTCCGGGGGCACGTCGTAGTCGTAGGGGCCAAGCGGGAAGTTGGGCTCGCTCGCGAAGTTCTCCTTCGGCGGAGGGGACTCGACGTACCACTCGTAGCTGCGGGAGCCCCAGGGATTGGCGGGGGCCCGCTCGCCCGCGAACACGGCCACGAGCAGGTACGTCAGCGTCATCGCCATTCCGCCGCCGAGCGCCCACGAACCGACGGTGGAAATGACGTGGAGGGTTTGAAAGCGCGGATCGTAGTCGTAGTAGCGCCGCGGCATGCCGGCGTTGCCCAGCAAGAACTGCGGAAAGAACGTCAAGAAGAAGCCCGCGAAGATGATGGTGGCGCCGAGCAACCCCCAGCGCTCGGAGTACATCCGGCCGGTGATCTTCGGAAACCAGTAGTGAAGAGCCGCGAGCCAGGCCGTCAGCGTGCCGCCCACCATGACGAAGTGGAAGTGGGCCACGACGAAGTACGTATCGTGCCAATGGACGTCCAGGCTCTGCGTGGCGACGGCGACGCCCGTCATGCCGCCGAAGACGAAGAGAAAGAGGAACGCGAAGAAGTAGACGAGCGGCGTCTTGAGGACGATCGACCCGCGCTTCATCGTCAGCACCCACGTGAACACCTTGATGGCGCTGAAGATCGCCACGAGCATCGAGAGCACGCCGAAAGCGGCGGCGTCGAAGAGCGAGATCCCCGCGACGAACATGTGGTGCCCCCACGTGCCGAAGCCGACGAACGCGATGCCGATGCTCGAGTACACGATGGCCTTGTACGACGCCGGGTTCTTGTGGCTGAACGTGGGCACGATCTCGCTGATGACGCCCATCGCAGGGAGGATCATGATGTAGACGGCGGGGTGCGAGTAAAACCAGAAGAGGTGCTGGTAGAGCACCGGGTCGCCCCCGCGCACGGGATCGAAGAGCCCCCAGTCGAACCAGTGGTCGATCCCCACGATGCACAAGGACAGCGCGAGCACGGGCGTGGCGAGCACCTGGATGATGCTCGTCGCGTACATCGCCCAGACGAACAGCGGCATACGCATCCAGGTGACGCCCCGGGCGCGCATCGTGTGGGTCGTCACGATGAAGTTCAGGCCCGTCAGGATCGTCGACCATCCGAGGATGAAGATCCCGAAGACGGTGGGGACGACCGCGCTCGGCGACTGGGTGCTGTACGGCGCATAGAACGTCCAGCCGGTGTCGCAGCCGCCCATCCAGAGGGCGATGAGCACCCAGGCCGCGCCGACGACGTAGATGTAGTAGCTGAGGAGGTTGAGGCGCGGGAACGCGACGTCCTTGGCCCCGAGCATGATGGGCAAGAGGAAGTTGCCGAAGGCGGCCGGGATGGAGGGGATCATGAAAACCCACACCATGACGACGCCGTGCATGGTGAACATGCGCGCGTAGGTGTACGAGTCCATGATCGTCGGCCCGGGGGTGAGGTGCTCGATCCGGAGCACGAGCGCGAAGACCCCGCCGAGCATGAGCGCGAGCGTGGTGGACACGAGGTACATGACGCCGATGCGCTTGTGGTCCGTCGTGAGGGCCCACGATCGCACCGTGTGCGCCGCATTGAGGTACGTGGCACGGTGCTCGGTGCGCTCGGGGAAGACGAGCCCTGCGTCGATCGTGGTCATGGGCGCGGCTCCTGTGGCCGCCCCGACGACAGCGGGGCGACCCTCGGCAGGTCGACGGTGGGCGCGAAGGGTGCGTTGCGCAGCGATCGGATGAACTCCACGAGCGCCGCGACCTCGGGCTCGGGGAGCAGCCCCCGGTACGACGGCATGACGGGCTTGAACCCCGCCACCACCTCGACCTGCGGGTCCATCATCGATCGCGTGAGGTACGCCTCGTCGGCCACGATGGTGCGGCCGTCCGTGAGCGGGACCCTCGACTCGTAGAGCCGTGCCCACGTCGGGCCGATGTGCGGTTGCCCGTCGAAGGTGTGGCAGTTGAAGCACGCGCGCTCCGCCGCCACCGTGCGGCCGAGGACCGCGAGGTCGGCTTCGCCACCACCGGCGGCCGTGGCGGATCGCAGCCTCGAGTCGTCGAGCCACCGGCGGTAGTCCTCGTCGCCCAGCACACGGACGGTGCCGAGCATGCGCGAGTGGCTTATCCCGCAGTACTCGGCGCACTCGATCGGGAAGTCGCCGGCGACCGTCGCCTCGAACCAGGCCGTGTAGTAGCGCCCCGGGACGACGTCGTGCTTCATCCGGAAGGCGGGCACGTAGAAGCTGTGGATGACATCGCGCGACGTCATCACGAGCTTGATCGGCTTGTGGATGGGCACGACGAGTTCGTCCATCGTCTCGCGCCCGTCGGCGTAGGCGAACTTCCACATCCATTGCTTGCCGCTGACGTACACGGGCATCGCGTCGTCGGGCGGCGTCATCATGTGGTCGTACTGGATCGAGCCCACGACCCAGAAGGCGAGGAAGAGGGCGAGGATCGAGCCGGCGATGAACGCCTCGTGCGAGGCCGACGTCACGATCCGCGCGGTGATCTCGCCCGGCACCTTCTGCCTGTGACGCACGAGAAAGTAGAGGGCCAGAAGGAAGACGAACGTCGCGCCGGCCATCGTCACGCCGATGACGACGTAGTGCAGGGTGTCGACGGCTCGCGCATACGTCGACGCTTGCAGGGGCAAGGCGAGCAGGGTGCGCAATAGGTCGTTCATCGGGCGGCCTCTTGCACGACGAGATCGATGGCTCGATCGATCGGGATGGTCGCCACGCCGGCGTCGCGGTCGGCCCAGCCCCATCCGTCGAGCTGGCGGCGTTGCGCTTCTTTCAGGTCCAGCCCGGCTTGGGTCACGAGGATGGGCGTCTGCTCGACGCCGGCGATCTCCGCGGGGGCTTGCAGCGATCGGATGTCCGGCCGGATGGCGCCCGTCGCCGCGACGACGAGCGCGCCCGCGACGGCGACGCCCGCAACGGCGACGACGCCGGCGCCAACGGCGAGCCTGGCGAGCATCGCCGACGCGATGGAGTCTTCCTCCTGGCGCACCGGCCAACCGTGCGGGAGCGCGGCGCTCAAAGCGCGGCCTCGTAGTTTACACCCTCGGACAGCTCCGGTACCTGGCGGGGCAGGGGCGCCGCGGTGCGGTGGCGCAGCGTCACCCAAGCCGAAGACACTCCGCCGACGAACACGAGCGCCGCGGCGTCGACCCACCGGAGCCGCACCCCGGCGACGTCCTGCACAGGAAGGATCATCCAGTACGTGTCGACCCAGTGCATGACGAGCATCCAGCCGCCCACGGCGGCGAGGTAGGCAGGGCGGCGCTTGAGCGGTCGGCTCAGCAGCGCGAAGAACGGGAGGACGAAGTGCCCCACGACGAGCACCGTCGTCACGACCGACCACGACCCGCGGGTGCGCGCCGCGTAGAACGAGACCTCGTCGGGGATGTTGCCGATCCAGTAGATGAGCAGCTGGCTGAACGCCATGTACGCCCAGAAGATCACCATCGCGAATAGCACGCGACCGAGCGCCTGCGCGTGGTCGGCCGTGACCGGAAGGCCGCCCCTGACCTGGGCCCCTCGCTCGAGCACGCAGACGAGCGCGATCGCGCCGACGAACCCTCCCGAGAAGTCGTAAAGGCCGAAGATCGTCGAACGCCACGCGGGCTCGAGCGACATCGTCCAGTCGAACGCGGCCCACGACACGACGAGCCCCACGACGGGGAGGCCGCCGCCGCTGAGCGTGCGCATGCGCCGCGTCCACTCGACGCTCGGCCGGACGTCGTTGACCTTCGACCAGTGGCGCAAGAGCGCGCCGATGGCGATGACGACGGCGAAGTAAAAGACGGTGCGCCCGATGAAGAACGCGGGGTTCAGGTACGCGCGCTTGTGAAGGATCGCGTGGCGCAACGTCTCGTCGAGGGCGTCGACGTCGCCCGCCCACGGATACAGTCGCCGCAGCGAGGCGGCGACCGGGATGAACAGGATCAGAAACAGGGGCAGGGCGTCGACGACGGCTTCCGTGATCCTGCGCGTCACCACCATCCAGCTCGCCTTGGCCGCGTGGCCGATCATGAGCAGGATCAGCGCGCCCATCACGATCGTGACGCCGTACGTCCAGGCGGCCAGATAGGCGAAACAGGCGCGTTGCGGGTCGAGGATCACGCCGACGACGAGCGCGCCGAAGCCCGCCGCGGCGGCGACGAGCGACCCGGTGACCGAGAGCGTGGCCTTCACGGCGACTCCCGGGCGAGTTCTGCCCGCGCGTCGGCGGGCAAGCGCGCAGCGAGCGTGCCGCGCGCGATTTGCAACGCGCGCACGTAGGCGACCACGCCCCACGACTCTCGCTCGGAGAGCTCGACGGCGTACGAGGGCATCAGCCCGTAGCCCTGTCGGACCGCCTGGAACACACGACCGGGCGGGTAGCCGCGCGCATCGGCATCGATCAGGTTCTCCGGTCGGCGGAGCTGCATGTGCGGCGCGACGGCGCTCGTACCGTCGCCGAGCACGCCGTGGCATGCGGCGCAGAAGGTCTCGAAGTCTCGGCGGCCTTGCTGCACGAGCGTCCGGTCGACAGCGACGGGGATGCGCTCGGTCCAGTGCCCGTCGACGGTGGCGCCGCCGACGGGGGAGGCGGCGGTTCGCGCGAATGGGATCGCGCCTTCCGGCGGCCTTTGCATCGCCATGCCCTTCGGCAACGCGGTGTCCGCCTCGTACGGCCTCACCTTGGGCTGGTCGACCATGCGTTCGAGGTGCGGATCGGGCGTCACGAGCGTCTGCTCGGTGCGGCACCCCGCCGCGAGCGCGGCCACCACGAGGACGCTGGAGAACGACGTCACGGCGCGCCCCCTTCGGCGCTTGCGCGCACCCGGGTGCAGCGCAGGGCGCCCATCTTCTCGAGATCCTCGGTGAGGCGCTCTTCGAAGCGCGGGTCCGCATCGTCGACGCCCATCCAGAAGCGGTCGACGGCCGACCGCTCGAAGCCTTCGACCTCGAAGAGCGGATGGCTCAAGCGCGGCAGCCCGCTGCGGATCAGCAGGGCGAAGAACCCGGTGAGCGACGCGGCCAGGACGGCGGATTCGAACGTGATCGGGATGAAGGCCGGCGCCGAGTCGAGCGGGCGGCCGCCGACGTTGATCGGATAGTCGACCGCGTTGCACCACCACTGCACCAGGTACCCGAACGCGCCGCCGAGGAGCCCGCCGACCAGCATCCATAGAGGCACCGGCGAACGCCCCTCCGTCCGGCCGATCGACCGGAGCGCGTAGGGCGTCCACGCGCTGAGCCTCCGGTATCCGCGCGTGAAGAGCCGCTCGTGCGCCTGCGCCAGCGCGTCTGCCGAATCGAACTCGGCGAGGATGCCGCTACGCATCGCCGCCCCCTGCCGCGCCCGCGAGGCGACCGGCTGGCTCGCGCATCTCGCGCCGCATCTCCTTGATCTCGGAGATCGGGATGAACGGCACGTACCGGAGAAAGAGCAGGAAGAGGAACGTGAAGAAGCCGACGGTGCCGCCGAGGATGGTCCAGTCGATCCAGCTCGGCACGTAGATGTGCCAGCTGGACGGCAAGAAGTCGTCGTGGAGCGACGGCACGATGAGCATGAACCGCTCCGACCACATCCCGATCTGCACGAAAATCGACACGGCGAAGAGCGCGAGCGGGCTGACTCGCAGCCGCCGGCTCCACAACGCCTGCACCGAAACGCAATTGCAGGCGATGACGATCCAGAAGACGAACCCGTACGGTCCGAACGGGCGATTCTGCAGGATCTCGTGCATCTCGTACCGATCGCCGCCGTACCAGGCCATGAACGCCTCGACGCCGTACGAGTAGGTCACGATCCAGCCCGTCACGAGGAGCATCTTCCCGATGTTGTCGAGATGGTTCTTCGTGATGACGTCCTCGAGCCGGAAGACGGCGCGCGCCGGGACCATGAGCGTTATCACCATCGCGAAGCCCGAATAGATCGCGCCGGCGACGAAGTACGGCGGGAAGATCGTCGAGTGCCAGCCGGGCAGCTGCGAGATGGCGAAGTCGAAGCTGACGCACGTGTGCACCGACAGCACCAGAGGCGTCGCCAGCCCGCCGAAGATGAGATACGTGGCGCGGTAGTCGTTCCAGTGGGCCGAGTCGCCGCGCCAGCCGAGGGCGAAGATCGCGTAGAGGCGGCGCCGGAGCGGAGACGGCGCGCGCACCGCCGCCGCGGCGAGATCGGGCAGAAGGCCCGTGTACCAGAAGAGGACCGAGACGGTGAGGTACGTGCTCACCGCCACGACGTCCCACGGGAGCGACGACCGAAACTGCGGCCAGAGGCCCATCTCCGACGGGTAGGGGATGAGCCAATACGCAAACCAAGCGCGGCCCATGTGAAAGATGGGGAACAGCCCGGCCTGGACGATCGCGAACAGCGTCATCCCTTCGGCGAAGCGGTTGATCGAAGTGCGCCAGCGGACCTCGAGCAGGAGGAGGACCGCGGAGATGAACGTCCCGGCGTGGCCGATCCCGATCCACCAGACGAAGTTGATGATCCCGAAAGCCCAGGCGACCGGGATGTTGTTGCCCCAGAGGCCGATGCCGGTGATGACCGTGTACGTGAGGGCCGCGACGAGCGCGCAGGCGCCCAGGCCGGAGACGGCGAGTGCGTACTTGAACCATGGCCAGTCGGCCCAGAGGGGGGCAAGGAGCCGGTCCGTGATCTCGGCGTCGGTCCCCGGCTCGAGGAGGACGGGCTCGCCCCCCGTGGGCTCCTCGCGCAAAAGCTCCATCCCCGTGGCGCTCGCGAGCGTCACGACGAGCGCCCTGCGGTGCGGGGGTTGGTGACACGCGCCAGGTACCGCGTGCGCGGCAGGGTGCCGAGCTCCTGGAGCACCTGATACAGGCGCGGATTGCGGCGCGTGGCCGAGACACGCGTCGTAGGGTCGGCGATGTCGCCGAACACGATGGCCCCCGTCGGGCACGTCTGCTGGCAGGCCGTGACGATCTCGAGGTCGCGGATCGGCCGCTCTTCGCGCCGCGCGCGGATCTCCGTCTCGCGGATCCTCTGGACGCAGTACGTGCACTTCTCCATGACGCCTCGCGCCCGCACCGTGACGTCGGGGTTCATCGCGAGGCGCAGCGAGTCGGGTTTGTCGGCGTTGTAGTTGAAGAAATTGAAGCGCCGCACCTTGTACGGGCAGTTGTTGCTGCAGAAGCGGGTGCCGACGCAGCGGTTGTAGACCATCTCGTTCAGGCCGTCGGAGCTGTGGACGGTGGCGTTGACCGGGCACACGTACTCGCACGGCGCCCTCTCGCAGTGCTGGCAGAGCATCGGCTGCACGGCGGACGCGACGCCGTCCCGTCCCTCGACGAAGTAGCGATCGATGCGCAGCCAGTGCATCTCGCGGCTGAGGCGTACGCCGCCCTTGCCGACGACCGGAATGTTGTTCTCCGCCATGCACGCGACGACGCACGCGCTGCAGCCCGTGCAGGCGTTGAGGTCGATCGTCATGG
>Ga0302325_10004048_pt1 | contig 34015 bp, 29 predicted proteins | sample Palsa_T0_2_FD_201948 | JGI IMG/M metagenome (GOLD analysis project Ga0302325, IMG submission 201948) | Peat permafrost microbial communities from Stordalen Mire near Abisko, Sweden - Palsa_T0_2 | ecosystem: Environmental > Terrestrial > Soil > Palsa > Peat permafrost | place: Sweden: Abisko...
GCGTCGGTTCGATTCCGACCCGCGCCTCCAATCTTAACTGTCTCTACAACAATGCTTTTTGAGGGATGCGGCACCTGACTGGAACAGAACTGCAACATTTTCTGGATGCGCCCATCGAGTCAAGCAATCGGGATTAGAGGTAGTGACTCCTTTTGAAAGCCCTGCACCTCCAACGGGATACCCGGATGGTGTACCGTAATCGTCCCCCCGGTACATCTCCTTAGCGGCCGCGTGCGGACTGGACGGGTATGCCAGCAAAAGGATAGGATTACGGGAATGTCGCGGATCAGAAAGACCGCCGATTGGGTGCATCCCTACATTTCCATCGTTGGAAGGTGGCTCGGCGTCACGAGCGGCGGCTGCGACTGGATCGACCGCTTCTTGACGAAGGCCTTGGCCTCAGCCTCATTCCTGAACTGGAGGAATTCGGAGCCAATCGAGACGGTCACGGTGCCGTCCGCGTGCGTCAGCATGGCGACGCCACTCGGCTTCGGGTGGTCACCGCTGTTCTTCTGAGGCTGGATAAAGGCTCCTGAATATTGCTGCTTATTGGCGCTGGGAGGCGGCGCTGCGGTGCTGGGCTCCGCGGGCGTGGGTGGCGCACCCTGAGACTGGCCTGTGGTGCCTATGAGCTGTTGCAGCCTGGCGGTTGCGAGGTCGGCAGCGGCGCGAGCCAGATTGAGCTGGGCAATCGCAGCTGCAGCCTCGGCCTGAGCAACCGTGATCGGGTCAATGGAAACGGCCGTTTGGGCAGGCTGGCCCGGCGGGACGGGCACCGGAGGAACCTGCTCTCTATAGTAAGGAGCGGGCGACGGCGGAACCGGCACGGGGGGAACCTGCTCTTCGTAGTCGGGTGCGGGGGTCGTCGGGACGGGCACGACGACTGTGTCGGTCTGGGCGTACGGGTAGGGATAGGCGTAGCCGCAAGGATAATTGTTCGGGTAAAAGCACCCGTCGATAAACACCCCGTAACCATAGCCATTGTAGAAGCCGTGGCCTCCGTAGAATCCGCCGCGGTAGCCGTATCCGACGCGATAGCCAGAATTTCCGCGGTATCCGTAACCGCCCCGGGCGACGTTTGCACCCCGAGTGAAGCTGACACCCCGAGTGACGTTGGTGTGATGGGTGACTGATGTACCGATGCCGCCGCGCTGACGATTGTTGCTTGCCGACAAAGCAGCCGGAACACCGACCGCAAGAACGAGTGCTATGATGGTCCTGACTTTCACGAGTTTGTTATACTGGGGTAGACGATGGAAAGAGGTCGAAGGTTGCGCTACTTGTTGGGCGGAACCATTGCGCCGCCCTGGAGGAGCATCAAATACTTTCGGGCTACACAGGTTTACACCTCCGCTTCATCCCCTAGGCTGGCTCGGCCGGCTTCGTGCGCTGCGCTCGGCCGCCGAGCCGCCCGCTCGCTCGAATGCTGAAAAACGCGGCATTGCGCCCAGCCGCTACTCGTCATTCGGCGCCCTCAATCCGACGCCAGGATGCCTATCTTGTTCTCCCTGCGAGGCCCATCTCGAGCGACCGCAAAAGCATATCCGTCCAATCGGCGACCCGTCCTTTGTTGTCCTTCCGGGACTTTGCAACGATCTCAACGGAGACGGCGCCCGCGTTCAGCCCCCACGAATTGCGGATATAGGTGAGCACGCCGGCGATCTGCTGGTCGGAAAGAGTCATGCCGATGGCCGGCATGGAGCCGGGAAACCCAGGGGTGCCCTCCTTGCCGTTTAGGAGAATGCGCGCCAGGACCTGCGGATTGGCGCTGACCCAATACGAGTCGATCAAGTTTAGTCCGATTCCGACCTGCGCCTCCAATTTTAGGTGGCTATAGAACAAGCGGCGGCCGGAACGCGGTCCTCTAAACATGAACGTCCCGTCGAACACGCACTCTAACATCCGGGCGCACTATATCGAGGAGAGCACATGGATCGACGTCCACTTTTCCCCCCTGAACGAGGGCAAGTCTTCCAAGGAGCGCTGGGGCCAACCTCGGCCGGCTCCTGAAGCAGATTCGGCTGGAGAGCACGAACAGGGCACTTTAGGCGCCGGTCAGTCACCCGGGATCCGGTCCGCGTAGCGGTCCCAGTGTTCGACCAGTTCGTGCACGACCGGCGAGCCGACCCGGTAGGCTGACTCGGCGGCCAGCACCGTGCCTTCCGACTCGCCGGTCAGCAGGCTCTCCAGCACGGTCGTGCCCTTAGGCGGGGACGAATAGTTGCTCGCGGTGCGCAGGACTAGCTGGCGGCGCGGATCCGCCCGGCCCGCGTGGCCCAGCAAGTAGATCGCATAGGAGATGCTTTGGTCCTCGCACTCGGTCATGACGAAGCGTCCGCGGCCGTCGGTGTACATCGAAACCCAGTTCTCGGCCCAGCGGGTGAGGGCCGGGCCGTGCCAATAGCGCGCGGTGCCAAGCGTGTCGCCGATCAGCACGAATGGCGGTCGCTGGGCATTGGGCTGGCCGACGTAGGCGGCCCGGAAGCGCTGGGTCGAGGGGGTGTCGCTCAGGACCACGTCTTTCGTTAGCTCGTAGGCCCACTCGACCAGCTTCGGGTTGAGCTCGAAGGCCATGGGCTTCTGACTCCAATCGTGGGCGCCCGGTGGCTCGTCTGGCGCGTGGCTTCCGTAGGGGAGGATTCCGTAGGGGCACGCCGCCGGCGCGTCGTGCCCATCGATCTCGTTGACGTTGTCCCCATCGACGACCCAGCGGGCCCAGGCCGCGCTGCCAACGCTCGCCCGGTCGGCGTCAGTCCCCGCGATGCCCGCCATCATCCAGTAGGTGTGGGTGAGGTCGAAGCGCGAATCGAGCCCCAGCGCCATCATGGCGAGGCCGCTTCGGTCGCAGGTGCCGGTCACCACCGCGTAGACACCGGCATTATTGAAGCGCACTGGATGAAGGACGCCGGGCACCGTGAGGCTTCCGGTCAGATGCTCGCGCTCGACCCAGTACTGGAGTTCTCCGGGGGCGTCACCGGTGTCGGCCCCGACCTCGAAGGTCGTCAGGATGATGACCTTGGGACGGAGCGGCTCGGCCGCGGCGACGCGGGCCTTGGCGCAAAGGAGGACAGCGAAGGCAAGACGGGCCGTCGCGGGCGATAGCTTCATCCCTGCGTTCAGCCATTTTCGTGCCAGCGGCGCCGTCGCGGTCACCCCGGCCCCAAGAGATTGCTGACCAGCGCTGCTGTTGAAATGATCGGCCCCACCGCGAACCCCGTTCAAAGACCGAGAAACTCGCGGATTGCCGCTTTTACGGCATCATAATGCTCCTGACTTAGCGTCCCAAGTTTCCGAGAAAGCAGATGATGATCGAAGCTAGCCAGACCCTGCACGTTAACCGCCGACGGCTTCGGCAGCCACCGTAACTTTCCCAAGTCGACTTCGCCACGACCCCCTCTGATTTGCGATGTGAGAGGCGCAACTACCACTAGCGCCCGTGCATCTGAATCGCGTGGATATGCGAGTACGAGCACGGGGCGACTTTTCTCGACCATCCCAAGCTCCGCAAACCAGACCTCACCAGGAGCGGGCTCAATATTTACCTAACGCCTTTGTCCATTCCCCGGCTTGCTCTTGCGCTGTCAGCAACGATTCGCTCCGCGTTGTAAGCGAGAACGGAACAGATTCCCTTAGTTCGATCTGTGGACGGCTGCAAAAAAGCCTGGTACGAGGGATAAAAAAGGCTCGACAACATACGTATCCGTGATAGTGATACGTCTATGCTTCCTCCCTATGACGAGCTGGCCGCCCGGCTGCGGGAGAGCGAGGCGGAGTTGGCGGCAGCGAAGGCGGAGAACGCCTGGCTTAGGAAGCAGCTTTTTGGTCCGGGAAAAAGTGAGAAACTGGATCGGCTGCAGGTGAACCTTCCCCTTGAGGGGGTGGCAGAGAAGCCCATCCCAGCGAAAATACAGAAGGTGAGCTACGAGCGGCTGGCCGCGCCGCGCGAGAAACGCCCGGTCCCGGCGGAGGCGTTTAAGAACGTGCCGGTTAAGGAGACGATCGTGATCGAGCCCGACGAGGTGAAGGCCGATCCCGAGGCCTATGAGCGGATCGGTGAGGAACGCACCTTCGAGGTGGATATCGTGCCGCCCCAGATCTTTAAGCGCGAGATCGTGCGCCCGACGTACCGGCACAAGACCAACCGGGCGTTGCCGCCGATCGTGGCGACGGCGCCGGAGCGACCGGTTGTGGGCGGCTATGCGTCGGCCGGGCTCCTGGCGTGGATCGCGCTCTCGAAGTATGTCGATCACGTCCCCCTCTACCGGCTTGAGAAACAGTCGGCCCGATGGGGTGCCGAAATACCGCGCCAGACGATGGCCGACTGGATCCGGATCACGGCCGAGTGGCTGGAGCCGATTTACAGGCGGATGCACAAACGGCTCCTGGAGGGTCCCTACCTCCAGGCCGACGAGACGCCGGTGCGCTGCAACGACCCCGATGAAAAACGAGGCGGGACAACGGAAGGATGGCTGTGGGTGGTCAGTCGGCCGGGCGAGGACGTGGTCTTCGACTGGAGGCTGTCGCGCCGCCACGGGGAACTGACGACCCTCATCGACGGCTTTAAAGGCATCCTGCAGTCCGACATGTACGGCGCCTATGAGAGCTATGCCCGGGAGCATCCCGAGATCACCTGGGTCGGTTGCTGGGCCCATGCCAGAAGGAAGTTTTTTGAGGCTGAGCGGGAAAACCCGAAGGCGGTTCGCTTGATACTGCTGATCATCGGCTGGCTCTATGAATGCGAGGCGCTCTGGGACGAGAACAAGCTGACGGCATCGAACCGCAAACGCCACCGCAAGAAGCACTATACCCGGAAACTCTACTGGCTGAAAAAGATCGCGCTTGGGCTGCGCCAGCGCGTCCTGCCCAAGTCCGGCCTGGGAAAAGCCTGCGATTACCTCCTGAAATACTGGGAGCCGCTGACGCGCCATCTCGAGCACGGTGAAACTCGCCTCGACAACAACCTGGTCGAAAACGCGATCAGGCCCTCGGCAATAGGAAAGAAAAACTGGCTCTTCGTGGGCCATCCCGGTGCCGGCCAGCGCTCGGCGATCATCTACTCGATAGTCATATCCTGTCAGCGCCGCGGCATCGATCCCTTGGCTTACCTCCGAGACGTCCTCAGCCGCCTGCCCCAGATGACCACCAGGGACGACCTGAGCCCCCTGCTGCCCGCCAACTGGCAGCACGTGGCGTAGGGACCTCTTGTACGTCACCATCAGGGTCCCATTTGGGACCATCTATACGTCACTATCAATGACGCTAACCAAGGCACCCGGCCGGACGCATACGAAAGATCGAAACAGCCAAGGCGTATAAAAGGGTTATTCGGCAAATAAGTTCGAAACGGACTTCGCATTGTAGCTAGGTGGCTACAATGGGATCCGATCCGCCCGCCGGGTGGGGGATAACGTTCGAGTTGTGGCGTACGGTTTCCAGTCGGTCGGTAAGCGGAATGACTACTTACGTGGACGATGGCCCCTAAGACCCGGATGAATCGAGGAAACGGGCGCCTGGTCCGTTGCCGCTTGAATAATTGAACTTAAGGGAGCTCTCAAGAGCGTACAGTGGCTATTTCGACTTCAAATAATTCATGTATATCGGGCCGCCCTTGGGGTCCTTTTTCGACTTGAGATCCTTGAACTTGACGGCGGGTTTTGCGGAGGCCTTTTTCTTTGCGGAGGGCATGTTATTATTTAAGTTATGACGTTTCGGGTTGGGAGCCCTCTTTTTGATCGGCGATCGGCCCGATCCAGGACTAATACATCGGAGAGCTTCGTTGGCCAAATTCTTTCATTAATTCACTCCCGGGGGTCAATGTTTTTTTGCCAATGACCCCGGATTTCCCAGATTGGCATGAAGAATGCTCCCCATGGAACCGCTTAAGATCTTACCCATGAACGGCATAACCAACTTCGAGGCTGAAAAGTCCTACAATCCTAAGGGTGCGACCAAAAACGAACATATAGGACTGAGTTTCGACCGGCGTCTGGCGCTGGAATTCCATGGCGCCAAAATCTCTTCTGATGCCGGTCTGCTTGCCTATAGAGAGATGGACGAGGTGCTCGGACTGACGTCGATGGGCGGCCGTGTGCTAAACGACTGGCGGACCGGCAAGAACACCCAGCACTCGATGCTGGCCCTGATTCGCCAGTCTATATACAGCCGGCTTGCTGGCTATGAAGATACAAACGACGCTGAACGGCTCGCGGTTGATCCGATCATGCGGCACGTGGTTGGCGGGCGTGCGACCGAGCACGCGGCCGCGTCCACCAGCCAAATGGCGAGATTCGAGACCGAAGTGCTGGCACAGACCCGGAATCTGGCGACCCTGTTGCTTTGGCAGAAGTTTATGAGGTTCGATAATCTAGTTGCAGGACGACAAGCACAAAAAATAAAAGCCAACCCGCGACGAAAATCCGCTCGGATCTGAGCGAGCTCGAGGCCCTCTATTTTCGCCGCGGGGAGATGATCGCACGTGAGGCGATCTTGGAGCGGTACCGGAAGAAGTATCCATATTCGGACAGGCCCGCCGCGCCCTACCTTCGATTTCGGCCTGAACTTCCGGCGGGCGCGAGTCGGCAGAGCCTTCCTTCCATGATCAGCGCCAAGTTCGCCGTAACGGAGACGGGGGAAGTCGACTCCGTCGAACTTTTCCCGGCGCCCGACGTCCGGGTCGAACGTGAGATCCGCCGGGCCCTTGACGGGTGGCTGTTCCTGCCGCGCCTTGAGAAGGGGTCTCCCAGGACGAAGCTGTTCGAGGTGCCATTGTCATTCGATCCGGCCACGCGGTGAGGGCCTCGGCCGCGTTTTATGCGGCAACCGCGAATCGATAAAATCCCCGCACGGTTCATCCCCTGCAACTTGATCCTGATCGAATCGGCATTCCTTCGGGATCGCGATCAGGGCGCATCGCCGTTGACGGACGGCGGAAGGCTTGCCATGGTCGATCGCGTTCCCGATCCACCCCAGATCCATAGGAGATCCCCATGACTGTCCTGCATTCACTCTGGCTCCCCATCCTGCTGTCGTCGGTGTTTGTGTTCGTCGCCAGTTCGATGGTTCACATGGCGCTCCAATGGTGGCACAGAAGCGATTACTCCAAGTTGCCGGATGAGGATAGGGTTATGGATGCGCTGCGCCCCTTCGGACTCCCGCCGGGCGACTACATGGTGCCCGATTGTTCCGGTTCGGCCGAGATGAGGACGCCGGAGTTCCGCGAGAAACTGAAGAAGGGGCCGGTCATGATGCTCACCGTGATGCCAAACGGCATGATGAGCGTGGGGAAAAGCCTGGCACTTTGGTTTCTCTATTTGATCGTGGTCAGCTTCTTCGCCGCGTATGTCTCCTGCCACGCGCTATCGGCCGTCGCCAGCCACAAGAGCATCTTTCGGTTCGCCGGAGTGACCTCGTTCCTCGGCTATACGGCCGCCCTTTGGCAGATGTCGATCTGGTACCGCCGCTCATGGCTGACGACGATCAAGATAACGATCGACGGGCTGATCTATGGCGCGATCACCGCGGTGACGTTTGGGTGGCTCTGGCCGCGGTAGGGTTCCGATCGCAATTTGAATGGCGGCCGGGCGCCTGCTGCCTCGAGGGACCTCTTTCCTCCGCTGCTCCGGATCGAGCTCAAGGGCTGGGCGGTGCCGGCCCCGGCCGGCGCGCGCACTCCCTGATTGAACGACCGGGGATTTGGGCCACGCTAGGGGAATGCTGCCCCCCAGAACCTGCCCGGACGACGTCGTCCGCCTGGCCACGCAGACCCTGGCGGAGAACCGGGTGGCGGTGTTCATCGTCTGCTACAATGCCGAGCGGCACATCGAGGAGGTCCTGGGGCGGATTCCCGACTGGGTCTCGGGCAAGCTTGCCGAGGTCTTCGTCATCGACGACAGCTCGCAGGACGGCACGGTGCAGCGCGCGGTGGCCGCGGAATGGACCCATGCCGGGGTCCCGCTCCGGATCTTCCGGACGCCCTACAACCAGGGCTATGGCGGCAACCAGCGCCTGGGCTTCCTCTATGCGATCGCGCAGGACTTCGACATCGTCGTCCTCCTGCACGGCGACGGCCAGTATGCGCCCGAGTTCCTCCCCGACATCCTGGCGGAATATTCCGGGCCGCAGGGTGCGGACGCCGTCTACGGCAGCCGCTTCATGACCCGCTGGGGGGCCCTCAAGGGCGGCATGCCCCTCTACAAGTTCGTCGGCAACCGCATCCTCACCCGGGCCCAGAACCGGATCATCGGGGCCCGCCTGAGCGAGATGCACAGCGGCTACCGCTCCTACCGGACCGCGGCGCTCAAGAAGGTCCCCTTCGAGCTCAACAGCCGCGGCTTCGACTTCGACTCGGACATCATCATCCAGTTCACCGCCGCGGGGCTGGCCATCCGGGAGGTGGCGATCCCGACCTTCTACGGCGACGAGATCTGCCGGGTGAACGGCCTCCGGTACGCCTGGGCCTGCATGATCGCTGCCACCCAGTACCGGCTGATGCAGCTGGAGATCTTCTACGGGCCAAAGTTTGACATCCCCAACCGCGCCCGGAAGTACACGATCAAGGAATCGCCGACGAGCCTGCACCACCATGTGCGGCAACTGCCGCTGGCCGCCGGATCGGAGGCCCTGGACGTGGGGGGGGGCGACGGCTCGGCCGTGGGCCGGGCGCATGCCGACCGCGGCGTCCGGATGGTCAGCGTCGACCAGAACATCTCCGTCGGCGACGCCGCGGGAGAGGAGGCGAAGGTCCATCCCAACATGGCGAGGATCGCCGCCGACCTGGACGGGGACTGGCCGGCGCGACTGGGCGGACGGCGCTTCGACGCCGTCTTCGCCCTCGATGTCCTCGAGCACATGAAGGTGCCCGAGCGCGCCGCCCGACAGATCTTCGCCGTCATGAAGCCCGGCGGGAAGCTCTACGCTAGCACCGGCAACATAGCGTTCTGGCCCATCCGCGCCATGCTGTTCCTCGGGCTCTTCAACTACGGCCGCCGGGGCATCCTCGACCTCACCCACACCCGGCTCTTCACCGTCCCCTCGTTCCAGCGCCTGCTGCGCGACGCCGGCTTCCGGATCGACTCGGCGCGGTGCTTCGGGCCGCCGATCGAGGACTTGAGCCGCGGGCATTCCGGCCTCCTCCGGCTCATGGATCGAACCTCCTCCCTCCTGGCCCGCGCCTGGCCGCGGATGTTCGGGTACCAGATCCTGATCGAGGCCACCCGCCCGGACTCCATCGGGACGCTGATGGACCAGACCTTCGTCGACCGGAGGGTCCCGGGAAAAGAGGCGCTCACCGCGACCTGACCCCTGCGGCGCCGGATTTCCCGAACCCGACGCCATCCCGTGCCCGAGATCTTCTTCACCGACGCCGTCCTGACCGCTGTTGCCGCCTGGCTCGTGGTCTGCGCAGCCGGGAACAGCCGCAATGGCTGGCTCGAGGCCGCCCTCGCCTGGTGCTGGTCGCTGGTGGCCCTGGTGGCGGGGGCCGGGGTCATCCTGGGGATGACGGGAGGCTTCGGACCGGTGGGGTTCCTTCTTTTCCACGGCGCCGTCCTGGGGCTCCTGCTGTTCGTGCGGCGGCCCCATCGCGCCACGGACCAGGCGGACCTCCGGGAAAACGCCAGCGAAGCCCGGAAATTCTTCAATGCCTCCGGGAGGGCCCGCCTGCTCGGCGTCGGGCTGATGGTCCTCCTGGGGGGCCTGGCCGTGATCGCGGCCACGGCGGAGCCGGCGGTCCTGGACGCCCTCACCTACCATCTCCCCCGCATCGGGCATTGGCTCCAGGACGGCCGCATCCGGATGCTGGGGTCCCCCGACGCCCGCCTGAACTTCGTCGCCGTCCTGCCGGACATCGTCATGGCCTGGTTCGTCGGCGGCGCGCGGGAGGGGTTCCGGCTCGCGGTCGTCCCCCAGGCCCTGGGGGGCATCATGGCGGTGGGGGCGACGGTCGGGATGGCCCGCCAGTCCGGGCTCGGGCGGGCCACCTCGATCCTGGCGGGATGCCTCCTCTTGGGCATGGCCAATGTCGTCGTCCAGTTCACGGCCGCGCAGACCGACCTCTTCACGACCGGGATCTTCGCGGTCTCGTTCTACCTCTGGCTGGCGGGCCTGCGCCGCGGGGAGGCCTCGATCCTCGGCGGCCTGGGCGCCGGTCTGGCGCTCGGCGCCAAGGGCACGCTCTTCTACCTGGCGCCGAGTGCCGTCTTCTGGGTCGTCATGCTGGCCCGGCGCCACCGCCTCCCCTGGCCGCAGTGGCGGACCACGCTTGTCGCGGCCGCCCTGGGGATCGCTCTCTTCGCCCTGCCGGGTTTCTGGCGCAACTGGCGGGCCTACGGGAGCGCGCTCGGCCCGACGGAATGGGTGAGGCGCCACCACCAGGGCTTCGATTCCATTTCCGGCCAGCTGCACAAGGTGGAATGGAACCTGGCCTCCGGCGTGGCCCAGAACTTTGAGCCCCAGTCGCAGCCCCTGGGGCTGCGCGGTCTGTCGAGGGCTGCGGGAATGGCGATCGTCCGCCGGCTGCCGGCGGACGACCGCTACACCCTCCACGACCTCGACCGGCGGACCGTGCTCGAGGACATCCTGAAGCGGGACGAGCCCGACGCCGACGCGACCTCGTTCGGCACCGTGAACCTGCTGCTCTTCGCCGGCGGCTCGCTCCTGGCGCTGGGGGTGTGGTGGAGGGGCCGCCGGAGCGTGGCGCTCGTCTGGAGCACGGGGGTCGTCCTTTTCCTCCTGTTCTTCTATGTCATGCAGCAGTGGCATCCCTTCGGGTTCCGGTACTTCGTGCTGGTCGCTCCCTGGGTGGCGATCGTCTCGGCCTGGGGGATCGAGCAGCTCGGGCGGCCCTGGCGGACCGGCCTGTGGGCGGTCGTCCTGGCGGCCTCGCTCGACGTCGGCTGGCGGGTGACGATGCACACCGGCCAGGCCGGCTGGCAGAGCGTGGTGCGCCCGGAGAGGCACGTGGGGTATTTCGTCGAGTCGGGCTGGCGGGCGTGGTCGGCCCAGCTCGACCACCCCGCGGATCCCTACCGCCTCGCGCTGGCCGAGGAGCGGCCGATCGCGGCCTTCTACCGGCAATCGCCGCGGCGCTCGGTCGTCTTCGAACCCGACCCGGGCCTCGGCACGGCCGAGGAGCTCCTGGCCGGAAAGAAGGGCTGGCTGATCGCGCCGGCCGAGCGCTTCGTCGGGCGGGAGGGCCGCGTGGCGGCCCGGGTCTGGCTGTTTGATGGCAACGAGGCCAGCCCCTACAGCCTGGCGGCCTACCGCTCCCTGGACGCCGGAGAAACGCCCGAGCCCATCTTCTACCGCCAGCGCCGGACGGTAGCGGGCAACGCCGTGCTGTTCGACCTCATCGTCAAGACCTTCGACGAGCGCCCGATCAGGCTGGCGTTCGCCAATCCCGGACATCGTCCCCGTGCCTATTCCTGGTCGACCCCGCTGGCGGCTGGGAAGGGGGTCCTGGACGGCGGAACGAAGGTCGTCCTTTCCCTGCCGCTCTCCACCGCCGTGGTCGGCCAGGTGCGGATCCTCTTCGACGCCCCGCGCATGGCCGAAACCGAGGCGGACCTTCCCACGATGGAGCGCGTCCCCTGAACTCCGCCCTCATGGCGAAACCCAAGAAGAATCCAGTCCCTGCGAAGGCGCTATAAGCCGCGCTCAATCGCCCATGCCGACGGCGCCCCGGCCCACTGCCGCTCGCTGCTGCTGTTGCCGCCGGAAGTGACGGTGACGTGGCCAGCCGCCCCAAGCCGGGCCTCGGGTTCGTCCATCTTGATTTCCTAACCGCCTAGATCTAGGCGGTTTAGCGATAGACTTTTTTGGGCTGCCATTCGATTTAAACTCCGTCCAGTCTAGAATCATTCCTCATTCGGCTCCTCAATTGTTACGCCTTGGAGCAAGCTCCGGCCCTTTCGTTCTGGTTCCTTGCCTTCCCAGATGAGCCTTTCGCGATTTTTTGTGATGCGCGCGGCTTCTCCACGGATTCAGGCTGATGCGGATGAGCACAGGAACGTTTCCACGCAGTGGCAGATCGCCGCGACCGGCGACTTCAGCGGCGACGGAAGCCCCGACATCCTCTGGCAGAACACCTCGACCGGCGAACGCCTGATCTGGGTGATGGACGGCGCCACCTACGTTTCGACCGTGTCGCTGGGAATTATTCCGACCGAATGGTCCATCGCCGCCGTCGGCGATTTCAACGGCGATGGCAGCGCCGACATCCTCTGGCAGAACACCTCGACCGGCGAACGCCTGATCTGGTTGATGAATGGCACGAGCTACGCATCAAGCGTCTCGCTCGGCGTCATGGGCCTGCAGTGGCGAATCGCCGATACCGGTGATTTCCTGGGCGACGGCCAGCCGGACATCGTGTGGGAAAACACCTCGACCGGGGACCGCTACGTCTGGCTGATGAGCGGCACAACCTTCACCTCCTCCGTATACCTTGGCAACGTGGACACTCAGTGGCGAATCGCGGCGACCGAGGACTTCACCGGAGCGGGTCAGCCGGATATCGTATTTGAAAATACCACCACCGGGGACCGCTATGTCTGGCTGATGGACGGCACCACGTTCTCCTCCTCCGCTTACCTCGGCAATGTGGCCGCGCAGTGGCAAATCAGGAACTAGATGCGGTTTCTCTTGCCCGGCGTTGACGGGCTTTCCCGGACATGGTCCGCCAACATTCAGGCCCCATTGAGGGAGCTACATTTCGGAGGCGATGGCCGCCTTGCGCAGAATGCGTTCGATAGCCCCCACCCTGGGCTCCGCGATCCAACCTTCGTCCTCGGTCCAACCCCGCTGCTGGCAGCGGAGTTCCCAACGCTCAAGAACGCTCGCAATCTGCAAGTCCGTCATTGCCTCGAATGCAATTCGGGCAAAATCGGCTGCGACGGGGTTATATCCCTTTCCGGCCTTCGTTTTTGCTTTCATTGGCTGGATTCCAAAGCGAAGCCCCTGCTGCAGGCGAGGGTGATAATTACGTATGCAGCAGGCCGGCTCTCCGAGCCACGGCCTGCAATACGGCTGCCCTGATTCGGCGCCCGGGCGGCGCCTCCGTTGTCCCGATCGGCTTTTTCGCTTTCCCGCCGAGCAGGCATTGCCTCCCCCATTCTTTGCGACCTCAATGCCGCGACGACACGTATGCAATCGGCTGATCCGGTCCCTGCGTCCAACCAACCGACGCCCTCGCGCTTCCCGACCCTGGTCGCCGTCGCGGCCATCTTCGGGGTAACCCTGGCGGCGTACCAGCCCGCGCTCAATGGCGGCATCCTATGGGATGATGCTGCGCATATCACCGCTCCGGCGCTTCAGGGCGCGGGCGGACTGTGGAGGATCTGGTTTCGGCTCGGCACAACCCAGCAGTATTATCCATTGCTTCACAGCGCGTTCTGGCTGGAACACCGCCTCTGGGGCGATTCGGTCCTTGGCTACCACCTTCTGAACGTCGGGCTGCACGCTACCGCCGCGTGCCTCTTCGCGCTCGCGCTGCTGCGAATTCGGCCGGGGGCGGGCGGCGCCGGCTTCCCCGCCTGGGCGGCGTGGCTGGCGGCCGCCGTGTTCGCGCTGCATCCGGTCTGCGTGGAGTCGGTGGCCTGGATTTCCGAGCAAAAGAATACGCTCTCCCTGATCTTGTACCTCCTGTCCGCGCTCGCCTACCTGCGCTTCGACCGCGAGCGAAGATGGAGTTGGTACTCGCTCTCGCTCGGCCTTTTTCTGCTCGCCCTGCTCACCAAGTCGGTGACGGCGACGCTGCCCGCGGCGCTGCTCCTTGTCCTCGGCTGGCGCCGCGGGCGCCTGTCCTGGCGGCGCGACGTCCTACCGCTGGTACCGTGGCTCCTGCTCGGCGCCTGCGCGGGGCTCTTCACGGCCTGGGTCGAGCGGAACTATGTCGGGGCGCGCGGACAGGCCTACGACCTGGGCGTGGCCCAGCGGTGCTTTCTTGCCGGGAGGGCCGTCTGGTTCTACCTCGGGAAGCTTTTCTGGCCGGCGGACCTTGCGTTCATCTATCCCCGGTGGAGCGTCGGCACCGGCTGGCCCTGGAGCCTCGGCTGCGCAGGCGTGGCCGCGGCATTTGCAATATTGTACGGGATGCGCCGCTGGAGCGCAGCTCCCCTGGTCGCGATGCTTTTCTTTGTCGGATCGCTCTTTCCCGCGCTCGGCTTCTTAAATGTCTACCCGTTCATCTTCTCCTACGTGGCCGATCATTGGCAGTATCTCCCGTGCCTCGGGCCGATCGCGCTGGTGTCCGGGGGCGCGGCCGGACTTGCCCGGCGCCTCGTTCAGCCCCGGGACGGCCCGCGGAAGCGGGCCGTGGCGTGCGCCCTCGCGGCGTCGGGGGCCGCATTGCTCGCCGTTCTCCTCGTGCTGACCCGGGCGCAATGCGAGCTGTACCGCGATGTCGGCGTCCTTTATTCCGACACCCTGGCCAAGAACCCGGAATGCTGGATGGCCCACAACAACCTCGGCGCATACCTGACGGAAAAGGGCCTGCCGGCGGAGGCGATCCCCCACCTGAGGAAGGCCGTGAGACTCAAGCCCGACCAGGCGGACGCCCATAACAACCTTGGGAATGCCCTCTCGAAGGTTCCCGGCGGCTCGGCCGAGGCGATCTCCGAGTTCGAGGCGGCGCTCGGGCTTGATCCCGGGATGGCCGAGGCCCATGCAAACCTGGGATGGGCCCTCGTGAATACGCCGGGCCGGCTGGCGGAGGGCATCGGGCACCTGGAGACCGCGCTCAGGGTCAATGCGGGCAATCCGGACTATGCGCGCGTGCACGTTGACCTTGGGCTCGCCCTGTCGAGGGTTCAGGGGCGGCTCCCCGAGGCGATTTCGGAGTTTGAGGCCGCCCTGCGCCTCAAGCCGGGCGACGTCGACGCACGAAACAGCCTTGGCATCGCGCTCGACCGTGCGGGCCGCTCCCTGGAAGCGGTCGCGCAGTTCGAGGGGATCCTCAAGGCCCTGCCGGCCAATCCGGAGGCCCACAACAACCTGGGCAATGTCCTGGCGAAGCTCGGCCGGGGGCCGGAGGCCATTGCCGAGTACCGCGCCGCGATCCGGCTCAATCCGGGGTACCTGGACGCTCATTTCAACCTGGGCCGCGCGCTCCGCGACGTGGGCAATGGCGAGGAGGCGGTCTCCGAGCACCGGGCGGCCCTGCGGATCGCGCCCGATTCCGCGGAGGTCAGGAACAGCTTGGGAAGCCTCCTTTTCCGAATGGGCAGGACCCGGGAGGCGCTCGCCGAATACGAGGAGACCGTGCGGCTCCAGCCCGGCTATGCCCCCTATCACAACAATCTTGGCATCGCCCTGACCAGCGCGGGCAGGCTTGGCGAGGCGGTTCTGCAGTTTCGAAGGGCGCTCGAATTGGAGCCCCGCTACCCCGACGCCCATTACAACCTCGGCGTCGCCCTCCAACTGGAGGGAAGCGCCGAGGCGGCCGCCGCCGAATTCTCGGCCTCGGGCCGGCCGCGGCCCTGACGCCGGTCGCGGGCTCGGGCCGGTCCCGCCTCCCCTTGGCGCCGTTCAGTACCGGTAATGCTCCGGCTTGTAGGGACCGTCGACGGGTATCCCGAGGTACTTGGCCTGCTTCTCGGTCAGGCGCGTCAGCTTCACCCCTATCCTGTCGAGATGCAGCCGGGCGACCTCCTCGTCCAGGTGCTTCGGCAGCCGGTAGACCCCCGGCTTGTAGCTGGCCCGGTTCTCCCAGAGATCGAGCTGGGCGAGCATCTGGTTCGTGAAGCTGTTCGACATGACGAACGACGGGTGGCCGGTTCCGCAGCCGAGGTTGACCAGGCGGCCCTCGGCGAGAAGGTAGATGCAGCGCCCGCTCGGGAATGTGAACGAGTCGTACTGGGGCTTGATCGTCATGCGCTTGACGCCCGGCGCCTTGAAGAGCCGGTCCACCTGGATCTCGTTGTCGAAGTGCCCAATGTTGCAGACGATAGCCTGGTCCTTCATCGCCTCCATGTGCTCGAGCGTAATGACGTCGCAGTCGCCGGTCGTCGTGACGTAGATGTCCGCCGCGCCGAGCGCGCTTTCGATGGTGTTGACCTCGAAGCCCTCCATCGCCGCCTGGAGGGCGTTGATGGGGTCTATCTCGGTCACGATGACCCGCGCCCCAAACCCCCGCAGGGAGTGCGCACAGCCCTTGCCCACGTCGCCGTAGCCGCAGACGACCGCGACCTTGCCGGCGATCATGACGTCCGTCGCCCGCTTGAGCCCGTCGGCGAGCGATTCGCGGCACCCGTACAGGTTGTCGAACTTCGACTTGGTCACCGAGTCGTTCACATTGATCGCCGGAACGAGCAGCTTGCCCTTCTCGTGGAGCTGGTAGAGCCGGTGCACGCCGGTCGTGGTCTCCTCGGAAACGCCGCGCCAGTCCTTCACCATCTCGTGGAACACGAAGGGCGACTCCGCATGGATCCTCTTGAGGAGCGCCTTGATGACGCCCTCCTCGTGGGACCCGGAGGGCGAACCCACCCAGTCGCTGCCCTCCTCAAGCTCGAAGCCCTTGTGGAGAAGGAGCGTGACATCGCCGCCGTCGTCGACGACGAGCTGCGGGCCCTTGCCGCCCGGATGGCTGAGGGCCCTCCAGGTCAGGTCCCAGTATTCCTCGAGCGTCTCGCCCTTCCACGCGAACACCGGAATCCCCGTCTTGGCGATCGCGGCCGCGGCGTGGTCCTGCGTCGAGAAGATGTTGCACGACGCCCAGCGCACCGATGCGCCCAGCTCGGCAAGCGTCTCTATGAGGACCGCCGTCTGGATCGTCATGTGGAGCGAGCCCGTGATACGGACCCCCTTGAGCGGCTTCTTGGACCCGAACTTCCTGCGCACGGACATCAGGCCCGGCATCTCGTGCTCGGCGACAGCGATCTCCTTGCGGCCCCATTCGGCGAGCTCGATGTCCTTGACTTGGAAGTCCCTTGAGGTGCGGGCGGAGGTGGCGATGGTAGGCATGGTCGGGGGGGGATTGGAGGTTCTGGGCTCGGCCGGTCACTTGGCCGCGGCCAGGAGCTGCTTGGTCTTGTTCGTCTGCTCCCAGGGAAGGTCGGGCTTGCCGAAGTGGCCGTAGTTCGTGGTCGACCGGTAGATCGGCCGCAGAAGGTCGAGCTGCTTGATTATGTTCGCAGGCTTGAAGCTGAAGACCTTCTGGACGGCGCGGCTGATCTTCTCCTCGGGAATCTTCGCCGTACCCATCGCGTCCACCCAGACGCTCACGGGCTCGGGATAGCCGATTGCGTAGGCGACCTGCAGCTCGCAGATGTCGGCGAGGCCGGAGGCGACGACGTTCTTCGCCACCCATCGGCACATGTACGCGGCGGATCGGTCGACTTTCGACGGGTCCTTGCCGGAGAAGGCTCCGCCGCCGTGGCGGCCCCAGCCGCCGTAGGTGTCGACGATGATCTTGCGCCCGGTCAGGCCCGAGTCGCCCTCAGGCCCGCCGACCACGAAGCGGCCCGTGGGGTTGATCAGGAACTGGGTCGAACGGTCCATCATCTTCGCCGGTATGACCTTCCTGATCACGTACTCGATGAGGAACTCGCGGATGTCGGAATGCTTCACGCTGGGCGTGTGCTGCGTCGAGATGACGACGTTCTCCACCTTGATCGGCCGGTCGTTCTCGTAGCGGATGGAGACCTGCGACTTGGCGTCGGGGCGCAGCCAGCCGACGACGCCCGCCTTGCGCAGCTTGGTGAGCTCGCGGCCGAGGCGGTGCGCGTACATGATCGCGGTCGGCATCATCTCGGGGGTCTCGTTGCACGCGTACCCGAACATGAGGCCCTGGTCGCCGGCGCCCTGCTCTGCCGTCGCTTTGCCCTCGGCTTTGCGGGCGTCGACGCCCTGGGCGATATCGGGTGACTGCCTCGTGAGCAGGTTGTGGATGAAGACCTTGTCGCAATGGAACACGTCGTCGTCGTTCACGTAGCCGATGTCCCTCACAGCGTCGCGCACGACCAGCTCGTAGTTGATCTTGGCGGCGGTCGTGATCTCGCCGGCGATGACCACCTGGTTCGACTTCACCAGGGTCTCGCAGGCCACGCGGCTCGATGGATCCTGCGCCAGGCAGGCGTCCAGGACGCTGTCCGAGATGAGATCGGCCACCTTGTCGGGATGGCCCTCGCCCACGGACTCGGAAGAGAAAACGAATGATTTAGGCATTTGGAATCGGCTGAGGCGCCCCCAGCGAATTGGGGTCAAAAGGGGGTAAGGCAAGCCAAATATCAACATATCTCGATTTTGTGATGCGAGGATTCTCCGCAGGGTCGCGCCGGCCCCACGTATTTCTCTGGCCTGATTCCCGCGCCGGCTGTCTGATAGCCCCATATCAATGGATGACACCAAGACATCCCCGTCCATCGATCTGAAGGGGCGCCGAATCCTGGTCGTCGACGACGACCGCGTAAACCTCCGGATCATAGGGGGTATCCTGCGCCACGAGGGATACGAGATCTCCGAGGCCGCCTCCGGCGAGGAGGCCCTGGAGGCCTACGCCGGGCACCGTCCGAATCTCGTCCTCCTGGACGTCATCATGCCGGGCATCGACGGCTTTCAGACCTGCCGCTCCCTGAAGAAGACCTATGGCGACATGAGCGCCCCCGTGATCTTCATCACCGCGAAGAGCGAGGCGGACGACATCGTCATGGGTTTCGACGCCGGCGGCGTCGACTACCTGACCAAGCCGTTCCGCCCGAAGGAGGTCCTCGCGAGAATCCGCACGCACCTGAGCAACCAGCTGCTCGTCGAGCAGCTGAGCAAGGCGAACGCCGCCAAGGACAGGTTCCTCGGGATGTGCGCCCACGACCTCCGGAACCCCCTCTCGTCGATCCGCGGGCTCGCCGAGCTGATGAACGAGAACGCGGTCGGCGTCCTCACCGACGAGCAGAGGGAGATTGTCCACACGATCCATGGCGCAAGCCAGTCCATGCTCCAACTCGTGAACGAGCTTCTCGACGTCGCGACGATCGAGGCCGGCCACCTGAAGCTGGCCAAGGAGCCGACGAGGATCGCCGACGTCGTCGAGCGCGCGGTCCACCTGAGCAACATCGAGGCCGCCAAGAAGAACACGCGGATCGAGATGGTGAACACGACGGCGAACCCGATGATCGACATCGACCGGAACAAGATCCGGCAGGTCGTCGACAACCTCATCAGCAATGCCGTGAAGTATTCGCCGCGCGGCTCCGTCATCACCGTGCAGGTCAACGAGGACGAGTCCGGGGCGGGATTCTCGGTCAAGGACAACGGGCCGGGCATCCCCGATGGCGAGCGCCACAAGCTTTTCAAGGACTACGGCCGCCTGTCCACCCAGCCTACCGGCGGCGAGAAGAGCACCGGACTCGGCCTGGCCATCTGCCGCAAGATCGTGGAGGCCCACGGCGGCACGATCGGCGCCGAGAACATGGCCGGCCATGGCTCCGAGTTCGTGGTCCGCATGCCCCGCAGCAAATGAATTTCAGCGGGAGCATCCTGCTCGTCGACGACGAGGGCCACATCCGGAAGTTCATCTCGCTGCTGCTCCGGCACCTGGGCGTGAAGCGGATCTTCGAGGCCAAGAACGGGCGCGAGGCGCTCGAGGTCTATCACAAGGAGAGGCCCGACCTCATCATGCTCGACGTCAACATGCCGTTGATGGACGGCATCGAGACGCTGCGCGAACTGAAGAAGATCAATCCCGACTGCGTCGTCGTCATGCTGACCTCGCTCGCCAACCGCCAGACCATAGACGAGGCCGTGGCGAACGGCGCCGCGAACTATATCCGGAAGGACGCGCCCCTTGAGGAAATCGGGCGCGCCCTCGCCGAGACGATGGACACGTGCTTCGAGAAGGACGTCCCCGAGCCGGGGGCGCCGCGCGCACCCGAGACATGAGCCACGCCGGTTCCAGCCAGCCGGGCAATGACGAGGCCCCGAAGCCGATCATGCTGACGGAGGTCAAGTACTCGTTGCCCGACATGCTGTCGGAGCTCGACGCGGAGAGGGGCTCCGCGTCGTTCGCCATGGAGAAGCTCGACCAGGCCGAGATCGGAAAGCTGTTCAAGGCAAAGAAGCCAATCCGTGCTAAGCCAAAGAGTTGAGAAATTCCTGATCCGGATGAGGGAGACCCCCAACTTCGTGGGCCATGCGGAGCTGCGCAGCATGGGCGAGCACTACGGGGACAGCTCGGACCTGGTCCAGGCCGTCATCGACGCCAAGATGATCGCCAAGGACGACGCGTGCCGCTTCTGGGCGGACACGATGAACGTCGCCTACGTGGACCCGTTCGTCTCGGTCATCACCGACGAGGCGATCGAGAAGATCCCGCTGGAGGTCGCAAAGAAGACAAAGTCGATCGGGCTCTACATCTTCAACGGCGTCCTCACGGTCGCGATGGCGGCGCCGGACGACCAGGAGACCGCCAAGCGGCTCGGCCAGATCGCGCGGATCCCGGTCAGCCCGGTGTTCGCGCTCCCGAGGGAGATCGAGGACGCCATCGCGATCCACTACTCCAACGAGGAGCGCCTCGAGGACAGCCTGGGGCAGCTCGAGCGCTCCACCCTGTTTGACCAGCCCGAGCTCGCGGCCGACAAGCTCGCCCAGCTCGCGGAGAACAATGCCCTGGTCCAGATCCTGGACGAGATCGTCTACTACGGGATGAGGGAGCGGGCGACCGACATCCACATCGAGGCCCAGGAGATCAACTCAAGGATCCGCTTTCGCGTGGACGGCAACCTCCGCGAGATCCTGGCGTTTTCGCGCAAGCTCCACCGCGCGCTCATCTCCAGGATCAAGATCATGTGCAACCTCGACATCGCCGAGTCGCGCATCCCGCAGGACGGCAGGTTCTCCCTGCCGATAGGCAACCAGTCCGCGAATTTCCGCGTCTCGACAATCCCGTCGGCCTACGGGGAGAAGGTCGTCATCCGCATCCTGGCGATGTCGGGCAAGAAGTCGATGATCACGCTCGAGAAGATGATGATGTCGCAGTCGATCCTGCAGCCGTTCAAAAGGCTCATCCAGAACCCGAACGGGATCATCTTCGTGACGGGCCCGACCGGCTCCGGAAAGACGACCACGCTCTACTCCGCCCTCCACGAGATCAACAAGCCGGAGCTCAACATCTCCACGATCGAGGACCCGATCGAGATCCAGCTCGAGGGTGTGACCCAGAGCCAGGTCAACGCCACGATCGACCTCAAGTTTGCGAACCTCCTGAGGGCGCTCATGCGGCAGGACCCCGACGCCATCCTGATCGGCGAGATCCGGGACCTCGAGACGGCGAAGATCGCGACGGAGGCCGCCCTCACCGGGCACATCGTGTTCGCCACGCTCCACACGAACTCGGCGCCGCAGGCCATCACCCGGCTGATCGAGATCGGGGTCGAGCCGTACATGGTGGCGCCGTCGGTCATAGGCGTCCTCGCCCAGCGCCTGGCGGCGCGCATCTGCGACAACTGCAAGGAGGCCTACTCCCCCACGAGGGAAACGCTCGCAAAGTACTTCAAGGAGGACAGCCTGAGCGACGTGAAATTCTACCGCGGCAAGGGCTGCCCCAAGTGCCGGGGGACGGGCTACAAGGGCCGCGTCGCGATCCACGAGCTCGTGCTGATCACCGAGGAGATCCGCGCGCTCATCTCCGAGGAGCGAAGCGTCCAGGAGATCACCCGCGCGGCGGCCAAGGTGGGCTACCGGCCCCTCCGTTACGACGGGCTCAAGAAGGTCCTGCTGGGCCTCACGACCATCGACGAGATCGAGCAGAACACGTCGTTCGAATGGGCGACGTAGCGCAGTCTTCCGAACAGAAGCCCCGAATACCCTCCCTCCCATGCCAGACCCGATGATCATCGACCCCGAAACCATCGCCGCTCTCAAGGATCTCAACCCGGGCGACAACAACGCCTTCCTCAAGGAGATCGTGGGAATCTACATCGAGGACACGCCTCGGCGCCTCCAGGACCTGAAGACGAGCCTGGCGGCGTTGGACGTCGCCCTGTTCACGCGCTCGGCGCACACGATAAAGGGCAGCTCAGCCAACGTCGGCGCGGTGGCGCTCTCCTCCGCGGCCGCGCGCCTGGAGGCGATGTCCCGCAAGGACGGCCTTGCCGGGGTCGCCGCCCTGGTCGCCGAATGCGAGTCGGAGTACGCGCGGGCGGCGGAGGAGCTCCGCAGGCTGTCAAGCTAGCGGTAGAGCGCCGTGCTTGGAACGGCCGCGAGCACGTTGTACTGCCTCATCGCCAGGCGCCACCAGTCGGCGAGCGACTCCGACGGCAGGCTCCACAGTTCCCGGTGCAGCCGGATCATCGACTGCGGGTCGAGCAGGAGCGCCATCTTCTCCTTCGTGGTGAACCTCCCGGGCCCCTCCCTCAGGAGCCGGGCCTGAAGGTTCGCGAACCATTCCCGCGCCCCGGCGCTCGGGCGCCGCTGCCTCAGGAGCGCGACATGCATCGCGTTGATGTAGGGGTCGAGAACGGCCTGCATGAGGCCGTAGTCGGCCCGCAGCGGCTCGAACGGGGGCAGATGGCGGTAGCACTCGGCGAGGTTCCGCTCCAGCAGCTCGAGGTCGGCCGGGGGGCTCGTTTCCTCGGGCGTGAGGAACAATCCGAGCTCGCGGGCCTTCCGGCCTATGCCCACCTTGCTGATGAAGATCGAGAGCGGGATCGAGCAGACGAGCCCGGCCAGGACGAAGCTGAGCCACATGAAATAGGCGGGGATGAGGATCAGGGTCGAGACGCCCCAGAAGACCCCGAAAACGGTCTGGATCCCGTGGGTTATGATCGCCTCGCGCCAGTCGGTGCCGTCCACGTCGGCGGCCCGCTTCTGCGCGACCCAGCCGACCCCCTGCCCGAGCAGCGTGAAGATGACGAACTTCGTGTTGAACATCATGCTGATGGGGGCGAGGAGCATGGACACCGCGGTCTCCAGGATCGCGCTCGCCACGAGCCTCGCCCGGCCGCCGTACAGGGCGACCTCCTCCGTGCGGCCAAGCATGACCACGACGCTCGCGAATTTCGGGAGGAAGAGGAGAAGCATCGTGAGCGAGAACAGGGTCAGGGCCTCCGGGACCGCGACCGTGTAGCCGAACAGCGACGTCGTGTCCGCGGACGAGGACGCGAGGTCGGCGCTGGCCTGCGCGCCATGGTTGATCATCTCGGCCGTGCTCAGTCCCAGGAAAAGCAGCCAGAGGGGGGACGACACGTAGGCCATGATCCCCATCAGGAGGTGAAAGCGGTTGGCGGGCCGGAAGCCGCGCGCGGTCAGGAGCCACGCGTGCTGCAGGTTTCCCTGGCACCATCGGCGGTCGCGCTTGGCGCTCTCGATCAGGGTCGGCGGTCCCTCCTCGTAGCTTCCCTCGACGTCGTGGGCGAGCCATACCGCCCACCCGGCCTTTCGCATGAGCGCGGCCTCGACGAAGTCGTGCGAGAGGATGCGCCCCCCGAAGGGCTCGTTGCCCGGCAGGTCGGGAAGGGCGCAGTGATCCATGAACGGCTGCACGCGCAGGATGGCGTTGTGGCCCCAGTAGTTTCCCTCGTGCTGCTGCCAGTAGTTGAGGCCCGCGAGGAAAAGGGGGCTGTAGAGCCGGTTCGCGAACGCCTGCAGCCGCGCATAGAGCGTCTCGCCGCGGATGACCCTCGGCGCCGTCTGGATGATGCCCGTCGACGGGTTCGCCTCCATGATCGACACGAGCCTGACGAGCGCCTCGCCCGTCATGATCGAGTCCGCGTCAAGCACGACCATGTACCGGTAGTTCTTTCCCCAGCGCCGGAGGAAATCGGCGACGTTGCCGGCCTTCTTGTTGATCGCCTGCCGCCGCTTGCGGTAGAAGATCTTCCCGAAGCCGCCGACCTGCTTGCAGAGCTCGGCCCAGGCGACCTCCTCGCGGATCCACTGGTTCGGCTGGTTAGAATCGCTCAGGATGAAGAAATCGAAGTAGTCCGCTCCCGCCGTCTTCTGGACCGACTTGATGACCACGCGTATCCCCTCGAACACCCTGCTGACGTCCTCGTTGAAGACCGGCATCACGATCGCGGTGGAGGCGAGGCGGGGCGGCGCGCCGGCCGGCGCGGACAACGAAATCCGGGAGCTGTCGCCGCCGCGGTTGATCACGTAGAAACCGGCAAAGGCGGTGCAGAAGCCGACCGAGATGTGCGCGAAGAGCGGCACGAACAGGACCAGCAGGATGATCTCGAGGCCCGTCAGCCCGTCGGCGTCCCTCCAGTAGAGGTCCGCGACAAACCAGGTCGCCAGGCTCGTCAGGACCAGGATCGAGGAGAAGAAGATGAACCGGCGCCGGTTGAGGCGCCCCGCGTCCATCTCCTCGGTGACGAGTATCCGCATGGTCCGGACCTCAGCGCGTGAGGTAGAATATCCCCGCCAGGGCCAGGACGAAGAGCATCCACAGGAGGAAGGCGCGCATGACGGGCCACCGCTCGAACCGCTCGAGCGTCTCGCCCGCGGCCCCGGTTATCCTCCCGAGGTCGATCGGGCGCGGCACCATGCTGGACACCGCGAGGTCGGGGCCGGCGTTGAGGTTGCTGGTCCTCATCGCCTGAACGAAATCGGGCGGGATGTTCTCCTCGTCGAGGAAGGCGTAGGGCCAGTGCTTCGGCCCGTCGCATAGCAGGAGCGAAACCCGGCCGTCGACGGCCAGGCGGTCGCGCGGCCGCCCCCTCTCGTCGAGGACCTCCGCGAACCACGACTCCATCAGCGCCTCGGTCTCCTCGGCCGCGAGCGTCGTGGGGTCGAGCGCGGGGCGGGCCTCATGGCGCTTCGCCGCCCGTTCCAGTATCTTCTGGATGAGCCGGCTCTGGTGGAGGCGGTTGTGGATCCGGTGCGCCCGCAGGTAGTCCTCCACGCGAACATAGGCCGCGTTCCAGGACTCCATCGTGCCGGTCTTCGGGCGGAAGGCCTCGGGCAGCGCGACCTGTGCCGGCGCGTCCCCCGGTGCGTACGTCATGGTTGCCACAGGTAGCTCCACGTCTCGGTGAGGACGTGGGGCGTCTTCCGGAGGAAGCAGCGCAGCTCGACGGGCTTGTCGGACCCGTCGGGCTTGACCGCGAACGCGACCCGCCACGTGCCGTTGAAGGGGTTCTTCTGGACCGTGGCGTTCGCGAGCGCCGCCCCCGCGCCCACCGACACCACGGGCTCGATGAGGGGATCGGGGCCCTCCTTGCCGAGATAGGCGCCGTCGAAGTCGACGATGAACCGCTCCAGCTCCGGTTCCTGCGTCTTCGATCGGCCGTGCCGCGTGGCGACCGCAAATCCGGCCGGCGGGTGGATCTGGTCCATGAACCAGTGGAGCCTGTAGCTCACCTCGATGGGCTCCCCGGGCGCCGGAAGCGACTCGGGAACCCAGAATGCCGCGATGTTGTCCGAGGTCTCGTCCTGGCCGTGCAGCTCGACGAGCCTGACGGATCCCTTGGCCCACCGGCCTAAGGGCTCGACCCACGTGCTGGGACGCAGCTGGTAGAACGCCTCGAGGTCCTGGTAGTCCTCGAACTGCCGGTCGCGCTGGACCAGGCCGAAACCCTTCGGGTTCTCGTCCGAGAAGGAGGCGCTCCGGATCGAGCTGGGATTGGTGAGCGGCCTCCAGATCCACTCCCCCGCCCCCGTGTAGAGCATGAGGCCGTCGGAATCGTGCACCTCGGGCCGGAAGTCGTCGTAGCTGACGTTGGTGTTCTTCCCGTGCCAGAACATGCTCGTGAGCGGCGCGATCCCGAGGACCGCCGGGTTGTGCCTGCAGTAGAGGACCTCGTGCACCTCGGTCACCGTCTCGGCGCCGGGCGTGATCGAGAACCGGTACGCTCCCGTGACGCTCGGGCTGTCGAGGAGGGCGTACATGACGAGCGTCCTCGCGTCCGGAAGCGGGCGTTCCACCCAGAAGGCGCGGAATATCGGGAACTCCTCGCCCCCAGGCTCCCCGGTGTTGACCGCAAGCCCCCGCGCGGACATCCCGTAGAACGCGTGCTGGCACAGGAACCGGAAGTAGCTCGCGCCCAGGAACGCCCCCAGCTCGTCTCCCGGCTTGTTGAGCGCATAGAGGATCCGCAACCCGGCAAATCCCATCGTCGAGCGGACCGACGGGACCCGGTTCATCCCGTAGTCGAACAGCGACGGGGAGAACGGGACGGAATCGACCGACTTGCCGTGGACGACGTTGATCTGGACCGTCTGGTCAAAGTGGAAGCCGGGATGGAAGAACTGCAGCTCAAATGGCAGGCGGTCGCGCCTCCAGAGGGACTCCTCCGGCCGGAACCGGATGTCGCGGAACTGGTCGTAGCTCAGCTTGAGCAGCGCGTCGGGCACCGGGCTGGTCCTGGGGGCGAAGGGCTTGGCTGCCAGCATCTTGGCATTGTAGCGGAGCACCTCAAAATCAAATACCTCGTCGACCGCGCGCGCCCTGGGGCAGGTCATGGCGATGCCGGCGGCAAGGACGAGTGCGATGCGTAGGGAATGCATGGTCAAAGGAAGAATCCGCGCTGTTTCTCGGATATGGGAATGTTAGCGCGTTCCATGACCTTGAGCAAATCCTCCCATATCAATCGTTTCGTCCGGTTGGTCGGGTTGCGCAGGATGTAGCTCGGATGGTAGGTGACCATGAGCGGCCGTCCGCCTAAATCGTGCCAACGCCCGCGCACCTCGCCCAGGGCGCTGAAGGATCTCCAGCCCAGGAGAGCCTTCGCGGCGGTGGCCCCCAGGGCCACCAGCAGCCTGGGATTCACGATCTCGACCTGCGCCCGGAGATACGGAAGGCAATGGGCCATCTCGCCCTCGGTGGGAGGCCGGTTGCCGGTCTGGGCGCCCTCCGGCCCGGCGGGCAGGTCCGGCCGCCAGTTCATGATGTTCCCGATATAGACCTCGGACCGCGACAGGCCCATGCCGCCGATCATCCGGTTGAGCAGCTGGCCGGCCGGCCCCACGAAGGGCTCGCCCTGGACCTCCTCCTCCGCGCCGGGCGCCTCGCCCACGAACATGATCGCGGCGTCCAGGCTCCCGACCCCCAGCACAATCTTCCTGCCGGGCCGGACCTTTGACCGGCATACCGGGTCGTCCAGCACCTGCTGCCGGACGGCAGCCCACCGGGCCGCCTTGTCCCCCTCCGGAATGACGACCACGGGCGGAACATCGGCGGCCGCCGGGGCGGGCGCCGAAGGCGCGGCGGGCGCGGGGGCGGCGGCCGCAGATGCCGCGGGCGGCGCCCCAGCCGGCGCCGTGACCTTTCCGGACCCCGCGGGCCGCCCCCCGACCGAACGGCGAAGGGCGTCAAGGCCGGCTTCGGAGACGGCAACCCTCTCCACCCCGCAGGCCTTCAGGCGCCGCAGCTCGTCGGTGATTGCGTTGAGAGCGTTGCGCATGGCTTCCGGCTCAGCTCCGTTGCGTGTGAAGCAGCTTTTCCACGTACTTGCCCAGCATGTCGAATTCCAAATTGACGGCATCGCCGGCGCGGCGCGTGCCGAGATTGGTCGCCGCCATCGTGTGCGGGATGATCCAGGCGGCGAAGGCGTCCCCCTCCACCCCGGCCACGGTGAGCGACACCCCGTCCACGGCGACGCTGCCCTTCAGGACCAGCGACCGCCCGCACCCCGCGGGCCCGCGGACAAGCAGCCAGTGGTCGGCGCCCCGCTGCTCGAACGTCTCGACGACTCCCCTTCCGTCGACGTGGCCCGTTACAAAGTGGCCGCCAAAGCGGCCGTCGAGCCGCAGGCTGCGCTCCAGGTTGACCGGGGCGCCGGGAGCGAGGGAGCTGAAATTCGTGAGCCGCCTCGTCTCCTCGAGGACGTCGAACGCGATCCCGGCGCCGTCGAAGGCCACCGCGGTCAGGCAGCACCCGTTGACGGCGATGCTGTCTCCGGACGCGATCCCCTCCAGCGTCCTCGCGGCGCGCACCCGCAGCCTCCATGAGGGGCCGGCCCTCTCCAACGACTCGACCGAACCCGCCTCCTCGACGATTCCCGTGAACATGGTCTCGGGGGCGGCCTGTCAGCGCAGCTTGATCCGCAGGACCGCCGTGTCGCTTCCCCGGCTCACCAGGAACACGGTCTCCGGACGGCTGGAGTCCTTCTCGATCGCCGCGAGCGTGGCCACGGCCGCGGCGAAACCCGGTATCTCGGCCCCGTCTATCTCCCTGATCCAGTCGTCGGGCCGCAGGCCCGCGATGTCCGCGGGGCTGTTCGGCTTCACCAGGTGCGCCACCACCCCGCTGAGCTCGCTCGCCTTCGAATGCCGGGCGATCGCGTCGCCGTAGACGAATTCCCGGGCCGTGAACCCGATTTTCTCGAAGAACGTCCGGTCGGCCTCGCGGACCAGGCGGGGCTCCTCCTCGAGCGTCGCCCTGAGCTCGACGCGGCTCGGGCCGCGCAGCACCGACAGCGCCAGGATGTCGCCGGGCGCCCGGGCCGCGATCAGCCTCTCCACGTAGTCGACGACGACGCGGTCGGGCCTGAAGCGCGGGAGCGGCTTGCCGTCGACCCCGAGGATGATGTCGCGCGCCTTCATCCCGGCCTTCTCGGCGGGGCTCCCCTCGAGCACCTCGCTCACGACCGCCCCCGACTGCGACTCAAGCTTCAGGAATGCCGCGACCTCGCGGTCCATCGGCTCGAGGCCGTACGCGCCGAGCCATGCCAGCGGCCTGCCGAACACGTTCTTCGGGATCCGCCCGATGAAGGGCAGCACCTCGTCCGCGACAAGGAACGCGCTGCTCTCCTCCAGGTTCACGAGCATGACGGGGGAACCGCCCCTCTCCGCGCCCGAAAACTCAAGGAACGTCTGCCCGAACGAGCTTGCGCCGAGGCCGACAAACCTGCCGTCGCGGTCGAAAACGGGCAGGCCCGGCCCCGCCACCTCCTGCTGGGCGATCGCGGTGCGCTGCGGGAGCGACTGGATGAGCGCGACATGGCTCTGGAGAATGTAGGGCATGAAATCCTCGTCCTTGTTGCGGAGCCCCACCCCCCAGACCTCGTCGGCCAGCTGGAGCTCCCGGCCCGGGGCCGAGCCCGTGAACGCCGTCACCGGCACCAGCCGTCCTAGGACCGACGGGCCCGCCCGCACGAAATGCCAGCCCGTGTACGCATCGCGGCCAAGGTATTCCGCGGGGGAACCCTCGGGGTCGCCGGGGAGGTAGACCTTGAAATCCTTCATCTGCCTCGGGGAGATCCGCAGGTCGATCGCGGCGGAGGGAAGGATGATCGTCCCCGCGCTGTCGACGACGGTCCCGTAGGCGATCGTGGGCCGGCGCTCGAGCTCGGTCTCCGTCACGTACTCGACGGCCACGGTGCACTTTGCGCGCTCCGCCCAGAGCGAGGGCAGGTCGGCGGCGCGGGCCCGCGCCCCGGCGAGGCAGGCCGCGGCCGCAACAAGGAGGGACAGGCGCTTCATGGCTTCAGCACGACGAGCGAGACGCGCCTCTCCCTCTGGACCTCAAAGAGCGTGGGCGCGGGCCTGGCGGAGTAGGCGGCGTCGACCTCCCTCACCACGTCGAGCGAGTTCACGGGGCTTTGGTTTATCTTCGTGATGATGTCCCCCCTGGCCAGGCCCGCGACGTCCGCCGGGAACCCCCGCTGCACGCCGATCACGAGGACCCCGGTGTCGTCGTGGAGCTGGTTCTCCCGGGCGAACGCGCGCGAGATCTTGCGCACGCCGATGCCCCAGGTGTCCGAGACCCACTCCTCCCCCATCCGGCTCTCAAGCCTTGCCGTGACCAGGGTGGCGGACGCCTCCCTCGACGCGCGCTTGTAGGCGATCACGAGCGAGGAGCCCACCGCCTGGCTCGCGATCAGGTTCTCGATCGGCGGCAGCTGCTCGGGAAAGCGCCCGTCGATCTTCCTTCCGTCGATCGCGAGGATGATGTCGCCGGCCCGGAGCCCGGCGCCGGCCGCGGGGGAGCCGGACTCCACGCTGTCGACGAGCATGCCGGTGTTGGTCGCCATGTCGTAGAAGCCCTCCAGGTCCTGGAGCGCCTTCGGCACGATCCCGATGTAGCTCCGCGTGATCGACCCGTCGCGGACCAGGCTCGCGACGACCCGCTTGGCGATGCTGGAGGGGATGGCGAATCCCAGGTTGTTGGCCCCGAGGTACGCGCGCGAGGTGATCCCCACGATCCGGCCGTCCTCCGTCACCAGGGGCCCCCCCGAGTTGCCGGGGTTGATCGCGGCGTCGGTCTGGAGCCAGGTGTTGAAGTTGCCGGTCTCGTAGCCGTCGACGCCCTCGGTGTCCTCGAAATACCGGTTGTTGTTCGAGATGATCCCGCGGGTCACCGTCCGGGTGAGCCCGTGGGGCGTCCCGACGGCATACACGGTCTCGCCCACGTAGAGCCTCTCGCTGTCGCCGAATTCCGCGTGCTTGAACGCGAGCTGGCGCCGCTTCACGTCGTCCAGGTTGATCCGCAGGAGCGATAGGTCCGTCCAGTGGTCCCAGCCGATGAGCCTCGCGCCCACCCGCTCCAGGTTCGAAAGCGTCACGTTGATCTCGACCGACCTCGGGCCGGCGACGTGCGCGTTGGTCAGGATCAGGCCGTCCTGCGTAAGGATGACACCCGAGCCGATGCTCGCGTCTATCCTGCGCGCCCCCTCCTCGAAGTTGAGCTCGCGCACGTCGATCCGGACCACGGAGTCGAGCAGGCGGTCGAATCCGCCGCTCATGGAGGCGCGGACCTGGGCCGTTGAGGCGGCGAGAAACAGCGGGACGGCGGCCAAGATTGACCGGTGGAGCGAATGGTTCACTATGGCGGGTTTCACACGATGGTTACCGACAGCAAAGACTACGACTTTCAAGAAATCGAGCGCCGCTGGCAATCTTTCTGGGAGCGCAATCGGACTTTCGCGGCGGGGAAGGACCCGTCCAGGCCGAAGTTCTACGTGCTCGACATGTTTCCCTACCCCTCGGGGTCGGGCCTTCACATAGGCCACCCGGAGGGGTACACCGCGACGGACATCATCGCCCGCCACCGGCGCGCGCGGGGCTTCGACGTCCTTCACCCCATCGGATGGGACGCGTTCGGCCTTCCCGCCGAGCAGCACGCCGTGAAGACCGGCACGCACCCCGCCGCGAACACCCAGAACAACATCGCCAACTTCAGGCGGCAGATCAAGGCGCTGGGGTTCTCGTACGACTGGGACCGCGAGATCGACACGACCGACCCGAGGTACTTCCGGTGGACGCAGTGGATCTTCCTGCAGCTCTTCAGGAGGGGCCTGGCCTACGTGGACGAGCGCCCCGTCTGGTGGTGCCCGGAGCTGCGCACCGTGCTGGCGAACGAGGAGGTGATCGATGGAAAAAGCGACGTGGGCGGGTTTCCCGTCGAGCGGCGCAACCTCCGGCAATGGGTGCTGAGGATAACCGCCTATGCGGACCGCCTGCTGTCGGGCCTCGAGGGGCTTGACTGGCCCGACTCCACCAAGCGGATGCAGGCGGCCTGGATCGGCCGGAGCGAGGGCGCCGAGATCACCTTCGGCCTCGAGAAACCCGGGCCCGGCGGGCTCAGGGTCTTCACGACCCGGCCGGACACGCTCTTCGGCTGCACCTACATGGTGCTCGCGCCGGAGCATGGCCTCGTCGAGGCGCTGACGACGCCCGAGATGCGGGTCGCCGTCGGGGACTACCGCAGGAGGGCCGCCTCCAAGAGCGACCTCGAGCGCACCGACCTGGCGAAGGACAAGACAGGCGTCTTCACCGGCTCGTTCGCCGTGAATCCCGTGAACGGGGCACGCCTTCCAATCTGGGTCGCCGACTACGTGCTCATGGGCTACGGGACCGGGGCGATCATGGCCGTGCCCGCCCACGACGAGCGCGACTTCGAGTTCGCGGCGCGGTACAGCCTGCCCGTCGTGCCCGTGATCGAGCCGGCCGACCATTCCTCGAACGGGCAGGCGCCGAAGCTCCCTTACACGGGCGACGGCAACCTGGTCCACTCCGACGGGTACACCGGCCTCGACTGGCGCGAGGGAGGGCGCCGGATCACGACCGACCTGGCCGCGAAGGGCTCCGCGAGGCACTCGGTCAACTTCAAGCTGCGCGACTGGCTCTTCTCCCGGCAGCGCTACTGGGGCGAGCCGATCCCCATCGTGTGGGTGAGCGAGGGGGACTACCGCCGGGCCGCGCCCCGCCTCGACGGCGCCCTTCCAGAGGAACCCGTGTCGTTCGAGCAGGACGGCGTCGTCCGCTTCGCGCTTCCCCTTTGCGAGTCCGCGCTCCCGCTCGAGCTGCCGCCCGTGCAGTCCTACCTGCCGAGCGGCACGGGCGAGAGCGCGCTGGCGAACGTGCCCGGCTGGGTCGACATCTGGTTCGATTTCACGACGGGGATGGCCGTGCCCGCCACCGAGCCCCCCCCGGCGGGCGACACATGGATCCGGGCGCGGCGCGAGACCAACACGATGCCCCAGTGGGCCGGATCCTGCTGGTACTACCTGCGGTTCACGGACCCGCGCAATAGCCGCCAGTTCGCATCGCCCGAGGCGCTGGCCAGGTGGGGCGGCCCCGACCTCTACGTCGGCGGCGCCGAGCACGCGGTGCTCCACCTCCTCTACGCGCGGTTCTGGCACAAGGTCCTCTTCGACATCGGCGCCGTGCCGACCGACGAGCCGTTCAGGAGGCTGTTCCACCAGGGCATCATCCTCGGGGAGGACGGGGAGAAGATGGCGAAGAGCGGCGGCAACGCGGTGAGCCCCGACGCGATCATCGAGAGCCACGGGACCGACAGCCTGCGCCTCTTTCTCATGTTCCTCGGGCCGCTCGAGGCGATGAAGCCCTGGAACCCGAGGGGCATCGAGGGGCCGCACCGCTTCCTGCAGAAGGTCTGGCGCGACTGCATCGGCGACGACGGCGGGGCAAACCCCAAGATCGCGGGCGGCGCGCAGGATTCCGCCGAGCTCCAGAAGCTGCTGCACGAGACCATCCGCAAGGTGGGGGACGACATCGAGGCCCTGCGGTTCAACACGGCCATCTCGCAGATGATGATCTTCGAGAACGCGCTCCACAAGGAGGCCCGGGTCAGCCGTGCGACCGCCCTCGCCTTCATCCAGCTCCTCGCCCCGTTTGCCCCCCATATCTGCGAGGAGCTGTGGTCGCGCCTCGGCGCGCCCGGGCTCGCCTCCGAGGCTCCCTGGCCGAGGTTCGATCCCGCGCGGATCTCGGCCGCCGAGGTCCGGCTTGTTTTCCAGGTCAACGGCAAGCACCGCGGCGACCGGCTCGTTCCGGCCGGGCTCACCCAGGAGCAGGCGGTCGCGCTCGCGACGGCCGACCCCCGAGTGGCCGCGTTTGCGGGGAACCGCACGATCGTAAAAGTCGTGTATGTCCCGGGCCGAATCCTCAACCTCGTCGTTTCGTAGCCGGCGACGCAGGTCCTTTCGGTCCAATCGGTTGAGCCCTAGCGGGACCAAACCTAAGCAATTATACTCTCTTGCGTGGATTGCCGGGAAAGGTAGGATTGCCGCGTGATGAAATCCCGCAATCTCCTGCGCCTTGGCATGGCGGCCCTCTGCGCCGCCGCGATCGCGCATGCCCAGGTCCCGAGGAGCAATCCGACCAGCAAGATATTCGTGGCGGACACCGAGGGCGACACCCAGATCAGCACGGTGAAGGGAATCTCAACCCTGGCGAAGAAGGCCGTCTACAAGGGCGAGGGGACGGCCATCCAGACGAAGGCCAATTCGAACGCCTCCATCGTGCTCTCGAACGGCACCGGGATCTATTTCGACGTCACCACCCGCACCGAGATCCGCGCCTTCGTCCAGGCGCCCTTCCGGCCGAGCCGGACCGACATGGAGGAGGAGCCCTCGATATCCCGCACCCACATGTTCATCGATTACGGTGTCGTCGGGCTGTCGACCAGCAAGATGGCTGCCGGCAGCACGCTGTTGGTCGAGACCTCGCATGCCTCCGCCGTCATCGAGGGCCGACAGGCCGTGATCGAGGCCGGCGACACCAGCACGACGATCTCGATGCTGGAGGGCCGCGCCTCGGTCCAGTCCAGCCCCGACGGCGTCACCTATGACGTCAAGAGCGGCTACCAGGTGACCATAAGGGCCGGCAAGCCGGGCCAGGAGAACAC
>Ga0302325_10004049_pt1 | contig 34015 bp, 27 predicted proteins | sample Palsa_T0_2_FD_201948 | JGI IMG/M metagenome (GOLD analysis project Ga0302325, IMG submission 201948) | Peat permafrost microbial communities from Stordalen Mire near Abisko, Sweden - Palsa_T0_2 | ecosystem: Environmental > Terrestrial > Soil > Palsa > Peat permafrost | place: Sweden: Abisko...
CGGCACCTTGCTGACCTCGCATATGGCTGTTGCCTCCTATGCAGAAGGACAGTGGAGCAAGACCGAGATGCAGCCGGTCGCGCCCATCGCACTCAGTCCCGCCGCGCATGTTCTGCATTACGCCAGCACCTGCTTCGAGGGGTTCAAGGCATTCCGTCACGCGGACGGATCCGTGCATATTTTCCGCATGGACCGGCACATTCAAAGGTTGCGGCAAAGCGCCCGGCAACTGGTGCTGCCGGAGCCCGATGCCGCTCAGCTTGGCGACATGGTGCGCGCGGTGATCAACCGCTGCCGCGATGCCGTGCCCGAGGCGCCGGGCGCCCTGTACTTGAGGCCGCTGTTGATCGGGACCACCGCGAACATCGGCGCGGCCGCGACTCCGGCCTCCGAGGCGATGCTGATGGTGCTGGCCAGTCCGGTATGGGACTACTTTGCCGGGGGACCCAAGCCGCTGCGGATTCTGGTGGACGATGAGAACACCCGGTCGGCGGCGCAGATGGGCATGGTCAAGACCGGCGGCAACTATGCGGCGGCGCTAGGGCCCACGCTGCGCGCCCGAGCCAAGTACCAGGTGGATCAGGTGCTGTTCTGCCCGCGCGGCGAGGTGCAGGAAACCGGCGCCGCCAACTTTCTGTTGATCGCCAAGAACAAGCTGCTGACGCGCGGCCTGGACGCGAGCTTCCTGCACGGAGTGACCCGCGATTCCCTGCTGACCATGGCCCGCGACTTGGGGTTCGAAGTGTCGGAGCGGGTGTTCGACGTCAAGGAAATGCTGGAGTGGGTGAAAACCGGCGAAGCGGCCCTATCCGGCACCGCCGCAGTCCTGGCCGGCGTGGGCACGCTGATCTACAAGGGCACGGAACAGAGCGTGTCGGGGGGCGAGGTGGGACCGCTGACGCGCGCGCTGCGCGCGCAACTGGTCGCCATCCAACGGGGGGAGGCGCCCGACCGCCACGGCTGGCTGGAACGGGTGTGAGGCGCCGGTAGTACTAGTACTCCTCGCGGTCTTCCTCATCCTCATCTAGATCGTCGTCGTCATCGTCGTCGTCATCGTCGTCGTCATCGTCGTCTTCCTCGTCCCAGTCCTCGTCATCCTCTTCATCCTTTTCACCCTTGGAGCCCGACCAGCCTTCCGGCTCCTCGGTCAACTCCAGGTCTAGCTCCGCCCAGCCGTCGACGTCCAATTCCTCGACCTCACCGTCGAGATGCTGAATTTCCACGATTTCCCGATCCTCATCTACTTTGAGCACCTGGAAGGTTTCTTCGTGTTCCAAGTCCTCGTACCACTGCCCGACGGTCGGTTCGTACTCTCTGCCCACGGTTCATCCTCTTCTTTAGACTTCTGCGCGAAACGGGAACGAGGATATTAGGGGAGGCTCCTCGGCGAAGTAAATGGCAATATGGGGATCTTATGAGCATTGCTAACCGCAAAGCCACCGCGCGGCGTTTGGCCGAGGCCAAGCGGGTGTGCGTGAAGGTCGGGTCGGCATTGCTGGTCGATCCTGACAAGGGCAGGCTGAATCGCGCCTGGCTCGAGTCGTTCGCGGCCGATGTGGCGCGCATGCGCAAGCGCGGCCAGGAGGTCATCCTGGTGTCCTCCGGCGCCATCGCCCTCGGCCGCCGGCACCTGGGCCTGTCCGCGGGCAAGCTCAGGCTGGAGGAAAGCCAGGCGGCGGCGGCGGTGGGGCAGATCCGGCTTGCTCACGCCTATAAGGAGCTGCTGGATGAGCACCAGATCACCGTCGCGCAGATTCTTCTTACCCTCGGTGACACCGAGCAGCGCCGGCGCTATTTGAATGCGCGCGGCACGCTGAATACCTTGCTGTCGTTGGGCGCCGTGCCGGTGATCAATGAAAACGACACGGTCGCGACCGCCGAGATTCGCTATGGGGACAACGACCGCCTGGCCGCGCGCGTCGCGCAGATGGTCGGCGCCGAGTGCCTGGTGCTCCTGTCGGATATCGACGGCCTGTACACGGCGAACCCCAACGAGGATCCCGACGCGCAGTTCATCGGGCGAGTGCTGGAGATCACGCCGGCCATCGAGGCCATGGCGAGCGGCACGGTGAGCGATATGGGCAGCGGCGGCATGCAGACCAAGATCGCCGCGGCCAAGATCGCGGTGGGCGCCGGCTGTCATCTGTGCATTGCCAAGGGGGCCCATCCGCACCCGCTGATGCGGATCGAGGAAGGGGCGCTGTGCACCTGGTTCGTTCCGTCGTCGACTCCGCTGGCCACGCGCAAGCAGTGGATCGCCGGGACCTTGAAGCCGGCCGGCGCAATCGCCGTCGATGACGGTGCGGTGCGCGCGCTGCTGGCCGGCAAGAGCCTGTTGCCGGCGGGGGTGACCCGCGCCGTCGGGCGCTTCGAGCGGGGCGATACCGTGAGCATCATCGGGCCGGACGGCATCGAGGTGGCGCGCGGCATCTGCGCCTATTCGGACAGCGACGCGGCGCGCATCATCGGGCGCAAGTCCGCCGAAATCGAGATGCTGTTGGGCTATCGCGGCCGGGACGAGATCGTGCATCGGGACGATCTGGTCGTGCTGAAGGCCTTTTGATGACGCTGGCGGAAATCATGGAGCGCATGGGCCGCGCCGCGCGCGCAGCCGCGCAGGTGCTGGAGGCTTGCGCAGCTGAGCAAAAGAATCGCGCCCTGCGCGCGGCCGCCACGCACCTCAAGGCGCGCAGCGCCACCTTGCTGGCGGCCAACGCACGCGATATGGGCGCGGCGAGAGAGCGCGGATTGTCGAAGGCCATGCTCGATCGACTCGCGCTGAATGATGAGCGGGTGCAGGCCATGGCGCGCGGTCTCGAGGACATCGCGGCTCTCGCCGACCCGATCGGCACCGTGCTGGCGCAATGGTCCCGGCCGAACGGCATGCGGATTCAACGGGTGCGCGTGCCTTTGGGAGTGATTGGAATCATCTACGAGAGCCGGCCGAATGTGACCGCGGATGCCGGAGCCTTGTGCCTGAAATCCGGCAATGCCGTCATATTGCGCGGCGGCTCCGAGAGTGCGAACTCCGCCGCGGCGATTCACGCCTGCCTGGAGCAGGGCCTGAGCGAGGCCGGCCTGCCGCCGGCCTGCATTCAACTGGTACCGACCACCGACCGGGCGGCGGTGGGCCATATGCTCGCGCAGATGACGCAGTACATCGATGTGATCGTGCCGCGCGGCGGCAAGGAGTTGATCGCGCGCGTGCGGCAGGAGGCACGCGTGCCCGTGATAGGACATCTCGAGGGCGTGTGCCACGTGTTCATCGACCAAACTGCCGAGCTCGGCATGGCGATGAAAATCGTCTTGAATGCCAAGATGCGCCGCACCGGAGTGTGCGGGGCAGCCGAGACATTGCTGGTGCACCGCGGCTGCGCGGCAACGCACTTAGGCGCGCTGATCAAGATGCTGCTCGATGCCGGCTGCGAGGTGCGCGGCGACGATGCGAGCATGCTCATCGATGCCCGGGTCAGACGCGCGACCGAGCAGGACTGGTATACGGAGTACCTGGACGCCATCATTGCCGTGCGCGTGGTCGATGATCTGGACGCGGCGCTGGCGCATATTCGCCGCTATGGGTCGCGGCATACCGACTGCATCGTGACCGAGGACACCTCGAGCGCGGAGCGGTTCTTGAGCGAGGTGGACAGCGCCATCGTCCTGCACAATGCCTCGACGCAGTTCGCCGATGGCGGGGAATTCGGCATGGGCGCGGAAATCGGCATCAGCACCGACAAGTTTCACGCGCGCGGCCCGGTGGGCGTGGAACAATTGACCAGCTACAAGTACCTGGTGCGAGGCAGCGGACAGACGCGCGACTAGCTGCTTACGCTAAAGCATCTCCTCCCAGGAGCGGGACAGGCGCGTGGCGCAGGTGATGATGCCCACCATGCTGTAGGTTTGCGGAAAGTTCCCCCAGAGCTCGCCGCTCTTGGGATCGATGTCCTCGGACAGCAGTCCGGCGCTGTTGCGGCGCTTCAGCAGCTGCTCGAAAATCCGCCGCGCCTCGTCGATGCGCCCGACCGCCGCGAGCGCGTTGACATACCAGAATGAGCACATGGTGAAGGTGTTCGCCGGCACGCCGAAGTCGTCCGGATGCACGTAGCGGTACACGAGGTCGCCGCGCACCAGTTCGCGCTCGATGGCGCCGAGCGTGGACAGGAAACGGGTATCGTTCGGCTCGATGAAGCCCAGATCCGCCAGCAGCAGCGAGGTGGCATCCAGATCCTCGCCGCCGAAGTTGCTGACGAAGGTTTGCTTCGCCGGATTCCACGCGCGCGCGAGAATCTCATCGCGCATGGCATTGGCGTGGTTGCGCCAAAAGCCGGCGCGCTGCGCGAGTTCGAGCTTGGCGGCGATTCTCGACAGCCGGTCGCATGCCGCCCAGCACATGACCGCCGAAAAGGTGTGGGCGCGTGCGATTCCGCGGAATTCCCAGGGACCGGCGTCCGGTACCGCGAACATCTGCACGGCGCGTTCGCCGAGCACCTCGGCGCGCGCGAACACCGCGGCGTCGCCGGGACTCGCCAGGCGCTGATCGAAGAATAGCTGCCGAGCGGCCAGGACCACGGCGCCGTACACATCGTACTGCGCCTGCTCATACGCCAGGTTGCCGACGCGCACCGGGCCCATGCCGCGGTAGCCCTCCAGCGTATCGATGATCCGCTCCTCGATGTGCGAGTCGCCGGTGATGCCGTACAGCGGCTGCAGGTCGCCGCCGGGATTGCGCGCGACGATGTGATCGAGATAGCGCAGGTAGCCTTCCATGGTGTTGGTCGCGCCCAGGTTATTCAGGGCGAGAATCACGAAGAAGCTGTCGCGCAGCCAGCAGAAGCGGTAGTCCCAGTTGCGCACGCTGCCGGCCATTTCGGGAATCGAGGTGGTGAGCGCGGCGAGCACCGCGCCGGTATCCTCATAGGTGCAGAGCTTGAGCGTGATCGCGGCGCGGATCACCGGCTCCTGCCAGTCGAAGGGAACCGCGAGGCCGCGGATCCAGTCATGCCAGTAGCCGCGGGTCTCATCCAGCCACGAGCGCGCCAGGGTGAGCGGCGACTCCTCGACGGTGGTGTCCGGCCCGAGGATGAACGCCAGCGGCGCATTCAGAATGATGACGCTCTCCTCCAGCAGCGGCGAAAGCGCGGAATTGGTGGTGAGGCGAAAGGAAAGCTGCGGGGAAACGAAGCGGATGCTATGGCTGCCGGCGATGCGCTGCGGTTCGGCAGCGCCGTTGTCGCAGCGCGGCCGCAGCCGGATGGTCACGACCGGGCGGCCCTCGACGGGCTCGACCAGGCGCACGATGGCCATGGGCCTGAAATTGCGCCCGCGCGAACGAAAGCGTGGGCAAAAATCCGTGATGCGCAAGCTATTGCCGGCCGAATCGGTGAGCACCGACTCGACAATGGCGGTGTTGCGCAGGTAGCGCCGCTCGAACTTCGCGGCATCCTTCAGATCCACCGCGAATACACCGCTCGCCGAATCGCCGCCGTCGCGGTTCAGCAGCGCGCAGAACACCGGGTCGGCATCGGGCCTCGGCAGGCAGGCCCATACGATGCGCGCGCGCGCATCGATGAGCGCGGCGATCTGGCAGTTGCCGATGAGCGCAAGATCGAGATTGGAGGAGCTGCTCATGCGCGATGCGCGTCGTCGAGTGCCGCGATGCTGCGCAGCCAGGCGCGCACCGCTGCCGGATTCTCGAAGTGCTGTTGCGCGCGCACCCGGTTACCGACGGCGATCGATATCCCGCCATGCGACTCGACCATGCGAAACCCGCCTTCATCGGTCAGATCGTCGCCGACGAATACCGGCGTCCTGCCGGAAAACGGCGGCTCCTGCAGAAAGGCGCCGACCGCCGAGCCCTTGTCGAATCCGCGCGGCTTGATCTCCAGAACCATGTTGCCGTCCTGAATGTGATACTGACTGCCTAGCGGTTGCGTGATCGCGGTGAGCGCCGCGCGCAGCTCGGATTCGAACTGCGGTGCCATGCGGTAGTGGATCGCCAGAGTTCTGCCCTTGTCCTCGAGCGAGGTGCCGGGATGCGCGCGCACCAATTCCGCCAGCGCGACTCTCGCGCTGTCCAACCGCGTGTCCACGAAGCTCGCGCCGTGGATGGCGCCGGATGCCTTGCGCCGCACGACGCCGTGCAGCCCGGCCGCGGGCAAACGCAGCGGTGCGAACAGCGAGTCGAGATATTGCAGGCTTCGGCCGCTCACCAATGCGACCGCGCCGCCGAGCCGTTCCACCACCTGCCTCAATATTTCCTTGAGCTCATCGTCCACGAAGGTCTCCAGCGGCGAATCGGCCAACTCCACCAAGGTGCCGTCCACGTCGAGAAATAAACACCAATCGAGCGCGGGGGACGGTTTGCGAATTTGCATCATGGAAAAACATATCTCACGGCGGCGCGACTGCCAATCTTTAAGCGCGAATGATTTCACGGTGTAACTTTTACACGCTTGGCGTGGAGAAAACCAAGACTTGGCGGGCAATATTGGGTATTTTGTGGTTGACGGCACGATAATCATTCAACTGACGCGGAGGCATGGTGTTTCGTTCAATCATCTTGCGCTTCGTGCTGCCGGTGGCGCTTGCGTCCTGCGTCGTCGCCTATTTCGGCCTGCCCTACATCGAGCGGTTGCTGGCGGAGTGGTTTCGATCCGACGTCGAGCTGCGCGCGCAGCTGGTCATGCATTCGATGGAAGAGCCGCTCACGGATCTGATCGCAAGCGGCAACGAGGCGCGCCTGCGTGCGTACCTGGCCAGGATGACCGCGGATGAGCGCCTGCTCGCCATCCTGATATGCCGGCCGGACGGCTCGACGCTGGTCAGGACGGAGCGCGCGCCGGCCGCGATTTCCTGCGAGACCACCGACAATACTCGCCCAAAGCCCACCAGCATTGCGCAGCTGTCGTCCGGGTCGGTGCAGATTTCGCGCTTCGATTTCGACTCGGCACGCACGCCGTTTCGCGTGCTGATGCTGCACGACTTGAGCTTCGTCGACCGCAGGCAGCGCACCGCCCGGGATTTCATGCTGGTCTTCGTCGCCATTTCGGTGCTGTTGCTCGCGCTGCTGATCGTGCTGGTGGCCTGGCTGCAGCTGCGCCGCTGGGTCAAGGTGCTGATCGGCGACATCCGCGGCAAGCGCTTTCTCGACGATGCCGAATCGCCGCGCTCCTCGCTCCCCATCCTGTCCCAGGTGCGCCAGGCGCTGGCCGAGGTGGAGGAGAAGCAGCGCCTGGAGATCGATTTTCACGAGAACTGGACGCCGCAGGCGCTGCGGCAGGTGGTGCGCGATCATCTGCGCTCGGCGCAGGTCATCATCGTGTCGAACCGCGAGCCGTACATCCATAATTTCAACGCGGATCACCAGCCCGTGGTCCAGGTCCCGGCCAGCGGCATGGTGACGGCGCTCGAGCCGGTGATGCGCGCCTGTTCCGGCGTCTGGATCGCGCACGGCGCCGGCAACGCGGACAGGGAGACCGTTGACCGCTTCGATCAGATCCGGGTGCCGCCCGACGATCCCTCGTATACGTTGAGGCGGGTGTGGCTGACGGAGGCGCAGGAGCAGGGCTACTACTACGGCTTCTCCAACGAAGGCCTGTGGCCGCTGTGTCACCTGGCGTACGTCCGGCCGGCATTTCGCGCCGCCGACTGGCGCGCGTACGAGGAGGTCAACGCCAAGTTCGCCGAAGTCGTGGCGCTCGAGTCGAGCACCGACAGCCCGGTGGTGCTGATCCAGGACTTTCACTTCGCGCTGTTGCCGAAGTTGATTCGCGCCAAGATCCCGAAGGCGACCATCGTGCTGTTCTGGCACATTCCCTGGCCGAACTCCGAGACCTTCGGCGTGTGCCCTTGGAAGCGCGAGATGCTGCAGCACATGCTGTCCGCGGATATTCTCGGATTCCACACCCGCTACCATTGCCAGAATTTTCTCGACACCGTCGATCGCTTCATAGAATGCCAGATCGATCACGAGCACATGACGGTGACCCTGCAGGGCCGGGTGTGCCGCGTCGCGCCGTACCCGATCTCGATCGAATGGCCGCCGCGCTGGCTGCTGAACATGCCGGATATAGAGACCTGCCGCGCGGCGGTACGCGCACGGCATCACATCGCCGCCGGCGTGCACTTAGGGTTGGGCGTCGAACGCTGGGACTTCACCAAGGGCATCATCGAGCGCTTCCAGGCGCTCGAAACACTGCTCGACAAGAATCCCCGGCAGCGCGGCCGGGTGTGCCTGCTGCAGGTTGCCGCGCCTTCGAGGAGCCAGCTGCCGGCCTACCATGCGCTGCAAGAGAAGACCTACAGCGAGGTGGAGCGCATCAATGCCAAGTTCGCCGAGGGCGAGTGGCGCCCCATCGTGTTGATCGATGAACACCAGGAACCGTACCGCGTCTATGAGCTGTACCGGGCGGCGGATTTCTGCCTGGTCAACAGCCTGCACGACGGCATGAATCTCGTGGCGAAGGAATTCGTGGCGGCGCGCGACGATGAAGACGGCGTACTCATCTTGAGCACCTTTGCCGGCGCATCGCGCGAGCTGGCGGAGGCGGTGCTGATCAATCCGTTCGATGTCAGCGAAACGGCGGATGCCATGGAGACCGCGATGCGCATGGGCAGGGATGAACGGCGCAGCCGGATGAGCCTGATGCGCCGGACCGTCAAGGAGAACAACGTCTATCGATGGGCGGGACGCATGTTGATGGACGCCGCCCGCATCCGTCAGCGGCAAAGCCTGCCGGCGAGCAATCCGCGCTACGGCAGCGGCAGTCGTTAAGCGCGCGTCAGGCGCGCTGCGCAGCCGCGGCGAATGCGCGCAGGCGCGCGGCCGCCGCTTCGAGGGTCGCGTCGCGCTTCGCGATGCACAGCCGCAGCAGGGTCATGCGCGGGGCCACGGCGTAGAAGGGCGATAGGGGGATGGTCGCGATTTTCGCCTCGCGAATCAGCCGGTCGGCAAATTCCAGATCGCCGGCCTGGCTCAAGCGCCCGTAGTCGACCAGCTGAAAATACGTGCCGGAGGCAGGCACCGGCTCGAAGCCCGAGCCACGCAGCAGCCCCGCGAATAGGTCGCGTTTCTTCTCAAAAAAATCCGACAGCCGCGCCCACACCTCGGGATTCTGCTCAACATAGCGCGCGATGGCGTATTGCAAGGGCGCGGCGATGCTGAAGGTATTGAATTGGTGCACCTTGCGCAGCTCGCGCGTCAGCTCGGGTGGCGCGACGCAGTAGCCCACCCGCCAGCCGGTCGCATGCAGGGTCTTGCCGAAGGAGAACACCGCGAAACTGCGTGCGCGCAATTCCGCATGCGCGAGCACGGATGCGTGCTTTCTGCCGTCGAACAGCACGTGCTCGTACACCTCATCCGACAGCACGCTGATGGGCCGGTCGCGAATCAAGGCGGCGAGCGCGTTCAAATCTTCGCCGTCGAGCACGCTGCAACTGGGATTTTGAGGACTGTTGATGATGATCAGCCGGGTGCGGCCGGTCAGGGCCTGCTTGACCCGATCCCAATCGTAGCGAAAGTTGGGCGGCGCGAGGGGAATGCGCACACTGTGGCCGCCCGCCAAGCGCACCGCCGGGTCGTAGGCGTCATAGGCGGGATCGAAAATGACCGCCTCGTCGCCGGTTGCCACCACGGCTTGAATGGAATCATACAGCGATTCGGTTGCACCGCAGGTCACGGTGATTTCGCTGTGCGGGTCGAAGCCTGAGCCGTAGCTCGAGTGCAGCTTGCGGGCGATTTGCTCGCGCAACTCGACCACGCCCTCCATGGGCGCGTATTGATTGCGGCCCTCGGCGGTCACCTCGACCAGCGCGGCGGACAAGCGCGGATCGATCGGATAGTCGGGGAAGCCCTGGCCGATATTGAGCGCGCCTTCCTCGAGCGCGCGGCGCGACATCACGGTAAAGATGGTGGTGCCGACGTCCGGCAGCTTGCTGCTGAATTGCATCTAGTGCCTCAAGGCCGCAAGGCCGCCCGCAAGCGAACGCACCTTATGGCCGCGCTTGTGCAATTCGCGCGCTACGCTAAGGCTGCGCTTGCCCGAGGCGCACACCAACAGATACTGCGGGCCGGGCGGCAGCAGCTGCGGGTTCGCCAACAAGGTCGGCATGGGGATATGCCATCCGCTGGTCGGCTGCACGGCGAATTCGTCCGGATTGCGCACATCGATGACTTGCAGGCCGCGCGCGGCGGCGGCCGCGAGCGACGGCAATTCGATCTGCAGATCCGGCTCCTCGCCCACCAGATCGCGGATGCGCGCACAGCTTGGCGCGGCGCATGCTGTAAGGCGCCGCGCGTTAAGTTTCGCGCTGGAAACGTCGGTGAAGTCGAGCAGCAAGAGCTCGCCCTCGAGCTGTCCTGGAATGTTGAGCAGGATCTTCAAGACCAAGAGTGCCTGCAGCGAGCCGAAAACCCCGGGCACCGGACCTAAGACCCCGGACTCGGCGCAATTGCCGACCATGCCGTCCGGCGTGGCGTCGGGCCAGAGGCAGCGCAGGCAGGCATGGCTCGCCTCGGGCTTGTAGACCTGCAGCTGACCCTCGTATTGATACACGCTGGCGAATACCGCGGGCTTTTGCTCGAGCACCGCCGCATCGTTGATGAGAAACTTGGTGCGGAAATTATCGCTGCAATCGACCACGACATCGCAGCCGCGCAACAGTTCGAGGGCGTTGACGGCGCTGAATCTTGCGGCGTGCGTTTCGATTTTGACTTCGGGGTTGATGCTAAGAGCCGCCGCGCGCGCCAACTCCAGCTTCGGCTTGCCGACATCCTCGAGCGCGTAGATCGGCTGACGGTGCAAATTGCTGGCATCCAACCTGTCGGCTTCCACCAGCTGCAGGGTGCCGACGCCGGCGCCGGCCAAATACTGCAGAACCGGGCTGCCGAGGCCGCCCAGGCCTACGATGAGCACACGGCTGCGCTGCAGGGTTGCCTGGCCGGCCGCGCCGATTTCCTTGAGCTGCCGCTGTCTGGAGTAATCCGGCCGCATCAGGCGTGAGTATGGGCATGCCGGGGCGCCGTGGCGCAGCGCTCGCAGTTCACCCAGCCGGAATCGCCATTGCGATAGTGCTCTTTCTTCCAGATCGGCACGCGATGCTTCACTTCATCGATGATGAAGCGGCAGGCATCGAATGCCTCGCCTCGATGGGCGGAGCTGGCTGCGACCCAGACCGCCATGTCGCCCAGGCCGAGAGTGCCGATGCGGTGAATGCACAGCGCATGCTTGATTGGGAAACGCGCGAGCGCTTCGGCGACGATGCGATCCCCCTCGGCAACCGCGAGCTCCTCAAAGGCCTCGTATTCCAGGCGCGTGACCTGCTGTCCTTCATTGAAATCGCGCACCCAGCCTTCGAAGCTGGCGAAGCCGCCAGCGCCGGGGTCGAGCAATTCCCGGCGCGCGCCCGCGGTATCGATGGGGGCCTGCGTGAACCGAAAGCGCATCAGCCGCCTGCGACCGGGGGCAGGAATACGACGGCATCGCCCGCCGCGAGCGGCTGCGACCAATCGGCGAACTCGCTGTTGATCGCCACCTTCAATTGCTCTTCTCCCAAGGTGAATCCATAGCGACCGGTCAGTTCCGCGTACAGGTCGGCGGGAGTGCGCGCCGTGGTCTCCAGCGTTTCCCCGGAACGGCCCGCTTGCTCGCGCATCAGCGCGAAGTACCGGATGTTCACTTGCATGCCATCATCACCCTACGCGCCTTCCAGCGCCTGGCGCGCCTGCGCGTATTCCTCCGGAGTATTCACATTATCGAGCGCGTGCGCATCGATCGGATCCAGCAGCCGCGCGCCGTGACCGATCAGAAACTTGCGCGGACAACGGCCACCGCCGGACTGGTACGCATCGAGCGCCGCGGCGGCCGCCGGCTCCCAGATCGCGCAGAGCGGTTCCGGCAGGCCATCCTGAGCGCTGCGGTAGGCCGTGGCCAAAGCATTTGCATCGCGCTCGGCCAACAGCCGTGCGAGCACCGCATCCGACAGAAACGGCAGGTCGCAGGCGAGCACCAGCCATGCCGCTTGGCGGTGGGCCGCCAGTGCGGAGCGTATCCCGACGATCGGACCCTCGCCGCCGGCGGAGTCGACGATCATTGGCTTGGCACTGCGCACGGGATCGTGGCGTTGATCCGCGCGCACCGAGACGAACACCTTCGAGACGTGACGGGTGGCGAGTTCAAAGGCCCGATCCAACTGGCTGCGGCCCTGGTATTGCAGCGCCGCTTTGTCGCGCTGCATGCGCGAGCTCGAGCCGCCGGCCAGGATCAAGCCGTACACGGGGGAGGCGCTCAAGTCGCATCCCGGGCGTAATCGTTCTTGCCGCCGTGCTTCTCAACCAGGCGAGTCTCGCCGATCACGATGTCGTGGGACAGCGCCTTGCACATGTCGTACACGGTCAGGGCGGCGATGCTGGCGCCGGTGAGGGCCTCCATTTCGACGCCGGTCTTGTGATGCACCGTCACCGTGCAACGAATCAGCGCGCAGTCGCCGACCAGCTCGATCGCAAGCTGGCAATTCTCGATCCCCAGCGGATGGCAAAACGGGATCAATTCATGTGTGCGCTTGGCGCCCATGACACCCGCGACGATCGCGGTATCGAACACCGGCCCTTTGGGCGAATTCAGTCCGGCCTCGCGCAAGGCAGCGGCCACGGCCGGCGGAAAGCGCACCCGGGATTCCGCGGTGGCCGTGCGCTTGGTGGCGCTCTTGCCGCTGACATCGACCATGGCGGGGCGGCGGTTCTCATCCAAATGGGAAAATGTCATCGTTCAGCCGCCGATGTAGTACATCTCGATCTTCTGCTCAGCCGGACCCTGCGCGCGCAGTTGATCGCGCAATTCGCTGTAACGGTCAGCTCGCGCAACCCACGCGCCGCGAATCAGCTGCTCAAGATCGGCATCGCCCATGCCTGCGCGCAGCGGCGCGCGCAGATCCAGTCCCTGCGCGGCGAACAGGCAGGTGTAGAACTTGCCCTCGGAGGACAGCCGCGCGCGGCTGCAGGCGCCGCAGAACGGCTGCGATACGGAGGAAATGAAACCCACTTCGCCGCCGCCATCGTCGAAGCGCCAGCGCTCGGCGACCTCGCCGCGATAATTCTGCGAAACCGGATGCATGGGCCATTTCGCGGCGATACGCGCGACCAGCTCGCGGGAAGGCACCACCATATCCGGCCGCCAGGCATTGCGATTGCCGACGTCCATGAATTCGATCAAGCGCACGATCACGGGCGAGCCGCGGAAATGCTCCACCAAGTCCAGAACGGTGTGATCGTTGACGCCGCGCTCGATGACCGCATTGATCTTGATCGGCGCGAGTCCGGCGGCAAGCGCGGCCTCGATACCGCTCAACACCTGGTCGAGCGCCGCGAATCCGCCGCTCATGCGCTGGAATATCTCCTTGTCCAAGGTATCCAAGCTCACTGTCACGCGCTGCAAGCCGTTGGCGTGCAGATCCACCGCATGCTGGCCAAGCAATACGCCGTTAGTGGTCAGAGCGATGTCATCGATGCCGGGAATGCCGGACAGATCGCCGACCAGATCGGCCAGGTTGGCGCGCAGCAAGGGTTCGCCGCCGGTGAGGCGCAGCTTGCGCACCCCGAGCGCGGCGAAAAGACGCGCGAGCCGCACGATTTCCTCGAACGACAGGCGCTCCTGCGATTTCAGGAATCGATAGTGCTCGTGATACTGCTCCTTCGGCATGCAATAGGGGCAGCGGAAGTTGCAGCGATCCATGACCGAGATGCGCAGGTCGTGCAGTGGACGCGCGAGGCGATCGAGCGGATTGCCGGCACCGCGAATGTCGTGAACTGTCGGTTTCATGGCCGTTCAGATTACCAGCGGTACACGCTGGTAACGAAGCCTTTCGGGTAGGTGTTCGGTCCCGGGGGCAGTTCCACGAAGCCGTCGGTGCCTGCGAGGCTCAGGAAGTCTCCCGATCCGTGCGTGGCATGCGGACTTGCCCAGGGACGGCCCCAATCGTCGTGTTCGATGGCGATGGGGAGAAAATAAGCCAATGCAGGCTGGAAGGTGACCGGGCCCGCCAGCGCCAGACGCTCGGGCGCAGTGCGTTTGGTGCCCATGGCTTCTGCGATTGCCGGGATGACATAACGGATCAGGCACACCAGGGTGGACACCGGATTTCCGGGCAGGCCGAACACCGCCTGGCCCTGCGCTCCGATGCCGAACCACATCGGCTTGCCAGGCCGCTGCGCGATGTTGTGAAACACCTGGTGCACACCCAGCCGCACTAGCACCTTCGGCACCAGGTCGAACCGGCCCATGGAGACGCCTCCGCTCAAGACCACGACTTCGTGGGTGGTGAGGTGCAGCGCCAAGCGCTCGAGCAGCAAATTCTCGTCATCCGCAACGTGATCGTCGCCGATACGGTTGAAGCCGCGCTTGCGCAAGGTCGCCGCCACTGCGTAGGCGTTGGAGCGGCGCACCTGATAGTCGGCAATCGGGTCGCCGGGCTCGATCAGCTCGTCGCCCGTGGAGATCACCATGATCGCCGGCTGGCTGCTGACCCGCACCCGCGACATGCCCGCAGAAGCCGCGACCGCAATTTCGGGCGCGCGCAGCAAGGTGCCGGACTCCAGCAACAGCGCTCCCTGGCGGCTGTCGCTGCCGCGGCGATGCACGTTGTGGAACGGCGCCGAAACCACCGTGGCCTTCAATGCAGCGAAGCCGTCGGCAACTTCGAGCTGCTCGACCGGAATCACGCAATCGCTGCCCATCGGCAGGATCGCGCCGGTCATCACTTCGATGGCATTGTCGGCGGCGTTGAGCTTGAGCGCCGGCGTTCCGGCGGCCTGGGTTCCCTGGATGCGAAAACGCCGGTGGCCGCGTCGCAAGGCCTCGCTATCGACCGCGATCCCGTCCATGGTGATGCGATCGAACGGCGGCTGGTCGCGCTCCGCGTAAATATTTTCCCGCAATGTCCCACCGACACACTGCGCCAGCGGCAGTGATTCGATCGGCAGACACGTCAGCCGAGAGTTGATGGCCTCTTCGGCCAGACGCGGGGTGATGAGCGTACTAGCCTGCATACATTGACAGGCGCGGCGGGGTTCGCCGCCGCGCTCCGAGTCACTACTTATTCTTCGCCTTGAAAATTCTTAGCTGCTCGTTGAATCGGCCCACGACCGCCTGCAGCTCATCGACGGCGGCATTGTTCTTCTGCGCCAGGATCTTCAGCGCCTGGTCCGCCTTCTTCTTGTCGTCGGGACTGAGCTTGGACGGATCCTTCGGCGTCGCCGAATCGATCTCGAGCTTGATGCATTCGAGGTAGGCGTTCATGTCGGCGTTGTAGCTGTCAAAGTCGTGCTTCGCGGCAATCATTTGATCTTTCGTGGCAGTGTTGCCATCCGGGGGCGCAGCCGGGGAGGCCGGATAGGTGCAGGTGGCCTGCGCGTGAGCAGCCGTACCCAGAGCAATCATCAATACGAACGGAATCCAAGCCTTCATCTTGTGTCCTCTTTATCGAAATGAATCCTATTATCGGGCCGTTGATCTTACGGCCAAGCAGCCAGGGTAAGCCAGCGATCCACCGGCGCGCCCTAACTATATGATTTTGTGATCTTTATTAGAGTCATTGCGGCCTGGATTAGTTCCCGCGAGGTACACTACGGGATGGGCAGTCGATACCTGATGGCGCTGTTGGGGCTGGCCGCGGCGTGTGCGAGTGCGGCGGGTGCCGATTCCGCGGCACATTGCGCCTCCGACCGGCTGGCGCTTCGCGCCATGGTGGAAGCCGAATACGCATTCGCGGAAAAGGCGCGCGCCTCGGTGCGGGGCGCGTTTCTCGACAACTTGGCGCAGGACTCGTGGGTGCTGCAGCCGCGCCCTGAACGTGGCCGTGATGTGTACACGGCGGCCAAGGACAGTGCCGCCCAACTTCAGTGGTATCCGGCGCTCGCCGGCATTGCCGCGAGCGGCGATTTGGGATTCAGCACCGGGCCGTGGGTGTACACCGCCACGAATGGGACCCAGGCCACCGGGCATTTCTTGACCGTCTGGAGGCGCGATGCCGACTGCCGCTGGTCGGTAGTGTTGGACGGCGGCGTCGAGAATGCCGCGTCGGCCAACGATGAAGCTAAGCTGGCGCCCGACCAGCTCGCGTACAGCCCCTTCGCGCCGCCGCCGCCGCGACTCATCGCCGCCGACGCACCAAATCACGCAGTCAGCGATTTCCAAGCCGGCGCAGAGAAAGCTGGATTTGCAGCGGCGCTGCGTACCTATGCGCGCAACGGCGATTTTCGATTTTATACGGACGATCGGCCGCCCATGGACGGTGTCCCCGCCGCGAGCAATTACCTCGGTGCGCATCCGATCGCCGGGGCGTGGAACGAAGTTGCGCGCGGCAGGGCCGCCGATTCCACTCTCTTATATACGGTCGGTGAACTCGCCGACGCTCACGGCCAAAGCACGCATTCCTATGTGCAGATCTGGCAGTACGACCCCAAGGTCGCGAACTGGGGGCTGCGAATACTGCTGCTCGCTGCGATTCCGCAGGTTAAGAAGTAATTTCGCCTGTCGAATTAGGCACCCCTGCTTCGACTAGTACACGGCGAATGTCGCCGAGAACAGAATCCAAGGAGTGCTGAATGAATTATCTACTATTGATTTACGCGAATGAAGCGCAGACCACCGCCATGGGTGCGGCGGCATTGACGGCGATGACACAGGAATACACCGAATTCACCAAGGGGATCATTCAGGCCGGGCAGTTCAAGGCAGGCGACCGGCTGAAACCGGTGTCCACCGCCTCCACGGTGCGAGTACGCAACGGCAAGACGGCGATCACGGACGGGCCCTTCGCCGAAACTCGCGAACAGCTCGGCGGCTATTACCTGGTGGAGGCGAAGAGTCTCGACGAGGCGATATCCATCGCCGCGCGAATTCCCGGCGCCAAGCATGGCAGCATCGAAGTCCGGCCGATCTGGCCGCCTGCGGGGTGACGGCCAACGAGGCCATGGATGAGATTTTTCGCCGCGAGGCGGGTCGTGTGCTGGCGACATTGATCCGCCTTCTCGGCGATTTCGATCGCGCCGAGGAGGCGAGGCAGGACGCCTTTGCCGCAGCCATCGAGCAATGGCCGTCCGGCGGAATACCGGCGAACCCGCGCGCCTGGCTGGTGAGCGCGGGACGCAACAAGGCCGTGGATCGCGTGCGCCGCGAAGCGACATTTCACGGCAAGGTCCTGAATCTTGAGCGTGCCAGCGCGCAAGCCGACGCAGAAGTCTTCCTCGACGAAGAAGACGAGGCCGTATTCGGCGATGACCGATTGCGCCTCATCTTCACCTGCTGTCACCCGGCGCTTTCGAGCGATGCGCAGATTGCGCTCACCTTGCGCGAAGTATGCGGCTTGAGCACCCAGGCCGTGTCGCGCGCCTTCCTGGTGGGCGAGGAGACGATGGCGCAGCGGCTGGTGCGCGCGAAGAAAAAAATCCGCGAAGCCGCAATTCCCTACGAGACTCCACCGCCGGAACTGCTGGATGGGCGGATCGACGGTGTGCTGGCGGTGATCTACAGCGTGTTCACGGAAGGCTACGCGGTCACCAGCGGACCTAAGCTGATGAACGAAGCGCTGTGCGACGAAGCGATTCGGCTTGGCCGGCTGGTCAATGCCCTCCTGCCGGGCAACCCCGCAATCACCGGGCTGCTGGCCTTGATGCTGCTGCACGACGCGCGGCGTCGCGCCCGCGTGTCCGATGCCGGCAATGTGATCCTGCTCGAGAATCAAGAGCGTGGCTTGTGGAATCAGGCCGAAATCGCGGAAGGCCTTGCGCTGGTCGAGGAGTCGCTGCGCCTGCCGGGCCCCGTCAGCCCCTACACCGTGCAGGCGGCCATCGCCGCAGTGCACGCGCGGGCGCCGGACAAGGACTCGACCGACTGGCGCCAGATCGTCGGCCTGTACGAAGTACTGCTGCGGCTGCAACCGACACCGGTGATCGAACTGAATCACGCCGTCGCCGTGTCGATGGTTGACGGGGCGGGGCGCGCACTCGATCTGGTGGAATCTCTGGCAGCGCGCGCTGAGGTGAAGGACTATCACTTGCTGAATGTGGTACGCGGCAGCTTTCTGCAACGTCTCGAGCGAACCGCCGAGGCGCGCGAAGCCTACCAAAGGGCCCTGGCGGAGGCGAGAGTCGAACCCGAGCGCAGATTGATCGCCGCGTGGATCGCGCAGATCGACGCCGGATGAAACGGCGCTTTTTGAATGGTTCATAATTGGCCATGACGGCTAACAACATGCACGATTCCCTAACCGCCGCCTCGATTGAGGCGGCTTATGCGCGGTTGCGGGCCTGTGCCGACGATGCTGCCCGAATCGCGGCAACCGCAGAACTGATTCTGGTGATTCACGACGACTTCTACGCCCAGCTGTGCGAATACCCCTACCGCGCCAAGCGCGCCTTCGAGACCATGGATCCGCACGCCTCGATCCAAATCAGCAAGGAACGGCTGGGGCTGTACAGCCGCTACGTCGCGGAGCACGGCCCGCGGATCCTCGCAGCATACCCGGCGCTCGCCGGCGAGTCGGATGTCTGGGAGGCAATCGATCGCCTGTTCGTGGCGATGATCGTCGACCGCTACGAGGCGGACATCGCCTTCATGTTTGGCCATTCGATTCGCCGCAACATCTGCCATGGAATATGGAGACCGGTCGCGTACTCATTTCCCCCGCCCGGCAAATTGCGCGCGCTGTCGACCGCATCGGTGCATCGCAGGCTGCCGGTGCGCGGCCGCATCGACGTCGAACTGCTGTGCAGCGCCTTGCAGATTCCGAATTTCTCCGTTCCGTTCAGGGATCTGCTGGGTGACGCGGAAAGAATTCGCGCACGGGTCGAGCATCTTCTGTACGCCGGCGCACCCGGCGCGCCGCATCCGGTCGCGCTCGATGTCGTGCAAGCCGGTTTCTTTCGCGATCGCCGGGCGATTCTGGTGGCTCGCTGGATCATGAGCGACGACAGCATCGCGCCGTTGGTGATTGCGCTGCTGAACGGCCCCGCCGGCATCTTCGCCGACGCGGTGCTGCATCGAGTCGCGGACATCCACAGTCTGTTCAGCTCGGCGCTTGCGAATTTTCACGTGACCACGCGACTTTACTATCAAACCTGCGTGTTTCTATTCAGTCTCATGCCGCGGCGTCCGTTTGGCCATCATTATTCGACCATCGGCTTCAATCATGTGGGCAAGATCGCCATCTTGAACGAGATCACCGAGCAAATCCGCTCCGGACACAGGCTGCAACGCTCTGCGGGGGTGCCCGGCACGGTCGCGCTCGGATTCAGCTTCGACGCCTGCGCATATCACTTGAAGGTGATTCGCGACCAACCCACCTCATCCTACAAGTGGGGCGCGTATCCTGGCGTGGCGGCCGTGATCGACAAATACCGGGTGGTGCATGAGATCAACCGCGCCGGAAGCATGCTGGACAATGTGATGTACTTCAATCTGCGCCTCGATCCGGACATGTTCGATCCCGGGCTGCTGCATGAAATCTGGCGGCAGGCCTCCGGCAGTGTGCAAGTGGATCAGGACGGGGTGTTTCTGCGCTCGCTGATTGTGCAGCTGAAAATAGTCCCCTTGCCGGTGTTTCTTGCCACGGCCGGCGAGAGCGAAACCCGCGCCGTGATCATCAGTCTCGGAGAGTGCATCCGCAACAACGCCGCCACCAACATCTTCAACAAGGACTTGGATTCGAGAAATTATGGAGTCGGCCGCTACGGCCGTGTATTTCTGTTCGATTACGACGCCGTGGAGAAACTGACGGACGTCAAGATCCGCACTAATTCAGACCGCGAGCCCGGCGAAGAGGGTCTGCCGAACTGGTTCTTCGAGGAGGGAGTGGTGTTTCTGCCCGAGGAACTCGAGTACGGCATGCAGTTCAAGAGCGATCATGCGCGCCGCTGCTTCCGCGAGGAGAACTTCGATCTGCTGACGGTCGAGTACTGGCTCGGCGTGCAGCAGACATTGCAGCGCGGCGAAGTCCCCGAATTGCAAATGTATCCCGACGACACCCGGCTCGACGCGCCCGCCTGAGCGCGCCGCGCCCGGGCGCGGCGTCACTTGCGCAGGTACGCCGCGAGTTTGCTGTGGGTGCGGATCGCATCCTCGTCGCTCCACGACTCATGCGTCGCGTGCGCAGTGCGAATCAGTTGCTCGAATTCGGCGGCGGGCAGCGGGCGGCTGAAGTGATAGCCTTGGTACTCATCGCACTTGGCGGCCTTCAGAAACTCGAGCTGGGCAGGCGTTTCGACCCCTTCGGCAACCACTTTGAGGTGCAGGCTGTGCGCCAGAGAGACGATCGCGCGCACGATCGAGGCATCCTCCGGACGGGTTGCCATTTCGTTGATGAATACGCGGTCGATCTTGAGTTTGTCGATCGGGAAACGGCGCAGATAACTCATGCTCGAGTAGCCGGTTCCGAAATCGTCCACCGAGACGAGCACGCCCATCTTGCTGAGCTGCTCGAGAATCGCGATCGACTGCTCGGGATCGTTCATGACGGCGCTCTCGGTCAGCTCCACCTCGAGGAAGCGGGCCTCGAGTCCTGCTTCGTCGAGTGCACGGCGAATGTTGTCGACCAGCGCGCTTTCCCGGAATTGCGATGCCGACAAATTCACGGATACGCGTAGTGAGGGAACGCCGTCGTCCTGCCAGGCTCTTGCCTGGCGGCAGGCCTCTTGGATGACCCACTGGCCGATCGCACCGATCAGACCGCATTCCTCCGCCAGCGGAATGAATTCCCCCGGGGCAATGACGCCGCGTACCGGGTGCACCCAACGAATCAGTGCCTCCGCGCTGCGCACCTCACCGGTCTGGGTGTCCACTTTTGGCTGGTAGTACAGCTGAAATTGCTTGTGGGTGATGGCAGTGTGCAGTTCGCTCTCCATCTGAACCCGGTCTTCGGTGCCGGCCTGCATTCCCGCCACGTAGGGTTGGACAGTGCCGCGGCCGCGCTGCTTGGCCGAATGCATGGCGGCATCCGCGTTCGCGAGCAGGGTCTCGATCGAGGCGCCATCGGCAGGATAGATGGCGATGCCGATGCTGGGGGAGGGATGGACATCGATGCCGGCCACCCGCACCGGGGCCTGCAACGCCGCGATTGCGCGGGCCGCGAGCTGCATCGCGTCCGCAGGATCGGCGATCGAGTTGCCGACCAGGACGAACTCATCGCCGCCGAAGCGCGCCACGGTGTCGACGTTGCGCATCACGCCCAAGAGCCGGCGTGCGACCTCCTGCAGCAGCTCATCTCCGGCGCGGTGACCCAAGGATTCGTTGATGAGCTTGAAGCGGTCAAGGTCGCACATCAGAAGCGCGAACGAGCCCTTGTCGCGGTCGGCGTGCGCCATCGCCTGGGCCAGCCGGTCGTCCAGCAACACGCGGTTTGGAAGCCCCGTGAGCACATCGTGAGTGGCCAAATGGCGCAGTTGCCGGTTTGCGGCCTCCAGTCCGCGCGTGCGGATCGAAATCGCCTCTTCGAGCTGTTCCACTTGGTCCCTGACCAATCGATCGTTCTCCCACTTGCGGGTCAGGGCGGTCGCGCACTGTAGAACCTCGATCGGCTCCGCCGGTTTGCGCAGCACCAGAAGTTTGTCGCAGTGGCCGAGCCGGCTCACCACCTCCGTCCAGTCGTAGTCGGTGTGCGCCGAACAGATGACCACCTGCACATTCTGATCCGTCGCCCAGAGGCGTTCGATGGTTTCCAGACCGTCCCAGCCGGGCGGCATGCGCATATCGACGAAGGCCATCGAGTAGGGCCGCCCATCCAGGACCGCGCGGCGCACCATCTCCACGCCCTGTTGGCCTTGAAACGCGGAATCGATCTCGAAGTTCGGGCGCGCGGCGGCGCTCGCCGGTTCGCCGAAAATCTCCGCTTCCAGCGAGCTCAAGGCGGCCTGCGCACCGTGCTCGGCGTGCGCGCTCAACACCTTGCGAAAATCGTGATGAATGGCGGCGTTGTCGTCGATGACGAGAATGCGCCGATTGACGGACGCCGAGGAGCTAACCATGCCCCGTCTCCGGCGGGTCGCAGGGCAGCTCGAGAATGAACGCCGCTCCGCATCCCGGACCGTCGCTCAGCGCGCGCAAGGATCCGCCGAGGTCCTGTGCGGCGAGCGCGCCGCTGTGCAAGCCGAAGCCGTGCCCGGACAGGCGGGTGGTGAAGCCGTGCGTGAAAAGCCGGCTCATGTTCTCGGCGGGGATGCCGACGCCATTGTCGATGACGGAGATGCGCACCCGGTTGTCTGCGCCCTCGATGCGCAGGGTGAGCAGCTTATCGGTCTTGCCTGATTCATCGCAGGCATATTTCGCGTTGCGCACCAGGTTCACCAGAATCTGCAGCACCTTGTGCTTGTCGACTGTGATCGGCGGCACTTCGGAGAATTCGCGCCGCAGCGTCACGCCGTGGCGCACAAAGGCGCCGGCATTCAAGCGCAGGCTGTCTTCCACGAGTTCCACCACTTGCACGGTTTCGGTGACGCCGCAGAGCTTCGCGTAATTCTGCTGCATCGCCACGGTATCCTTGATGTGTTCCAGATTGTCGCGCAATGACGCGAGCTCCTGCAGAGCCATCTTCTGGTCGGTCAACAGCTGCTCGCCGAGAGTCGCGAGGTATTCCGGAATGCGCCTGCCACGTTCATCCTCGGCCATGAACGCAGCCAACCCCGGCCCTTGCTCCCGCAGCAGCGTGGCGATGCGCGTCACGCCTGGCGCCTTGGACTGCTTGACGCGTTCGGCGACCAGACTCGCGGAGATATTGACGCTGTTGAGGATGTTGCCGACATTGTGCAGGACGTTGGTCGCGACCTCGGCCATGCCCGCCTGGCGCGAGGCGACCATCAGTTCCTTGTGCACCCGCTCGAGCTCCTGCGCGGATTCCTTGCGGGCGCTGATGTCGCGCAGGAATTCGACCGAGAATTCGTGCGTAGCGCTCTCGTCGCGAATCAGCGAGGTGGTCGTGCGGATCCAGATGAGGCTGCCATCCTTGCGGGTATAGCGCTTCTCGAGGTCGATGAACTCGACTTCCCCGTTCCACAAGCGCTCGAGCGCCGCCGCCGTGCTCGAGGCATCCTCGCCGTGCGTGAGTTCGCCGATGGACTTGTGCATGATTTCGTCGGGCTCGAAGCCGAGCAACGCGCAGAATGCGGGGTTGCAGCGCAGATATTTGCCACTGCGGTCGGCGTACGCGATGCCGATCGGCGCCTGGTCGAAGGTGTTGTGGAACAGGGTCTCGGTTCTGCGCAAATTGCCGCGCGCGGTCACGAGATCGGTGAAATCACTGATGGTACCGACGAAGCCTGCAACACCGTCGGCGGCAACCACCTGCTCGGAGAAGTAGCGCACGGTGCCGCCGGCGGACAGGGTGCGATACTCGAAACGCATCGGGCGCGGCCGGAGGCAGAAATCCGCCCACGTCTCCTCGAGCCGCGCGCGATCATCGGGATGCACCGCCAGAGCCCAATCATCGCTGCTCTGCTGGGGACCGAGATTGAACACCCGCCGGTACTCCGGATTGACGTAGGGGTTCTCGCTCGTCCCCCGGGTGTGATAGATCGCGACCGGCGCGCTATCGACCAGCGCCCGGGCCAGCATGGAGTCGCCGGGCTGCGCCGGGGCGAGCAGCTCGAGCTCGGCCAGGCGGGCGCGAATCTCGGCGTGGGCGACGCCTTGCTCCGCCAGCAGCAGGAGCGAGGAGCGCTGTTCGAGGGACAGCCGATGCGCAGAGGTTGCGTATACCGCCAACACGCCCAGCACTTCGCCCTTAGCGTTGCGCAAGGCGCATCCCGCGTGGAAATCGCCGCGTGCCGGGTCCTCGACCTCGAGCACCCCCTCGGTGCGCGCGACCCGCTCGAAAAAGGCATCGGGCCGCTGCATGGTGGCGGCCGGCGGCGCTGCATTCGCGCGGTACCAGGCTTCACCGTAGCCGCCGAGGCTTATCGAGGCAGTGGGCAACCCGCAGGCAACGGCCGCGAGCCGGGCAAGGCTGGCATAGAAGGGTTCGAGAAACCCTTGCGGGACGCTCGAAGCCGGCGCGGACTGCGCGCCTTGGGCGCGACCATTCTGTTCCGGATTCATGGGCTTGGCGCCGGCGGCGAGGCGGAGGTCATCGTAAAGCGCTCCCGCGCCGATAGTTGTTGGGTTACGGGTTATTGTGGATTATGTGACCAACCGGAAGGGTGGCGACTGCATCACACGATCGGCTTCAGGATCGCGAAATGCGTCGCATCTTAAGTTTTTCGAACTTTTTGGAGTCGAGAATGCTGAGCGGACAGCCCGGCCCGTGGAACCCCGGCATCCAGTCGCGAGTGCCCTCGGAACTGCGCCATTTGTGCAGCATATTCCGGCCCGAAAATGTCCTGAGCAGTGTGGCCGCGGCCGCCGAGATGGGCAGCTTGACCGGATTGCCGCCGGGGGAGCTCGTGGCCTTCCGGCCGCAGCGACTGGTATTGCACGAACTCCTGATCCGCATCACCGCCGACTTCGTGGTGCCCGACGGATCGAGGATCGAGGATCTCGGCATCAATTTTCGCAGGATCGCGACGCTCATTCTGGGCCAGTACATCGCGCCGCAGATGGGCGCGGTCGCAGCCGATTTCGAGCAAGTCCGGCGGCGGCTGACCGCGGCTGTCCATGCCGCGCTCAGCGTCGTCGGCGAGCGCGACTGGGGTCCAGCGCAGATCGCCGAATGCGAGCGCGTGGCGGCTGCGGCCAGCGACGCTGCGCAGGCCGCTGCGTGCCGCGCGCTGGCGCGGGTGATGGCGGCACTGTTCAGCACCCACGGCTGCGCCTGGGGCGCGCGGGATCTGATCGTGTCGCTCGCGGTCGGGTTGGGCCTCAACGCCTACGGCAGCGACGAAGTCGGCCGCATGATCGAGCCGGTGCTGCGGCACGCGGCGCGCAACGAAGGCTACCGGCTGCTGCCGCGGCAGGAGCGGCCGGTGGTCATCAATACCAAGGGACCGTCCGCCTCCGGCAAGAGCACGTTGCGGCCGCTGCAGAAGAAACTGGCGGGCGACATCGGCGTGCAGTGGGAGGACTTCGCGCTGATCAGCCCGGACATCTGGCGCAAGCAACTGCTGGACTACGGCGCGCTCGGCGCCGCCTACAAGTATGCCGGTGCGTTCACCGCGGAGGAGCTGCAGATCGTGGATCAGAAGCTCGACCGCTACATGGCGCGCAAGCACCAACGCGGCGAGATGTCGCATCTGTTGATCGACAGATTCCGCTTCGACAGCTTCGCGCCCGATTCGGACGAGGCGGGCAGCAATCTTTTGACGCGCTTCGGCCAGAGGGTGTACCTGTTCTTCATGATCACCTCGCCCGAACTGCTGGTCGAGCGCGCCTGGAAGCGCGGGCTCGAAGTCGGCCGTTACAAAGCCGTGGACGACACGCTGGCGCACGCCGTCGAGGCGTACACCGGGATGGCCGATTTCTTTTTCACCTGGATCCGCCGCGGCGACAAGCGCATCCAGTTCGAATTTCTGGACAACAGCGTGCGTTTGGGCCAGCGTCCGCGCACCGTTGCGTTCGGCGACAACGACACGTTCAACGTGCTCGATGTGAAGGGGGCGCTGGACATTGCGCGCTATGGGCGCGTGAACGTCGATGCCTCGGCGCCGGAGCTTCTGTATATGCACCCGGAGCAGCTGGCGCCCGAGCATAACCGGGATTTTCTCAGGCGCTGCATGCACGAATTTCGCAATGTGCAGTTCGCCGATCAAGCGACCGGGCGCGTTTATCTGCGCATCGAATCCGGCACGCCGGTGCTGATCGATCCTGCGGCGCTAAGCGCCGCGCTCGCGGATCCCGACACCCTGGCCGGAGTTCAGGCCGTGGCGCCGGGCGCGCTCGGCGGCGCCGTCCCGGCCATCGCGCGCGCGCGCTATCTGTGCGGGCCGGAGGCCGCCCCGGCGGCTCCCACACTCGGTGAATGGGGCGCGGAGAATCGCTATTCGAGGAAGTCGCAGTAACGATCGACGTGCGCAGCGAGGTCGAGAGTGTGCTGGCGGGTCAAGCGCTCCGCCAGTTCGGTGTCGCGGCGCTCGAGCGCTTCGATGATTTTCAAGTGATCGATGATCGAGCGTGCCGCGCGGTCGCTTTGCGTGATGGTTGCACGGCGAATGGCGCGCACGTGAATCAGCAGATTGCGGGTGGCATCGACGATGGTCTCCGATCCACCGAGAGCGATGACCGCGGTGTGAAAGGCGATGTTGGCGTCGGAATACTCGCACAGGTGCTCCGACGGCGGTGAGCTCTGAAATTCGTCGAACAGATGCCGCAGCTTGGCAATCTCCGTATCCGGCGCATGCTGAGTCGCGAGGCGCACTGCCATGGATTCGAGCGCGGCCCACATCTGGATCATTTCGATGATCTCGCGCTTCGACTTGCGCACGATGTAGATGCCACGCCGCGGAATGGTGCGGATGAAGCCTTCTTGCTCGAGCAGCGACAGGGCCTCGCGAATGGGCGTGCGGCTGACCCCGAGCGCGGTCCGCAGCTGCCGCTCGTCTAGCCGCAGCTCCTGCTTGGGATCATAGATGTCCATATCGGCGATCGCGACCTTCAAGAGGGTGTAGGCCTGATCGCGCAAGCTCTTCGCGTTCAGCGGCGCGAGCGCGAGCAGCGTCGTCGCGGTGGAGGTGCGCTGAAACATCGTGGCGGTCGTGTTCATCTGCCTGCTCGGTGCATTCTCTTGCAGATATACTACATTACAGGAGAAATTGTCGGGAAATTGCCCCATGGGGGCGCCGTGGCGCCTGCCCGCTTGCTTGACAGCCCGAAACCCGCTCGTATATGGTATATCATAGAAAATATCAAAGGCTTGCTGCGACTTGAACCCTTAAGTTCGAGCGCTATTCCGGGGGTTAGGATGGTCATTTTCGGCGCGCCGGCATGTGCCCCTTTAGCTCCACGCGGTCCCTCCCTGGCCCGAACCTAGCATTGCCGCCTAGGCCTTCGCCTAAAGGATAAATACATGAACGCGAACCCGAGCGCCACTTCACCAGCGTCGCCATTTGCCAGGCCTTGGGTGCAGCTGTTTCTCGGCGTCATCTGCATGGCGTCCGTGGCGAATCTTCAGTATGGATGGACGCTGTTCGTCAATCCCATCGATGCGAAGTATCACTGGGGACGCGAGGCGATCCAGTTTGCTTTCTTTCTCTTCGTGCTGATCGAGACCTGGCTGGTTCCCGTCGAGGGCTACCTCGTGGACCGTTTCGGGCCGCGCTGGGTGGTGCTCTGTGGCGGCATTCTGGTCGGCGCCGCGTGGGTCATGAACGCATACGCCGCCTCGCTCCCGGTGCTGTACTTGGCCGCCGCCATCGGCGGCATCGGCACCGGTTCGGTATACGGCACCTGCGTAGGCAACGCGCTCAAGTGGTTTCCGGGCCGGCGCGGCCTCGCCGCTGGAATCACCGCCTCGGGATTCGGCGCCGGCGCTGCGCTCACCATCGTGCCGATTGCGAACATGATCAGTTCTGCCGGCTACGAGCACGCCTTCCTGTTTTTCGGGCTTCTGCAGGGCGGCATCGTGTTCGTGGTGTCATGGCTGTTGCTGGCGCCCTCCGCGCAGCTCATCGCCACCAAGGTCAAGGCCAATCAGACGGCGCACGGCTATACGCCGGCCGAGGTGCTGCGCTGCCCGGTGTTCTACGTGCTCTACGTCATGTTCGTGCTGATCGCCGCCGGCGGCCTGACCATGGCGGCGTCCATGGCGCCGATCGCCAAGGACTTCAAGATCGACAAGGTGCCGGTGGATCTGTTTGGATTTACCATGGCAGCGCTGGTGTTCGCGTTGGCGCTGAACCGGATTTTCGACGGCGTGGGCCGGCCGTTCTTCGGCTGGCTGTCGGACCAGATCGGCCGCGAGTACACCATGGCCCTGGCATTCTTGCTGGGCGCGGCCGCGCTGTACACGCTCAGCCAGTCAGGATCGAACCCGGTGGTGTTCGTGCTGGTCACCGCGTTTTACTTCGGCGTCTACGGCGAAATTTTCAGCCTGTTTCCCGCGACCCAGGGCGACACCTTCGGCTCGAAGTACGCCGCCGCGAATGCCGGCATGCTCTATACCGCCAAGGGCGCAGGGGCACTGCTCGTGCCGATCGCGGCCGGCATCTCGAAATCCCATGGCTGGTCGGCGGTATTCACCATTGCGTTGACATTCAACCTGGTCGCGGCATTTCTGGCGCTGTTCGTGCTGAAGCCGATGCGCAAACGGCACTTCGCCAAGGGCTGGGCCGCGCGCGCGCCCGCGGCCGGCGCGCTGCCGACGCAGCATTGATCGATAGTCCCCTATCGCGGGATCAGATTCACAAAGTTGGAGGCAGTATGGCAACCGCGAACCTCGCGCCGATTCAAGCCAAGACCAGTACCGCAGAGGATACCTTGCAGCGCAAGAGCCGCGACGCGAGCGTGATCTCGGGCGGCCATTTGGTGGCGAAGGCGCTCAAGAACGAAGGCGTCGACACGATATTCACGCTCTGCGGCGGACACATCATCGATATCTATGATGGTTGCGTCGACGAGGGCATTCGCATCATCGACGTGCGCCACGAGCAGGTGGCGGCGCACGCTGCGGACGGCTATGCGCGCCAGACCGGCAAGCTCGGCTGCGTCGTCACGACCGCCGGCCCCGGCTGCACCAACGCAGTCACCGGCGTGGCCACGGCGTTTCGTTCGGAGAGCCCGATTCTGCACATCGGCGGCCAGGGCGCGCTGACGCAGCACAAGATGGGGTCGCTGCAGGATCTGCCGCACGTCGAGTTGATGACCCCGATCACCAAATTTGCGGCGACGGTGCCCAGCACCGAGCGGGTCGCGGACATGATCTCGATGGCGGCGCGCGAAGCCTTCAATGGCGCGCCGGGACCTGTGTACCTGGAGATTCCGCGCGACGTGCTCGACCGCGAAGTGGATATCGCCAAGGCCGTCATACCCCAGCCGGGCAAGTATCGCGCGTCCACCCGATCGATCGGCGACCCGCACGATATCGAGAAGCTGGCCGACCTGCTCGTCAATGCCGAGCGGCCGGCGATCCTGTACGGACAGCAGGTGTGGATGGCGCGCGGCCAGGACGAAGCGATCGCGTTGCTGCGCGGCCTGGATATTCCGGGCTATTTCAACGGCGCCAGCCGCGGCCTTCTGCCGCCGGGCGATCCGCATCATTTCGACCGCACGCGGACCCAGGCATTCGCGAGCGCCGACGTGCTGGTGATCGTCGGCACGCCGTTCGACTTTCGAATGGGTTACGGCAAGCGCATCAGCAAGGACCTTAAGCTGGTGCAGATCGACATGGATTACCGCACGGTCGGCAAGAATCGCGACGTCGACCTAGGGTTGGTCGGCGATCCCGGTGCAATTCTAGGCGCGGTGCTGCAGGCGGCGTCGGGCCGGATCAAGGGCGAGAAGCGCCAGGCGCGCAAGCAGTGGCTGCAGCAGCTGAGCACCGCCGAGTCGGTCGCCACTGAAAAGCTGATGCCGTTGTTCAAGTCGAACAGCACGCCGATTCACCCATACCGGGTGGCCTGGGAGTTGAACGAGTTTCTGGCCGATAACACCATTTACATCGGCGACGGCGGCGATGTGGTCACGATCTCGGCGCAGGCCGTGCGCCCACGGGGTCCCGGCCAATGGATGGATCCGGGGGCGCTCGGCTCGCTCGGGGTCGGCACCGGTTTCGCAATCGCTGCCGGGCTCGCGAACCCCTCGAAGGAGGTGCTGTGCTACTACGGCGACGGCTCCTTCGGCATGACCGCCTTCGACATGGAGACCGCCAATCGCTTCGGCGTTCCGTACCTCGCGGTGATCGGCAACAACTCCGCGATGAACCAGATTCGCTACGGCCAGCTGGCGAAATACGGCGAGCAGCGCGGCAACGTCGGCAATCTGCTGGGCGATGTGCCGTTCGGCAAGTTCGCCGAAATGCTCGGCGGCTACGGCGAGGAAGTGCGCGACCCGGCGCAGATCGCGCCGGCATTACACAGGGCGCGCGAATCGGTGCGCAAGCTGCGCCGCTCGGCGGTGGTCAACATCTGGGTGGATCCGCGCGAATATGCGCCGGGCACCAAGAATCAAACGATGTACAAGTAAGCATCCGCAATGGAGCATTTGCATGGGTAAGGCGTTGGACGGAGTCCGTATTCTCGACTTCACGCACGTGCAGTCGGGACCGACCTGCACCCAGTTATTGGCGTGGTTCGGCGCGGACGTGATCAAGGTGGAGAAATCCGGCGTCGGCGACATCACGCGCGAACAGCTGCGCGATATCCCGGGCGCGGACAGCTTGTATTTCACCATGCTGAACCACAACAAACGCTCGATAACGCTGGATACCAAGACCGAGCACGGCAAGCAGGTGCTGGAAAAGCTGGTCAAGCACTGCGACGTGCTGGTGGAGAACTTTGCGCCCGGCGCGCTGGACCGCATGGGTTTCACCTGGGAGCGGATTCAGCAGCTCAACCCGCGCATGATCGTCGCCTCGGTGAAGGGCTTCGGGCCCGGTCCGTATGAGGAATGCAAGGTGTACGAAAACGTCGCGCAGTGCGCGGGGGGCTCCGCCTCGACCACGGGATTCGACGACGGGCCGCCGCTGGTGACCGGCGCGCAGATCGGCGACAGCGGAACCGGATTGCACCTGGCGCTGGGCATCGTGACGGCGCTTTACCAGCGCAGCGTCACCGGGCGCGGCCAGAAGGTTCTGGCCGCGATGCAGGACGGAGTTCTGAACCTGTGCCGCGTCAAGCTGCGCGACCAACAGCGCCTCAAGCGCGACGGCGTCATGAAGGAGTACCCGCAGTACCCGAGCGGCAAGTTCGGCAGCGCCGTGCCGCGCGCCGCCAACGCCTCGGGCGGCGGCCAGCCGGGCACCATCGTCAAGTGCAAGGGTTGGGAGACGGATCCAAACGCATACCTGTACTTCATCGCGCAGGCGCCGGTTTGGAAGGCAATCTGCCAGGTGATCGGCAAGGAAGACTGGATCACCGACCCGAATTTCGCCACCCCCGAGGCGCGGCTGCCGAGGCTGACGCAGGTGTTCGCGACCGTCGAGAAATGGACCATGACGATGACCAAGTTCGAGGCCATGGAGTTGCTCAACGCGCACGACATTCCCTGCGGGCCGATCTTGTCGATGGAAGAGATCATGAACGAGCCGTCGCTGCGCGCCACCGGCACGGTGGTCGAAGTGGACCACCCCACACGCGGCAAATACCTGACCGTTGGCAACCCCATCAAGATGAGCGACAGCCCGACGGAGGTGAAACGCTCGCCGCTGCTCGGCGAACACACCGACGAGGTGCTGGCGGAATTGGGTTACGGCACTGAAGAGATTGGCGTCCTGCGCCTGAAGAAGGCCATTTGACGTGAGCGTGCGGGCGTCACCCACGACGGCGCAGCTTGCCTCGGAGATCGGCTTCCCCGCGGTGAACTCGGCGACGATCATCGTCGCGGAGGACCATCCGATGTTCAGGGCCGCGCTGGTGCTGACGTTGCGGCGGCTCATGCCGGAGGCGCAGCTGATGGAGGTGGCGACCCACGGCGAGCTCGAAAAAGCGCTGCGCAGCGGCGCCGTGAGAATGGTGCTGCTCGATCTGCGCATGCCCGGCGCGCACGGCCTGTCCTCGCTGGTGTTCCTGCGCGGCGAGTACCCCGACGTCTCGGTGGCGATCATTTCCGGCGGCGCCTATGCGGAGACCATCGATCGTGCGCGCCAGCTCGGCGCGTCGGCATTCATTCCGAAATCGGCGCCGATCGACACCATCGCGCAGGCCTTGTCGTGCGTGATCCGCGGCGATCTGTGGTTTCCCGAGCATGACGATGCGCCGGCGGGACGCCGTCCGCGCCTGCAGGATCAGCTCACCACCTTGAGCCCCCAGCAATTCCGGGTGCTCAGGCTGCTCGCCGGCGGCATGCTCAACAAGCAAATCGCCGACATGCTCGAAGTCTCCGAGGGCACGGTGCGGGCGCATGTCACGGCGATCCTGCGCAAGCTGCACGTGAGCACGCGGACGCAGGCGGCGATTCTGGTGACGGAACTCGATCTGGAAAGAGACGGGGCGGACAGCGTCTGATCACGCGTCCGAGGACGCGAAAGCGAACATGGTCATCATTTCCGCGCGCAGCTCCTCCGGCCGGATCGGCTTGGTCAATACCGGCCACGGCGAGTTGCGCAGCCTGTCTTCCAACAGCGTGGCGTGCTCGCCGGAAACGATGATGGCCGGCACGACGCGGCCCCACAGCGCTTCGAGTTCCGGCAGCAGATCGGGGCCCGCGCGATCGCCGAGAACGTAGTCCAGAATCAACAGATCGGGAGCGTCCGCGCAATTTGCGCTGCGCAGGCACTCCTCGCCGCTGGCGCACAGCGTCACTTGACACCCCCAGCGTTCGAGCAGCATGCGCGTCGCATCGCGCACGTCGCGGTCATCGTCGATGCACCAGACTTTGCGGCCGTCAAGCCTGGCGTCCGCGGCCGGGGCGAGCGGGTCCGCTTCCTGCAGCATCGTAACGTCGCCTCTGGGCACTTCAATCGAGAACACGCTGCCGAGCCCCGCCCAGGAACGCACTTTGACGTCATAGTTCAGCAGCTTGGCGATGGTCCTGACAATGGCGAGCCCGAGGCCGGCGCCGCGCTCGATGCCCGCCTGCTGGGAGTCGAGGCGGCGAAATTCCTCGAAAATTTCCTCGGTCTTGTCGGCGGCAATGCCGCAGCCGGAATCCCACACTTCGATCCGGTAGGACGTGCGCATCCGGCGCGCGCCCAGCAGAATCCTGCCGGATGAGGTGTAGCGCACCGCGTTGGAGAGGAAGTTTTGCAGTACTCGCCGCAGCAACGCCGCGTCGCTGCGCACCACGCCGCTGCTCGCGACGCAACGCAATTCGAGCCCGTGGGACTGCGCGAGCATGCGAAACTCGCGCGCCAAGGACTCGAGCAGCGGCCTCAAGGACATATCCTCGAACTTGAGCTTGAGCTTGCCGGACTCGAGGCGCGAAATATCCATCAGGCTGGCGAGCAGCGCCTCGACCGACGCGAACGAACGCTCGGCGTGCTCGGCCAGTTCCGCCACGGGCTGGTTGCGCAAGTCCTCCTTGATCGCGGAGACGTAGAGGCGGGCGGCGTTGATCGGCTGCGACAAATCATGCACCGCGGCCGCCAGGAACTTGCTCTTCGAGCGGTTCGCGCGATCCGCTTCGGCCACCGCGCGCTGCAGATCCGCGGTCCTTTCCAGAACCCGCCGCTCGAGCGATTCGGCGAGCGCGCGCAGCTTCTCCTCGACCCGCTTATACGCGCTCACATCGGTATACGAGGTCGCATAGCCGACTCCGGGCACGGGGTTTCCGCGGATCTCGAGCACCACTTCGTCGGGCAATTCGCGTTCGTGCGCGTGCGTGCTGCCGCTGCGCAGGTGGTGGATGCGCCGCTGTATGTCGGCTTCCGCGTTACCGCGGCCGAACAGGCCGCGCCCGGCGTTATAGCGGATCAGCGTCTCGATCGGGCGGCCGATCTGAACCAGATCTGCGGGAAAGCCGAAGATCTCCACGTAGCGGCGGTTCCAGGCGACCAGGCGCAGCTCCGCATCGACCACGCTGACGCCCTGCGGAAGATGCTCGAGGGTTGCGCGCAACAGGCCGCGGTTGAACTCTATCTGGTGAATGAGCGTCGCCAGGGCCTCGATCGTGGTGTTGACGTCGCGCTTGAGGCTGGCAAACGTGCCGCCCTGGGCGCCCTGCATCTGCACGGTGAGATCGCCCTTGGCCACCGCCGCCAGCACCGAGGCCACTTCGCCGAGGCCGCGGTCGGCTGTTTCCATCAAATTGTTCAGATGCCGCACCATGTCGCGAAACGCGTTCTGGAAGGAAGCCTCCTCGCCGCGTACCGAAAAATCTCCGCGCGCAGCGGCGTCGACCAGACAGACGATCTGCTGCTGGATCGCGATCAGGTTTTGCCGGGCCTTGTTCAAGGCCTCGGCCAGCATGCGCTTCTTGCCCGGAAGCGGCGGCAAATTCAGCGAGAAGTCGCC
>Ga0302325_10004050_pt1 | contig 34007 bp, 41 predicted proteins | sample Palsa_T0_2_FD_201948 | JGI IMG/M metagenome (GOLD analysis project Ga0302325, IMG submission 201948) | Peat permafrost microbial communities from Stordalen Mire near Abisko, Sweden - Palsa_T0_2 | ecosystem: Environmental > Terrestrial > Soil > Palsa > Peat permafrost | place: Sweden: Abisko...
TTCATCGGTATGCTGGCCGCCCCGAACGTCTTGGTTATTGCCGGCGGCGCGGCTACCGTCAAGTGGGCGGTGGCGGTGTTGCCGGTTCCGCCATTGGTGGACGCAACTGTCCCGGTAGTATTGGTATGAGAGCCGGAAACCGTTCCAGTGACATTCACGGTAAGGGTACACGAACTCGTTACCGCAATCGTTCCCCCGGTCAGGCTTACGGTTCCGCTGCCCGCCACCGCTGTCGCCGTGCCGTTGCACGTATTGACGAGCCCATCCGGTGTAGCCACTTCCAGCCCAACCGGGAATGCATCGGTGAACGCCACGCCGTTCAACGCCACGGTGTTGGCCGCCGGACTGGTGAGGGTAAAGGTTAGGCTGGTAGTGCCGTTCAAGGAAATCGACGGCGCGCCAAAAGCCTTCGCAATCGCGGGCGGCGCCACCACGTAGAGGGTCGACGCGGCCGTCACACCCGTGCCGCCTTCGTTCGAAGTAATAGCGCCGGTGACGTTGTTCTTGGTTCCGGCAGCGCTTCCGGTCACGCTCAGCGCAATGGTGCAATTGGTGTTAGCCAACAGGGTCTGCCCAATCAGGCTGACGCTGCCGCTGCCCGCTACCGCGGTAACCGTCCCCCCTGCGCACGTGCCTCCCAGCCCGTTAGGCGTGGATACCACCACTCCGGCTGGCAGCGCATCGGTGAAGGACACCCCAGTGAGGGTCGTGGCCGCATTCGAGTTGCCGAGGAAGAACGTCAACTGGGCGGTGCCGTTCACCGGAATGCTGGCGCCGCCGCCGCCGTGCGGCCTGGCCAACGGTTTCCGTATTTGCTCCGGTCCCCCGGCCTGTCCGAACGATTTCGCCAAAATGGGCGGCGACACCACCGTCACGCTGGCATTGGACGTGTTGCCGGACCCGCCTCCGGTGGATGTCACCGTCACACTATTGTTCTGGGGGCCGGCCGCGATGCCGGTCACGTTCAGGGACAGCGTACACGTCGCACTGACCGCCAGGGTGGCCCCCGCCAAGCTTACGGAAGTGCCGCCGGGCACTGCCGTCGCGGCGCCGCCGCACGTGCTGGTCAGGCCGCTCGGTAACGCCACTGCCAGCCCCGCGGGCAAATTGTCGGTGAAGGCCACGCCGGTCAGCGGGACGGTGTTCGCCGCGGGATTGACAAGCACAAACCCCAGAGAGGTGGACCCGTTCATCGGAATGGATGCCGCTCCGAACGTCTTGGTTATCGCCGGTGGAGCGGCTACGGTTAAGTTGGCCGTGGCAGTGGCGCCGGTACCGCCGTTGGTGGATGTAACCGCCCCGGTAGTGTTGGTATGCGCTCCTGAAGCCGTCCCGGTGACATTCACCGTAACGGTACACGAACTCGATACCGCAATCGTTCCCCCGGTCAAGCCGACGGCGCTGCTGCCCGCCACGGCGGTAGCCGTGCCGCCGCAAGTGTTGGCGATTCCACTCAGTGTGGCCACCAGCAGCCCCAATGGGAAGGTATCGGTGAAGGCCACTCCCGTCAAAGACACAGTATTGGCCGCCGGATTGGTCAGAGTGAATGTAAGGCTGGTAGTGCCATCCAACGGAATCGTTGGCGCGCCGAATGCTTTGGCGATCGCTGGCGGCGCCACCACGATGAGGGTCGCCGAGGCTGTCAGACCCGTGCCGCCTTCGGTCGAAGTCACGGCGCTGGTCACGTTGTTCATGGTCCCCGCGGCAGTCCCGGTCACGTTCACGGAAATGGTACACGAGGTATTGGACAGCAGGGTCGCGCCGGACAGACTCACGACGCCACCGGACGCCGTAATCGTTCCGTTGCACGGGCCGGGTAGTATTCTGGGCTTAGCCCGCGGCCCCGCCGACGGGGCCACTCCCAATCCGGACGGCAGCGTATCGCTGAACCCGATGCCGGTCAAATTAAGCGCGGCATTCGGGTTGTTGACGGTGAACACCAGCGTGGTGGTGCCGTTCAGCGGAATGCTGGGCGCACCAAACGCCTTGGAGAGCGTGGGCGGCTGCGGCGCTGAGGTAACGAGCACCTCTCCGGATGTGGCTGTAATACTGGAATATACCGTGTCGGTGGCCGTAATGGTTTGGTTTCCGGCCGTGAGCAAGGTTACCGGAAAGAGTCCGGTGCCATTGGTCAGCGTAGAATTGGCGGGGAGAATTGCGGAGCCGTCGGTGCTGGTGAAATGCAGCAAATCGCTGTAGCCGGTAACGAAGGCGCCGGCGGAGTCTTCCGCGTCAACCGTGATGTTGAACGCCGTATCGCCGTTGGCGTCGGCCGGAGCAACCACAGTCAGCGCCGGCACCGCAAATACCCACGCCGCCCCGGCGCCGCTGGCGTCCCCAGGGCCTCCTGTTATCGCAGTGTATGCCGCGTTTGTGGTCGGGGATAATGCGACTGAAGCGCCCTGCGATGTCGAGTTCCCGGAAGAGCCGCTGCCAACCAACTTGGTGCCTTGCTGGGTCCAGGTCACGCCGGAACGCGTAAATACCCAGACTGCGCCGTGAGGGTTGTCGTCGGACCCCCCGACCAACGCTATGTTCCCGTTCGCCGACGACGCCACCGAGGAACCCATGGTGGCTTCTCCAACATAGCCTGTGCCGACCAGCTTACTGCCTTGCTGCGACCATATGCCGCCCGAAAGCGTGAATACCCAAACTGCGCCGACATAAGTATTGTCCCCGAACCCGCCCACTAAAGCGGTTGCGCCATCCCCCGACAAGGCTACCGAAAAGCCCTGGAGGGCAGTGCCAACCGCGCCGGTGCCGACCAGCTTAGCGCCTTGCTGGGTCCAAGTTGTGCCCGAACGCGTGAACACCCACGCCGCCCCAACCAGAGAGTTATCGGCAAAGCCGCCGATGAGGGCCGTGTTGCCATCCGACGACAGCGCCACCGCGTTGCCTTGCTCTGCGTCGCCTACCGCTCCGCTGCCAACCAACTTACTGCCTTGCTGGCTCCAGGTGGAACCCGAACGGGTGAATACGAAGGCCGCCCCAATGGTGTAGTCGTCAGTCTCTGCGCCCATCAAGGCCGTGTTGCCATCCGCCGACAAAGCCACCGAGTAACCCACCCGCGGGTACCCGACCGCGCCGGTGGGGACCAGCTTGGCGCCTTGCTGCGACCAAACGCCGGCGGAGCGCGTGAAGACCCAGGCAGCACCCTGGACGGTGGTGGCGTTGTCGTCAGGCCCGCCGATCAGCGCGGTATTGCCGTCGGACGATAGGGCCACCGACTGCCCGAAATTCGCGGCCCCGACCGCGCCCGACGGAACCAGTTTGGCGCCCTGCTGCACCCAGCCGCTGCTCGAACGGGTAAATACCCATGCCGCCCCCACGCCGGTGTTATCGCTGAGACCCCCGACGAGAGCCGTGTTGCCGTCCGCCGACAGCGCTACGGAAGTTCCCAGGTTAGCGGATCCGGTGGCGCCGGTGCCCACCAACTTGGGACCGTCTTGAAATAATTGGCCATATGCGGGAAAAAGGGCGGCGGCCATGACAACGCATGCCACGCCAAACGGGCGCCAAGCTGATTGCATGACTTCTTAGAGGCGCGAACGCCATATTTCTCGCAAATTTTTTTGGATTGTGGGGCGGTCCCCCTGGACCCGTTCCGGCGGTGGCAAGCCGGCCAGGGGGCCGGCTGCGGATTAGGGGGTCCGCCCCACAATTTGTGCAGAATTTGTGCAGATTTACCGCATCTGCTGCAGCCGCGCGATGCGGTCCGCCGTCGAAGGGTGTGTCGAGAACACATTCATGAACCACTGCCCGGTAAACGGCTTGATGATGAATAGGTGCGCCGTCGAAGGGCTGGCCTCCATGGGGATACGCTTGGAGTAAGTCTCCAGCTTACCCAGCGCGGAAATCAATTCGTTCGGTGCATGCGTATACTTAGCCGAAGCTTCGTCGGCGGAATACTCGCGCGAACGGGAAATCGCCATTTGGATGAGCATGGCCGCAATAGGTCCCAGGATCATCATCGCGAAGGCGGCGACGGCGTTGCCGCCGCCACTGTCTTCGTCGTCGCGGGAGCCGCCGAACCAGAAGGCCATGCGCGAGATGAACATGATGGCCGCGGCGATGGTGGCGGCCACCGAGCTGATCAGGATATCGCGGTGCAGCACGTGGCCCAGCTCGTGCGCCACCACTCCTTCGATTTCGCGATCGTCCATCAGCCGCAGAATTCCCACTGTGAACGCCACCGACGCGTGCGCCGGATTGCGTCCGGTGGCGAAGGCATTGGGACTCTCTTCGGGAAGCAGCCACAGGCGCGGCATGGGCAGGCCCATGCGCTGGCTAAGACCCTGCACGATGGGCGCGACGCGCCGGTAAACTTCCGGGTTCTCGGTCTCGCTGACCGGCTGCGCGCCGTAAGACGCCAGCGCGATCTTATCCGAGAAAAAGTAACTTCCGAAGTTCATCAGGACCGCCAATCCAAGGCCCATGTAAAGGCCCTGGCGTCCGGCTATCGCTTCGCCGGCGAACAGCAGCATGGCGCTGAGCAAGCCCAGCAGGAGAATCGTCTTGATGTTATTCACGATGCTACGCCTCCATACCTAATGCCGCAAAGAGCGGGTCCCGGGGGACCCGCGCGGACCAGGGGGTCCGCCCCACAATCATTGGGTGAGCAGCTCATCGGCTAAAGCCGGTGCTAGCAGCTTCTGAAAACTAAGCTCGCTGGCCACGGGATCGGCGTCCACTTCGATGGTATCGCCGTCCTGAAAATCGCCGTTAAGCAGCTTGAGCGCCAGAGGATCCTGAATCAGCCGCTGGATCGCGCGCCGCATGGGCCGCGCGCCATACAGCGGGTCGTAACCTTCCTTGATCAGCAGCTCGCGGGCGGCCTCGGTCAGCTCTAAGTGGAGTCCGCGGTCTTTCAGCAGCTTGCCCACGCGCCGCAACTGGATATCGATGATCATGGTGAGATGCTCGCGGCTGAGCGAATTGAACACGATGATGTCGTCGATGCGATTCAGAAACTCCGGCCGGAAGGTGGTGCGCAACGCATCCAGCAGGCGCGTGCGCGCGGCTTCGTTGGCGGAGCTCTTGGTGTGCACCGAGAACCCGATCGGCCCCATTTCGCGCATGCTGGTGGAGCCGACGTTGGAGGTCATCACGATGACCGTGTTCTTAAAGCTCACGGTGCGGCCCTGGCCGTCGGTGAGGCGTCCATCGTCCAGGATTTGCAGCATGGAGTGGAACACGTCCGGATGAGCCTTTTCGATTTCATCGAACAGCACCACCGAATAGGGCCGGCGGCGCACCTGTTCGGTAAGCTGGCCGCCTTCGTCATAGCCCACGTATCCGGGCGGCGCGCCGATCATACGGGCCACGGAGTGCTTCTCCCCATACTCGGACATGTCGACGCGGATCAAGGACTTCTCGTCGTCGAACAGGTACTCGGCCAGCGCGCGCACCAACTCGGTCTTGCCGACGCCGCTCGGTCCCAGGAAAATGAAACTGCCAATGGGCCGGTTGGGATCGCTCAGGCCGGCGCGGTTGCGCAGGATGGCGTTGGAGACCAGGCGCACGGCTTCATCCTGGCCCACCACGCGGTCTTTGAGCCGGTCGGGCATGCGGACCAGCTTCTGCGCCTCGCCCTGCAACATGCGCGTGACGGGAATGCCGGTGGACTTGGCCACGATGCGGGCGATATCTTCGTCGTCGATTTCTTCCTTCAGCATGGCGGAGTCCTTGATGGCCTCCAGATCGCGCTCGGCCGCCTGGATATCCTTCTCAATTTGCGCCAGCCGCCCATAGCGGAGTTGCGCGGCTCTCTCCCAGTCGCCCTGGCGGCTGGCCTGCTCTTCGTCTTTGCGCAATTGCTCCTGCTCTTCCTTGAGATGGCGCACGCCGTGGATGGCGGCCTTCTCGCGGTTCCAGCGCTCCTTCAGGACGGCGGCTTGTCCGCGCAGCGTTTCCAACTCGTCTTCCACGTGGCGCAGGCGCTCTCTGGAAGCCGCGTCGCGTTCGTGGCCCAGCGCTTGGCGCTCAATCTCCAGGTGCGTGATACGGCGGTCCTTCTCATCGATTTCGATGGGCATGGAGCCGATTTGCAAGCGCAACGCGGCGCCCGCCTCGTCGATCAGATCGATGGCTTTGTCCGGCAGGAAGCGGTCGGTAATGTAGCGCTGCGAAAGCAATGCGGCCGCCACGATGGCGGCGTCCTTGATGCGCACGCCATGGTGGATCTCGAACTTTTCCTTCAAGCCGCGCAGGATGGCGACAGTGTCGTCCACGGTCGGTTCACCGACGAAGACGGTTTGGAAGCGGCGGGCCAGGGCTGCGTCTTTCTCGACCCGCTTGTATTCAATGAGGGTGGTGGCGCCGATGCAGCGCAGGTCGCCGCGGGCCAGGGCCGGCTTCAACATGTTAGCGGCGTCGATAGCGCCTTCGGCGGAGCCGGCGCCCACCAGCGTATGCAACTCGTCGATGAAGCAGATGATCTCGCCGTTCGATTCCGTGATCTCTTTGAGGACGGCTTTGAGGCGGTCTTCGAACTCGCCGCGGAACTTGGTGCCGGCCACCATCGAACCCAGATCCAGCGCTACCAGCTTCTTGTGCTGCAATTGATCGGGCACGTCGCCTTTTACGATGCGCTGGGCGAGACCTTCCACGATGGCGGTCTTCCCTACCCCGGGTTCGCCGATGAGTACGGGATTGTTCTTGGTGCGGCGGCTGAGGACCTGCATCAGGCGGCGGATCTCGTCTTCGCGGCCGATGACCGGATCGAGTTTGCCGTCGCGTGCCGATCTGGTCAGGTCGACGGCGTAGCGCTCCAGCGCCTGGTACTTAGTTTCGGGATTGGGATCGGTCACGCGCTGCGTGCCGCGAATGGAAACCAGGGCCTTCAGGATGGCTTCGTGCGTGGCGCCCGCACGCTCCAGGAGTTGCGCCGCGGGGTCGCGCTTCTGGGCGGAGATGGCCAGCAGCAGATGTTCCGTTGAGACGAACTCATCCTTGAAGCGGCTGGCTTCGTCGAAGGCCCGTTCCAGCACTTCATTCAGGGGTTGGGAAGCGTACAGGCCGGGCTGCGGCGGCATGCTGACCTTGGGGATATTTTCCAACTGGCGCTCGCCCTCGGAGACGATGGCGTCCGGCTGCACGCCACATTTCTCCAGGACCGGGCGCACGATGCCTTCGCGCTCCTGCGCGAGGGCCACCAGCAAGTGCAGCGGATAAAGCACCTGGCCGTCGGATTTACCGGCCACCTCCTGCGACTGCTGCAGCGCTTCCTGGGCTTTTTGGGTGAACTTATCGAATCTGATCACAGGGACCTGCTTTCTCTTAGGATATATCGGAAACCGCTCGCCACAACGACACGGGGCGGCGGGCCTTTTCGACCCCGCCGCCCACGCTTGCAATTCAACTGCAATTTTACCTACTGCTTAACGTCGATCTTGACCTGCCGCGGTTTGGCGGCGGCCTTTTTGGGCAACTTCACGGTCAGGACGCCGTTGTGGTACTCGGCCTGGACCTTTTCGGTATCGACGGTCGCGGGCACGGTGAAGCTGCGGGTGAACTGGCCGTAGCCGCGTTCGATGCGATGGTAGCCCTTGCTGGTGTCCTGCTGTTCGAACTTGCGTTCGCCGGACAGCGTCAGGGTCTGATTTTCGACGTGCACGTCGATGTCTTTGAGTTCGACTTCGGGGACATCCGCTTTGAGGACCAGATCGTCTTCGGTCTCGAAGATGTCCACTGCGGGCGACCAGGGCCGGCCTGCGCGCGGCTCACTGAGCATACGAGTGAAAGCGTCTTCGAAGAAGCGAATGTTGGCCAATGGATCGGTATGGGTTAGGGACATGTATTGTGTTACTCCTTGTGCAAAATTGTTGGACTAAACGTCATCCGATTACAATCATAAAATATTAGCGTATATTTGTCAAGTATTGCTGCGCGCAGGAATTGCCTTCACCTGAGTGTGAACGTGGCACGCCTTGGGCAAGTGCAACGTATCTTGCTGTAGGTAAAGTTGTTAGGTCTATGCGAAGGCTTGCCAGCAGAGCTGTACGCCCATACAGGTAAGCCAGGCGGACAGCGCCACGCGCAACGGCCGGGAGGGCAGAACCGCCAGCAGATTGGCGCCGATCAAGGCACCCACCATGCCGCCAATGATGAGGTGGATCAGGATAGCGGACTGGAAATGTCCGGCGGACAAGTGGAAACCGCCGCCGATGAGGGAACAGGCCAAGCCGAACATGACATCGGTGCCCACCACACGGGCGGGAGGGAGCGGGGTCAAATTCAGAAGAGCGACGCTGCCCAGAGCGCCGGCGCCGGCGGAAGAGAAACCCACTTCAGTGCCGATACCAAAAGCGATGAAAGGCAGCCAACCGGACCGGTCCGTAAAGGCTCGCGCATGCGCGCTGCGGCGGAGGGTTCGGATCAGGTTGTAGAGCGCCATGCTGGCCACCAGTGCGCCGATGCCCAGAAACAGGACGTTCCGATGATTCTTGGCGTCCAGCAAATCCATGGCATAGAAGCCCAGCAACACGCCGGGCACCCCTCCGCAGCAGAGCCGCAGCAGGGTTGGATAATGGATCTGTTTGCGGACAATATAGACCGGCGCGATGGTCAGCTTGATGACTGCCGAGAATGCCAGCGCCGTGCCCACGGCCGCAGCAGGGGGAACCTTGAAAAACAGCATGAGAACCGGAGCCATGAGCGAACCCGCGCCAACTCCGGTTAGTCCAACACCAGCCGCGATCAGAAAGCCAACCAGAATTTCAACCATGGATCACTCCGACGTTCAGATGAGTAATCCTGCCATTCTAGCGCGGATCAATCCATCGTGTCTATGGAAATTAGTCGACTTGTAGTACGAAATTTCTAAGTTGATGATAACAGTGGGCTGATAAAAGAGCTGGCAGGTACTTGTAGTACCCGCCAGTCCGGAAGTGTTTCGCGGTGGATTTATTGGCCGGCTGCGCTGGCGCCTCCCAGAGAGTTGCCTATGGCGGCGCCATTGGGGCTCCCGTATCCGGTGCAGGCATCCCAGCCTGGACCCGCCGAGTAGCCGCCGATCTGACCGGTTATATCGTTGTTGCCGACAATTATATCATGCAAAGTGTTGGCGTTAGCAAGCTGAGAGTAAAGAAGAGGATTAAGGAAGCCGACAGGCGTGCCCAGCTTTTGATTGATGAGCGCGATCAGGCCGGCCCATAGCGGCGCCACCGCGCTGGTGCCTCCCACGATGCCTGGCTGTCCGTCGGCCAGGATCTGGTATCCGGTCTCCGGATCGGCGTTGCCGGCCACATCGGGGACGCCGCGCCCGATCCGTCCGCCCGGATTCACCGAGGGCGGCACATTGGCATTGGCCTGCCAGGTGGGCAGATCGATGCTGTCGCTGATGCCCCCGCCGGTAGCGCCTCCGTTGGGGCCATCGTTCCAGACCGTCTCGCTGGTGATGCTGGTGCCGGAAGATTGCAGGGTGGTGCCGCCGCAGGCCAGCACGTAGGCGCTGGAAGCCGGGAAATCGCAGTGGGCCAGGCCGTCGTCCACCTGGTCGCGCGAGCCATCGTCGCCGGCCGCGCAACATACCGTGACGCCCATGGCGGCGGCGGCTTGGAAAGCTTCGTTCACGGCTTGGATGGCTGCCGCCGACCAGATCAGTTGACCCTCCGCGTACCCCCAACTGATGGAGAGAACGGAGGGGTTATGGACGCTGTCGTGGACCGCGGTGGTGACGGCGTCCACCCAGCCTTGCTCGGTGAAATCCGAAAAATAGACCGCGAGGTTGGCGCCTGGCGCGACCGCGCCGGACACTTCGATATCCAGCATGACTTCGGTATCGGGGCTGTCCTGGCCGGGAGCCGGCTGGTTCGTGACGCCATCGACGGACACCGCCGTGATGGATGGCGTGGCGATCCCCAGACCTTGAAAGTAAGTGTTCAGGTCGTCGGTGCTGTAGCCTCCGCCGAACTCCAGGATCCCGATGCACTCGCCGGCGCCGTTCAATCCGGTTGGGAAATTATAGAGCTGGGCCACCTGCAACGGCGTATAGCCGGACGGTTGGGCGGGCGGCTTTGGGTGCCGGCGGAAATGGGGCCGGGCCTGCCGCCGGTTATCGAACCCGAAGACACCCTGGACGATCCCTTCGAGATCCTCCGGGATGTAGATGGGGCCGGTGCGGCCGCGAAAGGCGCCTTCGGGATGCTCGTAATTGGCGAGATACACGCCGAATGCCCCGCTGAGCGCCGCGATGGTTCCGGAAAGAACCACGGTGCGCCGCGCCTGGCTGGCCTCAATCACGGTGAGGTTATGCTCGTGGGCGAAGGCCTCGATCTTAGCGAAGTCCTCGGGGTTTGCGCCGTAGTTGGCCGCGAACTGTTCGCGGCTCAAATACTTGCGCCGATGGGGCGGAGTAGCGTTCAGTTCGTTCGACGACGCCAGAGTCTGCAACGTCTGGCGGGGACGCACGCGCACGCTGATTTTGATCTGTTGGTTGGGATCCGGGGCGCCTACCACCCGGGATCCGCGGCGAGCGGAGCGCTCGCTGCCGGGAAGTACCACACGATTCTTATGGGCTGTCATGAATTTGCTCCTTTTCGATTTGTTGGATAGACGGGACGGCGGCGTCCGCGGGTACGCGGGACCGGCACACCGTCAATCCAGTCCTCACTTGCTGGTATATGGTGAGATGGACGGCGGATTTGTTGCAGATAAATTTTATGCGTCGGCGGCGCCTATGAAAATCGGGCGGAATTTGCGGTGAGCGGTCCGCCGCTGGGCACGTACATCGTGACCACAGTGGGGGGCGAGAAGGTCCGCGCGTTTGTGCCTCCACCGCTTCCGCCAAAGCCGATGCTGCGGTTGGCGGGGTTCGGCTCGAGTGTCAACTGGTTGAATCAACAAGGCTCTCACGCTGTCTTAGCGCCTAATGCCCCGGTAGCAGAGGCTGTCCGCATGCGCGAAAGCCATCCCGACCTACGTGCGGCGCGTAGAATGCATGCGCTACGAGGCCGCGCTTGGGCCCAACCCGCCACTGACGCAAGATTGGAGCGAGCGCTTGGTGGAACTGTGCCCCGTCGCACCTGACCAATCCGCCCAAATGTCGTAAAATCAGCCTTGCTACGATGAATTGGAGGGCTCCGCCCATGACGCTTACGATAGACCTTCCGGACGCAGAGGGAACGGCGCTTGCCGCCAAGGCACGCGCACACGGCGTGTCCGCCGAACAGTACGCCCGGCAAGTGCTGGAACACGACCTCGCGCCGGACTGGCTCCGGCGATCATGGGATAGCGCAACCCAAGCCGGGTTGAATCGGCTTTCGATGGATGAAATTGATGAAGAGATAGCCGCGGCGCGGAAAGCGCGGCGGGAAAGCCGGCTGACCCCAGGTTCATGATCCGAGTTGTACTCGACACAAACGTTATCGTCTCAGCGTTGTTGCAACCTCTCGGCCCACCGGCAGCGGTATTTTTGCTGGCCGCTGGCGGCGCGGTTCAACTGTGCGTCAGCGGAGATGTTTATGCCGAGTACGAAGAAGTGATCCGGCGGCCCCGTCTCGCGCGGGCTGAAGAAGTCATCGCCGCCACGCTGCAGACGATCCGCGAGAAAGGTCTTTGGGTGAAGCCCACGGAGAGGATCGAGGCGTGTTCCGACCCGGACGACGATATTTTTCTCGAGTGCGCGCACGCCGCGCGTGCGGACTACTTGGTAACCGGCAATCTCAAGCACTTTCCCCGCTCGTGGGCGGGCACCCTAATAGTTACACCCCGGGCCTTTGTGGACCTCCTGCTGTCGGAGGAAACTGGCTCACCACAATGGTAGCCCTCGTCTTGACTCTCCGCGAGCACCTGTCACGCGAAAATGCTTTCCAGGGCGTCCAAGCAAGCCGGCTGCCGCCAAGCCTGGCCACCCCAGAAGCCTATTCTTCTTCTTCCACGTCGCGGCCCTCGCGCGCGGCCCGCTCGCGCTCTTCCTTGCGCTTGGCGCGGTCGGCCGCGCGCTTGACCAGTTCGGAGCCGACCAGCTCGATCATAGCCACTTCCGCGCCATCGCCCTTGCGCGGGCCCAGCCGTACGATGCGGGTGTAGCCGCCGTTGCGCTGGCCGAAGCGGGTAGCCAGCGTGTCGAACAGCTTCTTCACCGAAGCGGGCGTGAACAGCACCCGGGCGGCTTCCCGGCGGGCGTGCAGCGTGTCGTCCTTGCCCAGCGTGATCATGCGGTCCACCAGAGGCTTGACGGCCTTGGCCTTGGGCACGGTGGTGATGACGCGCTCCTGCTCGATCACGTTGGTGACCAGTCCGCGCAACAGGGATTTGCGGGCGGCTCCGTCCCGCTTCAGTTTATATCCGGCTACTCTATGTCGCATGGCTTTGTCTCAATTAGCTTCTCAATCAGCTTCTCCATTAGCCGGGGACAGGCCCGGAGGCCTACCCTACCCAATTTCCTGATCGCGCAGTTCTTCCTCGTCGAACTCCGGCATGCTGCCGGCGGGTTGCGGCGGCGGCGCTACCAGGCGGCCGTGCGGATCGATCCGCATGCCCAGAGAGAGACCCATATTGGCCAGAATCTCCTTGATTTCGTTCAGCGATTTACGGCCGAAATTCTTGGTGCGCAGCATTTCCGCTTCGGTCTTCTGCACCAGCTCCCCGATGGTTTGAATGTTGGCGTTCTTCAGGCAGTTATACGAGCGCACACTGAGCTCCAGCTCCTCGACGGAGCGGTTCAGGATCTCGCTCATCTTGTCCATGCCGTGCTCGGAGATATCTTCGGAAGCCTCGGGCAACTCCTCGAAGTTGATGAAGATGGACATGTGGTCCTTCAGCAGCTTGGCGGCGTAGCCGATGGCGTCCTGCGGCGAGACCGCGCCATTGGTCCAGACTTCCAGCGTGAGCTTGTCGTAATCGGTCATCTGGCCGAGACGGGCGGCTTCCACGGCGAAGTTCACTTTGCGCACCGGAGAATGCACGGAGTCGATGGGGATGTACCCGAGCGCCAGGTCTTCGTCGAAATTCTTGTCGGCGCTGACGTAACCGCGGCCGCTCTTGAGGCGCATTTCGACGTTGAGCTTGCCGCCTTCGCTGACGGTGGCCAGGTGCAGATTGCGGTCCAGCACTTCAACGTCCTGGTCGGTCCGGATCTGGGAGCTCATGACTTCGCCCGCGTGATCCACGGACAGGAATACGCTCTTGATGCCCTCGCCCATGATCTTGAAGGGAATCTGTTTCAAGTTGAGAATGATGTCGGTGGCGTCCTCGACCACCCCGGGGATGGGGCTGAATTCGTGCTCCACGCCCTCGATGCGGACCGCCGTGATGGCCGCGCCTTCGATGGAGCTGAGCAGGATGCGGCGCAAGCTATTGCCGATAGTGGTGCCGAAGCCGCGTTGAAACGGCTGGGCGGTGAACATGCCATACCGTTCCGTGAGGGTTTCGGTGTTGGCAACCAGTCTTTTGGGTTTCTGAAAGCCCTTGAACATAATCTCCTTTTAGGGCGGGCAAGAGTGCCCGCCGGCAGGCACGAGTGCCTGCGCCACGTTACTTTGAATACAATTCCACGATGAGCTGCTCGTTCAGTTGGATCTGCACTAATTCCTCGCGCTTGGGCAGGCTGGTGATGCGGCCTTTGAGCGCTTCCCGATCCACATCCATCCAGGACGGCGACGGCGCATGCGCGGTGGCATCGCGGGCCCCGAGGATGGTCGGGTTATTCTTGCTGGGCTCGCGCACGGCGACCTCGTCGCCGATCTTGACCATGAACGAAGGAATATCCACCTTGCGTCCGTTCACCTGAATGTGGCCGTGCCGCACGATCTGGCGGGACTGCGGCCGGCTGGTGCCGAAGCCCATACGGTAGATCACGCTATCCAGGCGGCGTTCCAAGTTGGACAGCATCACATCGCCGGTGATGCCTTTGGACAACGCGGCCTTCTCGAAGTTGTTGCGGAACTGAGTTTCCAGCAGGCCGTAGATGCGGCGGGCCTTCTGCTTTTCACGCAACTGCAGCCCGTATCCGACCAGCTTGGCCTTGCGGTCTTTACCATGCTGCCCGGGGACGAAGTTGCGCTTTTCGATGGCGCACTTTTCGGTGTGGCAGCGCTCGCCTTTCAAAAATAGCTTCATGCCCTCGCGCCGGCAAAGCCGGCATACCGGGCCGATATATCTTGCCAATGTCTTCTCCTTACCTTTCGTTACTCACGACCACTAAAGGTGCAGTTTACGGTCTTGGCGACCTTCGTCCTGCTTGCAGAGCCGGCTGAAAGCCGGCTGCGGGCAGAATTGCCCGCCCTCCATTTACACTCTGCGTTTCTTAGGCGGCCGGCAGCCATTGTGCGGAATCGGGGTGACGTCCTTGATCTGACGGACTTCGATTCCAGCCGTCGACAGCGCCCGGACCGCCGATTCGCGGCCCGAACCGGGGCCGCTGACCCGCACTTCCACCGTACGTAAACCGCTTTCGCTGGCTTTATTCGCCGCCGTCATGGCGGCCTGTTGCGCGGCAAAGGGCGTTCCCTTACGCGATCCGCGGAAGCCCAGCGATCCGGCGCTGGACCATGAAACCACGTTGCCTTCCTGATCCGCTATGGTCACGATGGTGTTGTTGAACGTGGCCTGGATGTGCACGATGCCCGAATGGACCACGCGCTTTTCCTTCTTCTTGAAGCTCTTCTTCTTGGTCGGTTTTGCCGGTGCTTTTGCCATACGCCTCTATGTCCCGCTATGTTTTCGACGTGGCTTTCTTCTTGTTGGCCACGGTGCCGCGCCGGGGGCCCTTGCGGGTGCGCGCGTTGGTGTGGGTGCGCTGGCCGCGCACGGGCAGGCCGCGCCGGTGCCGTAGGCCGCGATAGGAACCCATCTCGATGTGGCGCTTGATATTCATCGAGATTTCCTTGCGCAGGTCGCCTTCGACGGCGCCTTCCTCTTCCAGAATCTGGCGGACGCGATTGACTTCGTCTTCGGTCAGATCGGCCACCTTCTTATCGAAATCGATGCCCGCCCGGTAGAGCAACGACCGCGCACGGGCGCGTCCGATGCCATAGATGTAGGTGAGCCCGATTTCAGCCCGCTTCTTGGGCGGCACTTCCACGCCGGCGATACGTGCCATAACTTTATCCCTGCCTCTGTTTATGTTTCGGGTTGGTGCAGATGACCCGGACCACGCCCTCGCGGTGGATGATCTTGCACTTATCGCAAATTTTCTTGACTGATGCGCGCACTTTCATAAGAAACTCCGAACAGCCGGCTAAAAGCCGGCTGCGGGCAATATTGCCCGCCCCACAATTCTGCCTCGCGTCCAATCGCGCGGCGATAATTCCACTCGCACGCGATCGCCTGGCCGCAACCGCACAAAATTCCGTTTCACCGTCCCTACCGGGTGCGCGAGAACCTGCTGCTTGTTCTCCAGCTCCACGCGATAGAGCGCGTTGGGCAACTCTTCGACGACCGTTGCCGTTACTTCGCTTTCGCTCACGGCCGTGTCAACACCCAGGGACCGTTCGAGGTCACCGCCACGCAATGCTCGAAATGAGCCGAATACGACCCATCCCTGGTCACCGCCGTCCACTTATCTTTCAACACCCGCGTATCCGGCTTGCCGGCGTTGACCATCGGCTCGATGGCCAGCACCATGCCTTCCTTCAGCCGCGGATTCTCGTTCTTCCGCTCCACGTAATTCGGAACCTGGGGCTCCTCGTGGAGCTGCGTCCCGATGCCGTGGCCCACATATTCCCGCACCACCGAAAACCCGTTGGCAAGCACGTGCCGCTCAACGGTGCCGCAAACGTCAAACAGGCGGTTGCCAGCCCTGGCCTGCTGGATGGCCAACTCCAGCGATTCCTGAGTCACCCGCATCAGTTTGCGGGTTTCCTCGCCGACTTCCCCGATGGCCACGGTGGTGGCCGAATCCCCGTAGTATCCGTCGAGCTGCACGCCCGTGTCGATCGACACGATATCGCCCTTCTTCAAAATCCGCCTGGCCGACGGCATACCATGCACGATCTCCTCATTCACCGAGGTACACAACACAAACCGGAACGTATCGCCCGCAGCCGGCACGTAGTAGCCTTTGAAGGCCGGACGCGCGCCGGCATCCTTCATCATGCGCTCGGCGGCCACTTCCAGATCCAGCGTGCTGACGCCCTCGCCAGCCATCTTCTCCAACTCGTGCAGGATCTGCCAGACCAGTAAGCCGCTGCGCCGCATTTTCTGGAGCTCCGCGGCGGTCTTCCTTATAATCATCCTTTTACAGCCGGCTACACGACGGGCCAGCTACACGACAGGCCGGAGGCCTGTCCCACTAAGCCGCTTCCGGGCTCTTGATCGTCCGGCAGACCTGAAACAGCAGCGCCTCCGGGGTCCGGTCGCCGGCATCGATCTCGAAGAGGCGGCGGCCCTTCTCCCGGAAAAACTCTATCAGCGGCCGGGTTTGCGATTCGTATTCCGCCAACCTTTGGCGAATCACCGACTCCCGGTCGTCGTCGCGAATCGCCAGCGCCTGGCCATCCAGGTCGCATACGCCCTCCACCCGCGGCGGGTTGGAAACGGTGTTGTAGAGGGTACCGCAACGAGGGCACTGCCGGCGTCCAGTCAACCGGGTAACAATAACATTATAATCGACAATGAGGTGAATCACCAACTCGTGAATGCCGCGGGAATCCAGCCAGCGGCACAGATGCCCGGCCTGTTCCCGGGTCCGCGGATAGCCGTCCAGAATAAATCCGGCCTGGGCATCCGGCTCGGCCAACCGCTCCTCTACCAGGCGATTGACCACCTCATCCCGGACCAAAGTGCCCGCATGCATGGTAGCGGCCACCCGCACTCCCAGCGCGTTGCCCTCCCGGATATGCTCCCGGAGCATATCGCCCGTGGATATGTGGGGCACCTTCAGACAATCCTTGAGAAGGTTGGCCTGGGTACCCTTTCCCGAACCTGGGGAACCAAATAAAACCACAGCTTGCGTCATGGAAAGCTGCGTCGCGTCAGAATGTGCGGCGCCCGCGAATCCTCCCTGCCCGGGGCGTAAAGCCCTCGTAATGGCGCATGATCAATTGCGCTTCGATCTGGTTGACGGTATCCATGGCCACGCCCACCACGATCAGCAGGGATGTGCCGCCAAAATAAAAAGTCACGCCCAATCCGTCCAGCAGGAAGCGGGGCGCGTAATTGTCCATGAAATAACCGAGAAATCCGGGCAGATGCTGCAGCCTGATGCCGGAAATCATGATGTCCGGAATCAGGCACAGGATCGACAGATAGATTCCGCCCACCACCGTGATCTTGGTCAGGATGGCGTTCATGTACTCGGCGGTATTGCGTCCCGGGCGGATGCCGGGGATAAATCCGCCGTATTTGCGCATGTTGTCGGCGGCTTCATTAGGGTTGAAGATGATGGATACGTAAAAGAAACAGAAGAAAATGATGCCCGCCACGAACAGCACATAGTAAAGCGGTTCGCCGTGCCGGATGGAGTCCAACGTTTTGCTCAGCCAGGGCAGACTCTTCACAAACGGCATGTTGGCCACGGTCTGCGGGAAAGCCAGAATCGAGGAAGCGAAAATCACCGGAATAACGCCGCCGGCATTCACTTTTAGCGGCATGTGGGTGGACTGGCCGCCCATCTCGCGCCGGCCGACCACGCGCTTGGCGTACTGCACCGGAATGCGCCGCTCGCCGCGCTCGACGAGTACGATGAAGGCCACCACCGCCACCATCATGACCACGATGATAAGCATTCGCAGCACACTCCATTCGCGCGTGACGAAAGTATTCTGGTACATATTGGAGATGCCGTTGGGCACCCCCACCACGATACCGGCAAAGATAATGAGCGACATGCCGTTGCCGATGCCGCGATCGCTGATCTGCTCGCCGAGCCACATGATGAACGCCGTGCCGGTGGTCAGCGAGATGATGGTCAGGAATACGAATCCCCAGCCCGGGTTTTCGACGAAGCCGCCATTACTGTGCTGCAATCCTTGCGCGATGCCGAACGACTGAACGATGGAGAGTGCGATGGTCAGATAGCGGGTCCACTGCGTGATCTTACGGCGGCCCAGCTCGCCCTCTTTTTGAAGCTTTTCGAGCGTAGGCACCACCACGGTCAGGAGCTGCAAAATGATGGAAGCCGTGATATAGGGCATGATGCCCAAGGCGAAAATGGTAAACCGCCGGATGTTGCCGCCCGCGAACAGGTCGAAGAAGCCGAAGATACCGCCGGAGTTGCTGGAAAGAAAAGCCTGCCACTTGTCTACGTTGACGCCCGGCGTAGGAATGTGGCCGCCCAGGCGGTAGACCGCCAGCATGGCGAGCGTGAACAAGACTCGCTTGCGCAGATCGGGAATGCGAAATACGTTGGCCAACGCTTCAAAAAACTTCATGGTTACTTCTCCACGGCGCCGATGACCACCGCTTCGCCGCCGGCCGCTTGAATCTTGGACTGCGCGGATTTCGAAAACAGGTGCGCTTCCACCCGCATTTTGCGCGTCAACTGGCCGGTGCCCAGGACCTTCAAACCCTCGTGGAGCTTCTTGATGACGCCGTGCTGCAATAGGTGGTCGGGCGTGAACGTTTCCCCTTCCAGTTTCTCCAGTCTATCCAAATTGACGATGGCGTATTGCTTCTTAAAGATATTGGTAAACCCGCGCTTGGGCAGGCGGCGGTGCAGCGGCATCTGGCCGCCCTCGAAGCCGCGCTTTTGTCCGAAGCCGGTGCCGGCGCGCTGTCCCTTGCTGCCGCGGGTGGCGGTCTTGCCGTGGCCCGAGCCCATGCCGCGCCCGATGCGCTTGCGGACGTGCTTTTGTCCGGCCGGGGGTTTCAGTCCGCTCAGATTCATATCGCTCCTATTCCACTACCTTCAGCAGATGCGGGACCTTATTGACCATGCCGCGGAAGACGGGCGAATCCGGCCGCTCCACGATCTGATTGACCTTGCGCAGCCCCAACCCCAGCACCACGCGCTTATGCTTCTTGGGCGTGCAGATGGGACTGCGATACAGCTTGATCTTGATTGTACCTTCCATAAAAACAAAAACCTTTAACCGCCGATGCACGCAAATTCACGCCCATAAAACCATGAACGATCGAGACATCGGCGTGTATCTGCGTGCATCGGCGGTTCCTATAGTTTTTCCACCGCCAAGCCCCGCATCTCGGCTACTTCGTTCTTGTCGCGCAGTTGCTCGAGGGCCACGATGGTGGCCTTCACTACGTTGTGCGGGTTGTGCGTGCCGATGGATTTCGTCAGCACGTTGGGGATACCCACCGAGGTGATCACGGCGCGCACCGGTCCGCCGGCGATTACGCCGGTCCCTTCCGGAGCGGGCTTCAGCAGCACCAGGCCGCTGCCGAAACGGCCCAGCGACTGGTGCGGAATGGTAGTGCCCAGCATGTGTATCTTGCGCAGATTCTTCTTGGCGGCTTCGATGCCTTTGCGAATGGCCGACGGCACCTCCTTGGCTTTGCCCACGCCGAAGCCCACCACCTTGGCGGCCGGATCTCCGATCACCACCAGCGCGGAGAAGCTCAAATTCTTGCCGCCTTTGACCACCTTGGTCACGCGATTGATCGATACCACTTGCTCTTTCAAATTGAGCGTCTGCGGATCGATGCGTTTTACAATTTTTGCTGCCATCAAAACTCCAGTCCGGCTTCCCGCGCGGCGTCCGCCAGGGCCTTCACCCGGCCGTGATAAATATAGCCGCCGCGATCGAACACCACCTTCTTGATTCCTTTTTCCTTGGCCCGCTCGGCGACCAGCTTGCCCACGGTCTTGGCCGCGGCCAGATTGCCGCCCTTGGCGCGCTTACCCTTTTCAATGGTCGAAGCCGAGACCAGCGTCGCGCCCTGGGCGTCGTCGATCACCTGCACGTAGATATTGGTTAGGCTGCGGAACACGGCCAGCCGGGGCCGCTCGGCGGTGCCGCGCACCTTATGCCTGATGCGCTCGTGAATCCGATGCCGGATTTCATTTTTTTGAGTTACATGGATCATTTCGCACTCGCTCCGGTCTTGCCGACTTTCTTGCGCAACTGCTCGCCGGTATAGCGGACACCCTTGTTCTTGTAGGGATCCGGCTTGCGCAGCGCGCGCATGTTGGCCGCCACCTGGCCCACCAACTGTTTGTCGTATCCGCTGAGCACCAGGTGCGTCTGCTTATCGATCTTCAAGTCCACGCCATCCGGCAACAGCACCTCGATGGGGTGCGAATAGCCTAGCGTGAAGGTGGCCACTTTGCCCTTGACGTCGGCGCGATAGCCGATGCCTACGATGTCCAATTCCCTGGTGAACCCGGTGGAAACGCCCTGCACCGCGTTGGCGGCCAGAGCGCGCGTGAGCCCGTGCAGCGCGCTGTATTTATCGGCGTCGCGCACCACGTCCAGGCGGCCATCGGCCTGCTTGAAATGCACGCCGCCCGGAATCGGCACCGTCAGGGCGCCTTTGGGCCCGGTCACTTCCAGTCGATCGCCGATTTGGATCTTGACCCCTTTGGGCAGGGGAATCGGTTTTTTACCTATTCTTGACATAAGACAGAATCCTTAAGACCCCGTGTTCACACGAGTGTGAACACGGCACGCATGCGTGCGTGCGCTACCATACCCGGCACAGCAATTCTCCGCCGATCTTCTCTTTGTGCGCGTCGCGCCCGGTCATCACGCCGCGCGGCGTGGTCAGTATATTGATTCCCAGGCCGCCCAACACCCGCGGAATATCCTGCTGCCCGACGTAAACCCGGCAGCCCGGCCGCGAGATGCGCTCGATATTCGAAATCACCGGCGCGTTGGCGGTGCTGTATTTCAAATAGATCTTGATGGTCTTCTTGGGGCCTTCTTCGGCGACCTTGAAGTTCTGGATGTAGCCCTCTTCCTTGAGAATACGGGCGATCTCGGCCTTCAGCTTGGAAGCCGGCACATCCACTTTGGGATGGCGCGCGCGGATGGCGTTGCGCACCCGCGTAAGCATGTCGGCGATCGGGTCACTTGTCATTGCTGCCCTCCAACTATTCTTTTGGCTCTCACCAGCTCGCCTTCGTGACGCCGGGGATTTCCCCGTTCAACGCCAGTTGGCGGAAGCACAGCCGGCAGATGCCGAACTTGCGCAGAAAAGCGCGCGGCCTTCCGCAGCGCCAGCAGCGGTTGCGGTGCTTCGCGTAGTGCAGCCCCGGCGTTTTGGCGCGGCGGGCCTCTTCCAGTTTCAGATCTTTGGCTCTCTTGGCGGTGGTGGCCATGTTTCCTTTTCTTTCTCTCCCTTACTGCCGGAACGGCATGCCCATCTGTTTCAGCAGGGCCATGCCTTCCGCGTCGGTGCGCGCGGAGGTGGTGATGGAGATATTCATCCCCTTGGTCTTCTCCACCTTGGCGTAATCGATTTCCGGAAAAATCAACTGTTCGCGAATGCCCAGCGTATAATTGCCGCGGCCGTCGAACGACTTGCTGGAGACGCCGCGGAAGTCGCGTACCCTGGGCAGCGCCACATTCACCAGCCGGTCGAAAAACTCGTACATGCGGTCGCCGCGCAGCGTCACCATGCAGCCGATGGCCATGCCTTCGCGTAGCTTGAACGCGGCGATGGATTTGCGCGCCTTGGTGACCACCGGCTTCTGGCCGGCGATCTGGCCCAGCTCGGTGACCGCGCCGTCCATCAGCTTGGCGTTCTGGGTGGCTTCGCCCAAGCCGATGTTGACCGAAATCTTGGCCAGCTTGGGCACCGCCATCACGTTCTTGTACCCGAACTCCTTGGTGAGGGCCGGGACGACTTTTTTTGCGTAGTGTTCCTTCAATCGTGCTGCCATTTCTTCTTTCCCGACTTACTTTCTATCCAGCCCTTGCCCGCATTTGCGGCAAACGCGCGTGCGCCGCTGTTTGCCGTCCGGCAGGGTTTCCACATGGTGCGCGATGCGCACCGGCCCGCACTGCGCGCACACGATCTTCACGTTCGACACCGAGATGGGACTTTCCCGCTCGGCGATACCGCCCTTGATCTGCTTGGCCGGATTCGGACGGGTGTGCCGCTTGGTCATCGACACATGTTCCACCAGGATCTTGCCGTTGGCGGGATTCACGTCCAGCACGCGGCCGGTCTTGCCTGCGTCGCGCCCGGCGATCACCTTCACCTGGTCGTTTTTCTTCAGCAAAATTCGAACCGGATGCACCACTTTTCTTTTTGGCATTTCAAATCACCTCGGGCGCCAGGGACACGATCTTCATGAACCGCTTTTCCCGTAGTTCCCTGGCTACGGGTCCGAACACGCGCGTACCCACCGGCTCGCCCAATTCGGTGATCAGCACCGCGGCATTGGAATCGAAACGGATATACGTGCCATCCTTGCGGCGGGTCTCCTTGCGCATGCGCACGATCACGCAGCGCACCACTTTGCCCTTTTTGATCGCGGAATCCGGAGCTGCTTCCTTCACGCTGGCGGTAACCACGTCGCCCAAGCCGGCCCGCAGGCCGAGGTCGCCGCCGCGCGGCAAAATGCACGCCAGGCGGCGCGCGCCGCTGTTGTCGGCTACCTCCAGAATTGTTCGCATGCCTATCATAGGTCGCTTCGCTCCCGTGGATGGTGATTGGTGGCTGGTGGTTGGTGGTTTTGTCTAACCCACCAGCCACCAGCCACTAACCACCGCCCACTATACTTTTACGTCCAACTCCTCCGGCTGCACGCCCACCTGCGGGGCGCGCCGGACTACTTCGGCCAGCCGCCAGCGCTTCGTGCGGCTCAACGGCCGGCACTCCGTAATGCGCACGATGTCGCCCATCTTGGCGTGGCCTTCTTCGTCGTGCGCGTGGAATCTCTTGCGCTTCTTCACAATCCGCTTATACAGCGGATGCGGCACGCGCCGGCTGACTTCCACGATGATGGTCTTGGCCGTCTTGGTGGAAACCACCTGGCCGACCTTCTCGTTCTTCAACGGCTTCTGCGTCTGTTCGGCCATATTACTTCTTCGCTCCCGCCAGTTCCCGTTCCTTCATGATGGTGTAGATACGGGCGCGGTCTTTCTTCATGGCGCGCGCCTTTTTCAGGCCTTCCATGGTGCCCATCGACATTTGGAAATGCAGCCGGAAAAGCTGCTCCTCGATGGTGCGCAACTGATGCTGCAACTCGATCTCGTCGAGGTCCCTAATCTTCTGCGACTTCATGGTCTACTCCGACTGCTCCCGCGTGACGAATTTGGTGCGGATGGGCAGCTTGTGCGCCGCCAGCCGCATGGCGTCGGCCGCGACGTTCAACGGCACGCCTTCCATCTCGAACAGAATCTTGCCCGGCCGCACCACCGCCACCCACTGCTCCGGCGCGCCTTTGCCCTTTCCCATGCGGGTCTCGGCGGGCTTCTTGGTGATGGGTTTATCCGGGAATAAACGAATCCATACTTTGCCGCCGCGCTTGATGGAGCGGGTCATGGCGATACGGGCGGCTTCGATCTGCCGGTCGGTGATCCAGGCGCAGCTCATGGCCTTGAGGCCATACTCGCCGAAAGCCACGGACGAACCCCGCCACGCCTTGCCGGTCATGCGGCCGCGCTGCTGCTTGCGGTATTTCACCTTCTTCGGCATCATCATGGCTTATTTCTCTCCTTCGGGCGTCGCGTCCGCGGAAGGCGCTACGGAAGGCGTCTCGGATGCGGGAGCAGCCTGGGGCTCGGGCTCCGGCCGCACTTCCTGCTTCCAGGCCGGTTGCGGCGCCATGAGCGGCGGCAGGATGGGCCCGCCGGTTCGCGCCGGATGCGCCATCTCGGAGGGGGGCGCTTGTCTGGCGGATCCGCCGGATTCGGCCGCAGGCGCCGCTGGTTCATGGTGCCGCGCAGCGGGCGGGCGCCGGTCGCCACGCTCGCCACCGCGATCACGACGGTCGCCGCGGTCTGGGCGGTCGCGGCGGGGTTCCGGTTCCGAAGACAGCGACCGCATGCGGTTGCCGGCGTCCAGGATCTCGCCCTTATAGAGCCAGGCTTTCACGCCGATCACGCCATAGGTGGTATGCGCTTCCGAAAAACCGTAATCGATATCCGCGCGCAAGGTGTGCAGCGGAAGCTGGCCTTGCAGATACCATTCGCTGCGCGCGATCTCGGCGCCGTTCAACCGGCCGGACACGCGCACCTTGATGCCCTTGCAGCCGAAACGCAACGCCGAATCCACGGCTTTACGCATGGCCCGCCGGAACGCCACGCGTTTCTCGAGCTGCAAAGCGATCGATTCCGACACCAGTTGCGCATCCAGTTCGGGCTTGTGGACTTCCTGGATGTCGATGAAGACGTCGCGCTTGGTGCGCTTGGCCAGATCCAGCTTGAGCTTTTCGATCTCGGCGCCCTTGCGTCCGATGATGATGCCGGGCCGCGAGGTGCGGATGGTGACCCGCAGCTTGTTGCCGGGGCGATCCACTTCGATGGAGCTGACGCCGGCGGACTTCAGCCGCTCCCGCAGGGTGTCGCGCAGCTCCACATCTTCCTGCAGCAGCTTCGCGTAGTCCTGCTTGGCGAACCAGCGGGATCGCCACGGCTTGTTAAAACCCAGCCGGAAACCGTAAGGATGTACCTTCTGTCCCATTCAATAGCCTCGTAAAACCCGTAGCTGGTGGGCAGTGGCTAGTGGGCAGTGGTTTAGAACTAAGCCACCAGCCACCAGCCACCAATCACTCTTTCTCCTGCCCGCCCTTTTCCGACACTTTGATCACGATGTGCGCCATGCGCTTCTGAATCCGGTAGGCGCGGCCCATGGGCGCCGGACGGACCCGCTTGGCGCGGGGCCCCTCGTTCACATACGCCGCCGATACCACCAGGCGGTCCACGTCCACGTCTTCAAAACGTTCCTTCGCGTTGGCGATCGCCGAATCCAGGACTTTCCGCACCGTCGGCGCGATGCGCTTATTGGTGGAGCGCAGCGTAGTGCGCGCCTGATCGGCGCTCTGGCCGCGGATCAAATTCACCACCAGCCGCGCCTTCTGCGGCGATACCCTGATATATCTCGCTTCTGCCTTGGCTTCCATGTTCGCCCTCTTAATGCCCGCCTCTTTAGGCGGGTTTCGCGGCCTTCTCCGTAGCGGCCTTCACCGAGTGCCCCTTGAAATGCCGTGTGGGGGAAAACTCGCCCAGCTTGTGTCCCACCATGTTCTCGGTGACATACACCGGGATGAATTTCTTGCCGTTATGCACCGCGATGGTGTGGCCCACGAACTCCGGAAGGATGGTCGATCGCCGCGACCACGTGCGCACCACGCGCTTCTCGCTCTTGGCCGTGAGAGCCGCGATTTTCACTTCCAGGTGGCCATCGGTGAACGGCCCTTTCTTGACTGAACGCCCCATATTTATCTCTTCTTACTCTTCCTGGTGACGATCCACTTATTGGTTCGCTTGTTATTGCGGGTCTTGAAGCCGCGGGTGGGTTGGCCCCAGGGTGTCACGGGGTGCCGTCCGCCGGAAGTCTTGCCTTCGCCGCCGCCGTGCGGATGATCCACCGGGTTCATGGAGACGCCGCGATTGTGCGGCATCTTGCCCAACCAGCGTTTCCGGCCGGCCTTGCCCAGCGAGACGTTCTCGTGGTCCACGTTGCCCACCTGGCCGACGGTGGCCATGCAATCGAGCGGCACGCGCCGGATTTCGCCGGAGGGCAGCTTCAGCAGCGCGATCTCGCCTTCCTTGTTCACCAACTGCGCCTGGGTACCCGCCGACCGCGCCATCTGCGCGCCCTTGCCGGGCTTCAGCTCGATATTGTGCACCACCGTGCCGGCCGGCATATTCTTGAGCGGCAGCGCATTGCCCACCAGGATGTCGGCCGCGGGGCCCGACGACACCGTCATGCCCACCTTCAGCCCATCCGGCTGGACGATGTAACGCTTCTCGCCATCTTTGTAGTGCAGCAGCGCCAGGCGCGCCGATCGGTTGGGATCGTATTCGATGGACGCCACCACCGCGGGAACTCCTGTTTTGTCCCGCTTGAAATCCACCACGCGATAGGCCTGCTTGTGGCCGCCGCCGATGAAACGCGATGTGACGCGGCCCGTGGAGTTGCGGCCACCGGTGCCCTTTTTCGATTCCAGCAGCGATTTTTCCGGGTGTTCCTTGGTAATGTCCGCACGCGACACGGACGTTTGGAAGCGGCGCGTGGGTGTCGTGGGCCTGTAGCTCTTAATGGGCATGTCCGCTCCTAAATCTGGGCAAAGTCCGGAACCTTCTCTCCGTCTTTCAACTTCACGTACGCCTTCTTCCAATTCGGCTTGTATCCCACGAAGCGGCCGCGGCGGCGCAGCTTGCCGTCCAGGTTGGAGGTCCGCACGCCGGCTACCTTCACCTTGAACAGTTTCTCGACGGCCTGCTTCACCTGGGTCTTGTTGGCTCCCAGCGCCACCTCGAAGCACAGCGTGGCATGTTCATCCTTGGCGGCCACGCCTTTTTCGGTGACTACCGGGCGCCGGATCACTTCATGTATAGTCATTTTGCGAGCGCCTCCGAGAATTTGCGGGCGGCCGCTTCGGAAAGCAGCACGCGGTCGTGGCCCAGCAGGTGGAATGCGTTCACGTCGCGGGTGGGCATCAGGGTCACGCCGGGTATGTTGCGCACGCCCAGCGTCAGGTTGTGGTTATCGCCGTTCTCCACCACCAGCACCTTGCGCGTGGCTTCCAGGCGGGTCAGCGCGGCCTTGGCTTCCTTGGTCTTCACGCCGCCCAGATTGAACTCCTGCACGACTTTCAATTCGCCGTCGCGCAACTTGGCCGACAAGGCCGAGCGCAACGCGCCCAGCAACATCTTACGCGGCAGCTTATAGCTGTAATCGCGCGGCTGGGGACCGTGCACCGTGCCGCCATGCCGCCAGATCGGCGAACGCACCGAACCGATGCGGGCGCGGCCGGTGCCCTTCTGCTTCCACAATTTCTTGCCGGAACCGGCCACATCGCCGCGCACCTTGGTCTTGTGCGTACCCGCGCGCTGCCCGGCTTGATAGTGCCGCACGGCTTCGTAGAGCAGGTTCTCGTTGACTTCGGTTCCGAAAACTTCGTCGGCCAGCTCCAGCTCGCCGACCTTCCGATTATTTAAGTCCACTACGTCCACTGTCGGCATGGCGTTACCTCTTGGCCCTCCGGACTACGACGTAGCCGCCGTTGGGACCGGGCACCGCGCCCTTCACCATCAGCACGTTGTCCTCGGTGTCCACTTCAACGATCTCCAGGTTGCGCACGGTGACCTGTTCCGAACCCATGTGTCCGCCCATGCGCATGCCCGGCAAAACGCGCGACGGAAAACTGGACGCCCCGATCGATCCGGGCGCGCGGTGGAACATGGAGCCGTGCGAGCCTTCGCCGCCGCGGAAATGATGGCGCTTCACCACCCCCGCGAAACCGCGGCCCTTGCTGACCCCGATCACGTCCACTTTTTCCTTGGGCTTGAACTGGTCGACCAGCACTTTGTCGCCGGCCTTGAAATCGTCGTCGCCGGGGCGCAGGTGGAACTCGCGCATGAAACGCGCGCCTTCCACGCCGGCCTTCTTCAGATGCCCGGCGATCGGCTTGTTGATGCGCGCCGGCTTGATAAACTCCATCAGGCCGAGCTGCACCGCATCGTAGCCGTCGGTAGTGGGCGTCTTGCGCTGCACCACCATGCAGGGCCCCGCCTTGAGGAGGGTGACCGGTACCACCTGCCCGTCCGGCCGGAACACCTGCGTCATTCCGATTTTTCTGCCAAGGATTCCAGGGATCATAAAATCAAAAACCGAAGTCAGGAGTCAGAAGTCAGGAGTCAGAATTCTGTGTTCCGACTTCTGTACGCCCACTCCCACTTTCACCTTTTGAAGCCAAACGCCGGAAGCCAGAATTCTGTCTTCTGACTCCTGACTTCTGACTTCCTACTTGTGATCTTTCCCAAACGCCTTGATCTCCACATCCACACCCGCCGGCAGATCCAGCTTCATCAAGGCATCCACGGTCTGCTGGGTCGGCTCCAGTATGTCGAGCAGCCGCTTGTGCGTGCGGATTTCAAACTGCTCGCGCGATTTCTTATCCACGTGCGGCGAGCGCAGCACGGTCGTCACGCTGCGTTGCGTCGGCAGCGGAATCGGACCGGCTACACTGGCGCCCGTGCGCTTGGCCGTATCGACGATCTCCGTCGTCGATTGATCCAACACACGGTGGTCGTACGCCTTCAGGCGAATGCGAATGCGTTCTCTTAGCGCCATTTTGAACCTATTCGATAATCTCGGTCACGGTTCCGGCGCCCACCGTGCGTCCGCCTTCGCGGATGGCGAACCGCAACCCCTTGTCCATGGCGATCGGCGTGATCAGATCGATCACCAGGTTCACGTGGTCGCCCGGCATCACCATCTCCGTCCCCTCCGGCAACTCCGCCACCCCCGTCACGTCCGTCGTCCGGAAGTAGAACTGCGGCCGGTATCCCTTGAAAAACGGCGTGTGCCGCCCGCCCTCTTCCTTGCTCAACACCACCACGCTGCCCTTGAACTTCTTGTGCGGCGTGATCGACTTGGGCTTGGCCACCACCTGCCCGCGCTCCACGTCGTCCTTCTCAATGCCGCGCAGCAGCAGCCCCACGTTGTCCCCCGCGCGCCCTTCGTCCAGCAGTTTCTTGAACATCTCGATGCCCGTCACCACCGTCTGCCGCGTGTCCCGGAAGCCCACGATCTCCACCGGCTCGCCCACCTTCACGATGCCCCGCTCGATACGCCCCGTCACCACCGTGCCGCGCCCCTGGATCGAGAAGATATCCTCGATCGGCATGATGAACGGCTTGTCGATCTCCCGCTGCGGCAGCGGCACGTAGCTGTCTACCGCCGCCATCAACTCTTCCACCGTCTTCTCCCACTGCGGCTCGCCGTTCAATGCGCCCAGCGCCGATACCCGGATCACAGGCACCTGGTCGCCCGGGAATTCGTAGGTGGTCAGCAGCTCGCGCATCTCCAGCTCCACCAGGTCCAGCAGTTCCGCGTCGTCCACCATGTCCACTTTATTCAGGCACACCACGATGTACGGCACCCCCACCTGCCGCGCCAGCAGCAAGTGCTCGCGGGTCTGCGGCATGGGTCCGTCGGTGGCCGCGACTACCAGAATCGCGCCATCCATCTGCGCCGCCCCGGTGATCATGTTCTTGATGTAGTCGGCATGGCCCGGGCAATCAACGTGCGCGTAGTGCCGGTTGGGGGTCTCGTATTCCACGTGCGCCACCGCGATGGTGATGCCGCGCGCCTTTTCTTCCGGCGCGTTGTCGATGGAATCGAAACTGCGGAACTTCACCTTGGGGTTGTTCTTCCCCAGCACCTTGGTGATAGCCGCCGTCAGCGTGGTCTTGCCGTGATCGATGTGCCCGATCGTGCCGATGTTGACGTGCGGCTTGCTGCGATCGAATTTTTCCTTTGCCATTTCGAATTACCTTCTGTACGGATTCGCTACAGGAATTGCAAGATCCCTAAGATGCCGCGGACAAATCGGCGTTCATCCGCGTTCATCCGCGGCCCTTAAAATCTTCTCTTCAAACTCTGGAGCCGTTGACCAGGATTGAACTGGTGACCTCGTCCTTACCAAGGACGCGCTCTACCAACTGAGCTACAACGGCCCGTAAAAACGGTTCTGGTGGACGGGGGAGGATTCGAACCTCCGTAGCTCGCAAGGAGCGACAGATTTACAGTCTGTTGCCATTAGCCGCTCGGCCACCCGTCCAGACCTGCGGCGGCGCACTTCTGCTGTCCGCGCTCCGCCGGTGAAACATCCAGTGTACCAAAACTCCGAGCTTCGCGCCCAGAAGCAGAATTGTCCAATACAAGATGAGCCTGAAACGAGGGTCCGTTTCCAATGGACGATGAGCCTGAAATGAAAAGTCGTTTCCAATACAAGATGAGCCTGAAAACGCGGGCGACCGCCGGCAGGTGCATGCTGCGGGTAGATGAACATTACCATGCAGAATTTGGAGCGATTGAGTTTGGCCGAAGTGAAGGAGTTCGTCGAGGGGAACCGGAGGGTCCGCCTGTCGACGGAGACGCGAGAGGAGACCTATGGCTTGGTAGAGACCACACTGCGCAGTCAACAGTATCGGAAATTGAGCAAAGGACAAAAAGGTATTGTGCGCCGATTTCTGGTGAAGGTGACCGGCCTCAGCCGGGCGCAGATGACGCGCCTGGTGGGGTGCTGGATGAAGCAGCGGTGCATCCCACGCAAGACGGCGGTGAAGAGGCGGCGATTCGCGCGGCGCTATACCGTAGAGGACATCCGCCTGCTGGCGTCGGTAGATGCCGCCCACGAGGATCTATCGGGGCCGGGAGTCCGGCGCATTTTGCAGCGGGAGTTCACCGTTTTCGGCAAGCCGGAGTTCGAGAACCTGTCCGGCATTTCGGCGTCGCACATTTACAATCTCCGGGAGTCGGAAACCTACGCGGGTGTGCGGGTACACATGACGCACACCCAGGCGCGCCAGGTGTCCATCGGCGAACGGCGGAAGCCGGATCCACAGGGGCCGCCCGGTTACCTGCGGGTGGACACGGTGCATCAAGGTCACCACGATGGCCAGCCGGGGGTATACCACATCAACGCAGTGGATACGGTGACGCAATGGCAGGTGGTGGGTTGCGTCGAGACCATCAGCGAGAATCACCTGGTGCCGGTATTGGAGAGCATGCTCCACCAGTTTCCGTTCCGCATCTTGGGCTTTCACTGCGACAACGGATCGGAGTTCATCAATCGGAGAGTGGCCCAGATGCTGAACAAGCTGTTGGTGGAGTTCACCAAATCGCGGGCCTACCGGACCACGGACAACGCGCTGGTGGAGGGCAAGAACGGAGCGGTGGTGCGCAAGCATATCGGCTACGGTCCGATCGGGTGCGGGCACGCCGCAGCCTGGCAGAAGTTCTACACCGCTTACTTCAACCCATACCTGAACTATCACCGGCCATGCGGATTTGCCGCCGTGGTCACCGACCGGCGCGGCAAGCACAAGCGCCGCTACCGGGCGAACGATTACCGCACTCCTTACGAGAAGTTGATTTCACTAAAGAAGTGGCAGCAGTATTTGAAGCCCGGCATCCCGGCGGATCTGCTAGCTCGGCAGTCCAAACAACGCAGCGACACCGAAGCGGCCCTGCGCATGCAGAAGGCCAAACTGGAGCTATTGGCCAAATGCCGGAGCCTGCCGCGATGATCCGCACCATGGCCGCCTCCCGTTGGTCGGGCCTGCGGCGGCGCAGAGATCCGGGCCAAAACCAAAACCAAAACCATCTCAGCTCCGCGGCGCAGTCCCGCCTCCCGCTGGTCGGCCCTGAGACGGTGGCACACGAATCCACATTCCAGGGAAGGGGACCCGTAAGTCCGATAGCTGTCCACTTAGCACCGCCGGAGAGATCCGGCACCCAACAGAAAGGAGAATACTCGTACACAGCACACCGTCGTGAGCCGCAGCTTTTCAGGCTCATTGACCATTGGAAACGAGAATCCGTTTCAGGCTCATTCTGTATTGGAATCAAGTCCCGATTTCAGGCTCATTCTACGATTGGAAAATGCTTGTGGGGTCGCATTTCTGGGTGCGCGTCTTGAAAGTGATGATCGGCGGAATTTCTTTTTTTGTGGCCTATATCCGTGCGTATATGTTACGCTAGGACAGGAGGACACATCCATAATGACGCCGAAATCTCTGGAGACTCTCGCCCAGCGGCGCGTGCAGATCACCGATCAGATCGCCGCCCTCGCTGACTTGCGTTGTGGTTCCATCACTTCTGCTACGGGCCGCTGCGGCAAACCCAATTGCCGCTGCCATCAACCCAAAGCTCCAGGCCATGGCCCCAACCTTCGTCTGACCTACAAAACCGAAGGCAAGACCATCACCGAATCTCTGCCCACTCCAGGCACCGTACGGAAGGCCGAGCGCGAGATCGCGGAATTCCGCAAGTACCAAGCCCTGCACAAGGAGTTTCTCGAGGTCAACGCGCAGATCTGCCAAATGCGGCCTGCCGAGCCGGACCTGCAATCGGTACAGGAAAAAAAACGCTGGAAGCCATCCAGCAAGAAGTCGCCCGCGAAGTAGGATGTCTGGCTAGGAAGATCTTGGCCGACCGCCGGAAGAACGGACGCATTGACCTGGAGGCGGTCGAGATGCTGGTCCGCCAGAGCATGCATCGTGCCGGCGCGACCGCCCTGTCTCACCTGCTCCGCCAAGACCCACCCGAGTCACCCGCGATCCCCTGTGCGTGCGGTCATTCCGCGCGCTACAAGGAACTCCGCTCCAAACCCGTCCTCACCGTGGTGGGGCCGGTCGAGTATCAACGTCCCTACTACATCTGCTCCCAATGCCATCACGCCCCCAATCCCACGGATGCGGCCCTGGGGGTCGAGCACCAAGAGTTCTCTCCGGGCGTGCGACGCATGATGGCGGTGGTGGGCAGCGACGCAGCCTTCGCGGTGGGCCGTGAGCAGCTGGAACTGCTGGCCGGGTTGCCAGTATCCACCAAATCCGTAGAGCGCCAAGCCGAGCAGATCGGCGCCGAAATCATACGGCTCGAACAGGCCGAAATCCAACGCGGCCCGCAACTCGATCTGCCCATACCACTGGGTCCTCCCATCCCCGTCATCTACGTGGAAATCGACGGCACCGGTGTCCCGGTAGTCCGGAAGGAGACGCAAGACCGGATCGGCAAACTGGAAGGCCAGCCAGCGCACACGCGGGAGGTGAAACTGGGCTGCGTGTTCACCTCCGTGGGCATCGACCGGGAAAACCGTCCGATCCGCGATGAGGCGTCCACCACCTACACCGGCGCCATTGAAACCGCCGAGGAATTTGCGCGCCGCATCTATCGCGAAGCCTACCAGCGCGGCTGGTCGCGGGCGCGCATCCGGGTGGTTCTGGGAGACGGCGCTATCTGGATTTGGAATATTGCCGCGGACCAGTTTCCCGGAGCCATTCTGATGGTGGACTTCTACCATGCTTGCGAGCATCTTCACAAACTCTCCCGGTTACTGTTTCCCAACGACGAAGCCGCACGCCGCGGCTGGGCGACATCGGCTGTGGACCTGCTGGACAAGGGGGAAATCGAGTTGCTCGTGGTCCTCATCCGCGCGCTCGTCAGCGAGCGGCCGGAATTAGCTGAGAAGTTGGGCGTCGAGGCCGAATACTTCGAACGCAACGCTGCCAAGATGCGCTACCCGGACTTCCGTGCGCAGGGCCTGTTTGTCGGCTCCGGTGTCATCGAGGCCGGCTGCAAGACGGCCGTCGGGTCCCGTCTCAAGCAGTCCGGAATGTTCTGGGCCGTCCAAGGAGCCAATCGGATCATCGCTCTTCGCTGCTGCCGCATCAGCGGTAAGTTCGAGGACTTCTGGGAGCAGGCTCACGCTGCCGCCTGACCATCACTTTTGAGACGCGCACCCCGCATTTCTGTCATTTTTGCTGTCCAGCAGCGGGCGGACGCCCGCGTCCGCGCGCGACCCCTTGGTCGCGCTCCCCTACCCCCAGGCGGGTTATATCGCCCGAGTGGGTCTGCCTGCTAGAGTTTGTTTTCGGGTTTCTGGTGGAAGGTGGAGTGAGCAGGCTACCGGGTGAAGGTGTGGAGCTTCATACCGGGAGAGCCGGGCTGAGGGCCCGGCCCTCCATTGGAGCTAGAAAGGAGGAAACGCCTTATGTTTCTTCTGCTGCTTGTTTTCCGGCTGCCTTTTGTGGGCCGGTTCAAGACGTTGGTGATCTGGCTTAAGCGCCGGTAAACCAGCGCGAAACCCGGGGTCAGCTTGCTTCTGGCCCCGGTTTCCAGCATACCGCAAAAACCGGTCAATGCAAATAGCCCGCGCAGGCTAAAGGTGCGTAGCGGAAGGCAGCGCACGGCGCTGCCCCACGGCGCTGCTCCACGACGTTCTAATTCTTGGCGCCGATCTCGTAGACGTAAATATAGTGCAACACTCCGCCGGCCGTTATCGGCACAATTCCGGACGGCGTCCAACCGCGGATCTCGTAGTCGTTCGACACCACGCGCGCGCCGGGCTTCAAATACTTCTCCAGGTTCGGGCGCAGACGCTCGTTGGAGCTGGTCAGCAGGTAAAGTGTCACCACGTCGGCCGGGCTGAGGTCCACCTTCAGCATATTCTCGTGAATCAGCTTGACCCGACCCTCCAG
>Ga0302325_10004053_pt1 | contig 33999 bp, 23 predicted proteins | sample Palsa_T0_2_FD_201948 | JGI IMG/M metagenome (GOLD analysis project Ga0302325, IMG submission 201948) | Peat permafrost microbial communities from Stordalen Mire near Abisko, Sweden - Palsa_T0_2 | ecosystem: Environmental > Terrestrial > Soil > Palsa > Peat permafrost | place: Sweden: Abisko...
CTCGGCGGCTAGCGCGATCAGTTCTTCCGTCCTCGCATAGGGCGCGGGCGCGTATTGCAACGACGTAGACACGCCCACCGCGCCGTCGCGCATGGCGTCGCGCACCAGACCCTTCATTTGTTCCAGCTCGGCTGCCGTTGGCGCGCGATCTCCGTCGCCAAGCACCGCCCTCCGCACCTGCGTCGCGCCCACGTAGCTCGCCAGATTGATGCCCATACCCTGCTTTTCGAGGCGCGCAAAAAACTGGCGAAACGTATTCCAGGAGGGGTCGATTTTGTAGTGCTCGAAGCTGGCATGGTCGGCCGCGCGAATGGCGTCCGTAAGCGGCGCGGCCGATCCGCCTTCGCCGGTGATCTCCGTAGTGATGCCTTGGTAGATTTTCGACGGAAGATGCGGATTCACCAGTATCGATTCTTCCGACTGCCCCAGCATGTCGATAAATCCCGGCGCCACCACCATGCCGGCCGCATCGATAGTCTGCCGAGCAGTGGCAGACGATAGATGTCCAATGGCCGCGATGTGTCCGTCGCGGATCGCGATATCGGCCGCGTACCAGGGCGAGCCCGTGCCGTCGACGATATGGCCGTTCCGGATAATGAGATCGTAATTCTGAGCGAACAGGCTCAGCGGCAGAAGAAGCAGCAGAGTGGACTTCATGGAAGTTAATATCCCACTTCTGCCCGCGCCTCGTCTTATTTGCCTTAAACTCAATATTCCACCGACATGAGAAACAACCCGCGCGCCGGCGCAGTCGGGCCCGGCGGAATCCGACAGCCTGGTTCTAAACGCGCCAGGAAACCCGCGCGATCCACATTTCCCTTCCCCACTTCCAGCAGCACGCCCACGATGTTGCGCACCATGTGCTTCAAAAACCCGCTCCCGATGACCCGATAAATCAGCCGCTCGCCCTCCAGCGCAAGCCGCGAGCAAAAGATGGCCCGAACCTTCGATTGCTCCAACTCATCGCGCTCGTCCGACGCCGCGAAGGCCGCGAAATCGTGCTCGCCTTCGAGCAGCGGCGCCAGCGCGATCATTTCTTCGATCGCCAGCGGATACGGATGATGGTAAACGTAGCGCCGCTCAAACGGCGAACAGATTTCGCCGCGGAAAATGCGATACTCGTAAGTTTTCCGCTTGGCTTGAAAGCGCGGATGAAAATCGTCCGCCGCTTCCTCGACGGTCAGCACGCGGATGTCGCGCGGCAGCAGCCGGTTCACGGCGCGCCGCAGATTGTGCAATGGAATGGGATTCGCGATCGAAAACGCCGCCACCTGCGCCACCGCATGCACGCCCGCGTCCGTGCGGCCGGATCCAGCCACCTGCACCGTCCGCCCCTCGATCGCCGAAATCGCCTGTTCGAGCGCGTCCTGGATGGTCGGCAATCCCGGCTGCACCTGCCAGCCGTGATAATCGGTTCCATCGTAGGAAAGCACCATCTTGATTCGCCGCATCGCCACTTAACGGAAAGTCTAACAGCCCCTGCCGCCGAAGGGGCCGCTTGCTAACGCGCGCGGCTCAGTAATCCTAGCATGATAGAATCGTGCAAACGCAAGACCGTGATTCTGTTTTCATCTTCAAGCAATTGAGGTATCCTCAGATGCATTTTTGGCGTTTCCGATGGTTCGTCTTTCTCGCGCTTGCCGCGTCCGTGCTGGCAGATAACGCGGTCCGGATTGATCCGGCTCAGGGTCCGTTACTCCGCTTCACGCGCCCCTTTCGGGCGCGGCCGGTTCCGCCCGTCAACCTGACAAATACGCTGCGCCTGGAATCGTTGCTGCGCGCGGGCAACCTCTATCTCTCGGCTCAGGACGCGGTCGCTCTGGCAGTGGAGAATAACCTGGACATCGAAGTCCAGCGCTATGCTCCGCTGTTAGCTCAGGAAGTACTGAGACGCGCGCGGGCTGGCGGCGCGCTGCGCAACGTCGGCGTGGGTTTAGCCAACGGACCTTCCAGCGTCAGCCTGACCGGAGTCACGGTCACGAATATTGGCGCGGTGGGCGCGGCTGGCGAAGGCGTCAGCTCCGGCGGAGGGATCGTCACTCAATTGGGCCCGCCCATTGCCTCCTTTGATCCCACTCTTACGCTGATTGGCAGCGCCGCACACACCACCAGTCCGCAAAGCAATACCATCCTGACCGGGACCACGGCCCTGATCCAGCAAACCCGCACCTTACAAGCTGTCTACCAACAAACGTGGGACTTCGGCATGAGCGCCCAGCTCACCTACTACAACCAGTACGTCCATGTAAACAGCGCGCTGTTTAGCATCGATCCCTATACGTCGGGTTATCTGGATCTTCAAATCACGCAGAATTTGCTATATGGTTTCGGATCTGCGGTCAACGGGCGCAACATCCGCGTCCAGAAAAACAATATCAAGGTCAGCAATCTGCAATTCCGGCAGCAGGTATCCACCACCGTGTCCTCGGTTCTCAATTTGTATTGGGACCTGGTGGAGTTCTGGCAGGACGTGCGCGCACGGCAACGCGAAGTGGCGGCGGCCGAACAGCTCTTGAACAATAACCGCAAACAGGCCGAAGCAGGGACACTGGCGCCCATCGAGGTGACTCGCGCCGAGGCGCAGGTTTATGTCAGCCAGCAGGATTTGCTGGTTTCCCAGACCAATCTGCTGCAACAGGAAACGGTTTTGAAGAACGCCATTAGCCGCAACGGAATCGCTAACAGCAGTCTGTTGGATGCGCATATCATACCGCTCGATACCATTACCATTCCGGCCAAAGACGAGACGCCGCCGGTGGATCAACTGGTGGAGGAAGCGCTCGCGAAGCGCTATGAGATCGCACAGAGCCGTATCAATATCGATAGCAACAAATTGAATCTGGTGGGAATAAAGAACGCCTTGAAACCCACCTTGCAGGCGTTCGCCGAGCTTACCAACAATGGGCTGACTGGAACGCTCACGCCGATCGGCGAACAAACGCCCGGCGTGCCGTATTTCGCCGGCGGTTATGGCAATCTGCTGGGCGAAATGTTCCGGCGAAATTTCCCCAATTATTCCGCCGGGCTCGCGCTGAACATTCCGCTGCGCAATCGCGCGGCGCAATCCGACTACGTGACCAGCGAACTGGAGTTGCGGCAGAACGAGCTCGGCCTGCAGCAGAATATCAACCAGGTTCGGGTCGACGTGCAAAACTCGCTGATCGCTCTGCAACAGGCCCGCGCGCGCTATGCGGCCGCGCTGAAGGCGAGTGACCTCCAGCAGCAGACTCTGGACGCCGACCAGAAGCGTCTGGCCCTGGGAGCCTCCACCGCGTACCAGATCGTACTCGATCAGCAGAATATCGCGAGCGCGCAAAGCTCGGAGGTGCAGGCGCTGGCCAGCTATAGCCACGCGCGCATCGGGCTGGATCAAGCGTTGGGCCGGACACTCGAAGCCAACGATATTACTTTCGATGAGGCATTAGCCGGAAACATTTCCCGCCCGTCGCTGTTGCCCGCAACGTTGCCCGCGGACGTGCACCCATGATCGCGAAAGTTCGACGCGCGGTTCAGAATGTCTGCGTCGTCCTCTGCTCCGTAGCCCTGCTCACGGCTCAAGAACCAACGGTCGATCCAATCCGCCCAACCGCCTTCATCGCCGTGCGCCCCTACCTCCCACCCGAAGTCCCCCCGATTCGCCTGCAAAATTCCGGGCGCTTAGGTAACCTGGTCCGAGCCGGGATGCTCTACCTGACCGTACAGGACGCCATAGCGCTCGCGCTGGAAAACAACATTGATGTCGAAGTGGCGCGCTACAACCCGATTCTCGCCGAGTGGCAACTGGAGCGCTCCCGGGCTGGCGGCGCATTGGCGGGCGTGCCGAGCGGCGCAGCCCAGGCCGGTAACGTCGCCAACGGTCAGGGAGTAGCCGGAAGCCAGGCCGCCGCCGGCGTCACCTCCGGGTCGAATGGAGTCTCAGGCCCCTCCGCCACCAACGCGACCATCGCCCAAATCGGCCCCATCGCCCAGACGCTGGACCCGATTATCCAGGAATCCACGGTATTCAGCCATCAGACCGCGCCTCAGTCCGATACGGTGCAGAGCATCCTGCCAGTCCTGGTGTCCAATACCCGAAACTCGTCCTTTGCCTACCAGCAGGGCTTCCTCATTGGCGGCAACGTCTCTGTTACATATCGAGACAGCTATCTGAATGAAAACGCCCCTACTGACGTTTTGAATCCCTCGTCGGCGCCCAGCCTCAATTTTACGTTCCAGCAGAACCTGCTGCGCGGCTTCGGGATCGCAATGAACTCCCGCATCATTCGCGTAAGTCAATTAAACGTCAAGGCTTCCGCGCTGAACTTCAAGACGCAGGTAAGCAATACCGTCAATCAGGTTCTCAACCTTTACTACGGATTGTCGGCGGGTTACCAGGATATCAAAGCAAAATCCAACGCCGTGGAAGTAGCGGAGCAGTTCTATGAAAACGCCACGCTCCAGGAGCGCGCCGGAACTTTGGCCCGCCTGGACGTGGTTACGGCAGAGTCGCAGCTCGCAAGCGCCCAGTACGACCTTGTAAATTCCCAAACAGGTCTGCGGCAGCAAGAGCTGCAGTTGAAGAATATTCTGAGCCGAAAAGGCGTTGCGGACCCCGTGATGGCATCCGTGCAAATTGTTCCGCTGGACCAGATTGCGGTGCCGGAAACCGACGAGAACCGTTCCATAAAAGACCTGCTTGCCGCAGCCTTGGCGAATCGCAGCGATCTGGCGGCGGAACGGACCGGCTTAGAGAGCGGCGAGATCTCCGCGCTGGGCACGCGCAACGGAATCCTGCCGCTGCTGGTAGGCATCGCGTCGGAAAGCACTGCCGGGTTGGCGGGTAAACCGCAGATTGCCGTCAGCTCAAGGGGCGTCCAAACAGCCAATCCTTACTTTGACGGCGGAATCGGCACTGCGGTCGGCCAGGTGTTTCGGCGGAACTTCCCAACCAATCGCGCCGTGGCCTACTTCCAGACGCCGCTGCGGAACGATCAGGCGCAGGCCGATTACGCCATCGACCAGTTGCAGCTTCGGCAGTCCCAAGTCCAGTTGAGCAAAGATTTGAATCAAGTAGCGGTGGATGTTTCGAATTACCTGGTGGCCATGCGGCAGGCGCGCGGGCGTTACCGCGCCGCAGTCCAAACCCGGATTTTGCAGCAGCAGTTGTTGGATGCCGAACAGAAAAAGCTGGCCGGAGGCGTTTCCACGCCGTTCAATGTGGTTCAACAGCAGCGGGACTTGGTCGCCGCGCAGTCGGCTGAGATTGCCGCGCTGGTCGATTTCAGCAATGCCCGCGTGGCGCTGGACCAAACTCTCGGCGCCACGCTGGAAACGAATCATGTTTCTATTGACGACGCACGGACAGGGCAAGTCCAAAACCCGACGTCTGCCGCGAATCCGGCGCGTTAAGTTAATACGTGGCGTTCCAAATTGGTTAACCCCAGACCATCTGTACCGTATTTGCACGGCAACGGTTCCAACCGGGTAATTTTTTCTAGCCCGGCGAGTGCGTACTGCTGGGAAATCGGGTCCGTTGCGCTTTGGCGAGGCGCGTGCATAATATGCCACCGTGAAATCAAATCAAGCTCAAGGAGCAGAGGTCGTTCCTCAGTAAACTCCCCTTCGTACTCTCCCAAGTAACTTAACTTCTTTAGAATCCCTACTGAACTCCCTCCCGACCGGCTCCTTGAGTTTTCACATCCCTTTCCTGCCGGATCCTACGCCGAAAAAAGTGACATCAATGGCAACATATCGTCACCGGGCAAGTTCCTGCCCTGCCCGGTCTCACCGGGAGATGTTGCTCACTGTGAAACGTAAAGATTCGCGATAGCGCCGTGGAAATACAGTTCAATCGGACTCTGCGTCCCCTGAGCCAGCGCCGGCGTCATGAAATTGATCTGCACCACCCCGTCGATCACGCCGGGCGCAGCGCCGCCATACTCCACGGTTTCGGTCGCGCCGGCCACCGCGATCTGGCAGTAGGCGCACCAGTTGTTGGCAGCCGTGGAGACGGCGCCGTCCACGGCACCAAAAAAGTCGTCGCCGAATCCCGTAACCCAGATACTTACAATGCTCCCAGGCTGCGCAGGATTCGATGCCGAGTTCGGAGTCCCGTCCTGATTGATCGCCTTCGCCGATCCATCCGGGTTCTGAAAGATCCCGTAGATGGAAGCATCCACGGCAACGTGAAAGCCAGGAAGTATCCTCGAACCGTTCATAACCTGGACGACAGCGCTGTCCATGCCGTTCAAAGGCGCCGGAATCTCGGCGTTGATCTGCGAATTCGACACATACAACAAAGGAATGGCGGTGCCGTCCACCAAAACCTGCACGCCTCCAAGCGATCTCGGAAAAAAGCCGCCCGCCGGCGTGGGGTATACGGGAGTAGCCGGTCCCAGCCCCGTCCCGAAGATCGAAATCACTTCCCCGGGCGCGACTCGGCCCGAAATTTGACCGGCCGCTGCGTTCATGACGCCGAATATGGGCGAGGAGAAAGGCTGTGCGGGAACAATGGCCGAAACCAACCCATTCAGACTCGCAACATGCACCACCCCATTGGGATCCACCGCGATACTTTGTCCCACCGTGCCCTCCGGAAACTCGTCCGAGTAGACCAAGGCCGAGCCATCGGGGCTTAATTCGGCCACGAAGTTTCCCGCGCCGCTGGTGTTGAAGACCGTAGTCTCAATCGGAAACCCAGCGGCATTGCTTCCGGTGAGCCATACGTCGCCGGCGCTGTCCACGCTGATCGAATTGGACTGATCGAATCCACTTCCGCCCAGATAGGTGGCCCAATTGGTGGCGCCCGAAGGATTCAGCTTGATGGGGAACGAGTCTGGAGGCGCACCCGGCTGAGCCGCCGTTCAGCGTGGTCTGATAAGCGCCCGGCGTAGCTGGAAACTCGGGATCGTTGGTGTAACCGGTCAGGTACGCGTCACCCGCGGCATCGGCGGCGATAGCGGTCGCGGTAATGGTTTCGGAAGGTCCCAGCGACACAATCCCATCGGGAGGTCCCAGATATGTCAGATAGGCCAGTCGATTTCCGGCCGCGTCGATCTTGGCGGCGAACTTAGCGGCGAAAGCGCCGTATCCGGAACTTCCGCCCGCGGTCACCGGCAGATCCGTGGTGTTGGTGTTCCCGGCCACCAATGCATCGCCCGCTGAATCCAGCGCGATACCCACTCCAGCCGTGTAATGCGACATCAGGAAACAACTGCTCCCGCCTGCGCAGTCCACTAAGTTGCCCACGATCAGCGCCGAGTAGATAACATGCTGGCCAGTGGAATCTAACTTGGTGACAAACGCGCCGGAAACGGGCGTGATCTCATTCGCACTCACCATTCCGTCGGGCAAGCCGACCGTCGCAGAAAAGTCCGTGGCATCTGTTGACCCGGTCACATACACCGCGCCCGCCTGATCCACCGCCACGCCATTCACGCTGCTGCTTCCCAGAAGACCGCCAAAATACGATGAATAAATCACCGTCCCATCTGGCGCCAGTTCCACCAGGGACCCGGTGTCGCCGGCGCCCAGCGCCGTCTGAAAAGCATCGTGCAGGGGAAAGTTCTCCGAGGAAGTTGTGCCGCCCACCCAGATGTTGCCGCCCGCATCCACCGCGATGGCATTGCCGTAATCGACATCCTTGCCCCCGAACGTGGTGGTGAAGACGATGTTGCCCGCGGCATCCAGTTTCGTAACAAAAACGTCGGTCGAAGATTGCGGCGGCGCGGACTGGATTTCCCGGCTTCCCGTCACATAGGTGTTTCCGGCTGAGTCCGTAGCTATCGCAGCCACCTGGTATGGGTTCTGGTTGCCGATGTACGTCGTAAAGTCAGCGCCGTGAGCCGGCGACAGCAAAACCGCGAGCAGAATCAAGGAACGATTTTTCATCATTGCGTCACATTCACCCATCCAAGCTGAATCGATTCTGGGTATCCGGGAGGTGTAAAGGAAACAAACCCGCCGCCGTACTGGTCCACCAGCAGCGCTGGGATCGTGAAGTTGATCTGCATCAGTCCGTCGATCAGGCCGGGCGATGTTCCGGCGTATTGCGCCGTTTCGGTAACTCTCGATGACCCGTTGCTGAAAGTGAGCTGGCAGCTATTGCAATAATTGTTCGCAGCCGTCACAATAGCGCCGTCCGCCGGAGGACCCGTCGCGCCAAACCCGGTGGCCCAGATACTGGCAGTGCCGCCAACCTTGGCTGGATTTGCCAATCTGTTGACCGATCCGTCCTGATTGATTACCGCCATCGATCCTCCGGCTTTCTCGAAGACCGCAAAGTCCGAACCAACCACCGCAACGCGGAAATCGGGGAGCGGCGCGGAGTTGTAAAGAACCTGCACCAGAGCGACCTCGTTCTCGACACCACCAACCGTCGACGGAATTTCCGCATTGATCTGCGATGCCGAAACGTACAGCAAGGGGATCGGCGAACCGTTTACGAGTACCTGCACTCCACCCAGCGACGTCGGAAACAAACCGTTCTGCGGAGTCGCTGTCAGCGGATTCGTTGGCCCCATTTCCACACCGTAAAGCGTGACAACTTCACCCGGTGCGATCAGCCCCGATGTCTTGCCCGCCGCGGCGTTCAGAATGCTGAGTAAGCGCGGGGCCGGATGCTCGGTGGGCGTGAGCGTGGAGATCAGACCCGTCGGTCCCGCAAAATGCACCACTCCGCTCGCATCGATAGCGATGTCTTGCCCCGCCCCGTCTGGAGGAAGCTGCAATGAGTACAGAAAAGCAGAACCGTCCGCGCTCAATTCGGCTAAAGATCCGCTGGCGCCTGTGAGCCAGACGTTATCCGAACCGTCCAGGCTGATCGCGTTCGGTACACTCGCATACGGGCCCGGCACGGAAGCGCTCCAAACCATCGCGCCGGCAGGGCTCAGCTTGATCACCAATCCTTCCGCGCCCCCATTTCCCCCGACATAGGCGTTACCGGAAGCATCCACAGCGATGGGGCGCGCGGCGTTGATGTCGGGAGTGCCGATATTACCGACCGCCACGCCGGACCCGAGGTAGGTGAAATAGCCCAACTCGCTTCCAGCAGCGTTGATTTTGAAAACGAAAGCTCCCGGGCCGGACGATCCGCCGGCTGTCACCGGCAGATCCGTAGTGCTGGTATGACCGGCGACGAATGCGTTCCCCGATCCATCGATTGCAATCCCTTGACCCTGAGACGTGGTAAGGGGACAGCAAAAAGCACAGTTCGCTGGTCCCGCAATCACAGTGGAATACAAGATTTTCTGCCCCGTGGAATTCAGTTTGGCGGCGAACAGGCCGTAAACCGTCGCCGATCCACCGCTCACCGGCGAAGCCGGAAGCCCTGCCGTAGTGGGAAAATCGCTGGCGTCGGTAAAGCCGGTCACATAGACGTCGCCGTTCTGGTCCGTTGCAATGCCATACACGCCGCTGTTGCCAAGAACCCCGCCGAAATAGGAAGAATAAAGCACCGTTCCATCCGCCGTCATCTTCACCAAAAAACCCACCCCGTTGACAGCGCCCGTGGACTGCAGTGCGTTTACCAGCGGAAAGTTGGTCGCAACAGTCTGGCCTCCCACCCAAATGTTACCGGCCGGATCGAGGGCGATTGCAGTGCCATAGCTTCCCGCCGGACCGATCGCGACGGTGAAAACGATATTGCCGGCTGGATCCAGCTTCGTGACGAATGCGTTGCTTCCGGTCACAAACGTATCGCCAGCAACGTCAACCGCCAGCGCAGCCACGCCAACGGACTGCCCCACGTTCGCGGGGCCGATATAGGTAGTAAAATCCCCGCCATAAGCCGTCGAAATTAAAACCGCTAGCGAAATTGCGAAACGCATAACAGGACATCCTTTCGAACGCTCTCTTGTCTTCGCTGCCGCCGGGTTTAGAGTAGAAGCATGCTTCGCATCGTATCCCTGATCGCCAGCGCGAGCGAGATCGTTGCTTCGCTCGGGCTCAGCCGCTATCAGGTGGGCCGCTCCCACGAATGCGATTTTCCGCCGGAAATTCTTACCCTGCCGGTTTGTACCGCGCCAGCCTTCCCGACCGATGGAACCAGCGCCGAAATCGACCAGCGGGTGAAGGAGCGGCTGGCCGGCGCGCTCTCAGTCTATGAAGTCTCGCGCGAGATCTTGGACGCGTTGCAGCCTAGCCATGTTATCACTCAAAGCCAGTGCCGCGTCTGCGCGGTCAGCCTGGAGGATGTGGAACGCGCATTGACCGGTTGGGTGACCAGCCGTCCGAAACTGATCGCGCTGGAGCCGAACGCGCTGGCCGATGTCTGGAGCGACATCCGGAGAGTGGCGGATTCCTGCGGCGTTCCGAAGCGCGGCGAAGCTGTGGTCGCAAGTCTTCAGGCCAATATGCACCGTATCTCAGACCGCGCTTCGGCCGGCAATCGACATCCACGCGTCGCCTGTATCGAATGGCACGAACCATTGATGGCCGCCGGCAACTGGGTGCCTGAGCTGATGGAGATGGCGGGCGCAGTTAACCTGTTCGGAGAAGCGGGCGCGCATTCGCCTTGGATGACGTGGCGGCAACTGGCGGACGCCGATCCGGATGTCATTATCACCATGCCCTGCGGGTTCGACCTCGCCCGCACCGGCGCCGAAATGTATTGGCTCACCGATCGGCCGGAGTGGCCGAAACTGCGCGCCGTCGAAACGGGGCAGGTGTACCTGGCCGACGGCAATCGATATTTCAATCGCCCCGGCCCGCGTTTAGTGGAATCGCTCCAGATCCTGGCCGAGATCCTGCATCCGGAGGCGTTTGAGCCGGCGCATGCAGGCACGGCCTGGCGCTTACATGTACAATGCCCGGTATGAAATCGCAGGCCATTATCACCTTCGCTTTGGCGGCCGCTTCTCTCTTCGCTCAGTCCGCCACCCAGACCGCCATCCGCCGCATCGATCCGGCTTTCGACCAACTCGTCCCGCCCGGCGCGAAGATCGAGAAAGTCGCCGGAGGGTTCCAGTTCGTGGAAGGGCCGGTCTGGTTTCGTCCCGGCCGCGATCTGTTTTTCAGCGATATTCCCGGCAACGTCATCATGCAATGGTCGCCCGCCAACGGCGCAATGGTCTTCCGCGACCACATCTTCCCGGGTGAGTATCCGGCAGGCAAGCAAGTTGGGACCAATGGCCTCACGCTGGACAGCCAGGGCCGCATCATTGTCGCCGAACATGGCAATCGCCGGGTATCGCGAATCGCGAAAGACGGGATGTTGACGGTTCTCGCCGATCGTTACCAGGGCAAGCGCTTGAACAGCCCCAACGACGTGGTCGTCATGAAGAACCAGGACATCTACTTCACCGATCCGCCGTTTGGCCTGTTGAACCCCGGACAGGACCCGCAGTCTGCTTCGAAGAGCCCCCTGCGCGAGTTGAGTTTCAACGGAGTTTTTCGCATCACAGCGGCAGGAAAGATCGAGCCGGTGGTGCAGGACATCGCGCTGCCCAATGGTCTGGCTTTTTCGCCCGACGAAACGAAGCTCTACGTCGCCAATTCCGCCGACAAAAAATGGAGCGTTTACGACGTGAAACCGGATGGCACGCTCGGGAGCGGGCGCATCTTTTACGATGCGGAGAAGGAAACCGGGCCGGGCGTACCCGACGGTATGAAAGTTGACACGGCAGGCAACGTTTGGGCCACCGGTCCCGGCGGTATTCTGGTCATTTCACCGCAGGCGAAACTGCTGGGAGTAATCGTATTTCCCGAAGTCCCGGCCAACTGCGCCTGGGGAGACGCCGACGGCAAAACTCTTTACGTGACGGCGCGCACCGGCCTGTATCGCATCAAAACCAACATCGCCGGCATCCGGCCCGGGCCATAATCGCACCGGGCCTTGATCGACAGAGTTACTGGTTCCGCAGGGCCATTACCGGATTGACCCGGGAAGCTCGCCAAGCCGGCCACAAAGCCGCAAACAGTTGATCGCCGGATGCGGGCGGATCTCCTCGTCCAACTCGCGCTCGGCTTGCGCGGCGGAAGATTCGACACCATTTCGCGGTCATTGGGCGGACCTCATGACGCCCGCAACAGATCGTTCGAGAGCGTCCGGAATGGCCTGGCTAATCCCATGACCGTGCTGCGGACCCCACTGCAGCGTCTTCAGGATCAGCATGTCGAGCGTCCCCTGCAGAAGCTCGATACGTTGCAGCTAACCCCAATACTATTCACTTTATGAGACGCACGCGACTTTTAGTCGCGTGTACCAGCGTTTCATAAAGTGAACACTATTGGCGCTAGCGCAAATAGCGCTGGTGTTCCTTTAAAATGCAGCGGTCGATCACCACCGCCAGTCCAGCCGCTTTCGCTTTGCGCGCCGCCACCTGATCCACGACGCCTTCCTGCATCCACACCGCGGAAGCTCCAATCCGAATGGCCGATTCAACCACCGGCGCTACCAGCTCCGAACGCCGGAAGATGTCGACGATATCAATGTGTTCGGGAATATCTTCCAGGCGCGCGTAGCATTTTTCGCCCAGCACTTGCGATTCGTTGGGATTGACGGGAATGATCCGGTATCCCTGCTGCTGCATGTACTCGGCGACACCGTAGGACGGCCGGGCGCGTTTGTTCGAAAGCCCGACTACAGCAATCACCCGGCTCTTGAGCAGAAGATCGGGTATGTGCGCCATGAGCTATTGTTCCTCCATGCGCAAAAGTTTTCGGAAGCGCGCCACCTCGGCCGGGGTCAAGTGCCGGAACTTTCCGGGCTGAAGCGGACCCAGCTCCAGAAAGCCAATCTTCACGCGCTTGAGCTTCTCCACCAGCCGCCCGAAATGTTTGAACATAAGTCGAATCTGGTTTTGCCGCCCTTCGATTAATCGTACTTCGTACCAGGGGTTCTGGGCGCGCTGGATCAGCTTCAGGCCGGCCGGCGCGGTCTTCTTGCCGCTGAGCGGAACGCCCTCGCGAAACTTCTCTTCCTGGTCGGAAGAAAGCTGCCCGTTGGTCTTGGCTAGATAAGTCTTCGTCACGTGGCTGGCGGCCGACGTGATGCGCTTGGCGAACTCGCCGTCATTGGTGAGCAGCAGCAGCCCCTCGCTCGAATAATCGAGACGCCCTACCGGATAGACGCGCGCCTTCACGCCGCGCAAGAGATCCATCACGGTCTGCCGGCCCTCCGGATCCAGCGCCGTCGACATGCAATCTTTGGGTTTGTTCATGGCCAGATAAACCAGGCGCTCCGGTGCGCCCACTCGTTTGCCATCGACTTTGATGTGGTCCCGCTCGGGATCGGCCTTGGTCCCCAACTCCGTGATCACCGCGCCATTCACCGTCACGCGGCCTTCCACAATCAATTGCTCGGCGTGGCGGCGGCTTGCGACCCCGGCGTGCGCGAGCAACTTTTGCAGACGTTCGGCGGCCATGTTTACAGCCGCATCTATTCGGTCACAGAGGGTTCCGCTTGCTCGGCGGCTACCTGGTCGGAAGAACCGGCTACGGGCGCCGGCGTCTCAACACCCGGAAGCTCCGCTGACGGCTCCGGCGCCATCTCTTCGTCTCCCACGGACAATCGGCCCAGCTCCTCAAACTCCTTTAATGTCGGCAGCTCGCTCAGGTCCTTCAGGCCGAACTGCACCAGAAACTCTTTAGTGGTCTTGTACAGGATCGGTTTCCCAAGAACCGTCTTCCGGCCCGCGGTGGCGATCAGCTTGCGATCGATCAGGGTCTTGATCACTCCCGCGCCTTGCACGCCGCGCACGTCCATCACTTCGGGCGCGGTGATCGGCTGTTTGTAAGCGATTAATGCCAGAGTCTCCAGCGCGGCCAGCGAAAGCTTGAGCGGCGGTTTCAGATTCTTCACGAACGCCCGGATAGCCTCATGATGTTCCGGCTTGGTGGACATTTTGTAGCCGCCGGCCACTTCGCGAATGGTGAGACCGTGCTCGGGCTTGTTGTACTCGGCAGTCAGCTCTTCGAGCACCTGTCCGATTCTCGCCGCGGGCTGATGCAAAGCCGTTGCAATCTGATCCGCCGACAGAGGTTCATCGGTCACGTAGATTACCGCTTCTACCACGGCGCGCAGTTGTGCGTCGGGCAGTTCAATGCTTGGGGTTTCCAAGCCCGGGAGCAACCCGGTCTCGGGGTCCAATTCTAATCCAGTTGGTTCCATTTTCGGCTTAACGATACTCTTCGGGCTAACTATATTCCTCTTCGGTAGCGACGAGCGATTGGCCGAGCACCTCGTCAAAGGTGCGCTGCTTCTTCAGTCTAATGTCGCCGAAGGCGTCCTGCTGAGTCAACATCAGAGCCTGGCGGCGCACCAGTTCCAGCATGGCCAGGAACAGGCAGATCATCGCGCGCCGGCTGGTCTGCCTTTCGAACAGCTCGGCAGCCGGTAGGGATTCGCCAGTCCGCAGCTCGCCGAATACTCGCTCCAGATAGCGAATCATGTCGGGGATACTGACATCCTCTTTTCCGACTTGGTAGATCGGCCGGTTTTTGGCGCGCTCCAGAACGGTTTGCAGCGTCTTCACCAAGTCGAATAACGAAACCGCCAGCTCCGGCTCTTCACTCTCCGCCAGAAATTGCGCCATCTGCGGATTCGACCAGGAGACATCTTCCACGATGCGCTTCTGCTGCAGCATCTCCGCGGCGTTCTTGAAGCGCTCGTGTTCCAGCAACCGGTCCACCAGCTCCTGGCGCGGATCTTCTTCGGGCGAGATCTTTTCCAGCTCCGGATCTTTGGGAAGCAGCATCCGCGACTTGATGTGGATCAACGTCGCCGCCATGTAGACGAACTCGGAGCTTAGCTCGATATCCAGCTCCATGGCGCGCTGCACGTATTCCAGGTACTGCTGGGTGATGGAAGCGATGGGAATGTCGTAAATGTTGATCTGTTGCTTGCGGATCAGGTCGAGCAGCAGATCGAGCGGGCCTTCGTATTGATCCAGGTGAAAATTCAACGGCGATGCCACTGCTTTATAGAATACCAGCCGGACACACGCCGGGCGCTCGCAGCCTGCAATTTGTCCTTTGGAACGCTTGGTCCCGAGTTCGGCATCGCGGCAAAACCGGCTCCCTTACGGTCGCGGCTCTGTAACGCGCGCAATCTACTGAGCCGCGCGCGTAAGCAAGCGGTCTTCTCGGACCTTTGACACAGGGGTGGATTGCGTCAATCGTCGCTCGCCGTCACCGGTGTGATGCGTCCGGCGGCGAGCCCCCCAGGCCACCAGTTCCAATCGCCGGCGATACAAAGAAGCGCGGGGCCGATCACAATGCGAACCAGCGTCGCGTCTATAAAGACGGCTACCGCCAGCGTAAATCCGATCATCTTAATCACCAGGAAGTTTCCGAAGGTAAATGCCGCGAATACCACGATCATGATGGCGGCGGCGCTGGTGATCAGGCCTGCGGTTCTGGCTAGCCCCTCGGGAATCGCATCCGTTTCACTCAGCCCGCTCCTCCTGGCTTCAAGGACCCTGGCCACCAGAAACACTTCATAATCCATGCTCAGTCCGAAGACGATGGCAAAAGCGACGATCGGCACGATGGGGAACACGCTGCCCGTTCCCTCACGAACTCCCAGCAAGCTGATTCCGTGCCCGTCCTGAAAGACCAAAACCAATGCCCCGAAGGAGGCCGCAACCGAGAGTAAGTTTAGAACGATGGCCTTTACGGCGGCGAATAGCGATCGGAAGCCGGCCAGCAGCGCCACGAGAGTCCCCACCACCACGAGCGCTATTACCGGAACGAACCGGCCTTCGATAATACTCTGATAATCGGCATTCAGTGCCGGAATGCCTCCGACGCGTAGCTTGGCGCCGGGTATTCCCGTGAGAGCCGCGGCGCCGGTTTTCCGCAGCTCCCGCACCCAGTTGACCTGATCGCGCAGGGAAACGGAAGCCTTTGGTAATGTCTCAAGCAACGCGGCCCGTCCGTCGCGGCTGAGAAACGTTCGACGCGTCTCACGCGACAGGTCCCCGAGCGAACTCCGGTTGCTCTCCGCCAGCGAGGTAATAGAGATCACGCGGTCGGCACGAGGGTCGCTCGCCAGGCGTTTGGTGAAGCGATCGAGTGTATTCCAGCCCGAGTCGGTTTCCGAGATGGAATCTTTTGGAAGTTCGAGAATCACGCGCAACGATTGCACCACGCCAGCCCGATCCATCTGTTCCAGTGTGTGAAGCGCCTGGACCGATTCCGCCTCTGGCGGTAGCCAATTTCCCCGGGGGAGACTGGTATCGAGCCGCGCGGCCTGCGAGGCGAGCAGAAGCAAGGGCGCGCCGGCCAGAAGGATGGCACGCCAGGGATGGGCGACAATCGCCTGCCCCCACCGTCTCCAGCGGTTTCCGGTGTGGGCGGCATGCTGCGAATCCAGCTTCGCCGTAAAGGGCAACCGGCCCGCATCGATGCGCGGACCGAGAAGCGCCAGCACTGCCGGAACCAGAGTGGTCGCTATCAAAAGACTCATTCCCGCCACCAGGAATCCCGCCACTCCGATGGAACGGACTTCGCTGATGGGAACCGTCAAGAGGGCTAGAAATCCGATGGCTACCGTCGAAGCTGAAATCAAGAGTGTATGACCTGCCTGACGTGCCGCGATTGCCGAGGCTTGGAGTCCATTGCGGCCGGCGGTGCAAATCGCCTCCCGGAAACGGCTGACCATAAGAAGCGCGTAGTCGATCCCCAAGCCTAGCCCAAGCATCGTGGCCATATTCTGAACCAGAATGGACAAGTGCCAGTGCAGGGCCAGCAATCCGGCAATGGCCAGAGTGGTGGCGATGGCAACCTGGCCGACGGCCAATGGAATCAGGGCCGCCACCACGCTTCCGAAAGCCAACAGCAGAAGTGCGAGTGTCGCGGGAATCACGAGCGTTTCGGCGTGTTGCACGTCATCGGCGCTGGCTTTCCGGATGTCGAAGTTCAACGGCACTTCGCCCGTCAGTTCGAGTTTCACCCCCGGATAACGGCCCCGCAACTGTTTTTGAAGAGAGTCCGCCCGCTCGTGCAACTTGGGGACGAGCGATTCGACGGGACCGTCGGTGGACGCGAGCCCCACCAGGACGAACGTTCCTCCTCCGCGGCCCAGGAAAATCGGATCGCGCAAATCGATATGTGAAACCACACCGGACACTCCGGGTTCCTCTCGTAGTCCCGCGGCAATTGTCGCTAAAGCCTGTTCGCCAGCCTGCGAATCCGCGGGTGGCAGTCCCTGAATGACCAGGACCACGCGGTCCACGAATGGCGAACGAAAACGATCCGCCAGCTCCTGCGTCACCGTTTCCGCTTCACTACCTTCCACCCGGGTTGCAGTCTCCAGATGACGCTCGGCGTGAAAAGAAAACGGAAGAAGCACAAGCACCGCGGCAAGGACTACCCCAGCCAGCCAGAAGCGTCGCAAAAGAGCGAGATTCATGATGTTATGCCAAATCCTGAGCGCCGGCCCGTGGCCGCACCTGAAGCCTCGGTTCCACTATCAGTTGCGACGGTTCATACAGTGGCAAAGATACATCCAGTAACAAGGATCATCTTAACAGCGCTCACCTGCCGACCGGAATCTGCGAAGATTGGTTGAAGCTTCCATCGGTCGAGGAGGACCAATGCACAAACTCGCGATACTCGGGCTGGTTGCCGCCATTCAACTGGGCGCCGCCGACCCGCGCATTGGCTCCTGGACGCTCATCTCGGCGGAGTCCACTCTGGATCCCCCCAACAAACTTTCCATCACGGCCCTGCACGATGGAGTGCACGTTGCGACTTCCGGCGAAACTCACGTCGATTTCACGGCGATGTGGCATGGACATCAATCGCCCGTGCAAGGCAATCCAGCTTTCAACCAAATCGAACTGCGCAGGATCGATAAGAATCAAGCCGAGGTCAAGGAGAAGAAGGACGGAGACCTGGTGGCGACGGTTCGCGACAAACTTTCCACCGATGGGAACGAGCTAACGATGACCACTGTAGCTCCGGGACGCGCCAGCCAGATCACCGTGTGGACGCGGACCGGGGGATCGAAGGCCGCCGACGACAGATTCGCCGGGGAGTGGACCCAGGATCTCAGCAAGACTCGTTTGCGGCAAGGGTTGGCGCTCAAGATCGAGCCGGACGGACAGGAAGGGGTCCGTTTTTCGGGCGATTTCAGCTATACCGCCCGTTTTGACGGCAAGGACTACAATCTGACAAACTCCCGCAACGATACCGTTGCGCTCCAACTTGTCGACCCTCACACCGTGGATGCGATTTACCAGCGAGACGATAAAGTCGCTCAAAGGGACCGTTGGGTGGTTTCCGCCGATGGACAACAGCTGACATTAACTACGACCGGCATGCTGGAAACCGGTCAACACGTAAACGAGAAACTAGTATTTCGGAAGCAGTAGCGGCTTCGCCCCTACAGGCAGGCTGCCACAACTTTAATCTCACGCGTCCCAACCGAGATGATTCCCTTGCGCTGCATGAATTTCAAAATGCCGTTGACGGTATCTTCGAGAGACGGATCGGCCTGGCCCCATACCGAAGCGTTTCGAGCCGCCTGATAGCGCGAACTGTCATAGCGTTTAAACTCCATCGCCGAAATGTTATCGACCGAATTCACCAGAAAATCCAGCAGCGGAAAGAGCAGATCTTCCTTCCTGCATCTCCGTATCAGTTCGGGAACGAAGTCCGGAAGGCTGAATATCTCGAATTGCCGCCCGGTCGATTTGGTTATCAGGCCGGTTATATCCAGCATATTCGCATAATCGTCCCTGGTAACATGATAAGTCTGATTCACGGTGCCAGGAGTAGTGGCAATAGCTACTATATTGTTGGCCGTAACGTCCGCGGGGACGAAACTAACCTGGTTCAGAGCATCCACTCCGATGCCGTGATTCACCATGAACGCGACCAAACGAACGGCGATATCGAAGTTATTGCCTCCGCCGGTAACGGAGGGGCTCACCAGAGCGGGCCGGAAAATCCGCGTAGCAAGTCCCTGGCGGCGCGCGTCGACAACCACTTGTTCGGCTACCCATTTGGATTGGCTGTATCCAAAATCGAGAAGCTCCATATTCTCGTTCAGGTCGGTCTCATACAGGACTTTCTTAACCGCCCACCCAAACACGAAGGTAGTGGAGACATAATTGAAGCTCTTGGGCCGTCCTTCGAACGCCAGTCTTATGACCTCGTTCGTCCCCAGCACATTGGCGTCGCGCATCCGGTCGTAATTGAAGAGGTAGTTGACGGTTGCGCCGTTATGGAACACGGTGTCGATTTCACTGGCCAGGACATCCCAGAGTTCCGGCGTCAGGCCCAGATTCGGCTGGCCGAGATCTCCGCAAACGGGAATCACTCGCGCCTCGAACATCTGCATCAGCCCGGGAGCGCAAGGGCCCATCGATTCCATCGCCGCCCGCAGTCTTTGCCGGCCCTGATGATCGTCCGAAGACCTGACCAGAACGTAGATTTTCGCGTGCGTTTGCTCCAGCAGACTTTTCACCAGGAACGGTCCGATGAACCCGGTGCCGCCCGTAAGCAGCACCCGATCCAAGATCGGTATCTCGGGCAACAGTACCGGCGCCGGAGGCTCGAAGATGAGCTTCCTGTCGTTGCTCATCATCGCCTTTTCAGCCGCGCGCTGCTCCTCACGGAAAACCGTCATGGATTGCCGCAGCACAACCAGCGCTTCTTCGGGAGCGCGCTCCAATTGCTCGGCCAACCGGAACAGCTCCGCTACGCTGACCCGCTGAATGAGACCGACATCCACCTGTCTCGCCAGCATGTCGGCGCCTTTGTCTTTTAGAAGCTCCTTGATCTCGTGCATGAACGCAACCAGATCCAGGGAATCCATTCCCGCTTCGACCAGCGTGTACGATTCCGTGCCGGTCAGGTTGTACCGGGCCTTCAATATGTCAAAGGAAGACTGGCCTTCGGCGAACGTCGCGGGTCCGGCGTTCTTTTCCCGCGAAAACTCCGCGAGCACGGTAAACTCGCCATCCAGCCACATCTGCTTGGTCTTGTGACGCATGATCTTGCCGGAACTGGTTCTCGGGATCGCACGGGGGGCTATGAAGGAAATGAGCGCCACTTCCACGTTCAGGTTATTCCGAATTGCGGCGGCCGTCTTTAGCGCTTCCGGCAGCGCTTTCGGATTTTTCACTTCGGCCACCACCGCCAGCGCCGGCTCGCTGTCTTCGTGAATCTGGAACGCGGCCACGCAATTGGTCCGGATCAGGCCGGATGCTTTCTCCACCACTTCCTCGATATCCTGCGGATAATAGTTCTGCCCGCGGACGATAATCATATCCTTGATCCGGCCGCACACGAAGAGCTCGCCTTCGTGAAAGAAGCCCATGTCGCCGGTCCGCAGGTAGCCGTCGTCATAGGGGCTGTCGTCCACCAGCCGGGCATGAAACATCTTCAGCGCCAGTTCCGGATTATTCCAATAACCCTGGCATTTACTGGCGCCGGCCACCCAAATCTCGCCGATATGGCCGGGCGGCAGAACAAAGTGCTTCTCTGGATCCACGATCTTTACCGTGAGGCCCGGCAAGGGAGTGCCGCAACTGACAATCTGGGTGGCCGCGTCGATTTCGGAAACCTCGGCGGTCATGCGGGCCTTCCCCAGCGCGATGGCGTTCTTGTTCACTGAAATAATATTGCGTCCGCCGTGCGATACCGCGAGTGTATTCTCAGCCAGCCCGTACGCTACAAAGAAGCTCTCCGACTTCAGTCCATAGGGCTGAAACTTCTCCAAAAATCGTGTGTAAGTGCCGGGTTTGATGGGCTCCGCGGCAGCCATCAGCAACCGGAGCGAGCTGAGGTCGCAATTTTCCAGACTCTCCGTTGAAAGCCGTCCGGCGCGCAGGCAATAATCGTACGCGAAGTTGGGCGCAGCCGAGGCGCTGGCCCCGTAAGCTTTTATGGTGTCGAACCACAGGGCCGGCCGCTGGATGAAGTCCGTGGGAGCGAAGCCGTACGTGGTCCCGCCTTTCAGCGCGGGATAAAGGTAGCATCCGATAAGTCCCATATCGTGATACTGCGGAAGCCAGGAGACCACTACCGGCGCCTGATGGTCGATCACAAGCGGACAGTTATGCAATATGTTTTCGTGCGTGACCATCACGCCTTTGGGATCTCTGGTGGACCCCGACGTGTATTGGAGGAACAGAAGCTTTGAAGCGCCGTTGCCGGATGCCCCGTTGCCGGATGCGCCGTTGAACGTCTCGTGCGAAATCGTATCGACGAAATCTTCCGTCGCGATCCAGGGAAGACCGGAAATGTAGTCGACGTCGACTCCGGACGCCGAGACTCCGCTTCGAGCGAGATTCGTCCTCAGGGATCCGTGATAGTCCTTGCTGGTTAAAATGCCGCTCGCCTGGCAATCCTTGGCGATGTGGACCATTTTGTAGAGCGCGCCCTGGAAGCCATGGGAACTGGGCGGATAGACGGGAACGGGAATCAATCCGGCGCGCACACACCCAAAGAAAGCGCAAATCATTTCCAGGCCCGGCGGGTACGCGAGCAGAAGCCGGTCCTGCGCCGCGAAACGATACTCTTTCCGCAAATGTCCGGCGATCGACATGGTGCGGCGGAGAAACGACTCGTACGAGTAGCCTTCGATCTGATTGCCGTTCAGGTCAATGTACGAATAAAGAAGCTTATGCGGGTGTTCATCCCCTAGACGATCAAGCTCGTCTAAAATCGAAGCTGTCATAGATCAGCTTTGTACTCATGGCGGTGGCACCGCCATGCGCCCCCCTCCAACCAAGAAAAAAACTGCCAGGAAGATAAATAAATGCCGGACTGCGGAAGTATAGCAGGATACCGATTCTGAGCCGCGCGCGTGAGCAAGCGGTTTTTGGCGTTTTTCCGCGCCTGAACAGTGCCGGGGAACCTTGCGAACGACGGCGTGGGCATTTTGAGCCCGGGTTCCGCGCCTGAAGGCGCTATACCAGCCGGGTGGCCGGGGTGAGCGCTTTGCATGCTCGACAATGGGTCCGCCGATGCTGCCGCAACCTCCGCCGCCACGCGCGAAACAGCTTTCAGCGCGCCTTTCTTCGTATTGTCAGTAGGAGACGCCAAAAAGTCTGTCACCGAATCGAGGGTAATCCGGACGTGATCCGCGATCGCTTGGATGCCAATGTCCGAAGGGTCGTGCCCGGGGTCTGATCGCCCGATTCAAAGCGTCTTCGTGTGGTAACAACCATCGGTCTATGTTAACAGACGTTTGCAAAGCTGGGAAGAAGCGCCCGCCACCACAGCGTCCGGGAACTTGCGCCTCACGGTGGATTCGAATCTCCTTGATTTCCCGTGAGATTCCGGGCTAACATGATCCCGGGAAGTTGTGGGCGACGCCGTCCGGGCAAGAGAATCCAGCACAATGCAGAGGCGCCATTGAAGTCCGAGACAGAGGCGGTCATCAGTCTGAAGCCGGATATTGAGGATCTGGTGCCCCCTGAGGCCGCGCCGCAGAGCCCCGTCGGGGACCCGGCAACCGCTTCTTCATTCCCGAAAGTCTTACGCCGCCGCCTCGACAATTTCTTTTCCGAAGGGAACATTTCTCCCAAAGCCGACCGCACGATGTGGCTCAAGATCGTGTTGGGCGTCACAGTGCTGGCCGGCACTTGGATTGCCCTCTACACCTTCAATCCGGCTTCCTGGAAGTTTGTCGCCCTCTACCTTTTGAGCGGCCTGGCCCAAACGTTTCTTCTGCTGAACATCGCCCACGACAGCAACCACAATGCCATCTCCTCGATCCGCTCCGTAAATAAGGTGCTGAACTATGCTTTCGACGTCTGTGGCATAAATTCATACATGTGGCGTATCCTCCATCATCGGGGCCACCACTCCTGCATCAATCTGCACGGCGAAGACGACGCGCTCACCGGACGCCGCATCTTTCGGTTTACGCCCCACGAACCGCGGTCGCCGTGGCAGCGCTTCCAGCACGTCTACGCACTGTTCTTTTACGCGCTGTTTTCTCTCGATTACGTCTTTCTGAGGGACTTCGAGTGCTTTTTCTTCCCATCTCACGGATATCTGAAGCGCACCAGACATCCCATGCGAGAATACGTCATCCTCTGCGCCGGTAAGGCATTCTACCTCACCTACATGCTTATTCTGCCGGTCGTGTTGCTGGGGAAATCGCCTCTGCTGGTCGGTTTGGCTTTTTTGCTCACCCATATAATCGTCGGTTTGTCGGTATCGCTTGTATTCCAGACCACGCACACCGTCGACAGCACTTACTTTCCCGCCAGCCGCAGCGAGTTTGACAACGGCGTCTATCACATCTTCGCGACAACGGCCGATTACGCGACGGATAGACCGCTGGTGAGTTGGCTGACGGGCGGGCTGAACCATCATATTGCGCATCATCTGTGCCCTTTTGTGTGCCACACTCATTATGCTTCGCTGACGCGGATTCTGAAGGAGACGGCCGAAGAGTATGGCGTTCCTTATCGGCAGAATCCCACGATGAGGCGGGCGATCATACATCATCTGATGCTTTTGAAGCAACTGGGAAACGAGTAGTCTTTTGCGTATGGCGCAGCGCGGGACTCACCGGACCTTCCGACAGGCGGCAACCAGCCTGAGCTGCGAGGCGTAACGTTGCCCGAATCGCTGCCCGTCGTTTCCCGATTGCGCTCCTTCGCCGATTCGCGCGGAATGGCCCTCAATCCGGTACAGGTTTTGTCGAAATATACCGAACTTCTCGGCGACACTTTCCGATTCTATTTTGGCGGCATCAAAGAAGCCATCGTAACCACCAATCCCGTGGTTATTCAACATGTGTTGAAAACCAATTCGGAAAATTACCAGAAATCCGAAATTCAGGTCAAGCGGATGGGGCATTTCCTTGGCAAAGGTCTTCTCACCAGCCATGGGGAGGTGTGGCGCGCGCAGCGGCGCCTCATGCAGAAGGGTTTCGATCGAAAGCAACTGGACGTGCTGTCCTCGATCATGCAGGAGTCACTCGCCGACTCGCTGCGCGATTTCGACCAACAAGCCCGGAGCGGCCCGGTGGATATCTATCCCCGCCTGATGAAGATAACCTTCGCCATGGTCGGCAGGTCGCTGTTTGGCGCCCGGCTGAAAGACGAAGACATCAACCTCGTCAGCCGAACTATCTCCACCGTCCAGGAATTTATGGTTCGTCAGACCATCCAGCCCTATCTGAATCCCTGGTTTACAGTTTCCGGCGAACTGCGCAGGCACGAAGAAATGCGGGCCCGCGCCGACGGTATTTTGCTCGATTACATCCAGAGGCGGCGCCAGGAGGCGCCAGGCCACGATTTGTTGCAGATCTTAATGGATGCCCGTTACGCCGATGGCCACGGCATGAGCGACGAGCTGGTCTTGAGCGAGAGCATGCAACTGCTGGTGGCCGGCCACGAAACATCGTCGAATGCTTTATCGTGGCTCCTCTACTTACTAAGTTCGCGTCCGGATTGTCTCGAAAGGTTACGCGCGGAATTTGATTCTGTGCTGGGCGGAGCGCCTCTGAGTTACTCCGACGTTCCGAAGTTCGAGTTTGCCATTCAGGTGATCCAGGAGGCTCTGCGGCTTTATCCGCCGTTTTGGATGGTGGACCGAATGGCTCTCGCAGACGACAGAGCGGGGGATGTTGCGATCCCTCAAGGATCGACGGTCGTTGTGTTCATATACGGCGTCCACCATTCGCCACGCTACTGGGAGAACCCGGAGCGTTTCAACCCGGAGCGCTTCGCCAAGGCGAATGAGAAGCTGCACACGCCCTTCACTCATCTGCCTTTCGGAGCTGGGCCCCGGGGCTGCATCGGCGGTAACTACGCCACCCTGCAAATCCTCATGATACTCAGCGTCCTGCTCAGAAAATACGATCTCCGGCTGGTTCCGGGCCAGAGCGTCGAAGCACGCCCGATGGTCATCCTGCGGCCAAAGCACGGCATTCGCATGACGTTCACCGAAGCGAGCACACCCGGCGTCGGCAGACTATCCGGCAGTTGGCCCTAACCACAGCTTTTTGGGGCTGTCGGGCGTGGACTGCCGAACGTTGCCACCCCGGCCAGAATGCGGATCGCGACCTGACTTGGCCTAACAGGCTGTGTCGAAACCGGCTCCCTGACGGTCGCGGCTCTGAGGGGACCTTTCCGGTACGCGACCCCCGCAACCATCCCGGGCCTCCCCTACTGACGCAGACCCCGGTGGTCCGATCCGTGCTAATGGCTACTGCTTAAACAGTGCGCTCCCGCACCGGGCTCTTCCGGATCGGCTCAGTCTTCCCCGCTTCAGCGCCGGGTCGGCACCACATAACACTTTCGAGGCCTGCTCGAGCCTCACACGCGATACGGCCTGCCAGGTTGCTCGCCCACCTTTCCGTGGACTTTTGTCCCGAGGTTTCGGCCCCGCCAGTTTCCAGACCGTTCCGCTCGTTAGCTATCGAATCTAACCATCCATTATTCGAGTGGGTCCTTCCCCCACTGATAATCTGCCCTTCTTAAGGCGCTCACTAAAGCGGGTGAACTCCGCCGATGCACTTCACTTTGGAACCACACGGAGAGTATCTTTGGCTTCCACCTTCTCAAATTGCATCGGAAAGCTCCGGCCTGCGTAGTATGCGTCCCACTGGTCTTTGTAATGCCGCGATAGAATCTGTCCGGATTCGCCGATATCGATATTGTTGAACGATCCATCCCAGTCTGCGAGATCGGCGATGAATCGCATGGATGGCCCCAGCACCGGAGACGTCTGTTTGATGGTGGTCGCCGACCCGCTCATCTCCACCGGCCCGATGTTGAAATAGGATCCGACCAACGGCAACTGGCTGCCCACCGGATGCTTGATGGTCAGCAGGTTGTAACGGCCGTAATCCCATTTCGACAGATTGCCCCCTTGCAACCGCCGGCCCTCTGCAATGGCGCCGGCCAGCGCTGCGAGCAACGCGTCATCCTCATCGCGAAAAAATCCGCCGCCCGATTCGAGAATCCGCTGGATGGCCGCGGGCGCCATGTAGGGACGGTACATTTCCGTGTCCGCCGCGCCAGGCCACGCCGCATGGACCGCCGCCTTCCGCAATTGATCGTACGCCAGCGTGATGATTAGCGGCGCCGCGGTCTGCTTCTCCATTTGCCCGTTCCAGGATCGAAGCAGCGCTACTGCGTCATTCATTTCCGCCTTAGCCGGCTTCTTGCGATCGTAAGCCGCCACAATTCGACGCGCCAGAAATATCGAAAAAGCGGAATAAACATCCTTTTCCACGCTGAGGATTTCTTGCGGCTTCCAGCCGGCGCGCGCCGTCAACCGGTCCCGAATCTGGCGCGAGCGGTAGGGCGTGCCAAACTCCCCGCTCACGCGGTACGGATAATTCTCCGGGAATGGATTCTGATTGGCCGTTACAATCCACCCACGCGCCGGATTATAAAACGCCGGCAGTCGATCGAAAGGAATGAAGCCATCCCATTCGAAGTCGCCGCTGCTGCCGTCCACCGGCACATCGCCCTCGAAATTTCGGCGGATGGGAAGCATGCCTGTCGCCTGGTATCCGATGTTGCCGTCGACATCCGCATAGACGAAATTTTGCCCTGGGCCGGGAAAGCGCGCCAGCGCCGCGGTAAATTCCTTCCAATTCGCCGCGCGATTCACATCCAGAAATGGGAACCCGAATCCGCCCGGTTCCGCCGCCGCCCAGCGCAGCGCGAAATAACGGCCCTTTGCTTCGAACACCACCGGCCCGTGCCGCGTCACCCACTGCCGGAACTCCGCCGGACGAGCGCCTTTCACGCCAATCCGTTCCGTCTCCGGGCGCGCCTGCTCCATCCGGCCGCGAAATACATACCGGCCGGTGCGGGGATCGATCTTTTCGAGGTACAGGTCTTGAACGTCGAACCCAAGATTCGTCACGCCCCACGCAATCCGCTGGTTGTGGCCGACAATCACGCCGGGAACTCCGGGCAGCGATACACCGGTGACATCCAGACCGGGCGCCTTCAGATGCACTTGATACCAAGCTGCGGGAATGGACCACTCCAGGTGCGGATCGTTCGCAAGAATCGGCTTGCCGCTCGCGGTGAGTTTGCCGGAAACCACCCAAGCGTTGGAGCCAGGCTGGAATTCGGTTCCCGCTCGCGCCGGGTACAGCAAAGCCACTTTCGCCGGATCGCCGCCCGCCAGCATTGTCATTTTGCGCAGCTCCTCGCGCCAGGTGGTGGTCAGGCTGCGATACATCTGCAGGCCGCACAGCAGGCTGTCGGCGATGCTCCAGGACCGCGGATCGTAGCGCAACAGGGTGAACTCGAGCGGGAGCGCGTTGCGATGCGTCTCGATGAAATAATTCACGCCGCGGGCGTAAGCCGCAAAAATCGCGCGATCCGCTGTGGGCAGCGTCCCGGCATGCTCTTGGGCAATGCGCCGCATCCGCAAACGCCGCGATTCGCGATCCAATTCCAGCGTGGCCGGTCCAAAAACCTCGGATAGTTCCCCGGCTGCCAGGCGCCGCAGCACGTCCATCTGCCATAAGCGATCCTGCGCCGTCGCGTAGCCCTGCAAAAAAACCGCGTCTTCCCATTGGCCAGCCACGATGTGGGGCACTCCCAGCGCATCGCGTGCGATAGTGGCCTGCGCGGAAACCGGCGCGCCGATTTGGCCGGAGGTCTGCGGCAAGGGGCGATAAGCAAGCCAATAGATTACCCCGAGAAGCAGCCCCAGCAAAACGGCTATGCTCAAATTGATGATTGGAATGACACGCACTGGGACGATTCTAACTTACCCGTGTTGCATCTCCTTGCTTAGTATTCACTGGTGTGTCTCCCTGCTTGGTACTCACTGGTGCACTTGTGGCGCACGCACGATCACGCCGCACGAGTGCGTGCGCCACGTTTGATACGTTCCGCGCGTTACAGAGCCGCGACCGTAAGGGAGCCGGTTTCGACACAGGTGTTGCGAAAGGTGACGATGGACACTGAACAGCCAAGCGGATCGACGGGCGCGTCCGTCGTCCAGAGTTTAACCGCTGCTATGACCGCCGCCGGTATGACTATTCCGGTATGACTATTCCGGTATGACTATTACGGTATGACTATTGATGGCAGCTAGCGATTCCTAGCGCGCGTATGGCTTATCGTTTCGTGATCCTGACCGCCGTGCTGCTGCTCAACGGCTTTTTTGCCACCTCCGAAGTGGCCCTGATTTCCGTTCGCAAAAGCCGTTTACGCACGCTGGCCGAAGAAGGACAAGCGGGCGCGCAGGCCGCGCTCAATCTGCTGGCGAATCCGTCCCGGCTGCTTTCGCTCACCCAGGCCGGCGTCACGCTGGCCAGTCTTGGCCTCGGCTGGGCCGGAGAGAATACCGTCTATGAATTGCTCCAGGCGCTGGTTCACCCCATCCTGCTGCCCCGCTGGGAATCCGTCTGGCACGTCGTGAGTTTTGGAATCGCCTTCCTGCTGATCAGCTATGCGCACATTGTTTTTGGGGAGGTGGTTCCAAAGAATCTGGCCATCGAGAAGGCCGATCAGCTCGCGGTTCTGGTGGCGCCCGTGCTGGTAGTTCTCTCCCGGCTGCTGGCGCCCTTCACCTTTTTCGCCGAAGGATCGGCTGCGGCCATCTCGCGCTGGATCGGTTTGCGCAGCGGCCACGGCGGCGGGGGACATTCGGCCGAAGAGCTCAAATTTATCGTCAGCTCGAGCCGCCGCGAAGGGCATCTGCATCGTTTCGAAGAAGACGCCATCCAGGCCCTGCTGGAGTTATCCGACTATTACGCCCGCGAAATCATGGTGCCGCGCAACGCCATCGTCTCCATTTCCGTGGACGCCAGCCTGGATCACGTGCTGCGGCGCATGCGCGAGCACGAATACTCGCGCCTGCCTGTCTATGAGGGCAGCCCGGAGCACATCATCGGCTACGTTCACTACAAGGACATGATGCGGATTTGGGAGGAACGCCGGATAGCCAATTCCAAGCGCCGGCCGCTGCCTCCCTTCCACCTCTCGCGCGTGCTGCGCAAGCCGTTGGTGGTGCCCGAAACCAAGCCCTTGAACGATCTCATCGACGAGTTCCGCGAAGCCCACATCCACCTGGCGATCGTGGTGGATGAATTCGGCACCATCGCCGGTCTGGTAACGCTGGAAGATGCGCTCGAACAGATCTTTGGCGAAATTGGCGACGAGCACGACGTGAAGCGTCCCCGTCCCACCAACGAAGCTGCCAGTCTCGAAGTGGACGGCGCCATCACCATCCGCGATCTGGATACGCAATATGGCCTGGAGTTGCCCGGCGACGCGGGCTTTGAAACGCTGGCTGGTTTCCTGCTCTTCCAGTTGGGCTACATCCCCAAGCCGGCGAATTCGGTGGAGTACGGGGGCCGCAGATTCACCATCCTCGCGATGGATCACAATCGCATCTCCCGCGTGAGGATCGAGCGTCTGGCGGACCAAGCGACGGAACCCGCTGTTTCGAAGACCGGCGGTGTCTGACGCGGGCACTCCCAGGATGCTGCCCTTAACATGCCTTACGGTCGCGGCTCTGTAACGCTAGGAATCTACCGAGCCGCGCGCGTGAGCAAGCGGTCTTTTCGGAATGTGGAGTCGATGTTTCCGTTCGCCCCTCGCCCCCAACCATCGTCACCTCGGCAATCGTCCCTTGAAACTCCGTACCGCTCCAGCATGGCCCCTTTCACACCCATGTGAACGCCTGGCCGGCGGTTGAGCACATGTCCGCAAGATTGCGGACACTACTCGCAAGAGTGCGCGCCACCTAGCCCGATCGGCTACAGTTGAAGTGCGCGCAACACACTCGCACATGGCCAATCATCTGATCGCCGAGAAGAGTCCCTACCTGCAGCAGCACGCCCACAATCCGGTGGATTGGTATCCGTGGGGCGAGACGGCTTTCGAAAAGGCGCGCAGCGAGGAAAAGCCCATTTTTTTGTCGGTCGGCTATTCCACCTGCCACTGGTGCCACGTCATGGAGCGCGAGTCGTTTGAGAGCGCGGAACTGGCGGCGCTGCTCAATCGCTGGTTTGTCCCGGTGAAAGTGGATCGCGAAGAGCGGCCGGACGTGGATCGCATCTACATGGCCTTCGTGCAGGCCTCCACCGGCGGCGGGGGGTGGCCGATGTCGGTATTTCTCACGCCTCAGCTGAAGCCCTTCTTCGGCGGGACTTATTTTCCGCCCGACAATCGCTATGGCCGGCCGGGATTTGGCGCCATTTTGCAGCGCATCGCGGAAGCCTGGCGCACCGACCGCCCCCGCATCGAGCAATCGAGCGGCGACGTTATCGCGCAGCTCGAGCAATACGGCGGCGCGAACGGGGCTTCCAGCGCCGTACCCGACAAGACCGTGCTCGATTCCGCGTTCCAGCAGTTCAGGCGCATGTATGATTCGGCGCATGGCGGCTTCGGCAGCGCACCGAAATTTCCACGGCCGGTGGTTTTCAATTTCCTGCTGCGATATTACGCCAGCTTCCGCCGACAGGAAGCGCTGGAGATGACGCTCGACACCCTGCGCGCTATGGCCAATGGCGGCATGCACGATCAATTGGGCGGCGGTTTTCATCGCTATTCCGTGGATGAGCGCTGGCTCGTCCCGCATTTCGAGAAAATGCTGTACGATCAGGCGCAGCTTGCCATCTCTTATCTGGAAGCTTTTCAAATCACCCACGATCCTTTCTACGCGAAAATCGCGCGCAGCACTCTGGATTATGTGCTGCGAGACATGACCCATCCGGAGGGCGGCTTTTATTCGGCAGAGGACGCCGACAGCGTCATCGATCCAGCCAATCCTCGCGAAAAGGGCGAAGGCGCCTTCTATATCTGGAGCGCGGCGGAGCTGAAGCAGTATCCCGAAGTTGCTTCCGTGTACGGTGTTCGCCCCGAGGGCAACGTTTCTGAGGATCCCCACGGCGAATTTACAGATAAAAACATCCTTTATTTGCGCGAATCTTTAGACGACGCCACAGAATCCAAGTTGCAGCCCATCAAATCCGCTCTGCTTGCGATCCGTTCCAAACGAGTCCGGCCGCACCTGGACGACAAGATACTGACTTCCTGGAACGGCCTGATGATTTCGGCGTTCGCTAAGGGCGCGCAGATTTTGGATGACCCCCGCTACCTTGCGGCGGCGCAGCGCGCGGCGGAGTTTACCCTGAAGCGGATGTACGATCCCGCCTCGGGCGTCTTGCTGCGCCGCTATCGCGACGGCGATGCTGCCATCGCGGGTTTCCTGGATGACTACGCATTTTTCATCGCGGCCCTTCTTGATCTTTACGAGGCTGACTTCAATCCCGAGCACATTGAGCTTGCCATCGGCCTGACGGATACCATGCGCGGCCTGTTCGAAGATCCGGCTGACGGTGCGTTCTTCAGCACCGCGGGGGGCGACAACAATCTCGTGCTGCGCATGAAGGACGATTACGACGGTGCGGAGCCATCGGGAAATGCCGTCGCGCTGCTGGATCTGCTGAAGCTGGCGCACTTCACCGATCGCGCCGAATATCGTGAGGCAGCCGAGCGCACGCTGCGGGCACTCGGGCCAAAGATCGTTCAGCAATCCGTCGCCGTGCCGCAGATGCTGGTGGGCCTCGACTATTATTTGTCGCCTCGCCGGGAGGTGGTTTTAGCGGGCGATTCTGGGGAGTTTCTACGCCACATTCGCGCTCGATTCCTGCCGCACACCATCACGCTGCGCGCGGACGCCGCGTTCTTTCCAGGCGCCGCGAACATGCAGATGCTGGATGGCGAACCCACCGCGTACGTCTGTCAAGACTACACGTGTCAACTGCCCACCTGCGACTTAGCGAAGTTGGACGAGTTGCTACAATAAGTCGAAATTCAATCAAACAAACTGAGGAGACCATGGAAAGACCTGGAGCTACGACGATGAGAGGAAATCCGCTGACGTTGTTGGGACCCGAGCTGAAGGCCGGCGACAAGGCGCCCGATTTCAGCGCGGTGAACGACGGGCTCCAGCCCGTAAATCTGGCGGCCACCGGGAAGGCCGTGCGGATCTTCAGCGTGGTGCCGTCGCTCGACACGCCGGTGTGCGACGCGCAGACCAAGCGCTTCAACGAAGAAGCCGCCAAGCTGCCGGGCGTGGAAATCTTCACCATCAGCATGGATCTGCCGTTCGCGCAGAAGCGCTGGTGCGGCAATTTCGGAATCGACAAGATCAAGATGCTCTCGGACCATCGCTCCGGCTCCTTCGGCGAGCATTACGGGACGCTGATCAAAGACATGCGGATCGAGAGCCGCGCGATTTTCGTTCTGGACCAGGACGATACCATCAAGCACGTCGAATACGTGAAAGAAGTGGCCGATCATCCGAACTACGAGACGGCGCTGGCGGCAGCGCGATCGCTGGCGAAGTAAGCGCCACCTGCGCGAGGGGAGATCGGAGGAGCCAGCCCGCGCACACGCCGGTCCCACTCGCGCTCGTCCGCAACCTGCGTAAACCCCGGAAGCTTGGCCAGCCGTTCACGTCTGAGTCCGATCGTATGCGCGCGGAGGGATCCATCAGTTTCCCCAATCCGAAAGTCCAGAACCTTCACCAGGCCCGAACTGGTCACCATCACGTTCGCGGGGTTTCAGGTCGCGATGGATAATGCCGGCGGCGTGCGCGGTCGCCGGCGCGTTGGCCATTTGCGTCGAAATTTGCAGCGCTTGCGCCACCGGCAGCCGCCTCACCGCGATCAGTTCGTGCAAGGTCTTGCCGCAGACATGTTCCATCACCGTGTACTGCGTTTCGCGTTCCGCCAGGACGTGGTGGATGGTGATGATGTTGGGGTGGTTCAGTCCGGAAGCGGATTGCGCCTCCTGAATGAATCGACGCCTTCCCGGATCGCGCGTCCTTCCGGGCGCCAGAACTTTCACCGCGACAATCCGGTTCAGCCGCGAGTCGCGCGTTTTATAGATTTCACCCATGCCGCCCTCGCCCAGCTTTTCCAGGAACACGCAGTGGGAAACGGTCTGGGCGACAAGGGATTCCATGAGTTTGCTTAGGGTCTACACCAAACCTCTCCGGAACAATCGGGCTGGGGCCAACTACTCTCATTTCTTTCGAAGAACGCTATTGCAGACCAGCAAAGGCGATCTTGCCACTGGCCGCCGGACGCCCTCAATTCGCTGCGCGGTGCTACCCAATTACTGCTCGGCGGCAACTCCATGCCGACCGAGCGCAGACATGCTTTTCTCACGATATAGGCAAAATCCGGCACTGACTTTTGCGATTCTCGCAGATTCTTACGATACAGGCAAATTGACAATCGCCGCTCAACTTGCACGCCGTGGCGCACCAGGTGGAAAACGACTCACCGGAAATCCTGCAGCTGGAATCGTGCGAAGGTCTCGGCGTGCGCCGCCAGACAGAGGAACTCCCGCAGAGCTTCGGGCGGCGCGCTTGACACCGTGGCCGGGTTGCCTCAATGTTTGCAAGTTGTGACGGACGGAGAGCAACCATTCTCTATACCTTGATCCGTAGCAACCGCGAGCCCAAGAGCCGCTCCAGCAATATCCAAGGGGCTTAGTCCGAAAGGGAGTTTCGTATTCCAGAGCTTCCATTCGGCGGCTGATTTCGACTGTTTCGCTCGGTCGGCCCAGTATTGAGCCTTTCCAGCGTCCTGCGGTGTTCCCTTCCCTTCGCGGTACAGGCTCGCCAGTTCAAGTTGCCCAGCTATGTCCCCCTGTTGGGCGCTCTTACTGGCTAGCGCAAAAGCTGACTGATAATCCGGCGCTGCGCTTCCCCGACCCTCAATCAAAAGGGCAGCTAGCAGACTCTGCGCGGGGGCGGACCCTTGATCTGCTCCGATCGTTAACCAGCACCTCGCCGCCTTGTAGTCTTGTTCGGAAGCCGCCTGTTTTCCCCGCATCCACGCTGGCAAGCGCTGCACGTGGAAACTGTTCTGCGCATCGCAGGCCAGATCATGCCGGCTTGGCTCAGAAAATCGATAATATGCGATGCTATGATCTTCCGAGTTTAGCCGAATATGATCGGGATCCTCGACGAAGATATTCCCGTCCACCCAGACCTGCCCATATGAGGTTGTTCCATCTTTGCGAACGACCGGCGGGCCGACCTTTTTCGATAGAGCTTTCCCTGGAATGCTGGGATTCTGAATATAACGGCCGCTGAAAGAAG